>Ga0172380_10006708_pt1 | contig 13251 bp, 15 predicted proteins | sample Leawe162metaG_FD_119747 | JGI IMG/M metagenome (GOLD analysis project Ga0172380, IMG submission 119747) | Leachate microbial communities from a municipal landfill in Southern Ontario, Canada - Leachate well 162 metaG | ecosystem: Engineered > Solid waste > Landfill > Unclassified | place... | reverse complement strand
TTTCGGGTTCCGTGAGTTTCGACAGCCCTGCCTCGAAGGAGGATCTGGCGCGGCTGAAGGCCGTTGTCGATGCGCATTGCCCTGTGCTCGATTTGTTCAACAATGCCACACCGGTGGAAATCAAAATTGCCAACGGATGAGAACTTGGCGGCTGTTCAAAGCGACAAGCTTCACCTCCGATTTTCTTACCCGCTGTTACGGAGATGCGCGGTGTAGTTTTGCTTTTGGAACTTCGACAGCAACTGACTAAAGTGGTCGATATTGCCATTTGTAGATTGTGATCGAAGATTGATGATGTCTTTGACATCAAGTTCATTCGGACGGTACGCGGCATGGGACATGTACTCGAAGACCCTGAAGCGAAGCTGAGCGGCGGCGATGGGTGTGGTCGTGCCGGTGTCCCGGATTTGTAAACGGTTTAGTGCTCGATGTCGCGCTTCAGCCGCCACTGCTTGACCAGCGCGTAGATAACCGGAATCACCGCGAGCGTGAGCACCGCCGAGGAAATCATGCAGCCGACCATGGGCGCGGCGATCCGGCTCATGAGTTCCGAGCTCCCGCCGCTGCTCCACATGATAGGCAACAAGCCCGCCATGATGGCGACCACGGCCATCAATTTGGCGCATCCGCTCCACCGCACCTTCCATGACCGCGGCGTACAAGTCGGCGCTGGCGGCACGGCGATTTTCTGGCGCGCAGCGGGCCTGGGCCGCCGCCCAGGCGTGGTCGAGGTAGTGGCTACCGACTTGCGCGGTCAAGCCGACCATGGGTACGAGCATGAATCGGGAGTACGAGCAAATGCGGCAATCCGAGGCTCAGCAGGAAGCCCAGCACGGTGAGCCCCGCGGTCAGGACGAAGGAGGCGCCCGGCAAGGCGGCAACATTGAAGAGGAGTCCGCCCGCCGCCGAGCCCAGGGTGACCCCAAGGCTGGCGGCCGCCGTCTGCTTGCCGAGTTCCCAACCCTGCGCGCTCCCGGCCCTGGCCGAGATCCAGTAGGTCAGGATTGGCGAGAGGATGCCAGCGCTGGCCGCGACCGCGGCGATCACTAGCAGCATCAACGTAAAATCGGACGCCCATGGTACGAGAACCAGTCCGGCCGCCAGCACGGATAGCGCGGGCGCGATGAGCAAGCGGGTCGCGTCCGGTTTGAACCAGGGTGAGAACACAATGGCCTGCATGACAAACATGACCAGGCTGCATTCGGTGAACATCAACGCGATCTGGTACGGGGTCAAGCCGAGTTCCTGCTTGCCGCGCAGTGCAAGCCCGACCTCGAACACCCCGACGCCGGCCGAGACGATGAAGGTGAGGATGAGCAACTTCGGCACGAGCCATGCCTTCTTATCGAGCGAGGCGCCCGTCGTCTGCGGTGGCCGCTCGTGGCCTGCGCTACCTGGCACGGCAAACGCGACAGATCCGGCCACGAGAAAAGCCAGCAGCGCCGTCGCCGCGAGCGGAATCGCGACCGATCCGGCCGGCATGGCGAGGCTGAAGAAATCCGCCGCAAAGCGCGTCACGAACACGCTCAGCATCGGTCCGAGCAGGAAACCGGAAATGCCGGCCATGCTGACGAATGCCAGCCGACGGGCACGCCCCTGCTCGGTCGTAGTGAAGCTGCCGATCGTCGCTGCCGCCACGGGTGTCACCGCTGCGGCGAACATGCCGCTCAAGAAGCGCTCGGCGTAAACCGCAGCGAGACTCTCTACCAACGAGAAGACCAGCATGATTGCGCCGAAGCCGAGCAGCCCGACCAGCAGCACGCCACGCGGGCCGCGCCGATCGGATAGTCGCCCCCACATGGGAGCAAACAGTAAAAGCGAGAGGGTGTAAACAGCTGTCAGCAATCCCGTGTGCCGGGAAATTTGCGCAGCCTCTGCTCCTTTTCCCAAGAGCCGCTCGATCAGGTAAGGCAGGAGCGGAAGCACGACCCCAAAGCCGACCGACACCGTGAACACGGCGAGCATGAGTGTGGCCATGGTGCCACGGGGTACGTCTCTTGAAGACTCCGGGTACTTGCTCACTTCGGCGCATCCACGCAAACCGCCGTCACGGCGTTACGCTGACACCATTTGGACCGCCGCCGACCGGCACCGTGGCGATGACCTTGCGCTCGACGACATCGAGAACGGAGACGGTGTTCGCGTAGGTGTTGGTCACGAAGGCATGGCGTCCATCGCGATCGACCACTACCCCATGAGCCCCTGACCCAGTTTCGACCGTCGCCACGATCTTGAAAGTCTTAAGGTCAATGATGCTGACGGTGCTGCCGGGCTTCTCCCGCGTGCCCTGGTTGGCGACGAAGAGGAGCCGGCTGTCGGGGGTGGCGTACACCTGGATTGGCACCGTTCCGACCGACACCTTGCGGATCACCTTGCGGCTCGCCGGATCGATCACCGCGACCCGGTTCTCCTCCGACAGAGACACGAAACCCAGCCGGCCATCGGGCGTGAAGCCCACCTGTGCGGGGCCCTTGCCGACGGCGATCCGGGCGATCTGCTTTCGTGTCCGGGTGTCGATCACCGAGACCGTCCCGCCCTTGAGATTGGCGACCCAGGCCCGCTTGCCGTCCGGACTGATCCGCAGGCCGTGCGGTGAAGCACCGACCGGGATTGTCCCGACGACCCGTTGCGCCGGGATGTCCACCACGCTGACGGTGTTCTCGCCGCCGTTGGCGACGTAGGCGTGGCGACCGTCGGGCGTCACGACGACGTGGGCGGGATGCATGCCGACCGGCACCTTGGCGACCACCCTGTCAGTAGCGGTATCGATGACCCAGACTGCTCCACCGCCAGCCATCGCACCGCCGCTGGACTTCGGCATCCCTTCGTGCGCCGGCTTCTCGACCGCCATGCCGGGCTCGCCGTTGTTGGTGACCCATACCAGTTTGCCGTCGGGCGCGACCTGGACGTTGTGCGGACCCTGGCCGACGGGAATGCTGCGGATTTTCTTGAAGGACGCTGCGTCGATGACGCTGACGGTATTCGCCTCCTCATCGGCGACATAGACCTTTCCTGGAGCAGCAACAGCCGACCCGGCGGCGAGCAGAACGGCCGCCGACAGCCAAGCGATGCCCCGGCCGACTTGGCAGGTCTTTGTCATGTCTCGTGTATTCATTGTTGATATCTCCCATCAATGACGATCAGAAAACTTGTTTCCGGTTGACCGAACCGGTACGGCGGTTCCGGCGATGTAGCGCGGCCTGCTGCGTTCGGCCAGGCGCAATACGAAGTGGAGGTACACGACCGCGCTCAGCAGCGCGGCGAAGAAACACCACACGGAGATGAACCAGGTCACATAGAAGTAGTAGGCCGCGGCAAAGGACAGCAGCGCCAGAACGCCAAAGACCTTCACCATGCGATACGTGGACAGTAACGGACTCAGGGTGGTTGACATCAGGTACAGCATCATCGTTGCTACGGCAAAGAAATGTGGCGAGACGTACTCGATGTGCTGGCCGATCGGCCGCGAGATGATTGGATAGGCAACCAGGATGTAAAGCAGGTACGCGCCCACCGCGACACCGCCGGCTGCGAATGCGAGCAGTGCTCGCCGGCGCCACCCCGGCGGTTCGATCAGCAGCACGGCCACGGGTATGTAGGCCGGCCACAGCACATGCGAGAAAAAGGAGTATAGATAGGTCATGGCCGCGTTGAGCTGAGGCGCCTCGTAGCGAAAGGTCAGCCAGATCACTCCCTCGCTCAACTGCTGGATCGCGAATAGCAGCGGGATCGCAGCGAACGGCAGTTCGCGCGAGCGACGCGCCGACTTCAGCGTCAGCGTGCCGAGGCCGAGCAGGACGGCACCCGCCGAGAAACTCGCCGTGGTGGAGAAGCACATTCAGATAACACCCAAGTTGGGGCCACTCCACAAGCGCGGTGTCACAGCGTTCTTCGCTCGGCAGTTCGCCTGTGGAGTGGACCGCGAGCTCACACCAGCGGTGTGCAATGGATCGCTCATGCCGCGACTCCCGAGGAAGCCTGCGCGTCAGCTATCGGAGTACTTTGTGATCGTGCACGATTGATGCCTTCGAGTTTGGTGCGCTTCAGCATCAGTGCATTGATCGCCACGATGAGGGTACTGCCGGACATCGACATCGCCGCGACCTCCGGACTCAGTACGAATGGGTACAAGACGCCCGCGGCGAGCGGGAACGCGATCACGTTGTAGCCCACCGCCCACCAGAGATTCTGGTGCATCTTGCGCAAAGTTGCGCGCGACAGCTCGATCGCGGCGACGATGTCATAGGGGTCGCTCTTCATCAGCACTACATCGGCGCTTTCCATCGCGACGTCGGTGCCGGCACCAATGGCAAACCCGACGTTGGCCTGGGTCAGCGCCGGCGCGTCGTTGACGCCATCGCCCACCATCCCGACCCTCTTCCCGGTGGCCTGCAGTTCCTTCACCTTTTCGGCCTTCTGCGCCGGCAGCACGTCGGCCAGCACGCTGTCGATGCCGAGGTCCGCGGCGATACGCTTGGCCGTGGCCGCGTTGTCGCCGGTCAGCATCACCACTTCGATGCCGCGTTCGCGCAGCTTTGCCACCGCTTCCTTCGAGCTTGGCCTGATCGCGTCGGCGATGGCGATGAGGCCGATCACCTGACCGGCCTGAGACACATGCACCACGGTGCGGCCGTCCCCCTGCAGGCGGCTTGCTTCGGCTTCCAAGGGACCGAGCGCGAGCTTCTGCGTATCCATAAGCAGCCGGTTGCCGAGGTACACCGTCCCACCAGCGGTCTCGGCGCGCGCGCCCATGCCGTCGAGGGCCTCAAACCCTGTCGGCGCCGCGACAGTGAGATTTTCAGACCGACGCAGAATGGCCTGCGCCAGCGGATGCTGAGACCCTTGCTCCACGGCTGCGGCTGCCGTCAGCACCACGTCCTCGGTGACCCCGTCCGCCGTCACGAGCTCCACCACCTCCGGCTGGCCGATGGTGAGCGTGCCGGTCTTGTCGAAGACAATGACGTTGAGCTTGGTGGCTTCTTCCAGCGCCGAGGCGTTCTTGAACAGAATGCCGTTCATTGCGCCCAAGCCGGTACTCACCATGATCGCCATCGGCGTCGCGAGCCCCAGCGCATCCGGGCAGGCGATCACAAATACCGTGATGGTCAGTGTCACTGCGAACAGCAGCGGCTCTCCAATCCACCAGAACCACACCGCGAAGGTCGCAAGACCAATGACGATCGCAGCGATCACCAGCCATTGCGCGGCCTTGTCCGCGAGGAGTTGCGCCGGCGCCTTCGAGTTCTGCGCCTCCTGCACCAGTTTTACGATCTGCGCCAGCGCCGAGTCGGCGCCGACCTTCGTCGCCTTGTAGTTGAAGCTGCCGCTCTTGTTGATGGTCGCACCGATCACCGTGGCGCCCGGCCCCTTCTGCACAGGCATCGACTCACCAGTGAGCATGGACTCGTCGACCAGAGATTCGCCGGTCTCTATCGTGCCATCGACCGGAATTTTGCCGCCCGGCCGGATCACGACAATCTCGCCCGCCAGCACCTCCGCCGTCGGAACTTCCGTCTCGGCGCCGTTGCGGATCACAGAGGCCATCGCCGGCGTGAGATTCATCAGCGCCTGGATGGCGGACGACGCACCCGCACGGGCACGCATTTCCAACCAGTGGCCGAGCAGGATGAAAACCAGCAGGACGGCGACGGCCTCGAAGAACTGGCCTCCCTCCTTGAAGAAGAAAGTGGCGCCGACACTGAAGAGATATCCGGTGCCGACGCTCAACACGACCAGCGCCGCCATGCCCAGGGAGCCCGTCCGGAGCGCCCGCCACGCGGAGACGAAGAACGGCCAGCTCGGATAGAGAACCGCGGCGCTGGCGAAGAAGAACAGCCATAGATTGAGCTCCAGCCCGAACGGCGGCGCCGGCGGCTCGAACATACCGCCCATCGGGGCATAGACAAAGATTGGCACGGTGAATATCAGGCAAATCCAGAAACGGTTGCGCATGTCGCGCACCATGGCCGGCAGATCCATGTCGCCATGACCCATCTCATGCGCCATATCCGCCGACATGGCGGGCTGCCCGCCCGGCTTAGCGTGGCCCTCGTGGCCCTTGCCTGCGGGAGCCGCTGGCGTGGCTTTCGGCTCAGCGGCTGCGGGCGCTGATGTCTGCGCGCCCGGCTCCGCCTGGCCCTTGTCTTCGCCGGTAAACGTATTCCGCACCCAAGCGGCAACCTTGCCAAGCGCGCCCGGCTCCTCTTGGTCCTTCTGTTCATGGACCGGAGGAGCCGTCGGTGTGGATGTCGGAGTGGCAGCGGAAGCAGCCGTGGGAGGTTCCGGCTCAGCAGCAATGGGTGTCGACGGCGGCGCACCCGACGGCGCTTGGCCACTGTTGGCGTCGGCTGCGGGAGCAGCCAACGCGGGAGCGACCGGGGCTGCTTTCGGCGTATCGGCTACCGGCGCAGAAGCGGAGGCCGGCGCGGCTTCCGGCGTTGACTCCACAGCAGCTTTGCGCGCGGGCTTGTGTTCGCTCGCATGCTTGGGTGGGGACTCGCCCGTCGGCTCATACGCTCGTTGGCGCACGTGCGACTTGATATCGGCGACATCGAGCCGGGTTTCGTCGTAGCGAACTGTGGCGCTTCCCGCAGCGTAATTCACGGTGACGCTCTCAACACCCGGCACCTCGCCAATCCTCTTTTCCACGCCGAGTACGCTCAATACCGACAGCATGTTGTGCACGTCAATCACGCTCGTTTTCATCGCGTCACCTAAAAGCGGTCTTCATTTCATTCAGCGAATCCGGATCCATGATGTCAACTCACAGCAGTCTCTTGCGCCAGAATGCCGATGCGATTCCATAGAGTGCACCGAGCACAAAACCAGCGGCGGCGAACAGCGTGAATCCCGTCAGGAAACCGAGGGGACTTCCGGAGACAGGCCACGGACTGGCCGGCGCAAGTGCAGCAATCAGCCCGAACGGCGGGAACAGAAGATCGAAAATGGCGCAAAAAATATACATCACCGCCAGAGTCGTCGCCAGGGAGAACGCAGGTACCTTCCAGAAATCAGTCATACGCTTACATCTTGTGTTTGACGTAGCGCCCCGCATCGCCCGGACTTTCCTCCGAAACCATTTCGCACGCTGCCGCGGGTGTCGATGCGCCGGCACGCCAAATCCATCCCACAGGCAGAAAGCGATCTGTCTGGCATGCGATTTCTTCCGTTGGCTGAAAGGACACTTCCAAACCCGATTCCACCTGGATGACTTCATCGGGTAGCAGCTGGAATTCACCGGTCTGCTCGTCATGCATATGCGGCATGAAGATGCCGAGTTTGTATTCAGACAGTCTGCGAAGCATCTCCTGGACTTCCGGAAGATGAATTGCCTCCTGAGCGGTTCTCAACGCTCGCGGCAAACTACGGGCGCTACCTTGTGAAACATTCGCTATCGTCATGATGCTCTCCTGCTTGGATGTTATTGACCAATTCGAAGTGGCTGGGTCAAGGGCCAAGTGCAATTGTTTTTTGTTTTCGAGGTAGCACCAGTCTCGCTATGGCAGTTGCGCAGGGCGAACGTCGCTCTAACTTTTTTCCGGCGCCGCTTTACCGTGTTGTCCGTCGCCTGCGGAAGCAACGTCCGGGAGTGGCTTCGGCGCAGCGGTCGTGGGCGCGGCCGGGGAAGGTTTCGGTGTCGTTGACGGCGCGGCGCCCGCGGTGGCAGGGGCTGCCGGAGCAGCTTTTGACGCATCGGATGCGGGGGTTGCAGGCGGCGCGCCCGGTGCAGTGTGGGCTTCGTGACCTGCGCCCGCCGAAGCGGCGTGCGCGGCGTCGGCTTCATACCCGCTTTGGCGCACGTTTGACCTGATATCGGCAATATCGAGCCGAGTTTCGTCGTAGCGCACGGTGGCGCTTCCTGCCGCGTAATTTACCGTAACGCTTTCGACACCCGGCACATCGCCAATCCGCTTTTCCACGCCGTCCACGCTCAATACCGACAGCATGTCACGCACTTCAATAACGCTCGTTTTCATCGCAGCTCCTTAGTGGTGTTCATTTTCACTATGACTTGTTACATCGCCGGTCACTTCGCAAGCTGGTCGTTTTCGAGGTTTGAGGTGTCGTATGCGAATACGATCCGCGGATCCGAATGAATCAGCCGTTTGTCCTTGCCGGCGTAGTGAAGCCGACCGAGCAGATCCTTGATGATATTGATCCGCGCCAGGCGCTTGTCGTCGGCGCGCACCAGGGTCCAAGGCGCCGTCGGGTTATGCGTACGTGCCAGCATCTCGTTGCGGGCCCGGCTGTAGGCTTTCCAGTGCTTGATCGCCTGGTCGTCGATCGGGCTGACTTTCCATTGCTTGAGCGGATCCGTTTTCCGGTCTTTCAGGCGCCGTCCCTGTTCGGCTTTGCTGATGTCGAGATAGTACTTGAGGAGCTTCACGCCCGAGCCAACCAGCATGCTCTCGAAATTTGCAACCGAGCTCATGAACTCCTCATGCTCGGCTTCGGTGCAAAAACCCATTACCCGCTCGACACCGGCGCGGTTATACCAACTGCGGTTAAACAGAACGAGTTCCTGAGCCATTGGCAAATAGGGAACATAACGCTGGAAGTACCAGGAGGTGCGGTCCCGGTCCGAGGGTTTTCCGAGGGCGACCACACGGGTTTCGCGCGGACTCAGATGCTGGACAATGCGCTTGATCGTGCCGTCCTTGCCGGAGGCATCGCGGCCCTCCAGAATGATTACGATCTTGTCATCGCATTTGATGAAGTGCCGCTGCAGCTTGACCAGTTCGATCTGGAGCTTGCGCAAGCTGTCCTTGTAACTCTTTTTTGAAATCGGTGGCGCCTGCGCGCCCGATTCCGGCTGGCTGGCCTTCTTGCTCATGGTTATTGCCATTAACTCACCCACCTGCGATGCAGAAAATTGTAAATGGGCACGTAGACGAGCCCCGCATATGCTCCGTAGAGGAAACTCTCGATCATCCCAACGAGAAATCCGCGCCAACTGAGCCATTCGAATCCCGGCAATACTTGCTCGAGGAACGCAGTCATGTGCATGGTCGACGGCGTCAGCAGGCCATAGACGACACAAAACACGAACGTAAACGTGGTCCAGATCGCCAACGACCAAGTCACGACTTTTATGTTCAGCATATCGTTACCCTTGTTTCAACACCAATATTCAACGGGTCAATGTTGATGACCCGACCTTTTTTCCGGAGCGCGTTGCACACTGTCGTTGGTTGCGGGCTTGGCGTCATCATGGTCACTGCCACCGCCGTGTCCACGGTGCGCTCCGTGCCCGCCATGCCCGCCGTGGCCGAACATATGCATCGCAATCATCCCGACGGCGAACAACACCCAGACCCAGTTTTGTGAAAGCCATTCCATGATTTTCTCCACTCTCTATTTAATTGGTGAATCAACGATTTCACTGATAGATATCGTGTCGCGTCAGCGGCAAGCTCACGAGTCCGCTGGGTTTGTTCACCGCGAGGGTCTGGTACACGGGAATGCACCTTCATATTTCACGTTTGCTTTGATACTTGAACGCCGCTACTTGACCGGTTTGGTATCGCGCTCAAGCTTGGCCTTGCGTTCCTCGTACGCCTCCGTCGTTACCTCACCTGCGGCATAACGTCGTTGCAATAATTCGAGCGGCGTCTCACGCCGGCGGCCAGACGAAATTGGTGTCATTGGAGAAAACAACAGCACCATCGCCGCTATCCAGAACAGCCACCAGAAAAAATGCATTCCCCAGTAATTTTCGCCTATGTAATGCATGATTTATCTCCTTGTTGAAGTAGAAATACTTTTGCTCATTGGCCTGCTGGTTGAGCTACAGCACCACCGGTTGGTCCGGCAATTCATTCTGACCAGAGTCGGAAGCGGGAAAATGCTTCATCAGATGCTGCGTCACCGCGTGAATTCCGCTGACCACGCCGCCTTCGTAGTTCGCCTGCTTGAAGGCAGTTTCCATCGTGCGGCAGATCTTTTCCCATTCCCCGGAGCCCACCTTCGAGTGAATGCCGCGATCACTGACAATTTCGACGTCCCGGTCGGCGAGCAACAGATAGATCAGCACACCGCTGTTGTGCTCGGTGTCCCAAATCCGCAGCTGCGAAAATACGTCGATGGCGCGATCGCTCGCGGACTGCCCCTGGAAAAGCGGCGTTCCGTCCAGTGCGCCTTCCACGACGAAGCGGATTTCCCCGACATGTGCCGTCTCGCTCGCTTTGATCGCCTGCTCAATCGCGAGCAAGGTTTGGGGCGGAAACGCCCGGTTAACCTGCGAGTGGGTCAGCAGGAGGTGCCGGATGATGCGTTTGATGTTCATCCTTACCACCGCCCCGACGCGCCGCCGCCGCCAAAGCCGCCGCCGCCACCACCGAAGCCGCCGCCGCCAAAACCACCCCGGCCGAATCCTCCACGATGACCGCCGATGCCGTGTCCGCCCATGCCGCCGCTGAGCAAGGTGAAAAACAGCGCCATGACGCCGGCAAGCAAGGCGATGGATACCGCGCCGGCCACCAACCAGGCGACAAACGCCACGGCCCCGCCGGTTACCAGCGCCCCGGGAAATCTGCCCAGCACCGAGCGCAGCACCCCGCCCACCACCAGCGCAAGAATGAAAATGACCGGAACATACTGCTGAATATCTGCAATGCCGCGGTCGGCCGTCCGGTCGGGCGCCGGCAACGGTTCGCCGTCAATGACGCGGATGATCTTGTCGACGCCGGCCGTAATGCCGCCATAGAAATCGCCTTGCTTGAGAGGCGGCGTGATGTTTTCGCTAATGATGCGTTTGCTGGTGGCATCGTTGAGCGCGCCCTCCAGGCCGTACCCCACCTCGATGCGCAGTGCACGGTCGGTCTTGGCGATGACCAGGATCGCACCGTCGTCCACTTTCTTGCGGCCCAGTTTCCATTGCTCGGCAACGCGCAAGGCGTATTGCTCAATCGTTTCCGGCGCGGTGGTGGGAACAATGAGCACCGCAAGCTGGCTACCTTTCCTGGCTTCAAACGCTGTCAACGTCTGTTCCAAAGCGGCCTTCTGCTCGGCCGTGAGAGTGGCGGTCTGGTCGGTAACCCGCCCGGTCAAGGGCGGGACCGCGATTTGCGCTCCCGCTACGAAAGACCAGCAAAGCGCGAACGCAAGAAATACCGCTCTTGCCGTGTGCTTCGTCACTTGGCGATTCCTTGGGCCTCGCCTTGGGATTTGGCCGGCGTCGGCGCGAAATCTACTTTGGGCGGCGTCGCAATTTCCTTCTCGTTTTCTACCGTGAAGTTGGACTTTGCCTTGTATCCGAAGGCCATCGCAGTCAAATTAGAGGGGAAGGAGCGCACCGTCACGTTGTATGCCTGTACCGACTTGATATAGCGGTCGCGCGCAACTGTGATTCGGTTTTCCGTGCCTTCGAGCTGTGCCTGCAGGTCGCGAAAATTGGCGTCAGCCTTCAACTGCGGATAGTTCTCGGACACGGCCAGAAGGCGTGACAACGCGCCGGAAAGCTGGCTTTGCGCTTGCTGGAATTTGGCGAAGGCCGCCGGGTCGTTGATTAGCTCCGGCGTAGCGTTGATACCTCCCACACTGGCGCGCGCCTGGGTCACCTGCGTGAACACATCCTTTTCGTGCGCGGCGTAGCCCTTGACGGTGTTCACCAGGTTAGGTACCAGATCCGCCCGGCGCTGGTATTGATTCAGCACCTCGGACCAGCTCGCCTTGATTTGTTCGTCGTTGCTCTGCAAGGTGTTGTAGCCGCAGCCGCCAAGGCTCAACGCAATCAAGGTGGCCACGGCTGTCCATAATTTACGCATTGGATTTCTCCACACAAAACAAATATTTCGCTGACGTCGCACGATCTCCGTTGAGATCGTGAAACGCCCCTGGCGGCGGCTCGGGAAAGCGCCGACGATTGGCGCATCCGCTAAAACTTATAGCCTGTGGTCGCAAAGCGGTCTGTTGCTTAGCGCACACAACAAGGAAGCGACTGTCAATCCGGAGCTTCATGGCAAGCAGGTCCAGCCCAGAGGTCAAGCGCGCAACAAACAGTGGGACGCATCTGCGACAGCGCGAGCGATCGACGGGCAGCACTACGTCCTTTACAGCCAACCGCCCGTGAAACCCGCTCGCCGCAAGCCGCCGGCGATGTACGGGCTATTTCGCGTGAGTTGCCATAACAACTCGGTACGGTAATTTTCTATCATCAAAACAATCGGCCCCTGATTGAGCCCGTAATGCCACGGTGAGACCCACCAGCCATAAGGATTACCGGGCTCTCCCGGATGGGATGGGTTGAAGGATGCTTTGAAGCCGTAAGAGTTGAACTCGGTCAGCTTGGCCTGATGAATGCAATGGTGAAGCGCGGGCAGCACGATTTCGGCTGCGAACGGCAGCGACGCCACCAACGCCCAAGGCGCAAGGGTGCCGTCGTCGGGCCCGTACGGCACGCCGCGCGCCAGGTAATCAAAGAATCGGCGCTCGATGCCGCTTACCTTGATGGTGTCGGGACCGGGGCCTTCGCTTGCAGTGATTCCCCAGCAATGGGGGCCGTAGTCCTTGAACTTGAGCGGGTTTTCGATCGCGTACTGTTGTTGCACATAGGTTGCACGGCGGCTGTTCTCGAAATAGTCGATGCCTTTGTCACGCATGAAAGCATCCTGGATGCCGCGAAAGTCGATCCAGACATGCGAGAGCTGATGGATGAACAGCGGACCACCATACAGATATTCCTGTCCGTAACAGTGCTCCCACCGATAGGTCGAAGCCCACGCCGCGTAGCACTCCTCCGGCAACGGATGCGTGGGCGAGCCCAGCCCCAGCACGTATAGCAGCAGCGCCTCGTCATAGCCCTCCCACCGGTATTCGAGGAAGCCGCTTTCCGGCTTCCAGCCGTGGGTTACCGTTGCACCCTGGTTTTGTGCCCATCGCCAATCGGCGCGGCGATAGAGCGCGTCCGCAAGGGTGCGGATTTCAAGCTCGTCGGCTGTGCCGGCGTCGAAATAAATGCCCGCCGTCAGCGCGCCGGCCAGCAAAAATGCGCTATCCACTGTCGAGAGTTCGCATTGCCAGGCGCGACGGCCGGTCTGCATGTCGAGAAAATGATAGTAAAAACCCTTGTAGCCGGTTGCGTCGGGCTCGGGGCCTTGCGGGCTGTTCCGGAAAAAACGCAGCGTTGCGAGCGTTCGCTCCACCGCCGCGGCGCGCGGCATGAATCCGCGTTCGACGGCGACCGGGTAGCAGGCCAATGCAAGTCCCGTGGCGGCAATGCTCGCAGGCCAATCCGGTGCTGTCTTGTCGATC
>Ga0172380_10006707_pt1 | contig 13252 bp, 12 predicted proteins | sample Leawe162metaG_FD_119747 | JGI IMG/M metagenome (GOLD analysis project Ga0172380, IMG submission 119747) | Leachate microbial communities from a municipal landfill in Southern Ontario, Canada - Leachate well 162 metaG | ecosystem: Engineered > Solid waste > Landfill > Unclassified | place... | reverse complement strand
CTTGTGCGCGTTCTCGATCATCACGATCGCCGCATCGACCATGGCTCCGATTGCAATGGCGATGCCGCCGAGGCTCATGATGTTGGAGCTCAACCCAAACAGATACATGAATAGGTAAGCGATCAGCACGCCGATCGGCAGCGAAATGATCGCTACCAAGGCGCTGCGCACGTGCAACAGGAAGACCACACAGACCAGCGCGACGATAATGCTTTCTTCGATCAACGTGCGCTTGAGCGTGTCGATGGCGCGATAGATCAAATCGGAGCGATCATAGACGGATTCGATGCTTACGCCTTGCGGCAGACTTGGAAGGATTTCAGCGAAGCGATCCTTCACATTTTGGATGACGGTGAGCGCATTACCACCAAAGCGCTGCAAAACGATGCCGGTTACGGCCTCGCCTTCGCCATTGACTTCGGTGATGCCGCGACGCTCATCGGGCGTCAGCTCGACGCGGGCGACGTCGCGCAGCTGGATCGGCACGCCGCGGTCGCTCTTGATGACGATTTGCTCAAGGTCAGAAAGGCTTTTGATGTATCCGCGCCCACGCACGGCGAATTCGGTCTCGGCCAATTCCACGGTGCGCCCGCCGACATCAAGATTGCTGCTCCGCAGCGCCTCCCGCACTTGCGACAACGGGATTCCGAGCGATTGCAGCCGCCGCGGGTCGATCACAACACTGTATTGCTTGACGAACCCGCCGACGCTCGCAACCTCGGCGACGCCCTCCGCCTTGGCGAGGCCATAGCGAATGTACCAGTCCTGTAAGCTACGTAATTCGGCGAGGTTCTTCTGAGTGCTGCGTATGACGTATTGATAGACCCAGCCGACGCCCGTCGCGTCAGGGCCGAGACTTGGCGACACTCCCAACGGCAAACGACGGGCCGCGGAGTTGAGATTTTCGAGCACCCGCGACCGCGCCCAATAGAGGTCGGTGCCGTCCTCAAAAATCACATAGACGAACGAGACGCCGAAGAATGAAAAGCCGCGCACAGTCTTCGACTTCGGCACGGTCAGCATCGCAGTGGTGAGCGGATAAGTGACCTGATCTTCCACGACCTGCGGGGCTTGGCCAGGATATTCCGTATAGACAATGACCTGAACGTCGGAGAGGTCCGGGATCGCATCGAGCGGTACCCGCGACACGGCATAGAGGCCGGCCAGCGTCACGAAGACGGTCGCGAGCCCGACCAGGAAGACGTTGCGGGCCGACCAGCGAATGAGCGCGGCAATCATCGTGACGCCTCCGGCTGAGTGAAAGTCTTGAGCGCCGCGCGTAGATTGCTTTCCGAGTCGATCAGGAAGGTGGCGGTGGTGACGACCTCCTCGCCCGCGCGGATGCCCTCGACCACCTCACGATAGCCGTCGCCGCGCCGTCCCAGCGTAACACGCCGCGGCTCGAAGCGGCCCTCACCCTTGACGACGAACACGACCTGCTGCGATCCGCTGTCGACGACCGCGCTATTTGGAACGGTGACAACCGGAACATCATCGGCGCCGGGGCGGAAAAGAACATCGGCATACATGTCCGCCTTCAGACGCCCGTCAGGGTTGGCCACCTCGATGCGGACCCGGGCCGTCCGTGTCTCTGATTTCACCTCCGGATAGACGAGCGTAACCTGTCCTTCGACCGGGTCATTCGGATAGGCGCGGAAGGTAATCTTGGCGTGCGTTCCGGGCTTGAGCATTCCGACATCGGATTCGGCAACGTCTGCGATCACCCACACAGTCGAGAGATCGGCGATGCGGTAGAGTTCTTCTCCCGCGCCGACCCGCTGGCCGTTGATCACGCGCTTGCTGAGGACGATCCCGCTCGTCGGCGACGGCCAATCCAGCGTGCGCGGATTGACGCCCGTCTCCCGCACGTCGTTGATCCGGTTCTCCGGAACGCCGAGATTGCGCAGCCGCTGCATGGCGCCACTGATCGACTGACTCATGTCAGTGCCGGAGACACCACGCTGTACGGCACCGAGCGAAATTCTAAGGTCGATCTGCGCATTGAGGATGTCGGGGCTGTAGACCCGGAACAACGGTTCGCCGGCACGTACCGCCCGCCCGGCGGTGTTGACGAACAGATCCTCGATGTAGCCGACGGAGCGCATTGTGACGACCGTGAGCTTGCTCTCGTCGATCGCCACCGCGCCGACGGCGCGCACCGGCTGCACCAGAATGCGCGCTTCCGCCGGCTCACTGCGCACGCCGCTGCGTTGGACGCGGTCGAGACTGACCTTGACGATATTGCCATCGTCCGGCTCTTCCCCCTCGTAGACCGCGATGTAGTCCATCCCCATCCCATCTTTCTTGGGCACCGGCGACGTATCCGGCAGCCCCATGGGATTGCGGTAGTAGAGAATTTTGCGCGGCCCCTTCGCTGCCTGCGCCTTCGGCTTTTCCGCGTCGAAGGATGGCTCTTCGTCGTCATAGACCGGGACGTATTGGCGACCTTGCTGATCCTGCTTCGGGACAGCCGACCACAGCGGTGCGTTACCTGGATCGCGGTAATAGAGGATCGATCGCTCAGCCGCTGCCGCGGTGGCCGCAATATGAGCGTTTACCTGCCAGGGCAATGTGCGCTGCGCAGACCAATAGCCGCCCGCGGCACCAAGCCCCGTACCAAGCGCTAGGATCAGGAAAATTCGTGGCGTGTTCATCGTGTTCACCTGCGATCAAAGTGCCCGCAACTACGGGCCGAGAGGTGGTGACCGGTGTACCGACCACCACCAGTGCTCGATCGGCGCGCCCGCGAAGGCGCGCCGATCTCGTCACTTGTTCGCTTTAACGACGACTTTGCCGATCACCGTTTCCGGCTCGCCTTGCACTTTGGCGGCCACGCTGAGCTGATAACGCCCCGCCATCGGTAGATCGGTCTTGAAGGCATAGACGCCCGGCTCGCTCGCGGGGAGCGGACTGACCGGCGACTGCATGTCAGCCATGCCATCCGGCGCCATATCGACACGCGTGCGGATGATGACGGCATCCGCGACAGGCTTTCCGGTCGGCTTGTGGACCAGGCGTACGGCGACCGTCACATCGTCGCCTTTCTTCATCTCGGGCGCGACAGGCTCGAAGACATAGTCGCTGGCGGCGGCGAAGACCGCACCACTGGTCAGGCTCAATGCCGCGGCAAGCGCCACGGCAAGCGGGAACTTCGAAGTCATGAGTAGTCTCCTCATCGGTCTGTCATTGGCCGTGGTTCGACAGCGCGAACCGGCGCGACCAATCGTCGTCGCACGCGAGCGCGGGGCTCACGCGTTGAAAGCAGATTTCAACGTGACGTTAGACGCGAGGAGGTCGGAAAGGAGGACTGCCGCCGTGGAGCGGAACGGCCTGGTCCGTCAGCGCGGGAAGTGGATTTCCCGGTACTGGAGGATATCTTAAGCTGGAAACGGCGACATCCGCCAGACTGACGGACTGAAGCGCGCAAGACGCCATCGACTGGCACTGCTCGCTGCTCTGGTCGCAGAGCTTCGCATCCGGGCAGCAGTCATCCATGGCGGCGGACATTTCCGCGGCCGCCGTCGTTTGCGCGGATGGAGCCAATTCTGTGGACTTTACAACAACAGACGCCGACCCCGCCATCGGCAGCGTTGCTACCGACAGTGCGATAACGAAGGCCATCATCGTGCGTGCGAAGCGCATCATCGTTCCATCTGACACCAAGATATATCGATACCAGCGGCCTTGGCGTCAAGTCCAACCCGCCTTCGGAAAGCGGCTTCTGTAGGAACCTATATAAGCAATGGCAATTAGGCGGAATAATGCCTAACTGCCCTTGATCAGGATCAAGTATGCCTGGAGCGTCATCATGATTAATCTTCAATCCCAGCCCAGCCGTCGATTAGCGCCCGTATTGGCGGCTGCGGCCGCCCTGTCGCCGATCTCAAGCGCCGCGCCCGCCGAGCAAACGCCCATTACGGTCCACAAGGACCCCAATTGCGGTGTTGCTCGGAGTGGGTGCGGCACCTCCAGGAGCACGGTTTTGCGACGAAAGTGACCAAAACCTCAGGGCTCGACGCCATCAAAAAGCGCTTTGGGGTGCCAGATGATCTCGCCTTTTGTCATACCGCCGAAGAGCCGGCTACTTCATCGAAGGCCATGTCCCTGCAGACGCATTGAGGCGGCTGCTTGCCGAAAAACCGACAGCAAGCGGACTGGCTGTGCCAGGCATGTCAATAAGTTCGCCGGGAATGGAGGGCGAAACGCCGGAGCCTTATGAGGTTGTGCTTTTTGGACCCGAAGGGCATCGGCCTTACATGCGTTTCGTTGGCGAACGGCCCGTATAACGCATCCCAACGACGGCGCTGAGCCGAGTGGTACTCTCCGATCCGCGAACGACGAACCGCAATGTTACCTAATAGGTGCCGGCTTCGGCGACGAGATTGGCGTGCGCGTGACCTTTCGGTTTGGCATCATCCGCCATAAGAGCCCGTCCCTGCGGATCGCTTGATGCCATACAACAGCGGCAACGTGCAGCAAGACAAGCGCAATCCCGAGGTTCACAAGCAGAATGTGGACCGGAGCAAACCGCTGAGAGAGATACATCGCGCCTGTACCGGTGACGGCGAGCACAGCGATTCCGGCGTATAGGGAAAGATGCCCCAGAAGGGCAAGGCAGCGCTGCCAAATTTTCGTACCATGGGGCAGCTCAGACGCACCACGCACGGCACGTAGCGCAACCAGCACCATCGCAAGAAGTAGGATTGTCCAGCCGCTCCAAGCATGGACCTTGTGCAGGAACAGATCTAACGGCTCCGGGCGGAGTCCAAAGGGGTGGGCTATATGGGTCCGTTGAATAGCCCAGGCGGTGGGAAATTGCGAAAGACAAAGTAACACAATCAGCCAGTGCGCGGCCTTCTGCATTGGAGAATATTGCAGTGCAATGGGAAGCTTCATGGTGCAGGCTCTTCGATCACTCCGACGTGATAGCAGCCTTAATCGGCAGCCTGGCTTCTCTCCATTAATTTTTCGTCAAACGCTCAGGTCCCAACGCTCACGAACAGCTGCCGGGACTGCTGATGGAGCCAAAGCGGCCAATGATTATCTAACTCAATGAATATCTATATTGATGTCAGAGACGGCCCTGGTTTGGTACTGGTGCCTTCGGTCGTTGACAGCGCCCGAAATGTCCCAAACCGGAAAATGACCAGCCGCTGCCGACTAACGTCGATTTATGAGTACGCGGCTTAGTTTAGCACGATCAAGCGCGCCATGGCGCGATCTACCGGCGGTTTGTACGGCCGAGAGCTTGCCGTATTGGCTTCATCGAACCAGTATTGTCGAACACGAACGCAACGCGCAGGCGCGACATGCCCCACTTGGTTGTTGATGACCCGCCAATCGCGATTGTGGCTTGACCGACTGTAGTCGATAGCGGCATCCACAAGCCCAAAATGAAAACGATGAAGCCTGCCCGGCGCCAGACACTTAGACCTGTTGCCTTGCCTGTCGATTTGAGCCACCGGCCTTTGACCACGCGTCGTAGCGCGCCATGAAGGCCGGCGACATGGCCCGCAAACGCTGGAGATCGATCCGGCCCGACCGGGTGATGTAGCTGAAGCCGAAACCCATCAGGTCGAGCTTCATGTGTTCCGGGAATTTCTCGTACCAGTCGGCGCTGGTGCGGGCCGCGGCCACGAGCTTCTTCACGATAGGCCGTCGTTCGGCCTCGTAGCGCGCGAGAGCCGCAGGAATGTCGCCCGGCTCGGCTTCCAATGCCTTGAACAAGGCAATGCCGTCTTCGATCGCCAGCCGCGTGCCGGAGCCGATCGAAAAATGCGCCGTATGCAGCGCGTCGCCGATCAGAACCATGTTCTTGAACGACCAATGCTCGTTCCAGAGCCAGGGGAAGTTGCGCCACACCGATTTGTTGGACACCAGCGGGTGCCCGTCGAGCGTGTGCGCGAAGACGCGCTCGCAGATGGCTTTCGACTCGTCCATCGATTTGTTGGCGAAATCGTATCGCTGCCAGGTCGCCCGGTCGCATTCGACCAGAAACGTGCTCATCGTCTTCGAGTAGCGGTAATGATGCGCGTTGAACGCGCCGAGGCCGGTCGCGACGAAAGTCTGCGACAGCGTCTCAAACCGCTTGCTGGTGCCGTACCACGCGAACTTGTTGCTCGAGTAGGACATCGACGTGCCGAAATCGCCTTCGAACGTGCGGCGCACCAGCGAATTGAGCCCGTCGGCGGCGACAATGAGGTCATAGCCCGCGAGCTGGTCGACCGACTGGATTTGCGTCTCGTAATGGACGGTGACGCCGACGGCGCGGACGCGCGCCTGAAGAATGTTGAGGAGCTCCAGCCGGCCGATGGCGGCGAAGCCGACGCCATCGATATCGATCGTCTCGCCGCGCAGGTTGAGCGTGATGTTTTTCCAACTCTCCATGTGCGGCGCGATCGCGTCGACCGTCTCCGGATCATCCGCGCGCAAGAATTCGAGCGCCTGCTCCGAGAACACGACGCCGAAACCCCAGGTCGCGCCGGCGGGATTCTGCTCGAACAGATCGACCTGGGCGTCCGGATGCCGCCTCTTCCAGAGGTATGCGAAATAGAGACCGCCGGGACCGCCACCAAGCACTGCAATGCGCATGTCTTGCCTCATCTAACGTTTATCAAACGGCGGACGCGCCTCGAGAACCTTCGAGCGACGCCTTTCCGCGCGGTTCCTCGATCTTCGCAAACGAATCGGCTGACTGTCCGCCGCGCTCTTATAAACGCGCCTTCCGAGGATCTCGCCGCCCTGCGGATTGACGGGCCAGACGTCGCCTTCAAACCGATCAAATGCCTTGACGGCTTTATACCCTGCCTTGTCCTCTTTGAAGGATGCGCCGATGATCGCAACCAAACGTGGAGCCAGCATTCTTTTCAGATTCTCGTTTCGACCGCTTTTCTCATGGGCATACACCATGTCGTTCCTTCGATGAGCCTTGCCGCGCCGATGGTTCAGCGTTTTGATTTCCAAACGAGGAGCCGTCGCTCGGCTCGGTCCAGAACCCAGCTGGCGACAAATCCGAACAGCCCAAGAACGACGATGCCGGCGTAAAGCTCCGGGCTTCTGTACATCCGTTGGGCGAGCAGGATGTTCTGCCCGAGCCCCGGCTGTGCCGATTGCATCTCGACGACGACCGCGAGAATAAGTGCGATTGCCAAGCTAATTCTGACGCCAGTAAAAATGTCAGGAAGCGCATTTGGAAGTGCGATCTTGCGCAGATATGCGCTCGGCGGCATTTCAAGCGCCAAGGATACTTCCTTCAGTCGCGGCTCGATGGCCGAAAAGCCATGAAGCGTGCCGAGGAGCACCGGCCAAACCGATCCAAAGGCAATCACCCATACTGCCATCGAATTGGACAGCCCGAATATTAAGATCGCGGCGGGTATGACCGCTGACGCGGGGAAAGGCCGTAAGAACTCCAAAGTCGGCTGTAGAAATTCGCGCGCAGTTCGGGACGAACCGACGAGCGCTCCCAGGAAAACCCCCAATAGCGACGCTACGAACCAGCCTTCGAACATCCGCAGGGCCGTAGCTGCGAACGGGCCCCATAACGAGCCAGCGACGATCGAATCGTACAGCGCCTCAAACGTCCGCAAGGGCGCCGGAAAGTACGCCGGCGATAGAAGGCCGATCGCAGACGCATACTGCCAAGCCGCCAACAGGCCAAGAGGCAAAATGAGTGCCGGGATGACCCGCTTCATGATCCTACCCGCACGCCAGAGAACCTGCTGAGGAACGCGCGATCCAGCTTGAGCAATCCCCAATTGATCGACCAGCCAACGAAACCGATCCACAAAAGTTGTGCATACATGAGATCCGGACGAAGAGATTGCTGTGCGATTATCATCCCGTATCCAAGTCCTCGCGGATTGACGACGATCTCGACGGTCACCGCCACAACGAGTGCTATACCCACCGCAACTCTCACGCCCACTGCGATGCGCGCCAGGGCGGCCGGAAGAACGATTTTTCTCATGTAAGCCGACCGGCTCAACTCCAAGGCGCGGGCAACCTCGGCAAGTCTCCCTTGCATGGAACGGACGGCGGCGTTGGTCGCAATCGTGACCGACCAGACGCACGCGAAGCCTACCACCGCGGCTTCCATCGACACTCCAAAGCCGAAGATCAGCAGCGACAAAGGGATCAGTGCGACCGGGGGAATTGGGCGCAGGGCGTCCAAGGTCGGCGCGACGGTCAGGCGCATGCCGGCCGAAATGCCAATGATCATGCCGACAGGGACGCCGAGCACGATGGCGATGCACAGTCCGACAAAAGCCGCTTGCAGCGTTTGCGCAGTTGCGACCAATAAGCTGCCGTCGGCGAAGGCGGATATGCCGGCGGCGACTACTTCTGTAGGACGCGAAAACGTCCCCGCCGGCAATACGCCTCCCCGGCTCGCCATCTCCCAGCAGACGACGGCGGCGGCAGGTATGAGCAATCCTCTCGCAAGCGCCCTCACATCAGTGTCCTTGCAGGAGGCCGAACAGATGGTGCCGATGTGCCAGGAATTTAGGGTCTTCGCGCGTCGTAAGTTGATCGCGCGGCCTTGGCAGATCAACCGTGATTTCCTCGACGATGCGTCCGGGATGCGCCCCGAGCACAACGACCCTGTCCCCGAGATAGATAGCCTCTTCAAGATCGTGGGTAATGAACACGACCGTCATTCTGCGTTCAACGGCAAGTCTTGCAACTTCGTCCTGCAGTTGCTGGCGTGTGATCGCATCCAGCGCCCCGAAGGGTTCGTCCATCAACCAGATCTTCGGCCCCTGCGCGAGAGAGCGAGCGATCTGAACGCGCTGTTGCATTCCACCCGACAGCTGATCGGGATAGTAATCCGCGACCGACTCCAGACGCATGACTTTCAGGAGTTCGATTGCCCTGGTCCGCAAATCCCTACCGCTGTTTTTGCGGTCTTCCAGCGGCAATGCGACATTCGACCAGATCTTGCGCCATGGCAGAAGTGCTTTGTCGTAGTCCTGAAAAACGATGGCGCGGTCCCGCGAGGGCTTTTTTACCTCGCGGCCGTCGCAAACAATCGAGCCTCCGGTCGGCTGCACGAGCCCCGCGATCAAACGCAACAGGGTTGTCTTGCCGCAACCCGAAGGACCGATGACGGACAGGAACTCACCAGTCTTAACCTGCAAATTAATGCCGGTCAGGATCTGGCGAGCACCTGAGCCTTCGCCGAATTGCAGCGAGACGTCTCGAATATCGATGGCCGTCATCTGGTCACTGGTCCGCCAACGTCACGCGCCGATCACTTCGCGATCAGGCGGGCGGCGTCGACATCCTTCCTGAGCAGCCCCAAATCCTTGCCGATGGCCGCGTAGGCCGCAAGGTCCGCAGGCTTGATCTCGACGTCGAATGACGAAAAGCCCGGGAATTTTACGCCGAGATACTTCGCCTCGATTGTCTTTGCGTCGTCCGGGTTCGCCTTGATGTATGCAATTGCTTCGTTGCTGGCCTCTCGGAATGCCTTAACCGCTGCAGGATTGGCTTCGGCCCATGTCCGCGTCGCGATCCAGAAGCCGAAGATCATCCCGTCCTTCACGTCCGTGAAGTAATCGGCGACCTTCACGCCGTTCCCGTCGGCCAGGATTTTGCCTCTGAAGGGTTCAAGCACGGTAACGGCATCCAGCGTACCACCGCGCAGGAGATCGTTCATCTGCGGAAACGGCGCCTCGACGAGCGTGACGCTTTCAACCGCGACGCCCTTGTCCTTGAGCCATTTCCGGAACACGACGTCGATAACGCTGTTCAGTCCGGGAACACCAACCTTCTTGCCTTTGAAATCCGCCGGCGAGGAAATCTTGGCTTCTTTCCGCGCAAGAACGCTCACCGTCGGGTTGTCGCGCTTTTGACGCGCTGCGCCGCTCACCGCCACCAGATCCAATCCGCCTTCGGCAGCCTGCAGCAGCCCCGATCCGGTTCCGGTGCCAATCTGCACCGAATTGGCCATGAGCGCGGCCGGCACCGTCGATGCGAGAGCGATTCGCGTCAGGGTGACGTCAAGCCCGCGCTTGTCGAAGTAGCCTTTCTCTTTGGCAACGAAAACCGGCAGGAAGTCGCCCGCAGCCGTGTAGCCGACGTTAACTTTCGTCTGAGCGTTCGCCACGGGGCCGGATAACGCCAAACCGATGGCCGTCGCTGTTGCCGCGATAAGAGTGCTGAGTTTCATTACATCCTCCCTTTGGTTACGTATTTTGAAGCGTCTTGCAGTTTGGTCAGATCGAGTACGATGTCGTCGTTCGGTTTCGCCCCGGCTTCATGGACATCGACAGCCAAGAGCATTCCGGATCCGGGGCAGTAGTGTGCGGTCATTGCGAGATCGCGATGCAACGCGATCCGGTGTGCTTCATCCGGCTTCTCGATAGCCTGAGAAACCGCTCCGCTCCGCCAACAGGTTGATCCCGAGACGAGACGTACTCCCGCTGCGGAAACCACATGGAAGCCCTCACGGTCGCGCACAATCTTTAAGTTCGGCCCCATTTGGGCGACGGCCTCGCATTCCTTCGGAAGCACCTCATTTCTCCGACCCGGGACCCGGCGCAAGTGGAGGTCCTGTCTCAATTTCAGGGTCGCTTCGATATCGACCTCGCCGTCCACCATCCGAACGCCATAGATCGTCTCGCAGGCGTCGGCCGAGACCGCGCCCGAAATCATGTCCGCGCGAACCGCCTCGGGATCGCGATCCAGCGGATCGCCCCACCCGCCACCGCCCTGCCATGTCACCGCGAAGACGTCGCGGTTTGTCATGCGCATGAGGCCCGGCTTCGGTCCGAACTCCTCCCAGCGCCCGTCGGTCGGCCGGCCACTCTCGACCGCACCCCATCCCATCGACTGCTTCACCGTGCCGCCCGGCCAGCCGCCAAAGGCCCCAACGGTGTTCGGCACTTCCGCACCGTGCGTCATGATCAGCGCCTCGGCCTCCACGATGCCGCTGAGCGTGAGAGCCACTTCCGCAGACCGGCCGCCTCGGAATTGTCCAGCCCCGCCGCTATCGGGCGAAAGCCTGCGGTGAAGGTAGAAGAGCGGAACCACCTGTTCGTTGCGCTCGACGTCTGCAATGCTGGGCATCGGCGCGTTGATAGGCCCGCCTGCATCCATGCCGTCGCGGGTGGCGAATGCCGCATAACCGCCGGCGAGCGGGTCCATGAGATGAAGCCCGAAGGGCTCGCCGAATTGGTTGATGCCCCCGAGATTGAACGTTGCCATGGTGCCGTCGCTTACGGCTTGCGCACGCGGACGATAAGCATCGCTGCAAGCCAGCATTTTGTTGAGCGCCGCGGTGGCGACGTTGGAAACAACCCAGATGCTTTCCACGGTCGCGGCCCCGACCGGCGCCGGGAACATCGCCGTGCAAATCAGGCCGTCCGGAGCGATGATCTCGGAGGTTCGCAATACGCCGTCGTTCCAAGGAACGTCATAGGCCAGCATTGGCAGAAGCGCGCCGGCCACTCCCCCTTCCAAGCCGGAGCGGGTGCAATTGATGAAGCCGCGCGCCTGCTTGCTTGATCCGCTGAAATCGAACGACAGCGCATCGTCTTTCTTCGTCAGCTTCAAATCGATCTTGAAGAGAAGATTGTCGTGCCCGTCATGTTCCAGAAAGTCCGAGGCATGAAAGACGCCGTCGGGGAGTTCGCGAAGCCTGGCGCGCACACGCGTCTCGGATGCGGCGATCATACGGCGCATCACCGTCGATACGGTCTCCGCACCATAACGCTCGCACAGCGTCGTGATACGGTCCTGCGCGACGTTTATCGTCGCCATGAACGCCCTGATGTCCAAGCCGAGCTGTGCGGGTAGCGGGGACGCCGTCAGGATGACGTCGAGAAAGTCTTCTCGCAGCTTTCCATGTTCGACCAGCTTGATGCACGGAACACGGAATCCCTCCTGACGCACGTCACGCGCCTTCGGGGACCAGCTTGCGAAATCCATTCCGCCGACGTCCGTCTCGTGCGCTTCGACACCGGCCCAGGCGATGATCTCATCCCCGGCGAAGATCGGACCGGCCATCTGGACGTCGTTCTGATGGAGCGCTCCGACGAAGGGATCGTTGCCCAGGAACATGTCGCCGCGGCCTACCGGATACTTTCCCGGGCTTTTGTTGATATGCCGGATCAGGTGGCCGACGACCGGGGCTTGATACGTCACCTGGAACCCCATGGACGCGAACGAGCCATCGGGCAGGAAAAGGCCGGTGAAGAAGTCGGACGCATCGGTGACCGTTGGAGAACCGGACACGCTCTGCAATGCGATTCGCATTTCTTCCGTCGTCGCCAGCAATCGCGAGCGGATGACTTCGTATAGAACCGCGCTGAGTTCGGTCACTGCTTTACTCCGGAAACGACGTGGAGATTTCCGAGCGCATCGGAGCGCGCCACGCTGCCCGGCGGAACGACAACGCTCTGGCCGGGATATTCAATGATGCACGGGCCCACCGCCTGCTCGTCCGGCCGTGGAAATTGGATGCGATAGATCGAAGCCGCCACCGGCTGCTTCGGATCGTCGAACACGACCTTTCTAGAGCCCGACGGCGTGAGCCGATCACCCTGCATTGACGTGGCCGCAGGCTCGAGTTTTCCATGGCCTATCGTGCGCAAGGCCAGGATTTCAAACCCCGCCTGCGCGTAACCAGCTCCGCGTCCGAACAGGCTTTCGTACCGCTGTTCAAATGTTTCGATGATTGACGCGTAGGCTTTCGCGTCGAAGCGTTCGCTGCGGAAATCGATGTCGAGCGTATTGGTCTGACCGCGATAGCGTGCCGCTGCCATCTGTTCGATTTCGATTGCTCCTTGGGCGCCGGCCGCCTTGAGACCTTCCTCAACCGACCTGCGGCCGCTCTGGACCGCCGCATCCAACGCCGAAAGCTCAGCCGCGCTTGGGCTGGAAGACGGCTTCACGCGCAGATAGACGGGCCGGTCGTCGGTGAGACCGAGATCCGAATTGGCGCAGCCGTAGGCGGATTGGCCGGTCGCGGCCGCCGGCACGATGAAGCTCTTGAGTCCCAGTTCGCGCGCCAAGACCCATGCGTGAGACGGCCCTGCCCCACCGTTCGCCAGCAGCGCAAACTCGGTCGGATCGTGGCCACGCTCGATCGTGACCCGCCGCAAGAGGTCCGCCATCTTATTGTCGAGGATTTCACGAATTCCCCAGGCGGCTTCTTCGACGGTCATTCACAATGGCTGGGCGACGTGTTCCGAGATCGCCTTGCGTGCTGCAGCCACATCAAGACGCATGCGGCCGCCGATGAAATATT
>Ga0172380_10006706_pt1 | contig 13252 bp, 11 predicted proteins | sample Leawe162metaG_FD_119747 | JGI IMG/M metagenome (GOLD analysis project Ga0172380, IMG submission 119747) | Leachate microbial communities from a municipal landfill in Southern Ontario, Canada - Leachate well 162 metaG | ecosystem: Engineered > Solid waste > Landfill > Unclassified | place... | reverse complement strand
CATCGAGGGCGGTGACAAAACCGGCACAGGCCGAATTCAAATCGAAAGTACCTGCCTTTTTTGCCGCTAAACGGTGTTGAACGACAGCGGAAGTCGCCGGTGAAATATATTCCGGCGTATCGGTAGCCACTATAATCAAATCCAGCACTTCGGCAGTAATTCCTGCCGCTTCCAGGGCCCGATGGGCTGCCGCCACACAGAGGTCGGCCGTTGATTCATCTGCTGCACACCAATGTCTCTCCTCAATATGTACGTTTTGCCGGAGCCAGCTGTCCACATCTTCACCCAGCAAATCGTTAAAATATTGGTTGCTGACTATTCTCTCCGGCACATAATGCCCGGTGCCGGTTATGACTGCTTTGCGCATGCTGATTACAGACTTAAAGCACCATCAACGCTGATGCAGGTTCCACTGATGTAGGAGGCTTCTTCAGAAGCCAGAAAACAATATATATTGGCAATATCTTCAGGAGTACCCAAACGATTCAATGGTGTTTTTGATTTCATCATTTCTATAATTTTCTCGGGCATGGCGGCAACCATTTCGGTGGCTATAAAGCCGGGGGCCACTGCATTAACTAAAATGCCCTTTTTTCCAAATTCACGTGCCCAGGTTTTGGTCATGCCTATAATGCCTGCTTTGGTAGCCACATAGTTGGTTTGTCCGAAGTTGCCATACAAACCCACCACCGACGAAGTATTAATCATACGACCATATCCTTTTTCAACCATATAAGGTGTTACGGCCTTGGCGCAATTAAATACACCGGTGAGATTTACGTCGATGACCTGCTGCCATTGCTCTTCGGTCATTTTAGCCAAAGTTGCATCACGGGTGATGCCGGCATTGTTGATGAGGATATCAATGCGGCCATAGGCTTGTTGTACTTCAGCCGCGGCTTCGAGTACAGGGGTTAACTGGGTTGTATTCACCCGCATAAACCGGTGTCCTTTAGATATGGCCAGTAGTTCTGCTAAAGTTGCATTTCCCTGCACTTCCTGAACATCCCATATCACCACTTTTGCGCCTTCGGTGGCAAATTTGATGGCTGCTGCTTTACCTATGCCGTTGGCACCGCCGGTTATGATGGCGACGCGATCAGTTAATCGTTTCATTTTTTTCTTTTCTGAAAGTTAAGCGTTACGCAGGCCAGGCGACTGTGGAAGCTCTTATCAATTAACGCGACTTAAGTCATTTTTTAATTAATAATACACCATATACATCTGTTAATAAGATAGATACATCATCAAATTGTCAACCCGACTTATAATTATCAGCAAATTAGTTTGGTTTGGTGACTTCACCCCCTGCTCAGAATACTGTTGGTCCTGATTCGGATTAGCCTAAGGAATTGTTGGGTGTAACAGCCTCTTCAAAAGCTCCGAATAAAAAAATCAGAAAAAATTTATACGCAAAAAATGCAGCCATATGGCTCAAAAAGCAACATTAACATTTCGTTAGCAAGTCTTAACCACTCCTTAACCAGTAATGGTGCAACCTCTGCGCAACTTTGAGCGTCATAATAATCGTAGCCCAACTACACAGACCCAATTAGACCCTAAGTACCCTACGCCATGAAAAAATTAATCGCTTTGCTGCTCGTCACCAGCTTCTGTTTTCACACCGCATTTGCAGGTGGCACCTTAAATGCAGAAGATGTGAGTGTAAAAAAAATGTGGACTAAAATCCAAAAGGAATTACGTATTCCGGCAAAAGTAATCACCCTCCATGAAGGTGAAAAACCGGAAGTACACTTTACCATTGATTCGCTCGGAAATATCCAGGTACTGGAGGTTGAAAACGCGACTCCCTTTCTGGAAAGACATATTCGCGCCAGCTTTGAGGATATCAAAAATGCCGGCACACCTTTGATGAGCGGTCAGCGCTTCTCCATTCAAATAAAACTGCAATAGTTTTTTTTCATAGATCAGATTTCGCTTTGGCGGACCGGTCGGGAGATAGGTCCGCTTTTTTTTGCCCAAAAAAAACCCCGCAAATTGCGGGGTGTAGTTTTAGTGTGGTTCCTTGGTGTAATAGGTCAGCGCAAATACGACGCCGCCCAAGGCCAATACTGCAAAAATAATCCAGCCAATCATATGATACGTTTTGCAGCTAAGGTAAGCCAAGCCGGCCGCTTCTCCAAACCAGCCACTTGAGTAAAACTAAATTGCCACTTTTTTGTGTAATGCCCAGCGAACAAAATACCAGCTCAAAGCTGCCAAAAGTATTATGATGGAGCTCAAATGTAACCAGCCAGCTTTGTCCTGAGTAAGTGGCTGGTATTTCACTGCCAAAAACAATATACTTCCAACTAAAAGCAACATTCTTGTTGTTAAAACTGCATTGCCTTTATCGAAAATTTTGGTCGACCGATAAACTAATAGCAAGCCTAGTCCGAGGGTGAGCAAGGGCATAGCCCATAAGCTATTTTTCATCACCTCAGCCGGCGTATAGAACAGCCGGACAAGCAAAACAAGTGCCGTAATCACTAAATTCCAGATGCCTAACATTTTTAAATCGATACCGTTTTTAAACATAATTCGGTTTTAAAATCCTAAAATACTGCTTTTGCAATTTGTCGTGTTGCTTCACTGCGCCCCATGGTGTAAAAATGTAAAACGGGGGCGCCTTTTACTTTGAGTTCTTTACATTGGTTGATAGCCCATTCTATGCCAATTTCCTTCACCTGTTTATCATCTTTTGCTTTTTCAATGGCTTCAGACAATGTTTCCGGAATATCAATATGAAACACTTTTGGTAAAACCGTAAGTTGTTTTTTGGTAGCAATCGGTTTAATTCCAGGTATTATAGGCACATTAATCCCGGCTTTCCCACACTTGTCCACAAAATTAAAATAAGCTTCATTGTCAAAAAACATTTGTGTGGTAATAAATTCAGCCCCGGCATCTACCTTCTTTTTCAACCATAATAAATCGGATTTCATATTCGGCGCATCCTGGTGTTTTTCAGGATAACCGGCAATGCCAATACAAAAGTCGGTATGTACCGGATTTACCAGGTCTTCATCTTCATACTGACCAGCATTCATACGTTTTACCTGGTGGAGTAGCTCCAATGCGTTGGCATTTCCTTCCGGTTCCGGTGTAAATACAGTTTCATGTTTGAGGTTATCGCCGCGTAAAACGAGGACATTATCAATGCCTAGAAAATGCAGGTCAATTAATGCATTTTCGGTCTCTTCCCGGTTAAACCCGCCACAAATCAGGTGAGGAACCGCGTCGACTTTAAATTTATTCATGATGGCAGCACAAATAGCCACAGTTCCCGGTCTTTTACGCGTAGTTATACGCCTGAAAGTGCCGTCTTGCAGGGGTTTCATAATAAATTCTTCCCGGTGATAGGTCACATCAATAAATGGCGGATTAAACTCCATCAGGGGCTCAATACCGGCATAAATCTGCTTTATATCCTGCCCTTTGAGTGGCGGGAGTATCTCAAAGGAGAAGAGGGTGTTTTTGGCGGTTTGTATGTGATCGGTAATCTTCATATTTTTTGTTTAAACACTGAGGGCACGGTGGGACACGGAGACGTTTGGATAAACGATATTAACATGGTAGGCAAGGAGAGGCACGTCTGTATCATGATTCAATTTATGTTTATTGAGTAATTAAATGGAAATTTTACATCACAATTCTGATAACACCCTGTTTTAGCATCTCACAATTAAAATTGATTAATAGTCCAACTTTATGCTTTGAAAGTTTCAAATAGGTCATTAGCTGTGCTTTAAATAGATTATGCATATGCTCTGCAGCTTTGAGTTCTATCAGGACTTTTTCCTCAACAACAAAATCAGCTCTATAACCACATTCCAACTTTTGCCCTTTATATATCATAGGAATGGGGACTTCGACACGATAATTCAGGTTTAGATCTCCCAATTCCTTCATTAAGGCAACTTTGTAAGCAGATTCCAATAGTCCAGGTCCAAGTGATTTGTGAACTTCAAGGGCGGCTTTCCAAATTTTTTCAGTTAGCTCACCATGCATAAGTGTTGTCATGATTTCCGTTTACTTCATTACTTCTCCTTTCAAAAGTCTATATTTTATTTATTTGGTTTGCGTCAATTTTTATCAATAAACACTTTACAAAATAGTCTCAAAATTCTAATCCATTTACACAGCTCCGTGCTCTCCGTGACCACCGTGTTTAGTAATTTAAGGCGGGTGCCAACCAACGTTCGGCTTCTGCAACGGTTATTCCTCTTCTGGTGGCGTAATCTTCTACCTGATCTTTATCGATTTTGCCCACACCGAAATATTTGGACTGGGGATGTGCCAGATAATAACCACTTACGGCTGCTGCAGGCCACATGGCGTAATGTTCGGTAAGTTGTAAACCAATTCTATTTTCCACTTCCAGCAACTTCCAGATGGTGCCTTTGTCGAGGTGATCGGGACAAGCCGGATATCCCGGTGCCGGACGTATACCCCGGTATTTTTCAGCGATGAGATCGTCGTTGCTCAGGGTTTCTTCCGGCTCATATGCCCAGTACTCTTTGCGAACCCGCTCGTGAAGGTGTTCGGCAAATGCTTCGGCAAGCCGATCTGAAAGTGATTGTAATAATATGGCGTTATAATCGTCATGCGCTGCTTTCATGACATTCACCCGCTCTTCGGCGCCAAAAATGCCCACGGCGAATACGCCAAAATGATCCTGTAAGCCAGTTTCTTCGGGTGCGATGAAGTCGGCCAAGGCCATATTGGGCAGGTGGTCTGCTTTTTTAGACTGCTGGCGGAGGGTGATGAATTTAGCCTCACCCCCAACCTTATTAATTATTATATCATCCCCATCACTATTCGCCGGAAACAATCCAAAAACTGCCCGTGCATCCAGCCATTTTTCCTGGATGATGGCTTTCAACATCTCCTGCGCATCCGCAAACAATTTGGTAGCTGCATCACCAACTACTGCGTCTTGGAGCAGATTGGGGTATTTTCCGTGTAACTCCCAGGCTTGAAAAAAGGGCGTCCAGTCGATATAATCGGCTATTCTCTGAAGTGGATATTCCCTGAATTCGTGTATGCCGGGTTGAGCAGGAATGACCATATCTTCGGGCTGCCAGTCGATCGGATAACGATTCGCGCGGGCATCGGCTATACTTAACATGGCTTTCTCTCGCCCCCTGCTAAGGTATCCCTCCCGCAATTTGTCGTAATCGGCACGGGTGGTGGTGATGAAGTTTTCTTGTTGTTCGGGACTCAACAAACTGCTAACTACAGGTACGGAACGGCTGGCATCCAACACATGAACGACCGTGCCATTAAACGCAGGCGCTATTTTAACGGCCGTATGCGCTCTGGAAGTGGTTGCTCCACCAATTAATAGCGGTTTTTTAATGCCCAAACGTTCCATTTCAGTAGCTACAAATACCATCTCATCTAACGATGGGGTAATTAAACCGGATAAACCGATGACATCCACATTGTGCTCGATAGCTGCAGCCAGGATTTTGTCGCAACTTACCATTACGCCCAGGTCTACTACATCGTAATTATTACACTGCAGCACTACACCAACAATATTTTTACCAATATCATGTACATCACCTTTTACGGTAGCCATGAGAATTTTGCCTTTGGCCTGGCGGTTTTGCTCAGGATTAGCCAATTTTTCAGCTTCCAAATAAGGCATCAGATAGGCTACTGCCTTTTTCATTACCCGGGCGCTTTTTACGACCTGCGGCAGGAACATTTTACCGGCACCAAATAAATCTCCCACCACATTCATACCGGCCATTAACGGGCCTTCGATGACTTGTAACGGCTTGTCGAATTCGTGGCGGGCCTCTTCAACGTCAACATCAATATATTCGTCGATGCCTTTGACTAAAGCATGGGTGAGTCGCGCTTGGACAGGTTCGAGGCGCCAGCTTTCGTCGCGGGCTGCGGCTTCTTTGCCGGGACCACCCTTAAACTGCTCTGCAAGTTGAATGAGTCTTTCGGTAGCATCAGGCCGGCGGTTAAAGAGTACATCTTCCACATGTTCGAGCAACACTTTGTCTACCTCTTCATATACTTCAATCTGACCGGCATTAACGATACCCATATCCATACCCGCCTGAATGGCATGGTATAAAAAAGCAGCATGCATGGCTTCTCTTACTTTGTCGTTACCCCGGAAAGAGAAGGATATGTTACTTACCCCACCACTGACTTTGGCACCGGGGAGGTTTTCTTTGATCCAACGGGTAGCGCGGATAAAGTCGATCGCATAATTGTTATGTTCTTCAATACCGGTAGCTACGGTGAGGATGTTGGGGTCGAATATGATGTCTTCGGCAGGGAAGCCCACTTCATTCACCAATATATCGTAAGCACGTTGACAGATTTCAATGCGGCGTTCGTAGCTGTCGGCCTGACCTTGTTCGTCGAAGGCCATGACTATAACTGCTGCACCATAAGCCCGCACCTGGTGGGCATAATACCGGAAGCGCTCCTCGCCCTCCTTCATGGAGATAGAGTTCACGATGGCCTTGCCTTGCACACATTTTAAGCCGGCTTCTATGACACTCCATTTCGAAGAATCAATCATCACCGGTACCCGCGCGATATCCGGTTCGGCTGCGATGAGATTCAGAAAACGAGTCATGGATGCTTCAGAATCGAGCATACCTTCATCGAAGTTGACGTCGATGATTTGGGCGCCATTTTCGACTTGTTGTCGGGCTACCTCAACAGCTGCGTCAAAATCATCGGATTTGATGAGGCGTGCGAACATTTTGGAGCCGGTAACATTGGTGCGTTCACCTACATTCACGAAGTTGGTAGCCTTGGTGATGCTTACTGGTTCCAGTCCACTGAGGTGCAAGATGGGTTCGAGCTGTGGCTGTTGCCGTGGGGCATGTAAAGCAGCTTCGGCAGCAATTTCACGGATATGTGCTGGCGACGTACCGCAACAACCGCCAATAATATTGACAAAACTGTTATCGAGGAAGTCTTTGATGTGAGCACGCATCATGGCCGGTGATTCATCGTATTCGCCAAATGCATTGGGTAAACCGGCATTCGGATGAGCGGAAATGCTGTATTTACTGGCTTTGGCCAACGATTGGAGATGAGGCCGCATTTGTTTTGCTCCCAAGGCGCAATTCAACCCAATGCTCATCAAAGGCAAATGTGACATGGAATATAAAAATGCTTCCACGGTTTGCCCCGATAAAGTTCTGCCGCTGTTGTCGGTTATTGTACCACTTACCATAATCGGAAGCGGAGCTATTGACCGGTCGCGGAAGTATTTATCGATGGCGTAAAGTGCCGCTTTGGCATTCAGTGTATCGAATATGGTTTCTACCAGCAAGACATCTACACCGCCATCTACCAACCCTTTTACTTGCTCATAATACGCTTCTACCAGTTCATCGAAGCTGATGCTACGGAAACCAGGATTGTTAACATCCGGACTGATACTGGCAGTTTTATTGGTCGGTCCAACCGCACCGGCCACAAAACGGGGCTGGGTTGGGTTGGCAGCTGTAAATTCATCAGCCACTTTTCGAGCCAATTGGGCAGAAACCAAATTCAGCTCATAGCTCACTGCTTCCATGCCATAATCGGCCATAGAAACGCGCTGGGCATTAAAAGTATTGGTTTCGGCAATATCTGCACCGGCCTCGAAATAGGCCCGGTGTATATTTTCGATGATGTGGGGTTGGGTGAGCGACAATAATTCGTTGTTGCCTTTCAGGTCTGAAGGCCAATCTTTGAACCGCACCCCTCGATAATCTGCTTCGGTGAGTTTATAATTCTGAATTTGCGTACCCATAGCGCCGTCGAGCACGAGTATGCGTTTTTTGATTTCCTCCTGGATATTGTATTGCATAAAAAAAGCCAAACGTTTTGTTTAGCTCATCCCGAAGGTTCGGGTAACGACTTGCAAGTAGCACACAGCCCTTTTCAGCTGTTTCCTGCTTGCTCATCTTCTGCCTCAGTTATTTGTTAGTGGCAGCGGAATTGGCACCAGACCAACGCGAGGCAAGTGTCTCTCGTGGCGGTTGCCAGGACTTCAAAGGGCCGTTCCCTCCATCCTTCTTGATAAGCTGATGCAAAAATAGGACAGAACTTTTGAATTCCCAAATAGCAAAACTCGCAAGTTGGATACCTGCTTAATTGTTTACTTACTTCTTCACAAAATGACCCATCAAAATACCATACTCCTGACCGTCATACGCCTCATTATGACGTATACTCTCATAAATTTTTGATTTTCGTTTAAGTCTTTTTTGGAACCGGCTTTCAAATTTGTCAGACAAATGTTCTGTGATATCCCAATGAATGGTAGTGGGTTCGCACAGTGCCGGCTTTTCGTGTATGTCAGTTATGAGCAAAAAATCTCCTCCCGGCTTCAAAACGCGATAAATTTCCTTCAAACTAGCTTCGAGATCATCAACATGATCCAACGAATTGAAGGAACTTACGACGTCAAAGTAGTGATTTTCAAATGGTATTGCCTCTGCAGATGCAGAGACATAGGTCATTTGGTGTTTCCCTTTGTTCAGCTTCAGATAATCATTCGCCAATGGATCGAGACCATAAGCTAAGGTTGTGTCGGGCACCCATTCCAGACTTCCTCTTGGGCCACAACCAATATCTATTACCTTTTTATCTTCATAAAAATGACTTTCAAGGCCAAAACCATCATTAAAAACCCATTTATAGTGGTCATTCGAAAAACGTCCACCTTCCCTTAACCACTGAAAACGCCAGTATTGATGTTCGAAAAAGTATTTTGCACCCTTCTTGCCCAAAAAAAGCACCATCAGTCTACCAAGCTTGTTATATAAAAATAACTTCAGGCCATTCATTGTAATTGTTATTTGTTGAGATTTAGTTTAGGACGGGGCTAAAAATAGCAGAAAAGCGACTTGTCATCTGTGAAAAATATAAGTATTAAGTATTTCCGTGTAATTATTGAATAGCTAAAAATACAAGTGCCGAAAATATTCAGCTTAAACTTGTTATTGAAAAATTCCATAGTTTGTAGCCTCATAATCGCACCCCAATGAACCGACAACTCGACTCCTGGCACAGCCCTGCACTCAACAAACAAATGCCCATTGTAACTTATGGCCACTACGGTTTTTCGTTGCTGCTGGTACCTACGGCTGCCGCCGATTATCTGGAATATGAACGATTTCAGATGCTTGACTGCCTCAAGGAAATGGTCGATGGGGGTAAAATGCGGGTGTTTTCGATTGACAGCATCAATAACGAAAGCTGGCTCAATAACCAGATACCGGCGGAATACAAAGCTGAACGCCATGAGCAGTGGAACGATTATATCTACAATGAAGTCATCCCTTATATCAAAAAGGTGAGTTCACCGGATGCACCCATCATATTGGCCGGTGCGTCGTTTGGAGCCTTACATAGCATGAATTTATTCCTGCGTCGGCCTGATTTGATACAGGGAGTAATCGCTATGAGTGGCGTATACAATCTGATGGAGTATACCAAAGGTTTTTACAACGATAAAGTCTATTTCAACAGCCCTGCCCATTATTTGCCCAATCTCGAAGACCACAGCCTGCTCGAGAAAATCCGTGCCGGCAAAATTATTCTGGCCACGGGTAGCGGTGCTTATGAAGATCCCAACGCTTCTCACCAATTCGGCGGCATCCTAAACAGTAAAAGTATTCCCCATGAGCTCAGCATTTGGGGACAGGAATGGAAACACGACTGGCCTACCTGGCGAAAAATTCTGCCGTATTTTCTGGCTGAGCGTTTCTAAAAAAATGAGCAGATAAACAAAAATAGAAAAAGACAATTCACTCCTTTTCTATTTTGGATGTTTTTATCTACTTTTACGGCATCAAACCAAAATACCATGTATAAAGCAGCTGTTACACCCGAACAGGCCGTATCAATCATACAATCAGGCGATCATATTTACATCCAGGCTGCAGCCGCAGCACCTACGCATCTGGTAAATGCCCTTACTAAACGCCATAATGAATTGCGTGGCGTTCAGATTTATCAAATGCATACCGAAGGCCCCGCAGAATATGCCCTTCCACAGTATACAGAGAGTTTTGAGGTAAATGCCTTCTTCATCGGAGGTAACATTCGGGGCGCTATACAAGCAGGTCATGCACAGTATATTCCCGTGTTTTTGAGCGAAATACCACTTATGTTCCGCCGGAATATACTGCCCATCGACGTAGCCCTGATTCAGGTATCACCACCCGATCAACATGGTTTTTGTTCACTTGGGGTGTCGGTCGAAGCTTGTCATGCGGCCATCGAAAAAGCGCGATTGGTTATTGCACAGGTAAATAAAAAGATGCCGCGTTCCCACGGGGATGGTCTGGTACATATCAGTCGTTTTGATGCCTATTGTGAAGTAGATGAATATTTGCCCGCACACGATTTAGGTGCACCTGACGAAATAGAGACCCGTATTGGTCAAAATGTAGCCGGCCTGGTAGAAGATGGTGCAACCTTGCAAATGGGCATAGGCGGCATCCCCAATGCAGCACTGCAGTTTTTGGGCAACCACAAAAACTTGGGCATACACACCGAAATGTTCTCCGATGGTATACTTCCATTGGTTGAAAAAGGCATAATTAACGGACTAAACAAAAAAATTCACCCGGGTAAAATTGTCTCCACCTTTGCCATGGGCACCCAAAAATTGTACGATTTTATACACGACAACCCACAGGTCGCCATGTTGGATGTGCAGTACGTCAACGACACCGCCGTAATCCGACGTAATCCGAAGGTCACCGCTATCAACTCAGCGATTGAAATCGATTTGACTGGTCAGGTGTGTGCCGACTCCATCGGTTATAGAATGTATTCTGGTGTGGGTGGTCAGATGGACTTCATTCGGGGGGCTTCCTTATCGGAAGGTGGCCGGCCTATCATTGCTTTACCTTCACAAACAGCCAAAGGGGTAAGTAAGCTGGTGCCTGCACTCAAAGAAGGAGCGGGTGTGGTAACTACGCGTGCTCATGTACATTTTGTAGTTACTGAGTTCGGTGTTGTAGATTTATATGGCAAAAACCTGAAACAACGTGCCCATGCCCTCATCGAAATTGCACATCCGGATCACCGGGAGAGCCTAAGTGAGCTTGCCTGGAATCGTTTTGGGCGTTAAGAAGTAATTATACAAGTATAAAAAATGTAGCGCTAACAACTTTTTCGCCTTAACTGCTGTTATTTACGTTCTAAATACAACCATTATGGCAGAAATTACTCTTGGCACACAAGCCGTACATACCTCCGGCGATATGCCGAAAAAAGGCGAAAAAGCACCCGATTTTAAACTTATCGGGACAGATCTCAGTGAAGTTAAACTCGGTGATTTTGCCGGAAAAAAACTGGTTATAAACGTCTTCCCGAGCATCGATACTCAGGTTTGCGCGGCATCGGTACGCGAATTCAGCAAAGCCGCAACTACATTGGAGAATACCCAGGTTATTCATGTCAGCCGTGACCTCCCTTTTGCCCACAAACGTTTTTGTGCTGTTGAAGGCCTCCAGAATGTGAAAAGTCTGGCTGAATACAAAGACCATAATTTTGGAAAATCCTATGGATTGGATATGGTAGATGGCAAATTGGCTGGCTTATTAAGCCGGGCCGTGCTGGTACTCAATGAAAATGGACAGGTGGTTTACACCCAGCAAGTTCCCGATATCAGTGAAGAACCCGATTACGAGGCTGCACTGGCTGCGTTGAAATTTTAAGCACAGCTACTACGTACAAAAAGGGGTTGATGCCAACGACATCAACCCCTTTATTTTTAACACAACAGCTTTATTTCTTCTTCGCTGCTTTTTTAGCTTCAGCTTTTGCACGGTCGGCTTCTTTTTTCGCCAGTGCTTTTTCTTTGGCTTTGGCTTTGGCTGCTTCAGCGTCTGCTTTCTCCTTGGCCCTTGCCTCCACCTCTTTCATGTCTATCTTTTTGAACTCAAAACCCTTTTGTTCGGGAGTAGGCCCCCACATTTGGGTGTGATCGTGTTCAAATCCCCGGTCGGCACGTACAATTTTTTCTTCATAGATATCAATCGACGTCATCACATAAAACGCATTCAATTTGCCATAACGGCATTCCTTACGGATGCTGGCGCCGGTATATTTGGTGTCGCCTTTTTTATTGAAAATGATGGTACATTCCGACATACCTGTCAGATCCACCTCGGGGTCATACTCTTCAAAAGGCATAGGTTTTTGCCATTCGCCGGCATGCCGCTGTATGTCGGGCAGTTCGTAAATAACGGCTTCCCATTGCACAGCATTTACATCGGCGAAACGATAGATGCGCTGACTGATGACCTGTTGTTTGTCGTCGGTGATTTCTTCATAAAACCAAAGTGCATCGGTTACCAGATTTTCCCAGATAGGAACCACATAAGCAAAAGCTTTCTGTGCGGTAGTATCCCGGCGGGCCTGGGTGGCGTTGTTATAGTGACCGGCAAACCAGGTCGTGAGTGTTTTGAGGTCTTTCGAGAATTTCGGAGGATTGGCCTGGCTGGTCTGTGTAAAGCTCAAACCAAGCAATACCAGGAGTAAAAGGTATTTTTTCATTTTGGTCGCGTAAGTCATGGGTTTTAAAATTACAACTGTATACTAAACTAAACAGCATTCTGGCTGAATTTCTTATTTCGAATGCATTTTTAACTGATTTTCAGGCTAGTTGCGTCACCTAAACTTAACCTTAAGTTAAAGTAAGCGATATATCTATTCACAACTACTTGATTTACTGATATATAAGTATTTTAAAGCCTGTTGTGCAAAAGTCCAAAATGGTTGTGGACAACGGCGGTCGATTGTTTTCAAAATTTGTAAAGCTGCTGAACACGCTACAGCCCAATCCACTTCTCGTTTTACTTGCTATCGGAGGCAAAGCCGGTAGAGGGAACGTTTTTCGGGTTAAAATCGTGTTTAAGTCGCAATAAACACTGAAAACAGCATTATTCACTATGGTTGAGCAAATTTTACAAGAGAACAAAGACCGCTTCGTCCTGTTCCCCATCAAACACCCTGATATCTGGGATTACTACAAAAAATCAGAAGCCAGCTTTTGGACGGCCGAAGAGATTGATTTATCGCAGGACCAGACCGACTGGGAAAACCGTTTGAATGCGGATGAGAAGCATTTTATTAAGCATGTTCTCGCATTTTTCGCTGCCTCCGATGGCATTGTAAACGAAAATCTCGCCATCAACTTCCTCAACGAAGTTCAATATCCAGAAGCCCGTTGTTTTTACGGTTTCCAGATCATGAT
>Ga0172380_10006705_pt1 | contig 13253 bp, 12 predicted proteins | sample Leawe162metaG_FD_119747 | JGI IMG/M metagenome (GOLD analysis project Ga0172380, IMG submission 119747) | Leachate microbial communities from a municipal landfill in Southern Ontario, Canada - Leachate well 162 metaG | ecosystem: Engineered > Solid waste > Landfill > Unclassified | place... | reverse complement strand
ATGGGTATGCTTCAAGTCTTTTCGATGATGTGTGGGTATTTGATGAAAATAATATATGGGTTGTTGGAGATTTAGATTTAGATGGAAACTATACAAATATAATGAGATGGGATGGAAAGAAGTGGTTTCCGTTTAGTCGTGAGTTTAACAGTGCAGGAATTTCAGGAATATGGGCAAAGGATACTTCAGCGATCTATTTTGCTTCCGGAATAGTATTAAAATATAAGAATGGAACGATAGCATGGGAAGATTTCAGCAAATTAAATTTTACTAATAATCAGGGAGTAGAAAAGATATGGGGTTCGAGTGAAAAGAATATATGGGGAGTAGGAAAGTGGGGCACGATAGTACATTATGACGGGAAAGAATGGAAGAAGATAGAGTTTGATAATTCATATAATTTTTATGGAATTACAGGTAATAAGAATACTGGGACTGCATATACAGTAGGAGGGATAAATCATCAGACAGTAATAGTTGAATTAAAGGAGTTAAAAGCAAGAATAATATATAATGAATCGACAATGATACCAAGTTTATCGGCGTATGATATAGAGATGATAAATGATAAAGAACTGTTGCTATCAAATGCAGATATATGGAAATTTAATTTGGACAAAGGTAGAGCAGAAGTGTTTCAAAATTTAGACCCGGGATATATTCTGCCAAATATAGGATACAATAAAGAAAATGACATATTCTTTTGGGGCAGTAAACTAAACTCAGGAGAAAAGTTGATACATTATAATGGAAAACGGATAAAAGAGATAGATCTACCGATACGAGAATATGTGATATATGGAAATATAAATTGGAAAAATAATGTTGGAGCGTTAGCGGGATTTTCAAATAATAAGGCATATCTTATTATAGTAAAAAGATTGTAAGCCGGCAATTTCTAAATAAATAGTTCTAAATTTCATTAAGGAGAATCAAAAAGAAAAAATTATTTCTTTTAATAATTATTATTAGCCTATTTGCTGATTTGAGAGCACAATGTGGAGGAGGAGAGCTTTATTTTAGAATAAAACAATTTCCCACGAACTATACGTTTGATTTAACTATACAGAGTAATGAATATGATTGGTTGTGGAACTTCTCATTACTAAAACCCTATCCCACAACATTTGCCAGCAGTTCGTTTACCACTAAAAAATGTGTGGCTTATGCTAGTGCTAAAAATGGTTCTGCGCCAGATATTATTCCGTGGGGCATCTATTCTATAGAAATGAAGATAAAAAATCAAATTGGTAATACTGTTTTATTAAGAAATTTTTCCATTGATATTAGAGATGAAAACTGGGCGAGATATGGTCTTATATATATTGGTGTTGATACATTTATAGAATATGATACTACAAATAATACTTTAAATTTTACAGCCAGACAAAATGGAATTAATAGAAGTCAACTTATTGTAAATAATGGAATTTATCGAATATGGGAGATATGGCAAGTATCTACTCCTTTACAATCAAATTTTAAGATTCCCGTAGAACTAAAGAATAGCGTAGAAGGCACAGGAAATAGTTTTGGATATTTAAATGTCGATAATGTAAATGTAATTTCCGGTAATAAATTATATTTTAAGGATTTAGTTTCTAACACGGTAGAACACGGTACATTGGACACAACATATAACAATACACGAAAATATTCATTTAAGTGGGAAAATAATATCAATGTTACAACAGTTGGACAGAATAATTTGTATTACAGAACTTACAATTTTTCTATTGATAGATTAAAAAATGATAAAATAATAAAGAGACTGTTCCGGACCGTCTATCCCTTAACAGTAAAAAACCTAATCCCGGAGAAAAGTAATATAACTGAAGGAGAAATTAGCTTTAAAGACCCTACGACAGATAACGTATTCCACTTATACCTTGCCTCAGGAAATGGATATGTAAATAATGAAATTTTTACCGGTCTGAATATTCCCGTCGGGACTTTGCCTGATCAAAAATATGCCATTAAAGCTGTACCCTCTTTTACAGCAAGTGGTATAAATTATAACTGGTATGATGGAGATTTTAATCCATCAACTCAGTTAGATTTCATGGTAACAGGAGCAACAAACCTAAATGCAAAATATAAAGGGAACTTGATATCAAACTCCGGAAGTGGATTTTCAACAAATAGCCAAAGAAAAGTAGTAAGAACAGATGATGGAAAACTTCATATGGTTTATGAATCTCTTGATAAGGTATGGTACACATATAGTACTGATAATGGAGTTACATGGCAGCCCGAACAATTAGTAGATTATACAACCTCTAATGCAAAAAACGCATCAATAACCCACAACTCAAATGCTATATTTATAACATATCAAAGTAATGAGGGTCCAAGAATTAAAGCAGCAAGGTTTAGTAATGGACAAAAAAGCTGGATTACGAATGTATATTCTTTATCGAGTTATGATTATGATACAAGACCGGTAATAGCGGCATATAGTAGTGAAGGAGCATTGATAGTATTCAAACCCACTTCAACATCACAATTAAGAGGAATAAACGTAAAATGTTATACGGGTACATGTGTTAATGGAACAGTTGGCAGTGATTTTGTAATAAGTTATTCAACTACATCGAGTACAAACCCCTCACTAGTATATAACTCACAGAGAATGTTTCTTGCATTTCAGAATGGTACAGAGATAAGATATGAAAAACTAACAGCAGGAGTGGATTATGAAAATATATTTGAGAGTACGTTAGTATCATCAGGTTCGGGCTTTACAAATAATATATCACCTTCAATATCAGTTCAGGCAGAAAATCCTGTAGTAAGCTGGTCGGGATATACTTCAGGAATACCGGCAGCAGTAATAAGAAGAAAAACGGGCAGTACTTGGTCGGGATTTAATTCCTTCGGACTTGGAACTGTACGAAGTTCAAATAATAATTCAAGACGTGATACAGGAGAAGGAAGTGTAATTGCTTGGTGCGATATTTATAATGTTCATAAATTTGTGAGATTAGATAATGGAACATATACAACAATCAAAACACTTCCTGAGAGTGGAGGGAACGGAGAGATTCAGATAGGTAATGGAGATGGTTTCTCGGATATGAAAGCTATCGTATTTAAATCACCTACTTCGGGAATATATCCTCTAAAGTTTGTTAATTATAATTTCTTAACCCTTCAAAAAACAGATGATAAAGCTAATAACTACGGAAGAATGGCAATTGTTGAGCAGAATAATAAAAGCTATGTTTATTACCTCGGAGATATAAAGATAGATGGAGAAAATATAAGATTTAATAACTATGTGGATTCACTGAAAATAGAAGACAGTAATATGCTGAATGAGATTTTTGTTACCGAACCATTTACTCTAAATAAGAAGAGTGAGATTGAGTTTAATAATTCATTCTATGCATTCGATAATAGTGAATTAAGTCAAGTAAAGGGAAATGACATATCTTATTCGATAGAATTAATGAACATAAGTAATAAGAAGATCGTGAAAGAATTTAATGGCTCAAAATATGAGTTAAGCAAAATTACAGATGATAGAACGAGATTTAAACTTAATCTCAATAATATTGACGAAGGGAACTATATATTAAGAGTAGTATGTAAGATGAAAGGAGAGGGATTGTTTTATATAAATGATTTTCAATCAGAAGAAACTCTTAGTCTGAATAAATCTCTTATAGAAATAAATATAGAAGAGAATAAAATCCCACAGGGATATAATTTAGAGAATAATTATCCAAATCCATTTAATCCAACGACTACAATAAATTATACAATCCCCAAAGGTGGAAATGTTCGATTGGAGATATATAATTCACTTGGAGAGATAGTGAATATTCTGAAAGATAGTTACGAAGATGCAGGTAGCCATACAATCACTTGGAACGGAAAAGATTCAAACGGAAACTCATTATCTTCCGGAATATATTTTTACCGTCTAGTAAGTAATGATTTTGCACAAGTTAAAAAGATGACTTTAATAAAATAAAATTACATATTTAAACTGTAGAAGTAATGGCTTTTAAAATAGCTCCCTGTAAGAGGGAGCTATTTATTAAATACTTGAGTCTGTAAAATAATTTGTGTAAAAGGCAAATTGAGTTGAAGAACATTTTCTAATCTCTCATCGAAATAAACAGATAAATGTGATATAACCAAAGCCCAGTTAGAGACTTGAAAATTCATTTTTTTGATAAATCTTTATAAGCCAGAAAAAGCATTTCCTTGAATGCATCATCATTCTGGAATATGCTCTTGGTTTTTTTTATTTGCAGTCTAATTTTTCTTCTGCTTGTTTAATGATTGTTACTGCTTTCTCACAGAATGTAATTTCACTTTCAAATAACGTTGCGCCACCAATATCTTCTCCCATACTTGTCCATGTTCCATTACAATTATAGAAATACCACATTCCATATCCAATAGAATTTAGGTATGCGTCATTTACAACTCCTGCAATTTTATTTTTGTAAATAAATATTTTTTAGATACCAATATTTAGCACTCTATTTCTTTCTGATTCGCTTATGTTCTCTTTGTTTAATTGTACGGTTTTGATTTCAGATACATAAGCATTTAATGGTTCGCTTTTGTCATTCAAGTCTAATAAGTCGTTAATTTTTTTAGATACCGGTAGAGAATTGTAAGAGTTTTCAGGGAGTGCATTTTTATTCAAAAGAATTTTTGATTCCATTTTTGTGGATATAATTTCTCCCTTTTTAATAATTACAAAATATGAATTGTGTATATCGCTTTGGCTAACAAACTCAATAGCTTTTCCGTTTTTGAAAAGGATTCCGGCAAGTTCATCACTTGCATATCCTGAAGACATTTTCTTTTCTTTTATCATCTGATGATATAAATTATTTCGAGCCTCCTCTGAATAGTGAGGACAATTACTATATGGTAAAATAGCTAACCCATCAACAATAGATAAATTGACAGGTCTAGAGTCGCTAATTCCTTTTTGAAACCAGCAGATTGAACCGGCACTTCCTCCTGCTAAAACAATCCCTTTTTTGAGAGCTTTCTTTAAAATAGTATCTATTCCTTGCGCTTTCCATATTCCGAGCATATTTAAAGTATTACCACCACCTACTATAACAGCATCCGAATTAAGTAAAATATCTTCAAAGGATTGATTTTTTTCAGAAGAGCTTACCCATACTTTGAGAATGATAGGGTCTATCTTTAGTATATTACAAATATTTCCCCAATATTTAATATTATCAGGATTGTCGCCACTGGCAGTGGGCAAATAACAAATTTTAGGGTTTTCTTTTTTTGTCAAATCCATTACGTATTGAACAAACTTTAGATTAATGTCTCCACCAAAAACAAAAATAGTCTCGTCTGTTTTGGTTGTTGTATTTTGAGCCATTAAATCGGTAGAACCTGTAACAATAAAGGCGAAAAGTACTATTACTAATATTATTGTCTGTTTCATTTCTGTCCTATTTTATTATTTCTTGAATGTCGTGAATATTAATAAGATGATTAGTTTTGATTTCATAATTCTCCTCTCTTATTAGCAAGTTGAGTTTTTTCAAATGAGCTTTTATTTATTCAGGGCTTCTATAATCACTTCTTCTAAACGTTCAGATGGTCTTGAAGCTCTGGATTTAACAATCTTACCATTTTTATCAATTACAATATATACGGGTAGATCATTGAGTTGATAATCTTTGAAAAAATCAGATTGATGTCCACCTTTTGCCCAAAGTTGAAGCCCATTTACATTCCTTTCTTTTAATAATTTCTTCCAAACCTCTTCTGTGTCATCAACAGATATTGCTATAAAAGCAATATTATGATTTTTATATTTATCTGCTAATTTCTCGAAATAAGGCATCTCTTTAAGGCATGCAGTACACCATGAAGCCCAAACATCTATACAGACCACTTTGTTTTTAAAATCTTTTAATGAATAGTCTCGTCCATTTATATTTACAACCTTTATATCAATGGCATCATTACCAGGTCTAATATTTACCATACTTTTATAATAGTCAGTTGCTATCGTATTTATTTTATTTACTTCTTCTAATTCTGCATTTTTAAAATTGGCATACTCCTTACTATCTATATTCTTCAATTCGAGCAAAGTTTTTTCCCAAGCACCCAGCGTGTTGTTTATTATACTCTCAAATTCCTTTTCACTCATGTTAGGTATTTCAAAGCGTTTCTTTTCTAAAGTTTCTTTCAATAATAATCGTTTCTTTAAATATTCATTTTCTTTTTGAGCTGTGCCTTTATAGGTAATAGACCTATCGAAATCTTTAGTATCTAATGTAATGTGTAAAACTGAACCTGGTTTTAAAAATAGATAAGTAAAGCCGCCGTGGTCTAATCTATATTTATTGGCTTCAGTGATTCCTACTTTAAAAATAAATTTATTGTTTTTATCGAGTTTAGTTGATAGCGTTGAATCATTAACTGTAAGCCAAACCATATCAGAAGTAGGATTGATAATTTCCCCTGTAAAAATAACCTGCTTATTTTCTTGACTGCACGAAGTGATTAATAAAGTAACAGCAACAAGTAAAGATAAGATTTTCATTATATAATGCCTCCTAGAAAAACTCACTAGTAAGTCCCTATGGGATGAAATTTAATTTTTATCTTGAGCATTTCATTTATATGGTAGTACGTAAGGGGGAGATGTGGTAAGAAGCAGATTATGATTTTAATTCTATTAATGATTTTCATTTTTTTGAATTACTACAATTTACATATTAGACGCTAGATATCCGGATTTGTTACAAAAAAATATTGCTTACGGCGTTTCGAGTAAATCAAAATACCGTAAGCAAAAGATAAATTTACTTCGCTTGCATTTCCATATTCAGGGTTACTTCTTTTTCATCACGTAATACAACAACATCAACTTTATCACCCGGATTACATTCGCCAATTGCATACATGAAATCATAAATGTTATCTATTGTCTTGCTTCCGAATTTTATCATGATATCGCCCGATTTCATTCCGGCTTTTTGAGCAGCTCCACCTTCTGAAACGCCTGATATTTTATATCCTTTTCCGTTATAACCAAACTCAGGGACAGTTCCAACTGTTACTTTGGATTTTGCTGCACCTCTCATCGAAGGAGCTTCAACTTTTACAAAGTCAGGTCTCTTTTCTACATTCGCATTATCTAAAGCAATATCAGCAGCATAATCTGCAACTTTTCTTAAGCCATCAAAATTAATTTTCTCATAATCATCGCTCGGTTTATGGTAATCTGTATGAGTACCGGTAAAGAAAAATAATACAGGAATATTTTTATTTGTAAAGGATTGATGATCGCTTCCACCAGAACCTGCATCATTCATTCCTAATTGAAAGGAATATTTATTTTCTTTATTTAATAATTCTTTCCAAATAGATGAAGTTCCTGTCCCGATAACAGTTAAACTATTAACTGAATCAAGTCTTCCGATCATATCCATATTTAGCATCGAAACAATCGATTCCAATTTAACAGGGGAATTGTTTGTAAAATAAGTCGAACCAAGTAAACCCATCTCTTCGCCGGAGAATGTAATGAAAATAATACTTCTTTTTATTTTATCTTTTTCAGAAGATAATTTTTCTGCCGTTTCTAATACTCCGGTAGTACCAGAAGCATTATCATCCGCACCATTATGAATCATAGGCTCTGATCCTTTATACATTGAAGCTGATTTTAACTGATCAATTCCAAGATGATCATAATGACCACCAATCACAATATATTCATTTTTTAATACCGGGTCGCTGCCTTCAAGAATTCCGACAACATTTCTTGCTTTATTATGTACAAAATTTGTTTCTGCATTTAATTTAACTTTTGTATTATTTAATGAAAATGAATTGGGAGTTTTTGATGCATCAATTCCTTTTTGAATATCTGCTAAATTTTTTCCTAAAGAATTCATTAATCCATCGACTACATCTTTTTTTACTTGGAAAGCGGCTAGGTCATCAATTCCCATAGCTCCATCATAATGTAAATCCATTAATTCATCTGCTTCATTTTTAGGATGGGGAGGATTTACAAAAATTATTCCTACTGCTCCTTTTTCTTTTGCTGTATTGGCTTTTACTCTATAAGAAGAATAGCGGTCAAATTCAGTTTTTGTACTATCATATTCAGGGTTATATCTCATTACTACAACAACTTTATTTTTTACATCAATACCGGCATAGTCGTCATATTTTAATTTTTCTGAAGAGATACCGTATCCTGCGAATACTAAATCGAACTCGCCTGATTTAATCCCTGAAAAAGGGGCTGTAATAAAATCTTTTTTAAGTTCGAGAGATTTGGTCTTACCATCAAACATTAGTTCTAAAGAATTATTTTTTGTTAAATCAATTCTTTCGATGAAATCAAAATCTTGGAAGTAAGAATCACCGAAAGCAGGTTTAAGACCATCTCTAATAAAATTATCTTTTATATAATTTGCTGCTTCTTTTTCTTCGGGTGAACCTGTAAATCTTCCTTTCATTTTATCATCAGCAAGATATTTTAGGTGACTCTTGATATCTTTAACTGTTATTTCGGGATCAGACCATGTTTTTTGTGCTGCTGATTGTGAATATATTAGCATAAAAAGTAATAAGAATATACTTTTTTTCATTTTTCATCCTCTATTGATTATATATTATTGCAAAATAAAATTATTATCTAATTTGAACTAAACATTTTTCTAAAAACTTTTATTTTTCCCGCAGGAAGGATTATCTAAACAATATCCATATATATTTAATGAATATCCAGTGATAGCAAAACCATTTTGAGCAGAGATTTCAGAAACAATTTTTTGAATTTTGGGATTTGTAAATTCTATTATTGAACCGCAGTTCGAACAGATCAAATGATCATGATTTTTTCTATCAAAATTCGATTCATATCGGGTTTTATTTTCGCCGAAATTTCTTTTGCATAACAAACCACATTGCGTAAGAAGTTCTAAAGTGTTATAGACGGTTGCTCTCGAAATGCTTAATTTCTCCGATTTCATTTTGATATAAAGTTCATCAGCACCAAAATGCACATCAAAGTTTAAAGCTGCAGTAAGTACATCAAACCGTTCGGGAGTAATGCGATATTTACCTTGTTTTAAGAATTTATTAAATTCTTGTATTGCCTTTTCTGTATTCAATTTGTCTTAGAATTTATTTAGATTTAGTCTATATAAAAATAGATATATGCTTAATTAAACGCAAAGCACTATTTTTGTATATAATCTAATCAAGGAACTTTTTACAACTAAAAGGAGTTATTATGTCAAAGACCTTTGAAGTAATTGAATTAGTAGGAGTATCTACCGAAAGTTTGAGTGATGCAATAAAACAAGCTTTAGAAGCTGCAGGAAAAGATAAAACAGTTAGTTGGTTCGAAGTTACAGAACAAAGAGGAAGAGTAACTCAGGATGATAAAGTAGAATTTCAAGTTACAGTAAAAATAGGCAGAAAATTATAAACAAAATAAGGAGATACATTATGGCATTAGCAGTTGGAGCACAAGCACCTGATTTTAAACTAAAAAACCACAGTCTTGAAGATGTTTCTTTAAGCGATTATAAAGGCAAAAAAAATGTTGTTTTATTGTTTTTCCCATTAGTTGGCACATCAGTTTGCGAAAAAGAATTGTGCTCAACACGTGATGGAATGAAAGATTATGAAAATCTTGATGCCCAAGTATTAGCATTGAGTGTTGATAGTCCATTTGCTCAAAAATTATGGGTCGATAAACACAAATTCAATTTCCCTTTATTAAGCGATTTTAATAAAGAAGTAAGTAAATCTTATGGTGCTTTTTATGATGTATTTGGTGCCGGGAAGTTCGATTATCAAGGTGTCTCTAAACGCTCAGCTTTCGTTATCGATAAAGATGGCGTTATTAAATATGCAGAAGTATTAGAGAATGCCGGTGATGAACCAAATTACGAGAAAATTCAAGAAGTTTTAAAGAATCTCGAGTAGATTGGATATTTATTTATGAGCCGGTAAGGAATCGATTTTCTATTGTCGATATTTCTCCGGCTCTTTATTTATTTTGGAGGAAGAAATGATTGAAGAAGGGAAAAAAGCACCCGCATTTAATTTGCCGAATCACGAAGGGAAAAAGCATTCTTTAAAAGAATTTTTAGGAAACGATGTTGTGTTGTATTTTTATCCCAAAGATATGACATCGGGATGTACAAAAGAGGCTTGCGATTTTAGAGATACATTACCTAAGTTTGGTAAACTAAATGCTGTTGTAATAGGAGTAAGTGGTGATTCACCTGAGTCTCATCAAAAATTTATTTCTAAAAATGATTTGAATTTTTTATTACTTAGTGATGTTAATAAAGAAGTATTAGAAAAATATGGGGTATGGAAAGAAAAGAGCATGTATGGAAGAAAATATATGGGTGTTGAACGTACTACGGTGGTTATTGATAAAGAGGGTAAAATAAAAAAAATATTTCCAAAAGTTAAAGTAACAGGACATGTTGAAGAAGTCCTAAAAGTATTAAAAGGATAAAATAATGATTTATGTTACTCGAAGAGAAGTATTTAGTTCCTCACATCGTCTCTTCAATCCAAAATTTAATGAAGAAGAAAATGACCTTGTTTTTGGCAAGTGTAATAATCTTAATGGTCATGGGCATAATTATATACTTGAGGTTGTTGTATCAGGAGAGATTAATCCGGAAACAGGTTATGTAATTGATCTAAAAATGCTAAAGACAATTATAATTGAAAACGTAATAAAAAAAGTTGATCACAAGAATTTAAATCTAGATGTTGATTTCCTTAAAGGAGTAATCCCTACTGCCGAAAATATAGCCGTTGGAATTTGGGATCAAATGATTGACAAAATTCCATCAGGAAAATTATACGCAATAAAATTATACGAAACAGAAAACAATTATGTAGAATACAAAGGTGAATGAATTGGATAGCAAAAAGATTGAAAAGTGTGTTCATTCGATATTGGAAGAAATTGGAGAAGACCCGAAACGTGAAGGACTATTAAAGACTCCGCATCGTGTAGCTAAGGCTTATGAGTTCCTTACTCAAGGGTATAATACTAATATTGAAGAAGTATTAAATGGTGCTATTTTTGAAGAAGAGTATGATGAAATGGTAATTGTGAAAGACATTGATTTTTATAGCATGTGCGAACATCATATGCTCCCTTTTTATGGTAAAGTCCATGTAGCCTATATACCGGATGGAAAAATAGTTGGATTAAGTAAGATACCGCGCATTGTAGATGTATTCGCAAGAAGATTGCAAGTGCAGGAAAGAATGACCACTCAAATTGCAGAGACTTTAGAAAAATATCTTCAGCCGAGAGGTGTAGCTGTAGTTGTGGAAGGCTTTCATATGTGTATGATGATGAGGGGAGTTCAAAAGCAAAATTCAAGTACTACTACAAGTGCTGTATGTGGGGTTTTCAAAAATACTATGCGTACCAGAGCTGAATTTTTACAATTAATTAAATTACAAAATTTGCGTTAGATATGAAGACAATATTTATTACAGGTGCAAGTTCGGGAATCGGGAAAGAGATTTCGTTAAAATTTTTATCGAATGGTTATAATGTTGTTGTCGCCGCACGCCGGATCGATTTATTAGAAGAGATAAAAAATGGAGTGGAAAATCCTGACCGATATCATCCGTACAAATTAGATCTCTCCGATTTTGATAGGGCAAAAAATATTTTAGAAAGAATTGCCACTGAAAATGAGATCGATACATTAATTAATAATGCGGGCACTACGACTTTCACATCTGCTTCAGAAGATAGTGTAGAAAAGATAAAAAACATAATTGATATTAATTTGGTTGGGTCAATACTTGCAATTAAATCAGTATTACCGAAGATGATAAATAAAAATTTCGGTACTATCATCAATATACTATCGGTTGTAACAGAAAAAGTATTTACTAAAAGCAGTGTTTATTCTGCTTCAAAATCGGGTTTACTTGCTTATGCGAATGTTCTTCGTGAGGAAGTAAGAGCTAACAATATTAAAGTAATAAACGTAATGCCCGGAGCTACAAAAACGCCTATATGGCATCCAAAGGCAATCGAAAAAAATTCAGAAAGAATGATGTCCCCAAAAGAAATCGCAGATCTGATTTACAATCTGCATTCATTAGAAGGAATAATGGTACCAGAGCAACTCACCCTCCGCCCGATTCAAGGGGATCTTTAAAATAAAAAAGGATAAGCAAAAAAAGTATTGTTCAAATTTCTTTACTTATCCTTTTTATATTTAGCTGCTTTTAGAAAATTATATATTTCTTAATGTAAAATTTTCTAAGGTTTCCTATAATTGCGATGATAATTTATTAATATCTTTTTACTGTAAAAGAAGCAAGTCCGCCATCAAGCGATACGTTAATTTTCTTTGGCGCTGAGTTATAATTCTCGGTTTCATAAGTATGAGAATCTTTCTTTATAAAATCTTTATAGTTATTACTTGAAAGAACAGTCTCTGATTTAATCCGACAGCCCACTGTTGAAGGCACTTGCAATTCGAAAGAAGCTGCCCCCATATCAACATACACTTCGGATAGTTCTGCTTTTTCACCAAGTTTAACGAATAAATTAGAAGCTCCCGTATTTAATTCAAATCGACTTACAGGTACATCAGTTAGATCAAGTTTCCCCGAGACAGCGCCCACTTCCAAAGTAATATCCCACAATGGTTTGTCATTTAATTTTAGAAGAAGATCATTTTTAGTATCGCCATGGAAAATATTAAAATGATTATTTTCATAATCTATATCGACTTCGGCAGTAGAATCATATGTATTAACTACAAAATCATAACCCGCAAGGTTTCCTTTAGCATCACCACTAATTAATCCGTTCGATCCGCCTTGAATATTTAATCGACCCGCACCAGTGGCAATGTGCATTTTTGCAGTAGTTATAGAAGAATCAAATTCCTGATAATAATTTTCTGAATAGTTTCCTTTATAATCAAAATCCTCAAAATCGGGATGTACTTCGCTATAAATATAATATGCAAATCCAAAGATCATTAATGCCACAAAAAATCCGAAAACAGCACTAAATACAGATTTTAGGATTCCGTCTTTGAAAATTACTAATACGCCCCATAGAATAAAGAAAAAGGGCCAAAGTTCTAATACGAAACTAAAATCGCTATTGATAATATCCGCTCTGGTCATTAGGAAAAGACCGCCGAGAGTTAAGAAAAAAACACCCCAAAATAATTGTCCGCTTTTCATTTTGTTCACTCTTTTAT
>Ga0172380_10006704_pt1 | contig 13253 bp, 14 predicted proteins | sample Leawe162metaG_FD_119747 | JGI IMG/M metagenome (GOLD analysis project Ga0172380, IMG submission 119747) | Leachate microbial communities from a municipal landfill in Southern Ontario, Canada - Leachate well 162 metaG | ecosystem: Engineered > Solid waste > Landfill > Unclassified | place... | reverse complement strand
GGGGGAGAAACACGGGTACTCGACTCCGGGCGCGGCTGGCGGGGGAGCGCCGGGGCGCTCGAAGAGGTGCAGGGTCCGCCTCTTCAGGGCATGATTTACCAGTACAGCTACCTGGACCTGCCCATGGGATTCGTTGACAACAGGTACCAGGTGACGTATGCCGGCGCCAGGGAGTGGAAGGGGCGCCCGGTGGATGTTCTGGAGATAACACTCAAGGATGCGCCGCAGCTGCGGCTCTTTGTGGATCAGGAGAAACATCTGATAGTGCGGGTGTCGGCCGCCTTTAACATGGGGATGGGGTCAAGCGAGCTGATTACGGAGTACGAGGATTTCCGCCCCGTCGGAAAGGTACTGTTTCCCTTCACGCTGATCAATTATGCCGGAGAATTGAAGCTCTCCACCATTAACCTCACCAGTATTCTGGTCAACTCGACACTGAAGCCGGAACTCTTTGCACCGGGAAAGGCGGTCCGGCCATAGTCGGGGGCGGCCCAGGCAGTTGTAAAACCGGCCATGGGCCGCTTCCGAAACCGCTACCCCTTCAGTTTCAGGGCGATGCGCGCCACATGGGCACCCTGGTAACGGGCGCCGGCCAGCTCGTTGGCGCTTGGTAGCCGTTCCCCCTGGCCCCCGGCAATGGTCGAGGCGCCATAGGGGCTGCAGCCGGTGATCTCGGCCACTCCCATCTGGCCGGCAAAAGAGTAAGGGAGGCCGACCACCACCATCCCCTGGTGGAGCAGCGTGGTGTGAAAGCTGAGGATGGTGGATTCCTGGCCGCCATGCTGGGTGGCGGAACTGGCGAAGACGCTGCCAGGTTTGCCCACCAGCGAACCTTTCAGCCAGAGTTGGCCGGTGGCATCCAGAAACTGGCGCATCTGACCGCACATGTTGCCGAAACGGGTCGGCGTGCCGAAGATGATTGCATCGGCATCGACCAGGTCGTTCACTGCGGCCACCGGCACATGGGCCATGCCCTTCTGGGCTTCCAACGCTCCCATCATCCCCAACACCTCATCGGGCAATGTTTCCGGCACGCGCTTGATGATCGCCTCGCAGCCGGCGACCTCGCGCACTCCCTCGGCAACCGCCTCGGCCATCCTGTAGATGTGGCCATACATACTGTAATAAACGATCAATACCTTGCACATGTTGCAACCTCCTTGAGATAACCGGACCTGCCCATGCTTGGGGCTGGCCTGTATCGGTTTTGAAATGTCCCTGCCGTTATTCCCAACCCGGACTATCAACAAAAAGATAACAGATAGCGATCAATCCGCAACCGGCAACAGCTGTTTCTGGCTTGCCATGTATTCACGTTCCGCCAAGGGGCTGAAGATTGTGTTTGACAAAGGGGCCGGTTGTATGGCACCGCAATACCTAGCGATTTAAAAAACATGGAGGAGAACCAGAGATGAACTTATGTCCCTGCGGAAGCGGCGTTGCCTATGCCGATTGTTGCGAGCCCGTCATAAATGGGGTTCGCCCCGCCGAAACGGCGGAACAGCTCATGCGGGCACGTTATGCGGCCTATGTAGGCGTTCAGATGGATTTTGTTTTCGAGACCACTCATCCAGACCACAGGCAGGGATACGACCGGGCCGGGGCGAAACAGTGGGCCGAAAATTCCGACTGGCTGGGCCTGGAGATTGTTGGCACAAATAAGGGGGGCAAGGAAGACAGCGTGGGCGAGGTCGAATTCATTGCCCGATTCAAAGAGAAGGGCCAGGATCGCGAGCATCATGAGATGGCGCAATTCAAGAAAGATAAAGGGAACTGGTATTTTACCGATGGCGCCCTGGTGAAGCCAAGGCCTTTGGTGGTCAACAAGATTGGCCGCAACGATCCCTGCACCTGCGGTAGCGGCCTGAAGTACAAGAAATGTTGCGGGAAATGAACTTGAGAAATCTTTGAATTTAACAGGGGTGAAAGGCCCCTTGGGTCCTTCATCCCTTTATCCCTGTAAAAGCCTTTGGTGTTGAAGTTAGCTTTTCAGTAGTGCTGTTCAGGCTGGCCGCAAGGTGGTATCTATTTTAGCCGCGCTCGCCAGGGTTCGGTGTACCGGGCAGCGCTCGGCAATCTCCAGCAGGCGCTGTCGTTGCGCCTCATCCAACTCTCCTCGCAGTTCCAACTCCCGTTCGAACCTGTCAATACGCCCCTCCTTCTCATCGCAGTCGCGGCAGTCCTCAGCGTGGATCTTTTGATGGGAGAGCCGCACAACCGCCTCATCCAGGGGCCATCCCTTGTTGCGGGCGTACATCCGGAGCGTCATGCCGGTGCAGGCGCCCAGTGCGGCCAGCAGGTATTCGTAAGGGGATGGGCCCTCGTTGCCGCCGCCATACTCCAGCGGCTCATCGGCCACCAGGGGGAAACCATTGGCAAACATCTCGGTGCGGAAGCCCTCTGGCCCGGTGCGTGCCGTAACCCGATTGTCGCTCACCTTCGGCGGGGCAGGGGAGGCTGTTGCTGTAGGCAGTGCCAGGTAGCGTCCAGCCCAGGTGGCGATGACCTCGCCGGCGTAGCGGGAGTCCCTGACGTCGGATAGCAGGTGGTCGGCGGTGTCCAGGGAAACGAAGCTCTTGGGGTTGGGGGCTGCCTTGTAGATGGTCGCGGCATTGTCGATCCCCACCACCATGTCGTTTGGCGAATGCATGACCAGCAGTGCTGCCTTGAGCCGGTTCAATGCTGCCACCGGTTGCTGCGCCTCCAGGTCGTCCAGCAGGCTCTTGCGAATGGTAAAGTCGCGGCCGCCGATGCGGACCGTTGCCTGGCCCTCTTTAACGATCTGTTCCGTGGTCTCCCCCAGTAGACCCCGTACCTTTGCTGGATGGGATGGCGCCGCAATGGTGACGACAGCGGTAGTGGTCGCGATCTTCACAGCCGCTGCCAGCACTGCCGTACCCCCCAGGGAATGGCCGATGAGCAGGCTGGGTGCTTGATACTCCTGCTCCAGAAAGCGGGCCGCAGCCACCAGATCGCTCACCTCGGAGGAGAATGTCGTGGCAGCGAACTCCCCCTCGCTTTCTCCCAGGCCGGTGAAATCGAAGCGCAGCACCGCGATGCGCCTGCTGCTCAGGGCGCGGGCAATCTGCACCGCTGCCTTTTGATCCTTGGAACAGGTGAAACAGTGGGCAAATATGGCATAGGCCAGCGGTTGCTCGTCGTCGGGGAGTTCAAGTCTGGCAGCTAGCTGCTCTCCACGACTGTTGGGGAATGTGACCTTTTTGGTGTTCATCGACTTCCTCCCTCCCGTTTCCAGCCGCCGTCATACTTTCTCAATCTGAGCGGCCAATTCGCCAGCCAAGCGGCGCAGGCAGGCGGAATCCTCCATGCCATCCAGGAAGCGGCCGGGGATCCGCGACAGGCCGACCTGAGCGCCGACCAGGGCGCCGGTCAGGATGGCCCGGGCTTGGTTCTGGCCGCCGCCATTGACTGCGTGCAGCAGGGCGGATTCAAAGTCGTCATAATAACGTGCCGCCAGGTAGTAGGCTGCAGGAAGCTGGTGATAGATGGCGCAGGGCATGCCGTAGACCAGCGAGACCTTCCACGCCGGCTCGATGCTGATGTCAGGGTCTGTTGCTGCCGTAGCCACGTAGGAGGGGGTCAGCAGGGCGTCAGGTGAAGCGAACTTCCCTGCCCTGGGCGGATCAGGCTCTCCGGGACGGGGCGGTTGCAGGTTGTCGCCGGTAACGGCGTGAAAGGGGAGTGCTCCGCTGTGCACCAGCCGCATCAGCCTGGCCGACAACTTCGCGTCCAGCCGGTGTCCCTGCACCAACTGGCCCAGCACCGCTCCGTAGGCAACGGTCATGGAGACGACAGTGGAGTCGCTCTGGGTCAGGATGGTATTGCTGTTGATGGTGGCCGCCAGTTGCGTGGGCTGCAGCGCATAGCGCACAGCCAGGGCAAGGGTTCGTTCGATGGCCTCTGTGGTATCGGCATGGCCGCCGGTCTGCCCCCAGGGGAGCTTCTGCTCCACCCGCTGTCGCCATAACTCGCGGATCGACTGGCTGGTATATCCGCCCGGCCCGCTGATCGGGGTTCCGTCCAGCAGCGGCAGCAGGTCAGCATCCATCCTTTGGCAGAAATCTGCTTCGTCGTAACCTTTGCATTCGACTAAAGAAACGAGCAGCAGTTTCAGGATAAAGCCGGCTTGGGAGAGTTGACCGGCCTTGAGGCCGGCGTGATAGCGCCCGGGTTTGGGTTCGGTGTAACCGGTGATCCAGGCGCCGTAGTCGCGGCGCAACTCCTCAAGGTCGTAATACCAGTGGGAACCGAGTCCCATGGCATCGCCGATAAAAGCGCCCAGAAGTGCGCCGGCAGCACGATCCCGGATAGATGTGTCAGGCATGCTTGCCTCCTTTTGTGTAAAGGGGAAATTCTTGCGACGTCCGTGGATATTCAGGACATGATGGAAGGATAACAGGGAAGGGGGGCGAGTCAACAAAACGAATGCTGTCCGCGCCAGGGCGGCCGATTGGCCGCCTTGATGTGATATGCTTCCGAAACTCCCGGATTCAGAGTTTTGGATGTTGTCTTGTTGCTATTTGGTTTTTTTTACTGCCCTGGGTCTTGTGGCTTTTATAACAGCAGGTTTCTCTGGAGGTGGTGTATAAGAGCCCAACTCTGCCGGTTCCAGAGTTTTGAAGTGGGATACGGCAATTTTACGGTTTTTGCCGTCGCTGAACTGGATCATCGCCGAGGAGGAAGTAACTTCAAGTACCTTGCCGGCTCCCCATTCGAGCCCGCCTGAGTGATTAACAATGTTACCGACTTTAATTGCCATGGTTTGTACCGCTTTCTATTTATTCGTGTGCATGAGCTGAAATATGCAGGTCAATGGACCTGCTGCAACAACAAAGAATATAATAACCGCAATTCAATCTGATTTATTTTGTTATAATACTGCAAAATGTCTATATTAGCAAGGAGCGATTGAGGTATTTATTGCTTGGCGTATTTGTTCCGTATGGATGAAATAGCTCTGCGCGTCTTATTATTATTGAAATATTTCGATCTGTTGGCGTGAATTAACCCAATTGATAAATAGTTGTATGCTGGTTCTGAAATAGGTCGGCATATGCCTTTGAAATATAATATATTGACAATACTGGAACAAAGCTGTTAGGCTGAATAAATATTCGGCTTGATGTCGGACAAAAACAACAGAAAGTATCAGGAGAAAGTACACAAATGGTAAACGGAACAGTTAAGTGGTTCAATGACAGCAAGGGTTTTGGTTTTCTTGAGCAGGAAAATGGGGAAGATGTGTTTTGTCACTTTTCCGCCATTGCAGGCAACGGTTTCAAATCCCTTGCTGAAGGTGATAGAGTTACGTTTGAAGTAACAAAGGGTCCGAAAGGGCTTCAGGCCGCAAACGTAAACAGAGCCTGATTACAGTCTCAAGCAGACCTCACAAGCCCCGGGAAATCCGGGGCTTTTTTGTTAAAGATCAGCAGTCCCATGGAGCGACGCAATGGCAAAGCCCAATTTCCAGTTTCAGAAACGCCAAAAGGAATTAGACCGAAAGAAAAAGAATGATGAAAAGCTTCAGCGCAAACTGGCTAAAAACAGCCCTTCAGCTGAAGACAATCCGGACAGCACCGACGATCAGGCCCCTGCTGATGAAGAGATTGTTTGAACAGACCTTGCCTCAAATCCTGTCTGTAATTCTCCCTGCCATGATGCGGATCGGCGGGTAACCCCGCCAGAACCAAGTCTTGCCTCGAACTTTATTATCCACCATGTAAAAAATGAGCCTGGCAAAATTAACAGCCCGGCCCATTTTTGCCTACAGTTTCAAGTACTCCGGTACTTTTCGCTACTTCTTCCCGTTTGAGCAGTTCTGCCCGCAGACGTTCCAGTACTTGCAACCTTAAAGGCACGTGCTGAGATGCTTGGCGGCAACTACCAAACGCTTATGAATGAGGCTCTGAAGCAGTTCGCTCAAGGATTGAAGCAAACAGGCGAAAGTGTGAACAGCCAGCATGAAGTTGGCTATAGCAGACCCAGCTTGCCGACATTTGACGCAAGGTCGGCAAATATCTTTATTGCCTTTGCTGCTTTTTCCACCAAGTCGGCCACCTTCTTCAGTTTTTCTATGTCCTTCGAAATTTTCTTGGCTGATTCCGCAAGCCTTGTTCCCGCAGCCCGAAGACCGTCAATCTTTTCGTCGATTGCCTCCTTGATAAGCGTATCTTCCTGGCAGTCCAGATCGACGTAAATGTTTTCGAGAAGCTCTGACTGTTCCGAGGCAAGACCTTGTGGCGAACGAGCTTCGTCTATGGCTTTTTTGGCTTCGCGGACATTCTGCAGTGCAAGCAGTCTTTCGGTATTTGCCATGATATCCCCCCTGCTTCTCTATTGTGACTCGATCTTTTTCTTGGTCTTGTTGGCGGCGTTCACTTCGACGACCAGGGCCTTTACTTGGTCTATAGAGTTACGAAGCCATTGCCGCTGCGTAATGTTATCGGCCAGTTTCCTATGGGCCATGCGGTATGTCTCGGCTGCCTGGAGCGCCTTTACAGCCAGTTGTATGGTGTTGTCCGCATTTGTGAGACTGTCCGCCGTTAACAGCGCAGCTTCAACGTCCTGCTTCCCTCCGGAGTTGTCGGCGATTCGTTTGTAGGTAGCCCGCAGGTCGGTAGCTACGTTGCGGATCAGGTTGAGCTGTTCGGGTGCGGGGCCTGAGTTGGTGATTGTCAGTTTCATATTTTTAAGATCATCTGGCGACAGGTAGAGTGCGAGAAGTTTCTCCACTTCGTTGATCATCGCATCGATTACCGGGTCAGCCGAGATAACCGCTTTTTTCAGCGCTTCCGCTTGCTTGTGGCGAATGTAGACCCCTCCGGCTCCTCGTACGCCCGCGGCCGCAATGGCGCCAAAGCTTTCCAGATTTGTTTTTCGAAGATCATTGTACCGAGCGATACCACGGTCTATTGAACCTCCCAGGGCTTCGGCGCTTCCCTGGAGATCGTTGGTGTAGGTGTCTGCGGTCAGTGCCACAAGTAGCGCTGCGTAATCGTTAAGAACTCCAAGAGCACTGTCGGCGGCCGTTGCCCGCTGATCAAGCTCGCGCCGGATATCTACGGCTGCATCGACTTGACGAAGAGCTGTGTCACCGCTTGTGAAGGTTGTGGCCTGGAGGATTTTCTGGCTTGCCCGAAGCTGGCCGTGGCTCCTGATGACTGCCCCGGGAAAAGTCCCATAAGCCTTTGCCGCAGCGGCGAAGGTTGCCACCTCTTTTACCTGCGACGAAGTGAGGACACCTGTGCATCCCGGGAGCATAAGAACAGTTGCCAGCAGGATTAGAATCAATAGGAAGTTTACGGTTCGCAATGGTCTCATTTGTCATCCTTTCCGTGAATGCTGCAATTTCTGAGTGTCTACGATCCTTACCGCAAAGAGCAGCTTCATCAGCAACTATGCTGACCAAGCGGCTCTTTAAACCAGCGTCCGGTATCCCATCCGTCCCTACAGGCAATGCATTAAAATTGGCTAATATCCATATACCCGCACAGATGGTATTGTCAAGGAGCATCCCGGATCATGGTCCGGCGCCGTTAATTTTGAGGGGCGGTTTGATCTTGACCATCCAGTCCTCTGCCACAACTTGAGCTCTGTACTCAAATCCTGAATTAGTGTTATATATAGATTAAAAACAGCCCACGGAGTTGACCTTGATTAATGACATTGAAGCGTTGACGGCGAAGGTCCAGGCAGAAGGGGCGTTCATCGGGGAAATCCTTTCCTCGGTAGAAAATGTGATTGTTGGCCAGCGGACCTTGGTGGAGCGGATTCTGATTGCCCTGCTTGCCAATGGCCACATCTTGATCGAAGGTGTGCCAGGCCTGGCCAAGACAACGGCGGTCAAGACCTTGGCGGGATTGATCGCTGCCCGTTTCCAACGTATCCAGTTTACCCCGGACCTGCTCCCAGCCGATTTGGTTGGCACCCTTATCTACAACCCGCGCGAAGGGGTGTTTACCACCAGAAAGGGACCGATATTTGCGAACATAGTTCTGGCGGACGAGGTTAACCGGTCGCCGGCAAAGGTCCACAGCGCCCTGCTCGAAGCAATGGAGGAGCGCCAGGTGACCATTGGCGAGACCACCCATGCACTGGATGGCTTGTTCATGGTCATGGCCACGCAGAACCCCATCGAGCAGGAAGGGACCTATCCTTTGCCCGAGGCCCAGATGGACCGTTTCATGATGAAAACCTCCATTACCTATCCGTCGTGGGACGAAGAGCGGGAAATCATCCGCCGCTCCGCCCATTCCTCCCCTGCCGTCGAAATAGCGCCGCTGATCCACCCTGCCGATATCCTGCGGATGCGGTCGGTTGTCGATGCCATCTACCTGGACGAGAAGATCGAACAGTACATCCTGGACATAGTATTCGCAACGCGCACCCCCTCCCGCTGCGGGCTTGAGCGGATCGCCCTATACATTGAGTTCGGCGCCTCGCCCCGGGCAAGCATCTATTTGGCCATAGCCTCCAGGGCGTTTGCCTTTATCCGCGGCCGGGCCTATGTGATTCCCCAGGACATCAAGGATATTGCCGGCGATATTCTGCGCCACCGGATCATAACCACTTATGAAGCCGATGTGGACGGTGTCACGCCCGATCACCTGATCGCCGAGATCCTGGCAAATGTCAGGGTGCCCTAGCCATGCCGGCCCAAGAACCGCCCCTTGCCAATGTTAACCGAGCGGTGCGCCGCCTCCAGATCAAGGCTTCCCACCTTGCCACGGCCGTCTTTGCCGGAGAATACCGCAGCGCCTTCCGTGGCCGGGGCATTGAATTCGATGAAGTGCGGGAATACCAGCCCGGTGACGATGTCCGCTCCATAGACTGGAACGTCACCGCCCGCCAGGGGCGCCCTTATATCAAGCGTTTTGTGGAAGAGCGCGAGTTGACGCTCGTCATGCTGTTGGATCGTTCCCCTTCGATGGATTTCGGCACGATCAGATCAACCAAGCTGGAAACGGCTGCGGAGGCATGTGCTCTCCTGGCTTTTGCGGCATTTCGCTCCCACGACCGGACCGGACTTTTATCCATGGGTGACGGCAGCCTTCGCCACCTCCATCCCGGAAAGGGCAAGCGCCACTCCCTGCGCCTCGTAAAAGAGGCCACGGAACCGGGACCGGCCGGATCGATTGGAAACGGATTGGGGGAGGCCCTCGACTGCCTGGGCCGTTTTCTCAAGGGGAGAGCGGTTGTCTGCATATTCTCCGATTTCATCGAGCCGGTTCCGTTCAATGCCCTTGCCCTCCTTGCGGCCCGCCATGATGTCGTTGCTGCCGTTGTCAGCGATCCGGCTGAACACGAGCTTCCGGATTCCGGGTTGGTGACGCTGGCTGACCCTGTGACAGGTTCCAGGGTGTGCCTTGATTCCAGCGCCCCGGACACACGCACAAGGTATCGGGAACTGGTCGATAAAAGGCGGCTCGAACGAAAACGCGAGATCTCAAGGGCAGGCGCCGGCTATTTTGAGCTGGGCACCCAGGTTTCCCCGCTGCATACTCTGATCGGGTATTTCCGGGACAGGTGCCGAGGGAGGCGGCCATGACACGGCTGTTGCGGGCAATCGGGATCACGTTCCTGCTGCTCACCACCGCGGCATTCTCAGTGGCTGTTTCTGCAGGGCCAGACAGCGAAATCCGCGACATAAGGGGGCCTGTCCACCCATCCGGTTTTCCCCCGTTTGCCGTCTCCATGGCTATCCTGCTCCTGGCTGCGGGAGTGGCCGTCTCCAGCACTGTTGCCGTTAGGCGGAGGAGGATGCCCGAGCCCGAGTCAGCTTCCGTCCCTTGTCATGATGAGCTGCTCTTGCTCCGGGATGCCTACCTGAAAGGAGATCTGACTGACCAACAGCTGTTCGACCGTCTTTCCTCGCTGCTTCGCTCCATTTTCCCGGCGGCTAACCATTATTCACTGACAAGCACGGAGTTATTCACGGCGGTAAAAGGTGATCTTCCCGAGGAGTTGTTTGATTGCGCGGAGAAGTTGTTTGAACTTTGTGACCGGGTCCGTTTTGGGGGATATCCTCTGGGGCGGAACGCTGTTGTCAGTACTCTCGATGATGCCCTGACGGTCGTCCGTCAACTGCCGGAGAGAGGGCGATGACATTTCAATACCCCCATCTGCTCTGGCTGCTGATCGTCCCGGTACTTCTCGGGATTGCAGGGAGCAGGAGGGCCTCAAGGGCCATCCGGTTTCCCGGTGCAGGGGCTCTGCATGCAATCCCGGGCTCCGCGAGAACGAAGCTTGCCCGCCTCTTGCCCTGGCTCCACGCGTTGGCAGTGGTTGTTGCCGTTGTTGCCCTTGCCCGCCCGCAGTTGGTAAACACCATCACAACCGTAACCTCCAAAGGGGTGGATATCGCCCTTGCCATGGACCTGTCATCCAGCATGCTGGCCGTTGACCGGGGCGCTGGCGGCAACGCCGGCAACCGCTTGTCCGTTGCCAAGCAGGTTGTCAGGGATTTTATCGCCAACAGAGGGGGCGACCGGCTGGCGGTGGTCGCCTTTGCGGCCCGGGCCTATCCGGTTGCTCCACTGAGCCTTGACCATGCCTGGCTTGATTCCGCGATAGAGCGCCTTGAGGTCGGCACCGTCGAAGACGGGACCGCCCTCGGTGACGGGCTGCTGGCGGCAATTAACCGGCTTCGCTCATCTCCGGCCGCAAGCCGCACCGTGATCCTTGTTACCGACGGGAGATCCAATACCGGCGCTCTGAAGCCTGCTACGGCTGCCTCGGTCGCTGCCGCACTGGGTATCAAGGTGTACACGATAGGCATAGGAGGGGAGGGGGGGGCGCTTTTCCCGGTTGAAGATCCCCTGGGCGGCCTTGTTTGGCGTAAGGTGAACGCGGACCTGGATGAACCGGTACTCAGGGAGATTGCCGCCGTGACCGGCGGGAGGTATTTCCGGGCAGATGATATGACATCCTTGAGGGGGGTGTTTCAAGAGGTTGATCGCCTGGAAAAGGGCAAGATAGAAGAGAAGAACAGTCGGAGTGTCAGGGAATTGTTTCCCGGCTTTCTCTTGACCGCGCTCTTGCTTGTGATGCTGGAACAGTTGCTGCTCGCCGGCCGGTTAGGGAGGTTGCCCTGAATGGAGTTTGCCGTGCCGGCATACGGACTGCTCGCGCTTCCTGTTGTATTGATCCTGCTTCTCAGGCTACGGAGCGAACGCAAAAGAGAGGAGGATCTGGGGCGCTTTGCCGAGCCGCACCTCCTGCGGGGATTGACCGGCGCGCGGCTAGGCATTGTCAGCCGCCTGTTGCTGCTGGCCTTGGTTATGCTGCTGTTGGTTGCAGCGCTCATGCGCCCGCAATGGGGGCTGGGTGAGGAGGAGAGTAAAAACTCCGGGCTCGACGTCATCTTTGCCATCGATCTTTCGCGCAGCATGCTTGCGGACGACCTTTCTCCGTCGCGGTTGGCAAATGCCAAAAGGGTTGTTGCCAAGGCCCTGAACTCCCTGGGTGCCGACAGGGTGGGCATCATCGGGTTCGCCGGTACCGCATTCACGCTCTGTCCGCCCACGTCGGACCATGAAATGGTAAGCAGGGTACTTGATGACCTTGGAACCGGCACCCTTCCCAAGGGTGGCAGTTCCTTGGCCTCGGCCCTCGAAGAGGCCAGCAGGGCTTTTCGTGGGACTGCCACGGGCGGCAGGCTTCTGGTACTGTTGAGTGACGGCGAAGACCATGGCGGCGAGATAGACCGGGCACTTGCCGGACTCCGTCGGGAGGGCGTTGTCGTTTTAGCCGTGCTGGCCGGTACCTCCACGGGTGGCTTGATGCCGCTGCCTGACGGGAGTTTCGTCAAGGATCGGCAAGGCGCGGTTGTAAAGAGCAGGGCCGATATCTTGGTCCTCAAGCGGATCGACCCATCGGCAACGGTGCTTTCCGCGCACGTGTCCGGCCTGGAAGGACGTATAGCCGCGAGCCGTGCCTCGTTGCGCGAAACCGTGCGCAAAGAGGTGCGGCACAGGCTTGCGGAGCGTTACTATGTTCCTCTTGCCGTTGCCTTGGTCATCTTGTGCCTGGGCATGCTCCTGCCGGGCGGAAGGTTTATGCCATGAGTCGATTCCTGTTGCTTGCAGCACTTGTGACTGTCGTGCTGGCTACGGCAATTTTGTATGATTACCCCAATTGGCTGGCCCACCGGGCCGATCGGATGTTCAGCTCCGGCAATATGCCAGCGGCACTTGTTGACTGGTCTGCCATGGGAAGGCTGCCGGGGCGCAAGGAAGCGGCACAGTTCAACAGCGGCGTGGCAGCATACCGTATGGGCAATTACTCTGCGGCCGCGGTGTTTTTTCAAGCCGGCTCCGCAACTGGCGACAGCCGCCTACGGGGCAGAGCGCTCTACAATCTGGGCACAACCCGCATCCGACTCGCTGCTGCACCGGGAACTGGAGGCGGTACTGCTGTGGCTGAACGTCAGTTGGAATATGCGGTGAGGAACCTGCAGGCATCCCTGGCGCTTGATCGATCCGATGAAGCGGCGCTGCGCAATCTGCGGGTTGCCAGGGCACGGCTTGCCACGTTACTGATGCGGAACGGGACAAAGAATAAAGCCAAAACCCGGGACAAGCGAGCGCGGCAGAATTCAACAGACGCCGGGGAAGAAAAGCGCAAGGACCCGACGGCCCCCGGCAAGGACCCGACGGCTCCCGGCAAGGATGTTGCAAAACCGGGAAAGGCGACCGACATGGACCGGGAAGGCGGCAAAAAACGCCGTGCGCCGCTGGACAGGAACCAGGCACTGCGCATGCTGGATGAGGCAAGGGGAAGGGAAGCGCTTCGCTCCGCAACAACCTCCCTGGGAAGCGGCAGAAAACAGCCCTCCCCTGAAAAGGACTGGTGAGATGATGACGGCGGTGTATTTCATAGCATCTTGCCTGCCCGGCGGCCGGGATCTTTTGATCTCGTTTTTACTGTGCTGGTTATTCGTTTTCCCTGTCCCGGCCTTTGCCGACGAAGCACCGGACGGCTTGACGCTGAACCTCGACTTTGCAGTGGGGCGGGTCTACCAGGGCGAGGCCATACCCGTAACAGTTACACTGCGTAACCCCGGCATCAGGGTGCGCAACATCGGGTATCCGCGCGTCGATATGGGGGGCCTGCCGTCAGTTACGCTGGGGGCAGCCGAACAACGAGGGAACAATGATGAAGACGGTATCACCCTTTACAGGTTCACCGGCAAGGTAACTCCCCATAAAGCAGGCTCCTTCACAATCGGCCCC
>Ga0172380_10006703_pt1 | contig 13256 bp, 13 predicted proteins | sample Leawe162metaG_FD_119747 | JGI IMG/M metagenome (GOLD analysis project Ga0172380, IMG submission 119747) | Leachate microbial communities from a municipal landfill in Southern Ontario, Canada - Leachate well 162 metaG | ecosystem: Engineered > Solid waste > Landfill > Unclassified | place... | reverse complement strand
TTCAACACCAATTTTAAAGGCTATCGTGGAATTGATAGTTACGCACTATAGACACACTCAAAAGTATCCGTTTCAGATGTTTTCTGATTTCACAGTGGCACCACCATGCTGGGAAATGGTGGCGTTTCAGTGACGCCTAACATCCTCTCAGGTTTTTCGCTGAACCGCGTCTCCCTGCACTCGGTCGGTAGCTTTCGCGTAATCCTGAAGCTCTTTGTAAATTCCAACAGTCGGCATCAGGTCGCTGTCATGGCAAATAGCAGGAGAATTGACGGCATCGTTTCAATCGAAGCAAAACAGGCTGATCGATTGATAGGCCGCAGCATGTACAGGGGTTACGAAGTTCTCCTCAGGCTGCAAGGCGACCACTTTGCCGGACCGGGCGACCTGTATCTGTTTAGCTCCGTTCTGGAACGGTTTTTGGGTGGCTATGTCACGCAGAGCTGCTTTATTCGGCTTGTTGTTGAGGAGATTGGCAAGGGTTATCGGTTTGAATGGCCTACGCGGTTTGGGGATCGGTGTTTGGTGTAATGTCTAATGTTATTGGTGTTTCTAGTAGGAATGAGCCACTTGCGTTAACCTGAAATGACTACAACACCAACCTTAAAGGCTAAAACACCTAATTCAGGTTACTACGGGTAGCATATAGTCGTTTCTAATTAAGTCTTAAAACCAAAAGTACATGGAGTCAAATAATGTCAGAAAAAAACTTTTTAGTAGATCCTCTTTATTGGCAAACAGTTAAGGAAGATTTAAAAAGCGGTGCTGCCGAAGACAGAGCTTGGACTGCGTTTAAAGCTGAAGTTGGGATTGTTGCCGGCGCAGGACAACTTGCTTATTGGTACATGACCAAGGGGCTGACTTCTAATTTTATTGGTATCCATGGTGTTGGAAACTATTTCGGGTCCATAGGAGATTTGTCAAACGTTATTTATGGCGGGGACAGGAATTGGAATGTAACTAAGACTTGTTATGAAGATGCTTCAAAAACTGTTTTGGGTGAGACTAAATATGGCGCAGTAGCTTTTCATTCCGTTGATTTTGCAATGGGATTATACACTGCATTAAAGCCAGTTGGGGTGTCCGATATAGTCAACGTTAACGGAAAACAACTTGATAGATATAGAATGGTTCCTTCCGAATTGCTAATACCAGGGCCTATACTTGTTAATGATCTGTTCTCGCTATTTTTAAATGGGAGTTCAGCGGTCACGATAATAAAAAAATAACAATTCAGTTAATTTATATTTATAGAAGAAATGTAAAGTGTAAATATTTTTTCTACAATGCTGTAACAGCAATGGATCCATCTAATATTGCAAAATGTGAGAGAGGTACAATAATGACTCAAAGGCGTTCTAATATCCCAATACTTGGTGGAATTTTCTTTTTAATAATAATTATCGGTAGTGCATTAAATGGTAAGCCTGGAATGTTAATATCAATTCTAGCAACAGTATTAATAATGCTTTGCATATATTTCTTACGCAATAAAACACATGATAAAAAAGAAATTGCCCATCTCACAGATGAAGTACAATTTATGACAACCCAACAACAGTCACATATCCAGTTGTTCGCAATATTTATTCCTCTTATACTTATTACTGCTGCAATACATGGTGACCTCTTGGTATTGATAACAATAATTGCAATATTATCGATAGTATTTACAGGTTTATCGTTGAAAAAAAGGTCTGTTGAACAAGAAAAAATCTATTCGTTTGAAAAAAAAATACTTTTTAGGTCAGTGGTCTTTGGCCTTATTTGTTCTGCATTAATATTTTATTTCGACTTGGCCAAATAAAAAGGAGGATAACGATGCCTGCAAGCAGCCCACTGTTCACGTTTGAGTTTCTGGATGTAGACTTTAATGTGTCTGTTATAAGCTTTAATGCGGTAGAGAATGTATCGCATGTGTCTGGATCTACATTAATGCTGGTCAGTGAACAGGTCATAGACTGTGAAGATGTTGTTCGCCAGGAGGGATTGCTGACTATTGTCAATCCTATTAAAAATATTCTCTCATCTGGGACAGTTGCACCTGATCGTTATTTCCATGGAATTATTCGTAGCTTCAGGCATACCGGTACAAAAGGCCGTTTTCATATATATGAGGCGCATTTGGTCCCATCGCTGTGGCTTTTGACTTTAAAGCAAAACTGTCGAATTTTTCAGGATATGAAGCTGCAGGATATCGTTGGCAAGGTACTTCAGGAAAGCGGCATTACATCCGATCTATATGAGTTCAGGCTGGATCATGAAGACATCTTCAATAAATTCAACATACAGTACAACGAAACCGACCTGCATTTCATTTCCCGGCTGCTGGAAAAAGAGGGCATCTTCTATTTCTTTGAGCATTACGCGGACAAGCATGTCCTGATCTTCTGCGATACAGATGCCTATTATAAGGACATTGAAGGCGATACAGCTATCCCGTTCAACAGCGGCGGAATGGTGAGCGCAAGCGCGGTTAGCATCTCATCATTCGACTATTCAGACCGTCTGAGACCCGAAAAACTTACTCATACAAATTATAACTTCAAGACACCGTCGGTTAACCTGAAAACAGAGTTTAAGGGCGAATACAGCAAGACGGACGAGCCATTTGAGGTTTACAGCTATCCAGGCAGTTACGGCAAAACGGATAGTGGTGACCTCCTCGCTAAAATACGCCTGGAAACCATTGCAGCACTAAAGGAAAAGGGAAGAGGTGTAAGCAACTGTACCAGCTTAACCTCCGGCGCGACATTCCAGTTGACCGGCCACATGAACTCCAAATTCAATCAGGAATATTTTATTTTCGGAGTTGCACACGGTGGGTCTCAACCAACCGTGCTGAAAGAGTTTGCCCCAGAAGATGTCACCCCTGGGTATAGCAACATCTTCATGGTTATTCCCTCCTCCGTAACCTACCGGCCCGAACAACGCCACGGGAAACCTATGGTCCCAGGCCTCCTCTCTGCCATCGTCACCGGCCCCAAAGGCGAAGAGATCTGGCCCGACGAGTACGGCCGCGTCAATGTCCAGTTCCATTTTGATCGTGAAGGCAAAATGGATGAAAAAAGTTCCTGCTGGCTGCGCACTATCCAGTTCTGGAACGGCACAACCTGGGGCAGCCAGTTTATCCCGCGTGTCGGCGACGAAGTACTGGTCTCCTTCATCAACGGCGACATGGATTATCCGATCATCACCGGCAGCGTTGTCAACGAAGCCAAACAGCCCAACTACAGCTTGCCCGCCAACAAAACTCAAAGCGGCATCAAGACCAGAAGCACCCCTGGCGGGACTGCTGACAATTTCAACGAACTGCGCTTTGAAGACAAAATCGGCTCGGAAGAGGTCTACCTGCAGGGCGAAAAGGACTGGAACATCCTGATCAAGAATGACAAGGGGCAGAGGGTCGGACATGACGAGACATTGACTGTCGGCAACGACCGCTCAAAGTATGTCGTCATGAACCAGAGCGAATCCATCGGCGTCAACAAGTCAATCCAGGTGGGAGCAAACCACACTGAGACCATCGGCGCCAATATGACCTTGACTGTTGGGGCTTTCAAAACTGAAACGGTGGGGATCAACTCCATGGAAACCATCGGTGCGGCCAAGGAGCTATCCATCGGCGGTCTGTATCAGGTCTCTGTCGGCGGGATAATGAATGAAACGGTTGCCGGTGCGAAGACCGAGGAGGTCGGGCTGGCCAAAGCCGTTTTTGTCGGCGCAACCATGGCCGAGAGCGTTGTCGGCAACAGAACAACCAACATCGGAGCAGACCTCTCTGAATTCATCAGCGGGAAGTACTATTCAAAAGCAAATGAATACGTCATAGAAGCACCCAAAATCACCTTTAAAGCCGGCTCTTCAACCATCACCATGGATGGCAGCAGCATTACCATCAAGGCCAGCAAAATATACAGTAACTAAGGCTTCGCCAGGCCGTGGTCCGGAGATTTGATGTGAAAAAAGAGCACGATGCAACCTTGCCGTTTGTGGAGAATGCCGCCCCCATCGAAGGATTACGCGTTGGCAGGGTTGTGCAAATCAACGAGAGCGGTCTGGTCGTCGTCGATTTTACCGGCAACAGCTTGGGGCCGATTGTCGCCCGCACCACGTCTTCATCCAACGCCAAACTCCTTGGCACAAAAAGCCCGGCAGGGCGGGAAGTCTTGCTCGCGTTTGATAACAACGATCCAAGACATCCCATCATTGTTGATACCATGTATTCCCTGATTGAGGAGATTGCAGAACCTGCCGGCACGACCCTTGAAGTTGAAAAGCAGCAAGAAGCAACCATAGACGGGAAACGGCTTTCTTTTGATGCTGAGAACGAGATCGTTTTGAGTTGCGGAAAAGCAAGTATCACCCTTACCAAAGCCGGCAAAGTCCTGATCAAGGGTGACTATGTGCTCAGCCATTCCTCGGGAGAAAACAGGATCAGAGGCGGCTCGATATCAATCAATTGACAAAAGGCATAATCTCCCAATTTGCCGATGAAGCGGCATTCCTATGGGTTCTCCGCTCAGGGGCCGTTGGTGCGCCTCATTTCTCGCTTCGGGATCTGATGCAACTTGATGAGCGCCTGGAGGCCCACATTGACGGTCTTCGCGTGGCAGGAGAGGCTGGCTGGGATATCAGCAAAAATGCCCTTGACAGTAAGTATGCGGAAACAATTTTCCCCATGGCTGTTATGGCGTTTGAAAGCGGTGACGAAGCCCGCATTAGGAGCGTGCTGGAAGCGGCCGGAAATGATCATAAAAAGGCACGCGTTCTGATCTCCGCTCTCGGCTGGTTACCGTACGAGCAGGCCGCGCCGAATATTGAACATTTGCTCTCTGAAAAATCTGCGTTCCACCGTTACATCGGCATAGCAGCAAGCGCTGCCCACCGTCACGATCCAGGGGATCATCTGGACGAAGCCGCGTGCGATGTTCATCCGTTACTCATTGCCCGTGCTCTTCATGCCTACGGCGAATTGGGCAGAAGTCGTGAACTCGACAACTACATGCTGCCGGATCTGCTGACGGACAGTGATGACGGAATCCGTTTTGCTGCTGCCTGGTCCGCGTCTCTTGCCGGTATTTCTGGCGCAATCGAAGTATTGAAAGATTTTGTAGTACCGGAATCGCCATTTAGTGAAAAAGCCCTGAATGTTGTTTTGCGGCGAATGGAGCAGACCGCCGCCCTCTCCTGGCAGAAGCAACTTGCCCATTCGCCCGGCACCATCCGGTCTGCAACCATCAGTGCGGGAATTATCGGTGACGTCGCTCTTGTCCCCTGGATCATAGAACAGATGAAGACTCCAGCGCTTGCCCGCGTTGCCGGCGAAGCTTTCACTTTGATCACCGGTATCGACAACGAGCTTGAAGAGATGAACGGTTCACCGCCTGAAGGTTTTAATGCAGGGCCAAACGACGATCCGAAAGATGACAACATAGCAATGGATGTTGATGAGAACCTGCCCTGGCCGAATACCGAATTGATTGCCGACTGGTGGGACAAGAACAAAGGCAATTACCCGGGCGGTACCCGCTTTATCCTCGGCAAACCTGTAACAGTGGACCACCTTCGGCACATCCTGAAAACCGGACTCCAAAGACAACGATCAGCAGCCGCGCTCGAACTGGCGATCATTCAACCCGGCCGGCCGTTGTTTGCTGTGCGTGCGCCGGGGTGCAGACAGTTATCAGAAGTTGGCGGCATATGAAGCAACTGGCGATTACAGCAGCAAACAGTATTACCGCCGTTGGGCACGACGGCCGCATGACCGCTGCCTCTGTCCGGGCAGGAGTTTCCCGTCTGTCGGAGTACGACAGCTATTTGGACCGTGATGACAATCCCATAACCGTGGCGCGTATCAGGGATATTGAGGATGGCAACCACGACACAGCTTCGCGCCTCAGCAGCATCGCGTTGAAGTGCCTTGAAAACTTGCTGAGAGACTTTTTTCAGAATGATGCTCGTCGCCCTTCAAAAATTCATCTGTTCATGGGTGTATCTTCCGAGGAACGTCCAGGCCAACGATTTGAGGAAAGCTGCATGTATTCGTTGCAATTGATCCTGAAGGGTTGGGCTGCAAAGGTCGAATTAGATGTTATTCCGCAAGGCAACGCGGCCATGCCGTACGCCATTGCCAGAGCAGCAGAGCAGATTGGAAGCAATCCAGCCATTATGTGCATCATAGGCGGGATCGATTCATTGCTACGAGATTCAACCCTGAACTGGTTCGAACAGGCCGGCCGCCTGAAATCTGTTAGCTATGGACGTCATCATGGGTTGATTGCCGGGGAAGCTGTTGGTTTCATAATCATCGAAGACCCGGCGCAGGCGCAACAGGCAAAAAGACCGCTGCTGGCGCGTATCACTGCGCTTGGCCTGGCAAAGGAACCGTCACCGCGCGCAGCACGTGCGGCCAGCCGCAACAGCGGCCTGACGGATGCCTGTCATAATGCGCTGAAAGATGTACAGGACAAAGACATCCGCACTGTGTTCGGCGATCTGAACGGCGAAAACTCACGGGCACTGGAGTGGGGCATGGCTGACCTGCGCTGTTTTAAAGAGCGCCATGAACAGCGGCAACTATGGAACCCGGCCAATTGCTACGGTGATATCGGCGCTGCCGGCGGCACGGTGATGGCCAACATCGCTGCACAGGGTTTTGTCCGCGGATGGCTGCAATCACCGGTCCTGATGTTTTGTTCCGACGACCACGGCTCGTGTGGGACAGTGGTTTTGGAAAAGGGATGATTGCCGGAAACAGAGAGCACTGAATTAGCATTATAATTAGGCGAGGTAGGCATGGAAGTTCTGAACACTCTGGAGAACATGGAAAGCACTGTTGGTGAACTGAAAACCACACGCTGTGAGCAGCGTTTCAAAATCATCAGCGACTACAAAGCGGCCTTTGGAGATGACTTCGACAATCTGAATTTCCTTAATTATTCGACAGGAAAGAACGACGTCAAGGGTTCTGAACTTCGCGATGCCCAGACCGGTTGCGAGATTTACGAGCGTCTGGGATGGGACAGCGCCGATCATAACAACGAAGGGTTTCACAAATGCGGCTGCAAGCAATTTGATGAACAGTTGTTGTTTGTTTCGGAAGAAGGGAAACCGCTCTCCAACACCGACTATATCGTGACGCTGAGTGGTGGCAGAACAGTAAGCGGAACGACAGACAATGAGGGTAAAACCAAACGCATCAAAAGCGCAAACAAAGAACAGTCCATTGAAAAGGTTGAGTTTGTCGCTTCGGAGCGCATTCAGCCGTTATGTCCAAAAAATCGAATAAAGCCCGGCACGCGGACAAAGAAAATCAAACCCGCCGGGGTTGCCACCAACAATGTCAACGTCGGCAGTTCTGTCAAAACAGTAACGGTTCAAGGCACAGCACGCAAACTTACCTCCGGTGAAATTAAAATGCTGCGGCCAATCTTTAAAGGTTCGATAGTCTATACTGAAGTTTATATTCACTGCGAAGCCTTTTTGCCCTTTGGTCTTCAGAACAAACTCACAGGGATGACCCCCAATGGAGAACTGTATTGCCCAGATACGACAACATTTAGAGAAGATTTTTCAGCAGCAACTGTAACAAATAAGGACAAGATTTGGTTTGTGCATGAAATGGCGCATGTATGGCAATGGAATCGTGGCTATCGGGGAAGGCTTGCCGCTAAGGGAGCCTTATATGGCATAGGAACAGGAATTTTCGGTGAGAGGCGGGTTTATGAATATGACAAAACAGACAAGAATAAAACTCTACCAGACTATAACATGGAGCAACAGGCGGAAATTATTTCCCATTTTTACGCCGCAAAATTTTTAAAGGATGCGTTTAACTTACCTAATCTCCCTTTTCTTGAACGAGTTTTAACGGATTTTTTAAGAGAACCAAGAGCAGTTGTGCTTTTACCTAGTTAAAAATATACAAAAAATGGTTGACATAAACTTGGATACCCAACGAGGTGATAAAAATGCCGTACTTATTCCATAAAATTAATATTTTTATGCTTTTAATATTGATTCCAGCGACCGTCAACGCTTACCAGCCCCCCCCTAGTGGTAAGGTGGATATAACCATGCTTAACGGTCAGCCCTGCTTTTACTACCTTCAAGATAAGTCTCGTTCGTTTGTTTATCTTGCTATTTCAACGGCAGGAGAAGGCCAATGGGAAATCCAAATTGCAAATCTTGATAGGAAAAGATTGTTGGATCCCAATAGTCCTAAGGCTTGTATAAAATATGGTGTTCTCAACCCTGGAATGGAACTAATTCGCCCACCTGTGCCATTGCGACTAGACGCGCCCTATGAAGTGTTTATGAGTGTATCCGACAACAGCTCCTATCAGTGGAAATACTCCACCAATTTTTGTCTCACCCACAATACAAAGGGTGAAACGATTCTAGTAGGTGCTGAATGGGATGATAAAGCAGGTGCGATGAAATGCCTGAAACCCGGAGAATCAAAGCGCGGATTCTGGCAGAGGTTGTTTGGTAAATAATGATTCAGCGTGCAGGGCAGCTTGAACAAGCCAGAAGGTGCCCACCAAAGCCGGATAGATTAGGAGAACCACCAACATGGGAAATTCGACCGTTTTTGCAAACAGCCAGGGGATAACCAACAAAGGCAGCGGCGCTGTAGTTGTAAGCGGTCCGGATGTATGCCTGACTCCTGTGGGTAGTTCAATCGTGCCGATACCATATACCAACACTGCCAGATCAACCACACTTGCCGAGGGCACAAAGTCTGTAAAGGTCGGTGGCAACATGGCTGCAGTAGAAGGATGTTGCTACAAGACAAGCACCGGCGATGAACCTGGTGTTGCTTTGGGGGTTGGATCAGGCACCATATGTCACAAGGCCGAGTTCATCAACAGCTCATTCGATATCAAGATAGAAGGAAAAGGGGCATGTCGAAACTCCGACCCAATGACGCAAAATAATAAGAACGCCATGTAACGGCACCTTAGCAACAAAGGAGTACAAAAATGGGAGAAAACCGTGAGACTGAGGCCGATAATTCGCAAACGACACAAACAGTATCACCTGACGAAGCAGACTTCTGCTGTACGGTGATTGAACATCTTTCATGGGGTGCATACGATGAAAAAGAGAAGTGCTTCAAGCCCTGCGATAGTAAGAACAAGCCGATAGCAAACAGAGCCTTAAAAATAAAAATGCCAAACGGCAACATTGTTGATATGACCACAGACGCTAACGGCTATATTAAAATCAAGGACAAAGCAAATGCAAATTTCGAGATCACCTTTAAGCCGGAAAGTGCCCAATTGAACAACAAATACCATCTGTTTCACAACGATAGCGCCGTTGTTAAGCCAATCGAAACATAACAAGGATACGGTATGTCAATCGAAAAAATAGAAATGACAGCAACCAGAATAACGAAGCAACAAGTTGAACAGAATGACCCCAAGGGCGCTGTTTTGAAATTCGTCAAACCGGATATGCTTTGCGGGGAAATACATCAGATAAGTGTTTGGCAACCTACCGTAATCATTGATTCCCACATGCATATACAGAGCGGCCGCTGTTCCACGGTGCAATTCGTAAGAAACCAGGGGCCTCTTTCACCGGTTCAGGCCGGTTTTAAGTTTTCCCGTGGCGCGGTAGAGTTTTTCGGCGAATTATCCGGGGCCGGGCTGACCTTATTTGAGTCGGTAACAACAAAGCCTGTCAAACAGGTCGCAAAGGTATTGTGCAAAGTGCCTCTTGTCAATCAGGTCGAAACGGTATTCTGCAAAACACCTGATAGTCCGGAGGAGGGCTATTTTTCAAAAAACGCGGTATTTGATCTTGTTACCATGCAGGCTAATTCCACTGATTTAATTGCAGAATTTTTAATAGACAAGAGAAATAGCATAGTCGACAAATATTTCAAAAATGCCGATTATTGCCCCCTTTACGAAAATGCGCCTTACCTGTTCTTTTCAAGTGTCGTCATGACCATGGATATGGAATACAGCCACATCGACGGCTACTTCGGCCTAAAGATATATAATCCACTGTTTGAAAAGGGCAAACCCAGAGATATAACCAAGCCTGACCGTTATTGGACCCCGGCACACGGCAAATGGATAGAGACCACCTATATCGATCATGAAAATAATACTGCTACTGCAAGATTATTGGTCAAATTCCGAGACAAAACTGTTTACAAAAAATTAGACGGCTCTGGCAAAGTGGTTTTAATAAATATACTTGATGACTTTGAAGACTATAAAGAAAGTTGTAGAAAGACGGGCACTATCATGGGCAACTGCTGCGATCCGGAAAACGGGAAACCTAAGCCAGTGAGCATAGAGGCCGCCCCGGTGCTGATGTCTGCCTCTGAGACTAAAAGATATGAGAACTGGGAGAAACAGCTTAAATCGACAGAAGAAGCTGTCATAAAATATCCATTAAAATTCCTGCCCATGTTTCACTATGACCCCCGACGTTGGCAATTCGAAGGGGAAAACGTCAATGCCGACCTAATAACAAAGGTAATGGGTGACAATGCGCTCTACCTCGGTTTCAAGATGTACACCGCCCAAGGATATCGTCCATGGGACATACGCCGTCTGCCGACTTTGAAGGATTTTTACGGCAGATGTTGCAAGAACGGCATCCCGATCATGAACCACTGCACACCCGGAGGAGCGAAATCCCATGAAGCTGATGAATTCTACGACTTGGAGCATCCCTTTGACGATAAACAGGAAGAGGAAGCCCTAAGGAAAGGTCGCAATGCCAAAGAATATTTCGAGGAGCACTTCGTATCCCCCAATGCCTGGAAAAAGGTATTGGATGCAAATGTTGAACTCAATGGAGAATCTCAGAAATTAAACACCTTGCGCCTTTGTCTTGCGCACTTTGGCGGACCTGTAGAACCAGGCCCTGAATGGAGTCAGCAGATCATAGATATGATCACAAGTAACAACTATCCCAATCTGTACACCGACATTTCATCGTCCTTTGCAAGTGATAAATTCCGTAAATATTTCAAAAAGCTTTTCACCAGCGAATTATCTGAAGAGCACAAAAAGAAACTAAGAAGCCGGATACTTTTCGGCACCGATTGGTATATGACATATGCATACGGAATGTTTAACAAGAAAAACCTTTGGGCTTACTGTGCCGAGACAAAGACATTCCTGGACTTATTCGATACCAGCCTGTGGCCTTACTTTACCCAGTACAACCCCTACAGGTTTTACCGGCTGGAGACAGCAGTGCCGCGGATAGCAAAGACAATAATCAAAATGAGAAACAGTATGGTGTATGAGGGTTTAGAGAAGTTGACCCCTTCAAAAATCAACGATATCGACCGAGAAGCCGCCTGGGTCAAGGTGGCCAACAAGGGCCATGAAAACTATGAGGAGGCGTCATGGATTGCATAAAACACGTCGGCCTGACCATTATCTGCGTACTGCTGTTTTCAACAAATGCGATTGCTCACGGAGGAACACAGATGGAATCCACATATTTATATGAAAGAAAAAACTATCAGACAAAAACAATAGCCTTGCAACCCCAAACCTTTAAAATCGGCGGCCTGTTCGGCGGCTTCTACGAAGACATATCAATCTTTCCGGTGTCACAGGACAACGCCGTTGGCAGCAACGACATGGGCAATGCCATCACCATCATCTCCTTTCCCAAAAGCAAGATCGACTACGACAAATATTTCCGCAATGCAGACGACATCGTAGGCGGCGGCAAATACCTGCCACCCATATCACAGGACCTGATTGGTTTTGGCCAGGTCCGGGTATTTCACCTGTTTGACTTCAAGAAAAAACTCCATCGTGAATACAGTATTGTCTCTTCTGTTTCGCAATACATAGAAAAAATCGCTATAGCCGACGCCAGCCGGAGGCGTTTCTTGTTCGAGATCGAATCACAGAAAGCCGACCCCAAAGGCCCCTGGGATGTCAACTATAGTCTTCAGCTTATTGAACTGAATGGTGACAAGAATACATTGATCAAGGAAATTCCCAAGGTGCGAAGTTCTTGGACAACCACTAGTGACAGGGTATTTCTATGGGCATTTGATGATAAAAAACTTCGTGTATTGGATATGAATCTGGAGCCAGCCCATCATCCTTTGGAAGATGCGGTAAAACAGTATAAAGATAAAATTGACTTTTCTAGAATATTTATGCATCCGCATCATCCATTTGCCCTTCTGACTGGCGGGGAAAAAGGCGCAACAATCATTGGCTGGTCGAAGAGCAGGAACAGCGAACCCCATTTATTTATATCTGATGCGTCAAATTTTAGTTTTTCGCCTGACGGCAAATGGGCCGTTTTTACTGATTATTTAAACTCAAACACCAATCAAACCTACCTCATGCCCGTTTCCGAAAAATATCCTCACTACCTCGGCACACCGATATTATTGTCAAATATGTCTTTCAATGTTGGTCGGGGCGCCTGGACAACCAATCCAACCACGTTTGTCGGTACAAAAAATGACGAATTCTACCGATGGGACCTGGAAAACCGGGATTATCCCGGCAAGGACAAGATGTCGTTTCACGACTATATCGTGCAGGAAGACCTGAAAAAGCTGACCAGAGAGAAACGGCAGGGATTGGGTAAATAAGCCGGGACTCGTGACCGCATCTGGGGCTGAGAATGTCAAGGAGATCATGCAATGAAAAAAACCATTAAGTTACTAGTCCTTTTGGGATTGTTTATTCTAATGGCAACAGCATTTACCGGATGTTTCACAATGACCGCTCTCGATAATGCTTCTGATGATAAGGCAGGTAAACCATTAGCATTTCCCGAAATCAGCGACACGATTATCGCTCTTGGGCAGCCAGACAATGCATTCTTAATAAAACTGGGGTACCCAAACACAATCGTCTTACTGGGACTTAAGCGTTCTTATTATTTGTTGAATGGCGGCGAAATGATAATTCAAATATCTAAAGAACTTAACGGAAATAATATTGATATTGATCAACATGAAATGCGTATGAATAGCGATTATTCGATTGTAGGTTATCAAAAGACGCATTCAATGTTTTTCAAAGACAATAAGATATGGGGTTTCTTTACAGTAAGTTATCATCATGATGAAGGTGTTAAATTCAGTAAAGAGGAGCTATCGTCACTCAGTAAACTGGGATTTGTTAAATCAACTACAGAAAATGATATCTATACTAAAAAAGTAAATTTTGAAGGTGTTGTAGGTCCTAAAATCACCGTTCCTGATAACCAGGTGCAAACCTTGAAAAGAACGCGCT
>Ga0172380_10006702_pt1 | contig 13257 bp, 17 predicted proteins | sample Leawe162metaG_FD_119747 | JGI IMG/M metagenome (GOLD analysis project Ga0172380, IMG submission 119747) | Leachate microbial communities from a municipal landfill in Southern Ontario, Canada - Leachate well 162 metaG | ecosystem: Engineered > Solid waste > Landfill > Unclassified | place... | reverse complement strand
CGATGGATGGCCAGGGAGCATGGGCGTCCCGCCCGTGTAGGGCGCGGCGGCCCGATGCGAGAGCCTGGGCCCCAACAGGCGGGACGCCTGTTCTCCCTGTTTGCAACTTTCGCAGATGCGCCCTGAGTTCGCTTTTGCTCCGGCCCCGACAGACCCAAAAAAGGCGGTCTTTCCAAACGATGGATTATCTGATTGGCTGTCCAGTCATGGCCCGCGAAGCATCGATTGAACGAAAAACATCCGAAACATCCATCGTCCTGAGGCTTATCGTTGATGGGAGGGGAGATTCCAAGCTTTCCACGGGGGTTCCATTTTTCGATCACATGCTGACCCTCTTTGCGAGGCACGGGCTGTTTGATTTGGAGCTTGATGCCCGGGGCGACATCGCCGTGGATTATCATCATACGGTGGAGGACACGGGCATCACGCTCGGCCAGGCACTGGGGAGAGCCCTCGGGGACAAAGCCGGAATCCGCCGCTATGGGATTTCATATGTTCCCATGGACGAGGCGCTTGTCCGCGTTGTGGTGGATCTCAGCGGGCGGCCTTATCTGGCCTTCAACGCCCCGAAAAACGTCGAGCCGATCGGAGGGAGTTTCTCCTTTCAGCTCGTCGAGGAATTTCTTCGCGCCGTCTCGGTTCACGGGGGGGTGAACCTTCATGTGGACATCCTGGCCGGCCGGGATGCGCACCACATGGCGGAGGGGGTTTTCAAAGCCCTTGCCCGGGCGCTCGATCAGGCGACCCAGATCGATCCGAGGGTGGAGGGGATTCCCAGCACAAAAGGAATCCTGTGAGATCGGTCTCCATCGGTGTCGTGGATTACGGGAGCGGCAATTTGCGCAGTGTCTGCAAGGCGCTGGAGGCATCCGGCGCCTCGTCGTCGCTCGTTTCCGAGGCACCCCAGCTCGCGGCCCTCGATGCCGTTGTCGTTCCGGGCGTGGGATCGTTCGGGGATTGCGCGGCGAACCTGCTGGCAACCGGACTTTGGGAACCGCTTCGCGCATGGATCGATGCCGGGCACCCCTACCTCGGGATCTGCCTCGGATACCAGCTTTTGTTCGAGTCCAGCGAGGAATCTCCCGGGGTGAGGGGGCTCGGGGTCCTGCCCGGGACCGTGGTCCGGTTTTCCGGGGGCGGATTGAAAGTCCCCCACATGGGGTGGAACTCCCTCTCCAACCTGAAAGGCCCGCTGTTCCAAGGCCTGCCGGAAGAGACGGCCTTTTATTTCGTGCATTCTTTCTATCCCGTGCCGGCGGAGGCATCCCTGGTGAGTTCGACCTGCGATTACGGACGGACGTTTGCAGCCAGCATTTCCAAGGGCTCTCTCCATGCGGCCCAATTCCACCCGGAAAAAAGCCAGGCGGCCGGCCTGGCTGTTCTGCGGAATTTTCTATCCACCTTATGATCCTGCTGCCAGCCATTGACCTGATGGGCGGGGAAGTCGTGCGCCTCAAGCGCGGGCTTGCCACCGAAAAAACCGTTTACTCGTCCGACCCCGTCGCCTTCGCCAAAAAATGGGAAGACTCGGGGGCCGACTGGCTCCACCTCGTGGATCTGGATGCGGCCTTTTCGGGAGAGCCGGAAAACCTGGCCGTCATTGAAAAAATCTGCGCTTCGGTAAACATCCCCTGCGAACTGGGCGGGGGAATGCGCAATTTTAAAAATGTCAGCGCGGCCTTCAGTTGCGGGGTCAGCCGGGTGATCCTGGGAACCAAGGCCTGCGAATCCCCCGAATATATCGCCGAGATCTGCGCGGAATTCGGCGGGGAGAGAATCGCCGTGGGGATCGATGCCAACCAGGGAAAGGTGGCCGTCAAAGGCTGGACGGAAACGACATCCACATCGGTCGCCGACCTCGCCCTCATCGCCCAGGTGGCGGGAGCGGGGACCATCATCTATACCGACATCGCCACCGACGGAATGCTCGAGGGGCCGAATTTTTCCGAACTGGAAAACCTCCTGCGCCTCCTCGATTGCCATCTCATCGCCAGTGGGGGAGTTTCGAGCGCGGAGGATCTTCGGAAATTGTCAAAGATGCCCCGCCTCTACGGAGCGATCATCGGCAAGGCCCTCTATGATGGCCATATTGTCGGCAATCTCCGCAAGTTGATTTCGTAGAAGGTTTTTCTTGACGCATGTCAAAATGCTTCTTATTGAAGCAACCGAATGCATGGCAAAATGTGCCATGTAATTTTTCTATAAAAACACATATGGGAAAGGCCATCGACGAAGGCATGGAGGAATTGAAAACCGAATACAAAGGCGCCGATCTTGGCGAGCCCGAGGATTGGACCCCGGTGGGTTGACCGGCTTCTATTTGACCGGCACCGCTGTTGACAAACAGGATGATGAGAAAGTTCGTGTCGGCATGGGATGGGCGGCGCTCGAAGATGGAAAGATTGCGGAGTTCTGGTTCGTTGCCGACATCGACGACACCAAGGGAATCGCGGCGGCTGAAAAAATCGCCAGTTCGCTCAAGGTGCCCTGATCGCCCGGCTCAGACAAACCCGTTCGTCGGGAACGCGCGGTGCAGAATCGGCTCCACAGGCACATGGAGCCAATTCTTGAGCACCGTTGCATAGACGCTTCGGAAATCCACATTGTGCATGAGGTCCCCGCGGGACAATTCCGTGAAGCTCGGCATGGTTCCGTAGAGGCCGGCTTTGACCGCGCCACCGGCCACAAAAAGCGGGGCGGCAGCGCCGTGGTCGGTCCCCCGCTTCCATTTTCAGCCACCCTTCTTCCGAATTCACTGAACGTCATCAAAATCACCCGCCCAAAGTTCCCCTGGGCCTTGAGGTCTGCGGCGAACGCGGCAAGCGCCGAGTCCATTTCTCCCATCAGGCGGTCGTGCGCGCCGGCTTGGTTGCTGTGGGTATCATAACCGCCCTGTCCGATGTAATAAATCCGCGTCGGGAGACCCCCGGCGATCAGGCGGGCCACAAGGTTCATCGAGTTGGCGCGATTGTTGGAAGGGTAGGGGACCGATGATTTCGATTTCCGGGTTATCTCAAAGAACCTTGTCCGAACTCATCTGCGCATCGAGAGCCGTTCGGCGCAGGAAATCCATGGAATCCCCCGCCCCGCCGCCCGCGACACGCCGCCCGCCGGGCCTTGCAGCATCCCGATGCTTCCCCCATCGTTCGGCTCCATGCCCGGCTCGTTCGTGCTTCGGAAAAACTCCTCGGCCGCTGCCGGATCCGAGGAATTCTCGCTGGCAAAGCGGAATTGTTCCGGCCTGGAAAACGAAATCCCCTTCGGTTCCGCCGCCGTGAATGCCTGGGGGGTCTGCGAGCCGATGCTCACTCCCACGCAGGGATCATCGCCTTTGCAGCAGGCGTCAAAATACCGCCCGATCCATCCGTGCGATTCGGTTTTGTCCGCGTCGCTGGCCGTTTGCCAAATTTCGGTCGAGCGAAAATGGGACCGGTTGGGATTGGGGTAGCCGACTCCCTGGATAATCCCGAGATGTCCCTCGTCGTAGAGTTCGCGCCGCCCGGTCAGCCGCGGGTGGAGCCCCAGGGAATCTGTGATTTTGAGCGGATTCCGGATGGCCAGGCCCGGTCGCGCGCGGTGGTAGGCGTCGTCGCCGAATGGCACCACCGTGTTGAGCCCATCGTTGCCCCCGGCCAGTTGAAGCACGACCAGAATCGGGGAGTCTTTCCCTGTCGGCATCATCGAATCCGCGGCCATCGCGTCGAGTGTGAAAAACGTCCGTTCCAAGAAAACCGGAACCGACCAGGCCAGGGGCGCCACCGAGGAGGGAAGTGCGCAGAAATTGCCTGCGGGTATGGATCGTCTTGTTCATGTCAATTGATAGTCCGGCGTGCTCATCATCAGGTGGATCAAATCCCGGCGGGCACCCCTGCCGGAAGGATGCCCGTTCAGGAAGGAGAGAAATTTTTTCCGGAGCGCTTCGTTCATCGAGAATTGGAAGAGCCGGTCCCCAAAATCCGAATTTATCATGCCGGGGAGTATCTCCTCAGAACGAGTCCCGGTCCGACGAATCTCCTTGCCTAGAATATTCTTCCATGCGAGAGAATTGAAAAATCCACGGCAGGGATTTTTTCGGAACATCTCGGGGTTGTAGCTCAGTTGGTAGAGCACCGCGTTCGCAATGCGGGGGTCAGGGGTTCGAATCCCCTCAGCTCCATTTCCCCTCCCCGATGGAGGGACGATGTGGGGCTCTCCACCGAACGATGGGTATGAGCGCTGGAGACCACCCGCGTGTGATCTCCGTTTCCGGGGCCTGGAGTTTCGGGCGGGTTCAGTTCAAACCGGGTCGGCGAAAGCCGGGGCCACGACCACCGGGCGCGCCACCACCTTCGTCTTCCACAATGGCCAGCTTGTGCTGTTTGATCAGATCCGCGACTTTTCCCGTGCTGTCCAAAATCCAGACTTTGGCATGCATTCTTCCGCCGGGAGCCGTAATCAGCGTGCCTTGGAAGGAATTGGATTCATTGCGGCCCTCGAAATCCGTGCCATATTTTTTCGCGAACTTGGAGGCCTCGCCGGAAGGGATTGCAACGAGAATCCGCCCGCCAAATTTATGATCCCTGCGGTCGAGGGTCACGGCATGAAAAAATGCCAGTTCGGGATTCGGGCTCTTCCAATGGACGGGGTTGACAAAGGCCACATCCAGGGTCACTTCTTTGCCCTCGAAGTCCGTGGGTGAGGTCAGAATGTATTCCGCCGTGCGCTTGGAGTCGGATGCATGGAGCAGCGGGACGACCGCAGCGAGGAGGACCAGTGGGAGACAGAGCAGAGTTTTCATAACACGGATGAAAACCCGCGGATCAAAAAAAGTTGCCAACAATCAGCCTGCCGCGCGGAGAGCGGCGATTTCGGCGGCGGCATCCCCGGCCTTGAAGACCGATGTTCCCGCCACCAAGACATCCGAACCGGCCTTCACGGACAGCCCGGCCGTGGCAACGGTGATCCCCCCATCCACTTCGATGTGGAAATCCAGCCCGTCCCGCTCGCGCCACTCCGCGGCCACGGAAACTTTTTTCATCATCTCCGGCATGAACGGCTGCCCGCCGAATCCGGGGTTGACGGTCATCACGAGAAGGATGTCGAACCGTCCGAGATACGGGCGGATCATTTCCAGAGGAGTCGGTGGGCTGATGGCCAACCCCGCCAGGCAGCCGGCCTGGCGAATCGATTGCAGGGTCTTCGAGACATCGTGGGACGCCTCGACATGGCAGGTGATCGAGGCTGCGGCTTTGGCAAACCGCGGAACATAGACATCCGGATGCTGGATCATCAGGTGGACATCGAGCGGGAGCCTCGTGCAGCGCGAGGCCGCTTCGACAATCGCCGGACCGAAGGAAATGTTGTCCACGAAGTGCCCGTCCATCACGTCGCAATGGATCCAATCCGCCCCGCCGGCATCGACCCGTCCGATCTCGGCGGCGAGCTTGGAAAAATCTCCGGCGAGGATCGAGGGGGCAACGATGGTTTTGCGCGCGGGCATGGATCTGTCATAGACTGCCCAATATGGAACTTGCGGGCGAGGAATATTTCATGAGGGAGGCCCTGCGGCAGGCGAAGAAGGCGTTCATTGCCGGGGAGGTTCCCATCGGGGCTGTCATCGTGCGCGAGGGCGCGATCATTGCCCGGGCCTGGAATCAGGTCGAACTCCTCAAGGACGCCACCGCCCACGCCGAAATGCTCGCCATCACCCAGGCGGAAGCCGGCGTCGGCGACTGGAGGCTGACGGATTGCGATCTTTACGTGACGAAGGAACCCTGCCCGATGTGCGCGGGCGCGATCGTCCATGCCCGGCTCCGCCGCGTCATTTTCGGCTGCGCGGACCCGAAAGGTGGCGCGGCGGGCGGTCTGCTCAACATTCTCCAGATGCCCCAGCTCAACCACCGTAGCGAGATCACTCCGCGGATTCTCGCGGACGACTGCGCCGCCCTGCTCAAAGAGTTTTTCGCCGCTCGCAGAAAACCTTGAGCAGGCAATTGCTCCTCGTTGCCATTGGATGCGGTCAAGGGTAACAAGAGGGCGTGCCACTCGATTCGCGCCAACTCGCCTCGCAGGGACAGTTTGACCGGCAAAGCCGGAACTACGGGCCATCGCACATCCTGGCCGATGTCTCCGATATTGCCGCGGCTCTCGATGGCGTCGTGGTCCCGACATCCGGGCGGGCGTTGGACGTGGCGACCGGAGGAGGACACACGGCGGTGTGGCTTGCGGAGCGTGGCTGGGCGGTCACGGCCTCGGATCTCTCGCATGCCATGCTGCAACGTGCTTCAGAACTGGCTGCGGCAAAGGGGATCGCCCTCGGAACCGCGCTCCACGAAGCGGAACGGCTTCCCTACGACGGCGGGGCATTCCAGATCGTCACATGCCGGGTGGCGGCGCACCACTTCAGCAACCCGGAGGCCTTTGTTTCCGATGTGGCGAGGGTCCTGCGGCCCGGAGGAATCTTTCTCTTGATCGATGGCAGCGTGCCCGACGGGGAACCGGAGGCCGCGGAGTGGATCCATGCCGTCGAAAAATGGCGGGACCCCAGCCACGGGCGCTTCCTGTCACCGGACGAGTGGTCGGAGCTTTGCCGGAATGCAGGGCTGGAGATATTGAAATGTGGCACGACCCCTTTCAAGCAGCCGGACTTGCAGTGGTATTTTGAAACCGCGGGCACGCCAGCACCGAACAGGGACGAGGTCATGAAACTTATCCGATCGGCCCCGGATCAGGCAGTCCGGGCTTTCCGGCTTGCGGAGGAAAACGGAAAAGTCGTCTGGTGGTGGCCGCGCCTCTCGCTGGTCGCCCGCAAAAACCGGGGGGTCCCCTGAAAAATAATCGGCTCGCGCGACATGGTCGCCCCTCCGTTCAGTCGGGTCGCGCGCGGATGGGCGCCTCTCCGAAAGGTGCAGAGCCCAAGGGGAACGGGCGGGACGCCCGATGCCGCTAGTGTGCTGGGTGAGAAATAGCTATACAAAACAATTTCGGTCTGGCAGTTCTCGCGAATGGCCCGACCCATCCGCATTCTTTCGGCGGGCAGCGCTCAGAAACACGAACTCCGAAGCATGATCAATCGCCCCGTAGCGCGAAGCGCGGCGAGCGAGAATTATTCTCCACCGCATCACCGGGCTCAACCAAGAGCAGACCGCCCGTGCCGAGAAGGGCGATCGTCCGGTGGTTGTTCAGTGGGGAAAGGCGATTTCGGGAACGGGGAATTGAAGGTTTGCGCGAAGCCAGGAGGCCCGGTCGCAAGCCAAGCATCAGCCATCGGATCAAGGAGGCGGTTATCACGGGGGCACCCGGCCGCCCAAGGGTTTGACGCAACGGTCCTCGCGCAAGATGGCGCAGGCCAAAGGGGTGTCGGCCAACACGGCAGGAGATCAATCTCTGGAATCCGTCGCTGGCCCGTTGAGCCAAAGTGGGGTGAGTGGGGATTTTCGATCAGATCTTCCCGCGGGGGGCCGGGGTTCTTCGTGATCAGTCCAGCCGGGATTTTGCGTCGGACTCGAGGGCTTTCCAGAGGCTGGCAATCCTCGCGAGCACCGTGGATTTGGCTTCGGCCAGTTCGGAGATCGGGTGCCGGGTTCCCGCCGCGGGTTTCTTCGCGGCGAACATGTAGTATTTGATTTTCGGTTCGGTGCCCGAGGGGCGCACGGCGATCTTCCGTCCGTCCGCGAGAGTGATCATGAGCATGGCCTCCGGCGGGATGCGGTCGCCTTCGACATCATGGATGGTGTCCTTCGCAAAGTTGGCAATCGAGGCGACCTTGGAGCCATCGATTTCCACGGGCGGGTTCGCCGCATACGAGGCCACGAGTTTCTGGATTTGGGCCGCGCCCTCGGCCCCGTCCATCGTCAACGATTCGCCGCGCTCGAGGTAGACGCCGAATTCGGAAAAGATTTCATCGAGAAGTCCCGGGAGGGTGAGCCCGCGGGATTTTGCGTAGGCGGCGGCTTCTGCGATGAGGACGGCGGCACTGTTGCCATCCTTGTCGCGCACGAAATCCGAGGCGCTGTATCCGTAGCTCTCCTCTCCGCCGAAGACGTAGAGCGTCGAATGTTTCAACCGGAGGGCGCGGGTCTCGGACTCGGAGAGTCGGGGGTAATCGACCCGGAGGTTCTCCGGGATCGCGGCCTCGTATTTTCCGAGCTTTTCGCCGATGTATTTGAACCCGGTGAGGGTCTCGACGCAGCGGATGCCGAATTTTTCCGCGATCGCTTTTTGCAGGTCGGTGGTGACGAAGGTCTTGATGATCGCGGCATTCCCGCGGTTCGCCTCGTTGAGGATCCCGAATTCAAAATGCTTGCCCGCGCGATACCAGACGAGGATCGAGCCGATCTGGTTGCCGGTGAGAAGCTGCATTTTTCCCGAGGCGTCGCGGGCGGCGACCCCCATCCGGTCGCCATCGGGGTCGGTGGCGATGACCAGGTCGGCCCCGGTGGCATCCGCCTGCGCGACCGCCATCGTGAGGGCCTCGGCATTTTCGGGATTCGGGGATTTGACGGTCGGGAACCTGCCGTCCGAGACTTCCTGTGCGGCGACTCCCTCGCACTGGAAGCCGAGGCGTCTGAGCATCGGCTTGATGATGACCGCGCCGACTCCGTGGAGCGGGGTGTATACGATTTTCAGCGACTTCTCGCGCTGGATCAGCCCTGGGTCCAGGGGAAGGGTTGCGAGGCGGTCCATGTAGGCCTCGTCCACTTCCGCACCCATCGGAATGACGCGCCCGCGGTCAGCGACCGGCGTGTAGGCCTCGGATCGGATGGCGTTGACCTTGTCGATAATGGCGGTCGCATGCGGCTCGACGACCTGGCATCCGTCTTCGAAATAGACTTTGTAGCCGTTGTATTGGGGCGGGTTGTGGCTGGCGGTGAGGTTGATTCCGGCCTGGGCGCCGACGTGGCGGACCGCGAACGAAAGCTCCGGTGTCGAGCGGGGGCCCTCGAAAAGCCAGGCGTCGCAGCCGTGATCGGTGATGACCCGCGCGGCGAGTTCCGCGAAGTCGCGGGAATAGAACCGCGTGTCATGGCAGATGCAGATGGCCGGCTTGCCGGCGCGGCCGGTTTTTTTAAAGTGTTCCCGCACGTAGGCCACCAGCCCCTGCGTGGCCCGGCTGATGTTGTAGGTGTTCACCGCATTCGTTCCCACGCAGGGGAATTCCGGACGCCCGAGCGGCTGGGGCGAGCCCTGCTCCGCATTCGTGACAATGGCTCCGATGGTTTTTCCACGCAGTCCGCCCGTGCCGAATGCCAGGGTGCGGAAGAACCGGTTGTCGAGCTCTTTCCAGTTTTCCGCCGAGACGAGTTCGGCAATGGCGGCTTTGTAAACCGGCGAAGTGCTGCCCGAGAGGAGCGAGAGGATGTTTTCGGCGGAGGAGGGGAGGAGCTTGCCGTCCCGGGCTGCCCGGTGGATGGATGAAAGGAACTCGTTCATGAGCGAGCAGAGCTAGCAAATCCCTCCGCCGCTGCCAACAGAGTTCCGAGGCGAGGTTTTTTCTTTTTCAGCGGACCGATCCCAGAAACGGGGCGACAACACAGGAAAGCCCGAGAATGGAGAGGAGGCCGAGAGTCATGAATGGGAGGATCATGGGGAGAACTTTCCGCGGCGGATTCGTGATTTTCAACTCCAGGCTCAGCTTTTGTTGACCGGTGTCAAGGACGGCGGGCGCAATTCCTGCGACCAAAAAAACGCCATGAATGACTTCCTCCGCGCATGCAACTGTATTCATCCCGCCGGGGAAGACTGCGAGAAATGCATCGGGGAGACCGCGGTGAAAAAGCCCGGCGCATCCTGCGACGAGAAGGTTCCGCAAAAGCGGGAGCCGGTTGGTGGTTCGACTGCGGAAACCAGGTTTATGCGTTCTCCGGGAAGAGGGCGATGATGTCGGATTCCGTGGCGCGGCAGATTCCGCGTTCCGTGATGAGCCCGGTGACAAGGCGCGCGGGGGTGACGTCGAAACCGTAGTTGGCGGCAGGGCTGTCGGCGGGAGCCACCAGCACCTCGACATGCCGGTCCCCAGCCATGCCGTCGGCATGTTTGACCTCTTCTGAGCCACGCTCTTCGATGGGGATCTCCTTCAAGCCGTCGCGCATCGTCCAATCGAATGACGAGGAGGGCAGGGCCACGTAAAACGGGACCCCGTTGTCCCGGGCGGCCAGGGCTTTCAGATAGGTTCCGATTTTGTTCGCAACATCCCCCGTGCGGGTGGTCCGGTCGGTCCCCACGATGACGAGATCCACCATGCCATGCTGCATCAAATGTCCCCCGGTGTTGTCCGCGATGATGGTGTGGGGGACCCCGTGCCGGCCCAGCTCCCAAGCCGTCAGCTTGGAACCCTGGCTGCGCGGCCGCGTTTCATCCACCCACACATGCACGGGGATGCCACGATCATGCGCGGCATAGATTGGAGCCGTGGCCGATCCGTAATCCACAAATGCCAGCCAACCGGCGTTGCAGTGGGTCAGGATTTGAACCGGCGCGCCGGCTTTTGAGCGGCTGATCCGCTCGATCAGCGCCACGCCATGTTCGCCGATGCGCCGGCAGGATTCCGCATCCTCGTCCGCGATGGCCCGTGCCGTGCGCAGGGCGATGTCGACCGCTTCCGCCCGGCTGGAGGCGGCTGACAGGGCGGCCTCCTGCCGCCCGACCGCCCATGCGAGGTTGACGGCGGTCGGACGGGTGGCCTTCAGGCGGTTTCCCGCCTCGTGAACATGCTCCGTGGCGTTGGCGGCCTCCACCGCTTCCCGGGCGGCGAGATACATGCCGAATCCCGCAGTGGCCCCGATGAGTCCGGCCCCCCGCACATGCATGTCCCGGATGGCCGTGGCGACGTGCTCCACGGTTGGCAAATCTTCGATGACCCATGCGTGGGGGAGCGCCCGCTGGTCGATGATCCGCACCACGGCGGGATCTTCCGGGTGAAGCCAAATCGTTCGGGTCGGTTTGCCGTGGACATTCATGGGTTTTCTTTTCGATGCGGGCAAAGGCTACGCCGTTGCCGGTTCCGGGGCACTCAGAAAAAATCGCCGACAAATTCTTCCGGTGTCACGCCCGATTCCTCAAGGGAGGCGTTTTTAGTTTGAATAAGACTCGGAGGAAGAGGAAAACCTTGTTTGTGAGACGCAAACAAAGGCTCGGATTGGGCTGGATGCTGCTCCTGCCTGTCATCGGATTGCCCATTGCGGTTTTCCTCGCATGGAAGGAGCCGGTTGCGAATCCTCCGCTTCCGCCCGCAGTGCGGCACGAAACGCGAAATGCGGGCGGCGCCGGGGTGGAGACGATGCCCGGGGACGATATCCGCGGAGAGAACGCCCCCGCTCCGGCATCCGAGATCCCGAGTGCCGTGCCGCCGGAGGTTCCTCCCGATCCCTCCTCGATTCCTGGTCCGCCATCGCCACAGCCGGAGGCCTTGGCGGTTGCTCCCACGAGCGAAAATCCTCCTCCGCCCGCGACTCCGCCGCCCCCGATGTTGGATTGGGCTGAAATCGCAACACGCCCGGCACAGTGGCCGCCTCAAACGCAAACGAAGGTTCCGGTGGATTTTCCGATTTCCGTCGAAGGCAAGCGGTCCGGATCGACCCGCATCCCGGCGGGGGCCAATGTGAAGGTTGTCAAAATTTCATAGGATGGGGCCGAGATCGCTTTCGCCGAATACTCGACGAAGGTCGCCTTGGACCAAACCACTCTCGGAGAGCAGATGGCTTCGAATCCGCCTTCGGTTCCTCAAGTGCCGGAACAGCCTTCGGAGCCCCTGCCTTCCCAGAAGGCGGACGTTCCCCTGCAAGTATTCGCTCGTTGGAAAGCCCGAGGACTATTTCAATCTGCTCTGCATCATCACAGATGCTGAAGACCGTGTCGTCGGGATCCAGTTTGTCTGTGAAAATCCCCGCAGCAAAATGCATCTTCCCCAAGAGGATTTTCTGACATGCAATTTTCTTCTCAATCGCAGGAAATCGGCCACGGCGCTGAAGGTCGGTTGCGAAGTGACCGAATCCGGCGGGGGAGCGCTCCTGATCGAGGCCTGGCTTTTTGACGAACGACGCGATAAATGCCTCGAAATTGTCCGCCTGTACCTGCCGAAACGGATCGCCAATTTTCTGCGATATGTGATCGAGTCCCGGCTCGACCTGTCGGAGTGACAGCGCTCCATTTCCCCGGTGTCCTCCGCGAATTTCAATCGTCTTTCAATCCGGCCAGCGGCGGATGGCGACATCGCCGGTGAAGGCGAGCAGGGAGAAAAGGAGGAGCCAGGGCCAGAGTTCGAGTTCCACCGGCGCGGTCCTCGAATCCGATGTCATTACCGCCTTTTTTCAGGTCGATCTGCCGGGACGAAATGCGGATGCCGTTCCGGAAGAGGCTCGCCCTGGCCGTGGTGTCGAGCCGTGTTTCGCCGGGCGCCAGGGACTTGGGATCCGCTTTTTTGAGATCGTCGAGCGTGGGAAAAATGCGTCCTTTTCCGGCGAAGCCGATCCAGCCTTTGTCCGCAGGCCCGAAATCCGCCTTTTGAAGAAAGTCGGCGGCTGCGGAGACCGCGGCATTTCCGACACTCGCGCTTTGATCGACCAGGAGCGGGATTTCCTGTCGGCTTGTCGTGCCCATCCAGCGGGGCTCCGAGAGGGCCACCAGGGCGAGGACGATCGCGGCCCTCGCGGCCAGGGCAGCCGTGCGGCGCGCGCCCCGCAGCGGGGAGAGCGATTTGCGGTGCGACCACCAGATGACGGCCAGCAGAAGAAGCAACCACAGGCACTCCGGGCGAAGGATGTCCGTGACTAGTATTACCCTGTTAAGTCGAATCTTCAATTTTTAGACCGAATTTTGTTCCGCAGAAAGGACAGCAGCCGGTTGACCTCAACAAGAACGGCCGGATCATCCGGAGGACCGCTTCCCACGTCGGGCCAGAAGTTTTTTTCTCCCTCTGCTTGAGGGAGAGAACGAAGAGGTAGGCCAAGGCGCATAGATCGCATCGGCGCTGAGCACATCAAAACAGCGGGGATGCTCTTTGAGCACGCGGGCGAGCAGGCGCAGCGCGGCGGAGACTTCGTCTTCCTCCGGGAGCACGAGCTCGCAGTCCACCATCAGGCGCAGCTTTCCAAAAGCCGTCTCAGGATGGAGATCCCTTCTCCTTTCGTGCGGGGGTTTTCTTTTTCGCGAGCAGCTTCTCCCAGCTCGGTTGGCTCAAGGCTTCCAGAGAGGCGCGGGCCTTCTGGAAGTTCTCCGCCCACCGGCGCACTTGATCCCGGGAGTCGCGCGGCAGGCACTTCATGCGCGGGGCTCCCTTCT
>Ga0172380_10006701_pt1 | contig 13259 bp, 13 predicted proteins | sample Leawe162metaG_FD_119747 | JGI IMG/M metagenome (GOLD analysis project Ga0172380, IMG submission 119747) | Leachate microbial communities from a municipal landfill in Southern Ontario, Canada - Leachate well 162 metaG | ecosystem: Engineered > Solid waste > Landfill > Unclassified | place... | reverse complement strand
GCGTTGAAGCCGATGTTTCCTTCCTGGTTGCGGACGTACTCGGCGACTACCGAGCCTTCTTTTCCGCTGTTTTCCGCAATCTGCCGGATGGGCGCTTCCAGGGCGCGTTTTACGATGCGTCCGCCGCGCTCTTCTTCCTCGTCTTCGTACTTTAATTTGTCTATTTCGGAACCGCAGCGCAATAGGGCCACGCCGCCGCCCGGGACGATTCCTTCTTCAACCGCCGCTCTGGTTGCCGAAAGGGCATCTTCCACGCGCGCTTTCCGTTCCTTCATGTCGGTTTCCGTAGGAGCGCCTACATTGATGACCGCTACGCCGCCAGCCAATTTTGCCAGGCGTTCCTGGAGTTTTTCTTTGTCGTAATCGCTATCGCTCTTCTCAATTTCCTTCTTAATCGTGTTGATGCGTCCGGTAATGTCTGATGCCTTACCGGCGCCTTCCACGATGGTGGTGTTTTCTTTATCGATAGATACCCGTTTCGCTTTGCCCAGCATTGCCAGGTCAACGGTTTCCAGCTTGAGTCCCAGTTCTTCGGCGATTACCTGTCCGCCGGTCAGGACCGCGATATCCTGAAGCATCTCTTTGCGGCGGTCTCCGAATCCGGGGGCTTTGACAGCGGCCGTAACCAGGGTTCCGCGCAATTTGTTGACCACCAGGGTAGCCAGGGCTTCGCCTTCAACTTCTTCCGCGATAATTACCAGCGGTTTGCCGACTTGGGCGATTTTTTCCAAGAGGGGCAGCATATCCTTGATCGCGGCGATTTTCTTGTCGTGAATCAGGATGTAGGGGTCTTCCAGAACCGCTTCCATTCGTTCCGGGTCCGTGATGAAATAAGGAGAAAGGTAACCGCGGTCAAACTGCATACCTTCCACGACCTTCAAAGTGGTTTCGGTTCCCTTGGCTTCTTCCACGGTGATAACGCCATCTTTTCCGACCTTATCCATCGCATCGGCGATAATCTTGCCGATTTCTTTGTCGTTGGCGGCGGCTACCGTGGCAACCTGTTCAATTTCTTCCTTGCCCTTAATGGGCTGGCTCATTTTCTTTAGTTTTGCCACCACAGAGTTTACGGCCTTTTCGATGCCATGGCGCAGGTGAACCGGGTTGCTGCCGGCCGCAACATACTTTAGGCCTTCGCTGACAATGGAGTTAGCCAGGATTACGCTGCTGGTGGTGCCGTCGCCGGCGACGTCGTTGGTCTTGCTGGCGATTTCCCGGGCTAGCTGGGCGCCCATGTTCTCAAACGGGTCCGGGAGTTCAATCTCTTTGGCGATAGTTACTCCGTCGTTGATGACGGTGGGGCTGCCGTATTTTTTTTCCAGGATTACAAAACGTCCTTTGGGTCCCAGAGTGGGCGCAACCGCGTCTTTCAGCGCCTGAACGCCTCTTAATATCTTTCCTCTCGCGTCTTCCGCGAACAGAATCTGTTTACCTGACATTTTACGTCACCTCCTAATTGTTCCCCTCACTTTTTTCTCTCCCCATCGGAAAGAGGCGGGGTGAGGGGGATGGTTTATTAGTCTACGATACCCAGGATGTCGCTCTCGTGCAGAACGACGTATTCTTCGCGGTCAACGGTTATTTCGGTTCCGGAATATTTTCCGTAAAGAACCTTGTCGTTGACTTTGACTTCAGCGGCAATAAGTTTACCGTCATCGGTTACGCGGCCCTTACCTACGGCCACTACTTTACCCTCCTGGGGCTTTTCTTTGGCGGTGTCCGGAACGATGATGCCACCCTTGCTTTTTTCAAGCGCCTCCAGTGGTTTGACCACTATCCGGTCACCCAAAGGTTTAATTTTCATATCTCTCCCTCCTTTCGTAAAAAATCGTCATTACACCCGCAATGACTTTTAGTGTTTTGGAAACAAATATTATACAACAATAGGGTAAAAAAACGCAAACGCGGATTACGGATAGGACAGGCAGGAGACCTGCCATTTGTATTTATCTGTAGTTGCCGAACTTGCCCCGAGAAGTTTTCTCTTCGGGGCTTGCTCGCGTTTTAAAAGAGCTAACCAAGGTTGGCGACTACAATAGTGATATTTTAGGTTAGATGTTTTAACCGGCGGGAAGGTTACAATAAGAAAAACCCCCTTGAACGGATTGCTCCGTTAAGGGGGTTTTTCTGACTGCTGTTCTGTTGCTTTAGAAGCTTACGGCCACTGTGCCGAGGACTTCCAGGGCTGTGTCGTCGAATTTCGCAGAGGTAACTACTTCCTTGATGGCTTTCCCGGCTTTCAGGTATCCGAGGCTGAGACCAAAGGAAACGTCTTCGGTGTATTGGTAGGAGTATCCAAGGTCGATTTCGGATGAAAGCTCGTCGCTATCAGAGGATGCGGCGACGGTGTTAACGGTGGTGGACGGGTACCAAGCAAGCGAGAGCATGTGTTTCTCAGACGGCTTGATGGAACCGTAAATCTTCGGGGACGAAAGGTTGTCGCCCGGAACGTCACACACGCTGGGGAAAGAAAGTTCCGAGTTGATCATGGACGCATAGAGAACCCGGCCCATTCGGTCGCTGAGGCCATCCGGGTAGAGAGGTACGAAATTTCCCGTATAGTCAGAGACGTGCGCATTTTTATCACCGCTGCCATAGTACCAGGAAGCGCCGAGTTTCGGCTGCATCGGATTCTGGAAGGTGTAGCTTACGTCGGCAAAACCGGCCCAGCCATCCTTGTCCTTAATCCCGTCTGCTTCGCCGTTCTGCATCGCGGCTTCAATGTTGTAGTTAAGGCCAGGTACGACTGACAGGTTCTGGTCAATCCGTGCGCCGTAGGTGTACAAGTTGTCGTTGATTAAGGATGCTGATGTCTGGTTGTCTAAGAGAAGAGCGTAACCCTCAATCTTCAAGTTGTCTGTTTTGTATCCTACATTGAGGCCCCACAGGTCGAGGTCGGCATTGCCCGTAGCAGTTTCGTTAACCTTGGCGTCAAAGAGAGTGACGGTTACAGGAGCTGTGCCAACTTCGTAGTCCAATCTCCAGGCGTCAAATGCCTTGCGGCTGGTCAGGTCAGTTGCTAATCCAGCGAGAGAATTACCCGTTATGCCGTTGACGTTTCCAACCACAAAGCCGTTACCAAGCAGAATTTCCTGCCGGCCGAGGGTGGCACTGAAGCCGGGGATGAAGAGGTCCTTCATCTTGATGTTAGCCAGGTCAAGAACTACTTCTGTGTTGGTGCCGCTTTCAGCATCCCAGTCACTTTCGTTCAGGAGCCGGACTACTACGGAAACGTTATCCGTCAATTCTGCGCCGACCCAAATTCTGGTGGCTTGATTCAGCCAGGACTGAGAGTGTCCGTCAGAAGTAGCGGTAGCTTTAAGTCTTCCGAAATCAAGGTTGTCACGGTAGATACCACGGATGGTGAGGTCTCCGCCAACCTTTATGCTCTTTACCGCGGCGGCTGCCGGCATCGCAAAAGCGATACCAATTACCAGCGCCAGGCAGAGCGTCAGGATTCTTTTTGCCATTTTGTGTTTCCTCCAGTTAATGTAACTTTTAAATATTTGCGACCACAGAAAAGGCCGCACAATTTTTTACCTCTATATTAACCGGCGGGTGATGTATGCCGGGTAATTTTTTTCTCATTTCCCGAAATCTCCCTGCGAAGGCGGAATCAACCTTTTTTGGCGACTACGTTAGCGACCATGAAATGGTCGTATTCGAAGTCACGGAACGTTTAATCACCTCCTTTTCGGTTTTTATTTTCCTCTCCTTCCGGTAAGAACCGGGGGTAGAGTTTTCCTATTGCCTGAATTATAACACTATCTTTTTTTGTTTGTCAAGTGCCTGTAGGGCTATCTGTAGTTGCCGAGGCTGCCCCGCAAAGAGACAGTTTTCTCTTCGCTTGTCCGGCGTAGCTACAAAACCAAAGAATGGTTGACGACTACAAATATGTTTACATGTCTGCTTGTAGTCCGCAGGAACAGTAATGACTTGTTTTATTGTTTGTATATTTATACCTTAATATAAGCAGTTTTGTCAAGCGTTCCGGAGTTATGTTATAATAATTTTTAATGGTACTTTTTTTGGATGGGTTGAAAGAGCGGGCGCGCAAGGAAAAGAACCGGATTCTCTTTCCGGAGCCGGAAGATAAGCGTATCCTGGCCGCGTGCCGGATACTTAAGGACGAAGGCCTGGCGGAACCGTTTTTGGTCGGCGACCCGGATAAGGCGAGGGTGATAGCGGAAGAAGAAGGGATAAACCTGATGGACATTGGATTCTTTAATCCGGCCGCGGATTCCGGCGGCAGTCATTTGGGGAAAGAGCTTTACAAGGTCAGGCGCCACAAGGGGATTAGCCCGGAAGAAGCGGATAAGTTAATTTTGGACCCGATGTATTTTGCCACGATGCTTCTCTATTCCGAAGAAGCGGACGGCGTGGTAGCCGGAGCCAGCCACGCTACTTCCTGGACCTTCAAACCCCTCCTCCAAATCCTCCCGAAGGAACCCGGCATAAATTATGTTTCCTCTTATTTCGTGATGTCGGTTCCCAATTCTATTTACGGACACAAGGGTGTTTTTATCTACGCGGATTGCGGACTGATAACAAATCCGGACGCGGAACAACTGGCGGAGATTGCGATTGCTTCCGCCGATACGGCTAAAAATCTTTTTGAAATTGAGCCGAAGGTGGCACTCCTTTCTTTTTCCACCAAAGGCAGCGGTTATGACCCGTTAACGGTCAAGGTAGTTGACGCGACCCGGATTGCCAATCAGAAACGGCCGGATCTGGCGATTGATGGTGAGCTGCAGGTAGACGCGGCGATGGTGCCGGAAGTTGCGGCCAAAAAGATGGCGGACAGCCCGGTGGCCGGCAAGGCGAACGTGCTTATTTTTCCGGACCTGAACAGCGGAAACATTGCCTATAAACTGACCCAGCGGCTGGCGAACGCCGAGGCTTGGGGACCGCTGGTTCAGGGATTGAGCAAGGCGGCCAGCGACCTTTCCCGGGGCTGCTCAGTAGAAGATATTGTTGCGGTAAGCACGATTGTGGCGGTGCAGGCGCAGCGGCTTAAGAGACGGGGATAACGCTTTTAAATATTTTGTCATTCTGAGCGATAGCGAAGAATCTCGTTGTTAAAGATAGATCCTTCGTTTCGCTCAGGATGACAAGTCAATAATCAATGCTGATACTTACCTTAAATTGCGGAAGTTCCTCGGTCAAATACCTCCTTTACGATTGGAAACAGAAGCGGCCGGTCGCCAAGGGCATGGTGGAGCGGGTGACGGTCGGCGGGAGTTATATCACTCACGAGATTACCAATCTGAAGCCGATTACCATCAAACGGGAGTGTGGTGACCACCGCACCGCTATTGCTTTAATTATGGAAGTGTTGCAGCATCCGGAATTTGGCGTGATTAAAGACCTGAGTGAAATTGTCGCGGTGGGGCACCGGGTAGTGCACGGAGGCGAACGGTTTACCTGCTCGACCAGGATTGATGATGAGGTGTTAAGGGTAATTAAGACGACCTCTTTTTTGGCGCCGCTCCATAATCCGCCCAACATCTCCGGTATCGAAGGCGCGATGGAAGTACTCCCGGATGTTCCCCATATTGCGGTTTTCGACACGGCTTGGCACCAAACGATACCGGAATACGCCTACATCTATGCTTTGCCTTATGAATGGTACCAGAAGTACGGGGTGCGCCGCTATGGATTTCACGGCACCAGCCTGCTTTACGTGGCCAAGAGAGCCGCGGTTCTCTTGGGTAAGGACCCTTTTGAAGTCAATCTTGTTTCCTGCCATATCGGTAACGGCGTTAGCGTGAACGCGGTTCGGAACGGACTTTCCGTCGATACCAGCATGGGGTTTACTCCATTGGAAGGCCTGGTGATGGGTACGCGGCCCGGTGACCATGATGCCGCCATTGACTTTTTTGTGATGGAAAAGGAGAACCTGTCCGGCAAGGAGATGGATGATATTTTGAATAAGAAGAGCGGCATTTTGGGAATTACCGGAAAATTCACCGACCGACGCGATGTTCTGAAAGCGGCGGCCGAAGGAGACCCCCGTTGTAAACTGGCGTTAGCGATTGAGGCCTATCGGCTCAAGAAATATATCGGCGCCTATTGCGCGGCGCTGGGCCGGGTGGACGCCCTTATTTTTACGGCCGGCGTCGGAGAATTGTCGGCTGATATCCGGCGGATAGTTCTGGAGGGTTTAGCCGGGCTTTCCATTAAATTTGATTTGGAGAAGAACAATCTGGCACGGAGCCGCAACGCGGAATTTGACATTTCCGCTCCGGATTCCGGGGTCAAGATTTTCATCATACCGACCGACGAGGAAATGGTTTTTGTGGAAGATACGGTTGCCATCCTGGAGAACCGTTATGGTCTCCACACCCAATTCACCTATTCGTTTCAGGCGAAGGATTATGTTAACAGGATAAGGTATTCGGCTTTTGAGGAAGAAGTCAGGTGCAAGCCGGAGGTCGCCGGGATAGTGGCGATGCCGAATTAATAGGACGCAGATTGTCGCAGATACAGACTTAAAGATTACTTTATACTTTGAAAGAAATACTTTAAATAATTATCATTTAGCGTTATCCTGCTGTTTCTGCGCATATCTGCGTCCAAAAAGGAATTTTTATGAAAAGAAAAGCAGAGGTTTACCGGAAGACGAAGGAGACGGAAATTTCCGTCGTGCTTAATCTTGATGGTTCCGGTGTCGCGGATATTGAAATTCCGATCGGGTTTCTGGCGCATCTGATTACTGCTTTGACCCAGCACAGCCTGATGGATTTAAAAATTCGGGCCAAGGGTGATTTGGAAGTGGACCAGCACCACCTTACGGAAGACCTGGGTTTGGTGTTGGGCCAGGCGCTGGCAAAAGCGTTATCCGACAAAAAGGGTATCATGCGTTTTGGTTTTGTCGCTGTTCCGATGGATGAGGCGTTGGTGGAGACCACCGTGGATATTTCCGGCCGGCCCTTCCTTTTTCTGAAATTACCCCGTTTGCCCCGGGACAAAGGGCACTTTGAATTTAGCGATGCCCGGGAATTTCTGAATGCTTTTGTAAAAACTTCGGGTATTACTCTGCACGCTGAAACCCGTCGCGGCCAGAACCAGCACCATATTTTGGAGGCGCTTTTTAAAAGTCTGGGCCGGGCGGTGAAAGAGGCGGTTTCTCCGGAGCCGCGTCTTAAGGGTAATGTTCCGTCGACAAAAGGGGAATTATAAACTACAAAAACGTGCCTGTAGTTGCCAAGCTTGCTTGGCGTCATTAAAAGAGACCGGCAAGCCGGGCAACTACGTCAAGATAGTCAAGATGACAGACAAAAAATGAGCGAAATTGAGCGCAAATTAGAAGAGGAAAAGAAAGAGGAAGTAGAGTTTTTGCTGCCGCACCAGGTGGATACGGTTGTTCAACAATTGAGGAAGGCTTTAGCTTCCGACACTCAGGAACTCCTCCACATGATGAAGAACCCGCGGAAGTTCATGTGGCAAAACTTTATGCTGGGGGTAGTACGCGGTCTGGGCATTGCTTTCGGAATGACAATTCTGGGCGCTTTGCTGGTCGCCTTTTTTTTCATCGTTTTGCGCTGGATGGAACACCTGCCCCTGATCGGCGGTTTTGTGCACCACATCGTTAACCTTATCCGGGATTTTATGAGCCAGCAGAAAGTGCCGGTAAATATAAAATAATCTGGACGCAGATTACCTCCGATAATCGCAGATACAGATTAAGAGATTAATTTAGAGAATTATCAAGAAATACTTTAAATAATTATCATTTAGCGTTATCCTGCTGTTTCTGCGCATATCTGCGTCCTATTATATCTATGTGGAATTTTGTTTATCTTGCCGCGTTCCTGCTTAGTCTGGTTCTTTCCCTGCTCCTGACTCCGTTTTTTCGCAAGGTCGCCCTGGCCGGGGGGATAATGGATTATCCCGCGGCGCGTAAGGTCCATCAGGTTCCCACCCCGCTCCTGGGAGGCGCCGGGCTTCTCTTCTCTTTTCTGGTCACCGTCCTGCTCGGTTTTATCGTTGTCGCTTTTTTGCGTCCGCTGTTGCCGCAGGGAATTATTGAAAACTTACCCGGCGCTTTTAATGTCCTGCCCAGACTTTTAATTATCATCGCCGGCGGCGTGCTCATCTTTCTCCTGGGTTTGGTTGACGACCTGGTCGGACTTAAGGCCGGGTGGAAGTTATTGGGCCAGAGTTTAATTGCCTTGCTGCTCTTTTTTTTGGGTCTGCGGATTTCTCTCTTTGTGCCGAATTTTCTATTCTCCATGGTGTTGACCGTGGGTTGGTTTCTGTTAATTACTAACAGTTTTAATCTTCTGGACAACATGGACGGTCTGGCGGCCGGAACCGGCCTGATTTCCGCCTTGCTTTTTTTCCTTTACGCGGTCGGCAACGGCGCGCTTTTTATTTCAACGCTGCTGGCGGTTTTTGCCGGAGCGGTCCTCGGATTTCTGCGTTATAATTTTCCGCCGGCCAAGATATTCCTGGGCGAATCCGGCAGTACTTTTATCGGCTATTTTCTGGCGGTCATTTCTATAACCGTCACTTTTTATTATCAGAAAGCGCCGTCTTACCTGCCGGTGCTGGCGCCGATTTTTATCCTGGCCATTCCGCTTTTTGACACCCTTTCGGTGGTGGTTATCCGTTTCCGGGAGGGACGCTCAATCTTTACGGCGGGCAGGGACCATCTGTCGCACCGGCTTCTGAAGTTTGGTCTCACGAAGCAGGAATCGGTGGTGGTCATCTATTTGCTGGCGTTGGGTCTGGGCCTGCCGGCGCTGGTTTTAGGAAGAATTCCGCTGGCCGGAGGATTAGTCCTTTTATTTCAAGCCCTGCTTTTTTTGGGGATACTGACGATACTGGAAAAGAAGGAAAAGACATGACGGACAAAATCATTATCGCGTTGGATTACGATAACCGGGCAGATGCCCTGAAACTGGTTGAAAACCTGTCCGGCGCAATCTCTTTTTACAAGGTTGGTCTGGAACTTTACGCGTCGGCCGGTCCGGAAATCATCCGGGAACTGAAGGCGAAAGGTTTGAAGGTTTTTTTAGACCTGAAATTTTTTGACATTCCCAACACGGTGGCGAAGGCCAGCCGGGCGGCTGTTTCCCTGGGCGTTGATATTTTTAATCTTCATCTCCTGGCCGGACCGGAAGTGTTGATTGCCGCGAAGGAAGCGACGCGGGAAGAAGCGGCGCGGAAAAGTCGACCAGCGCCTAAAATTTTGGGCGTCACCATCCTTACCAGCAGCAGCGGAGCCGAATGGCAGAGTCTCGGACTGAATTACGAGGTGCCGGGGTTGGTTATGCGTTTGACGGAAAGAGCGAAGGATGCTGGTTTGGACGGAGTGGTGGCCTCGGCTCAGGATGCGAAGGTGATTAAAGAACGTTTCGGCAAAGATTTTTTAGTGGTTTCCCCGGGGATTAGAAGTTGTAACGAAGGGGACCGCGTTCGCCATAGCTCACCGTTACTGCGAGCGAAGGCGGACGATCAAAAGCGCACTTTTTCCGCTCAAGAAGCCTTTACTGCCGGCAGTGATTACATCGTAGTCGGCCGGCCTGTTACCCGGGCGCCTGACCCGAAAAAGGCATGTTTGGAGTTACTAAAATAATACTTGTCACCCTGAGCGAAATGTCTCGCATCTTAAAGATGAGATTCTTCAGCTTCACTTCAGAATGACACCAATAAAAACTATGGAAACTATAAAACTGAAAAATGGAATTGAAGTTATCCTGAAGCCGATGTCGGGTTTTAGCTCTGTTACCACCGGTATTTGGGTGCGGACCGGAAGCCGTTACGAGAAACACTCGGAAAACGGTTCGGCGCATTTTTTGGAACATCTGCTCTTTAAGGGAACCCAAAAACGCACTTGCGAAGAATTAAAGCGGATAGTGGAAGGTGTCGGTGGACTTTTTAACGCGTTCACGTCCGAAGAGGTGACCTGTTATTACATCAAGATGCCTCTGGCCAAACATCTTTCCCTGTCTCTGGATGTCCTTTCGGATATGGTTATCAGGCCTAGTTTGCCCAAGGAAGAGTTTGAAAAGGAGCGGAACGTCATTTTGGAAGAGATTAAGATGTACCTTGATATTCCGGCCGCCCACGTCCAGGAACTTTTCAGCGAACTGCTTTTTCCCGGTCATCCGCTGGGCTGGTTTATCGCGGGAACGCCGGAAACGGTAAAAGGCTTGACGCGCGACCGGTTATTTGAATACTGGCAGCGTTTTTATCGGGGGAACTCTATCGTGGTGAGCATTGCCGGGGATTTCGACCCGGATAAAGCCCGAAAAGAAGCAGCGGATTTTTTGGAGCCGGTTGCCGAAGGCGAAGGACCGCATTTTTTGCCGGTGGTGGAAAAGAAGCCGGGTCCGAGCTTCTCTTTGTTTGCCAAAGAGACGGAACAGGTCCACTTATGCCTGGGCGGGCGCGGCGTTTCCGTTGACGACGAAAGACGCTGGGCGCTTTCCCTGTTGAGCGTAATTCTGGGTGGTAACATGAGCAGCCGCCTCTTTGCTGAGGTGCGTGAAAAACGCGGGCTGGCTTATCAGATTTCGGCCGGCGCGTCTTCCTACGCGGACGCCGGAATATTTGAAATTGAAGCCGGTACCTCCGCGACAACTCTAAAGGAAGCGCTTAAAGTAATTTTGGCCGAGTTGGCGCGGATAAAAGAAGAGCCGGTGCCCGGAGAGGAGTTGACCCGCGCCCGGGATTTTGTAATCGGCCAGATGCAGCTTGCTCTGGAGGGTACCTCCGAGTACATGAAGTTTTTGGCCGGTCAGTTAATTACCCGCCGGCGGATTGAAACTCCGGAGGAGATTGTCGCTAAAATATCGAAGGTTACCGCCGGGGAAATAAGGGCCGTTGCCCGGGAAATTCTAACCGGGGATAATCTTAACCTTTCTTTAATCGGTCCGAAAGAAAGCCAGGAAGGGATAAGGGAACTCGTGCGGTTGTAGTCATTGCGAGCGTATTTTGCGCGGCAATCTCGTTTTCACGGTTGGGATTGCCACGTCACAAACAACGCTCCTCGCAATGACGCATAATTTCAATGGAATTACTTCGTCGGTTGCGTTTGGAACGGCCTATCGCTTACCTCAGTTTTTGGGTGCTCCTGGTTCTTTACGCGTCCGGATTGTTCGCCGATTTTCTGGCTCCCTACCCTTATGACCAGCAGGAACGTTCCAAACCTTTTTGCCCGCCGACCCAAATCAGTTTCCGGGAAGTAAACGGGAGATGGCACATCCGGCCTTTTGTTTATAACTATGTGCCTCCGTCCGGCGAATCATTTTTTTACCGTAAAGATACCGCCAAGCCGTATTTTATAAATTTCTGGGTAAAAGGGCGCCCCCGCAAAATTTTCGGGCTGATTCCGCTTGACCGTTATTTTTTCGGTTGCCCGGAACCGGCGCGGGTCTATCTTCTGGGCAGCGACCAGTTTGGCCGGGACCTTTTCAGCCGCCTGCTTTTCGGAAGCCGGGTTTCACTTTCCATCGGTCTGGTAGGGGTGAGTATTTCGTTTCTGCTGGGGCTCTTTTTCGGCGGAGCGGCCGGTTACTACGGTGGAAAAATTGACAACCTGTTGATGCGTCTCTCGGAACTTTTAATGGCTTTTCCCGGCTTTTTCCTGATTTTAGCGCTCCGGGCCGTTTTCCCGGCTACGCTTTCTTCCTTTCAGGTTTACCTGATGGTAGTCGTGATTCTTTCCCTGATTGGCTGGGCCGGTCTGGCGCGGGTGGTGCGGGGCATGGTCCTTTCCATTCGCGAGGAGGACTTTATCCTGGCGGCGCGCGCCCTGGGTTTTTCCGACCGGCGCATCATCTGGCGCCACGTTATTCCCCAGACTTTTTCTTACACCATCACCGCCATCACCCTTTCGGTGCCCGGCTACATCCTGGGCGAGTCCGCGCTCTCCCTCCTGGGCCTGGGAATTCAGGAACCGCAGGCGAGTTGGGGCAATATTCTTTCTTCCGCGATGGGGAGCCTGGAGGTGATTCTTTATCACGCCTGGATGCTGATTCCGGGGCTGCTTATTTTCATTACGGTCCTGGCCTATAATTTGTTGGGCGACGGGTTGCGGGAGATTTTAGGGGTTGCTCAACAATAAACCCCTTACAATTCCGGCGCGGCTTGACCAGCGCTTGAATGTTATATTTTAGGCGTCGTGAATTTTTGCTATGGTATAATTAGTTACGTGGAAATAATAACGACAACATTGTTGCCCGAAGAGCTTAAACAGATGGCTGCCGCTACTTTTGGAAATTTGGTAAAGGCGGTCGTGGATGTTGAGCGAGAACTTGTGGCGGTTGATGCCGAGCTTCATTCTGATTTAGAGGCGTTGCTCCTGGGAAACGGTTCCGAGCAGAAAAACCTGTGGGGGATTAATTTCTATCCGGAAATACCGGGTGATGATTTTATCGAGTTTGATTCGATGATTAACATGCGTCCTTCGCAGGGTAATAGAAGCCGCGGAATAGAAAACGAAGAAATACACAAAAAGATTGTTGAGATTGTTGCCAAAAGGATTAAGCGATGAGTTGTCATGCTAACTTGCATTCAAAATTAGAGTATACCGGTTCGGATTCAAACAAAGAGCAAGGCAGCAAGGAGGAAGCGAGGAAGCGTACCGGACGTACGCTGACGAAGCTGACAGACGCAGGTAACGATGCTGTATGTTTGAAGACGAATTGGTATCAGCATAAAGATCTGGCGGTCGGCCGTTGGGGAGAATTATCTTTTTTGGAGCAAATGGCAAATATCGGAAGTGAGGTTGAGCGCGCGCTTAATTGGAAATCCAAGAATAATGCCGATTATAGCCGCAAGGCGTTTGAGCGCGCCCTGGAACTAATAGATTTGACTTTGGAAAACACCGAAAGTTTTGCGCGTCTTAAAGAAATTGCCCGTACGAGAGAAGCGATGGTAGATTATTTTTTCGGAACAAATCAATTCCGGTCAACGGAAAGGTCGTGGCGGAATTACTTTTTGCCGTTTACCTATGCCGCGCGGAGAAATTATTAATACCAATTCGCCTTCAAACATACAGCATCGTTACCTGCGTCTGTCAGCTTCGTCGGCGTACATCTCTGTACGCCTTCTGGCCTCAGCCTTGGATGCCTTGCTCTCTGATTGAATCCGAACCGGTATAATATAATTTTTGAACGCAAATTATATAAACACATGAAAACAATCAGCGTTAACTTGAATAAAAACATGGCTTACGACATTGTAGTCGGTTGTGATAATCTGGACACCATCGGAACGCGGTTAAAAGCCCTGGATATCGGCGAAAG
>Ga0172380_10006700_pt1 | contig 13260 bp, 8 predicted proteins | sample Leawe162metaG_FD_119747 | JGI IMG/M metagenome (GOLD analysis project Ga0172380, IMG submission 119747) | Leachate microbial communities from a municipal landfill in Southern Ontario, Canada - Leachate well 162 metaG | ecosystem: Engineered > Solid waste > Landfill > Unclassified | place... | reverse complement strand
CCCGCCTGGCGCAGGTGGTGGAACTGCATTTCTTTGCCGGTCTCGACTTTGCCAGCATTGCCGAACTGCTGGATCTGTCCGAGCGTACCGTGGCGCGTGACTGGCGCGCCGCACGCGCAATGCTGCGCATGCACCTGGAAGACTCTGCGTGAACACGCGCTGCGCCGCCCTGCTGCGCGAAGCACTGGATCTGCCGGAATCGAAACGACGCGCGTTCCTGGAGCACGCCAGCGCCGGTGATGCCACCTTGCTGGGCAGCCTGTTGCGCCTGCTCGAACTCGACGCCGACAGCGATCCATTGCTGGATGCGCCGCTGGATGGCGTCGTTGCCGACCTGCTTGCCGATGACGCGGATGCCGCCGACGAAGTGGACGATGTCGCCGCTGGCGATCGCATCGGCCCGTGGCAGATCATCAGCAAGCTCGGCGCAGGCGGCATGGGCAGTGTCTGGCTGGCTGAACGCGCCGATGGCGTGTACGTGCAGAAGGTGGCACTGAAGACCATCAAGCCGGGCATGGATTCGACCAGGGTGCTGGCGCAGTTCCGCCGCGAACGCGCTCTGCTGGCGCGGCTGAAGCATCCCGACATCGCCAGCCTGATCGACGGCGGCGTGGACCAGCGGGGTCGCCCGTGGTTCGCCATGGATCACGTGCAAGGCCTCGGCCTGCGCGCCTGGATCGACCGCCAGCCAGCGTTGGAGGCACGCCTGCGCCTGTTTGAAAAGCTCTGTCGCGCGGTCGCCCACGCGCACCAGCAACTGGTGATCCATCGCGACATCAAGCCCGGCAACGTGCTGGTGCAAGCCGATGACGAGCCCAAGCTGCTGGATTTCGGCATTGCCAAGCTGCTTGCCGATGACGATGTCGAGCAGACCCTGACCGTGCAGCGCTTCGCCAGCCGCAGCTACGCCGCGCCGGAGCAACTGCGTGGCGAGGCGGTGACCACGGCCACCGATGTCTACGCGCTGGGTGCATTGCTGTTCGAGATGCTGACCGGCACGCGCTACGCCAGCGTGCATGAGGGCGATGGCACGCCGACGCCGGCGAGCCGGGTCGCCAGGCAGGATTCCACCGGCCAGTCACTGCCGGCGACGCTCCTGCGCGGCGATCTCGATGCCATCGTCACGCGGGCGCTGGCGGTCGAACCGGAACGCCGCTACGCCACGGCGCTGTCGCTGGCCGAGGACGTGCACGATCATCTCGCTGGCAAGCCCATCAGCGCGCGGCCTGATGGCTTCGCCTATCGCACCAGCAAGTTCATCCGTCGCCACCGCGTCAGCGTGGCAATTGCCTTCATCGGCTTGCTGGGCCTGCTCGCAACCAGCGGCGTGGCCTTGTCGCAGGCACGCGCGAAGACTGCCGAAGCGGCACGCACCCAGGTCGCCCTGCAGCGCTCCGAGGCAATCCGCGGTTTCATCGAATCGGTGTTCCTCGACGCCGATCCGTCCCGCGCGCGCGGCGAGAGCACCACCGCTGGTGAACTGCTCGAAGCCGCGCGCACTCGCGTCGCCAGCGATCTCGGCGATCAGCCCGATATCGCCGCGACCATGCTCAATCAGATCGGCAATGTCTATGTGTCGCTGGGCAAGGACGATGTCGCCAGCGAGATCCTGCACGAAGCACTGGCGATGAACGCACGTGCCGCGCAGCCATCGCTCTCCGTCGAAGCCCTGGCCGGTGGCCGCCTGGCCTACTACGATTTCGTTGGCGGCAACGCCGAACTGGCCCTGCAAAAACTCGAGCGCATCATCACCTCCTTGCGCCCACGGCCGGAGCTGGCGGGGGAATTGTCCAAATCGCTGCAATTCAAGGGCACGGTGCTGCATGCGATCGGTCGCAACGAGGAAGGCCTCGCCGCCAGTGCCGAGGCGGCAACGGTGCTCGCCACGCATGCCGACACGCTGGCCGCCGAATATGGCGTCGCCCTGGTCGTCTATGCGGACGCGGCGGCGGGTGCCGGCCAAGGCTTGCCGGCATTGCAGGCGGTCGAGCAGGCACTGGCCTTGCCCCTCGTCCGGGATCACGGCGCGCCGGCACTCGAACTTGCCGTGCTCGGTGCCAAGGTACGTGCCCTGCAGGCCTTGCAGCGCGATGCCGAGGCCGAGCCGATCCTCGGCGAAGTCATCGAGGCATCGAGCAAGCTGTACGGAGCCTATTCCGCACGCACCCGCTACTGGGTCTATCGGCAGGCGCAGGTCCTGCACAAGCTGGGTCGCCTCGACCAGGGCCAGGCGCGCGTGGATGGCTTGCTGGCGCAGCCAGCCAGCGATACCGAGCAGCCCATCGCCCGATCCGCGTTTGCGCTCACCGCCGCCGAGATCGCCATCCTCCGGCACAGCCCCGATGCACCCAGGCGCATTGCCGAGGCGCAGGCTATCGCCTGCTCCGCAAGCGGCAACGCGAGTTTCTGCGAGCGCAGCCGCGCGTTGAAGCCATCCACGGACTGAATCACCGTCACCCAAGCAAGCCCACGGCCAGGCGCGCCACGGCAATCGCTTGCGCCTGGGCTTCTCCAACGTGCCCAGCAGACGTGTCCGCTTGTCGTGCGGCAGGAACTGCGCGCGACGCAACAGCTTTGCCGTCGCCCACGGCGGGAAATCGATTGGAATGTCGCGAGCTGAAGACGCATGCGCCGCCGCAAGGCTGCGAAACCGCCATCACACACAAGAAAAAACCCGCAAGCGCGGGTTGGATGCTTGATTCGGCTGGAGGCCTGGGTCGGAATCGAACCGGCGTACGCGGCTTTGCAGGCCGCTGCATGACCACTCTGCCACCAGGCCGGTGGGATGGCGAGCTTGATGCGTCGTCATCAGAAAAACAAAAACCCCGGTGAGGCCGAGGTTTCCGAGCCGGCAGCCACCTGGGTACTGACCGGATCTTCACGAAACCGCTGCTGGCAGCCGGTACATCGTGCAAAAAACTGGAGCGGGAAACGAGGCTCGAACTCGCGACCTCAACCTTGGCAAGGTTGCGCTCTACCAACTGAGCTATTCCCGCGTGGGACGCGCATATTACGGAATGCACCGAAAGAGTCAACCCGTTTGTTCGAATTGATTGGTTTGATCGGTCGCGCCCGGGCCTGCGTGCCGCGGACAGTGGCCCTGCACTTCAGATCTTGCCGCTGTCGGCATCGCGCATGATCGGCCAGGCGGCACGCACATAGATGAAGGCCGACCAGATTGTCAGCACGGCGGCAAGAACCAGCAGGCCCTCGCCGATCCGGTACAGGCGCAATTCGGGCAGATCTCGCTGGTGCAGGCAGACGACGATGGCGACGATCTGCATCATGGTCTTGAACTTGCCGATCCAGGCCACGCTGACCGCGGCACGCTGGCCAAGCTCGGCCATCCACTCGCGCAGGGCCGAGATGCTGATCTCGCGGCCGACGATGACCGCGCTGGAGACGGCCATGAGTGCAGTCGGGTTCTGCTGCACGATGAGGAACAGGGCGACGGCGACCATGAGCTTGTCGGCGACCGGATCGAGGAAGGCGCCAAACGCGGAACTCAGGTTGTAGCGACGCGCGATCCAGCCATCGAGCCAATCGGTGATGCCGGCGAGGATGAAGATGCCGGCGGCGGCCAGGTTCGACCAGCTGCGCGTCGCCGGGAAATACTCGGGCAGGTAGAAGACGACCACGATAACAGGCAGCAGAACGATGCGAAACAGCGTGAGCTGGGTCGGCAGGGTCAGGCGCATGGCTCAGCAATTATCCATGGAGTGCGGCATAGATCCGTTCGGCAAGCTCACGATTGATCCCGTTGACCTGCATGAGTTCTTCGACACCGGCGCGGGTGACCCCGGCCAGCCCGCCAAATTGACGCAACAGCGCGGCCCTGCGCTTGGCTCCGACACCGGCCACTTCTTCGAGACTCGAGGCCTCGCGTGCCTTTTCCCTTCGCCCGCGATGACCGGTGATGGCAAACCGATGCGCTTCATCGCGGACCGACTGGATCAGATGCGAGGCAGCGGACTCCGGTCCCGGCCACAGAGTGCGGCCGGAATCGCCAAGGATCAAGCTTTCATGGCCGGCCTTGCGCGCCTCGCCCTTGGCGACGCCGACAACCTGCACGCCCTCGACGCCCAGCGTGGCCAGCACATCGAGCGCCTGGCGCACCTGGCCGAGCCCGCCATCGATGAGCAGGATATCCGGCAGGAGTCCCTCGCCGGCCTGGATGCGCTTGTAGCGGCGCTCCAGCGCCTGGTGCATGGCCGCATAGTCATCGCCGCCGGTGATGCCGCTGATGTTGAAGCGCCGATACTGTGATTTTTCCGGGCCTTCGAGGCCAAACACCACGCACGAGGCCACCGTCGCCTCGCCCATCGTGTGGCTGATGTCGAAGCATTCGATGCGCTGCGGCAGCTCGTCGAGCTGGAGCAGGTCGCGCAGCGCCTCGAAGCGCTTCAGCAGGGTCTGTCGGCTGGCCAGGCGGGCCGCCAGGGCGGCCGCCGAATTGGTCACCGCCATGTCGAGGAATCGCGCCCGATCCGAGCGCACCGAGGCTTTCAGCTCGACCTTGTGCCCGGCGTGTTCGCTGAGTGCCTCGCTCAACAGGCGCATGTCCTCGGGCGCATGGCTGAGGATCAACTCGGCCGGAACCGGGCGCTCGAGATAGTACTGGCCGAGGAACGAGGCGATCACCGTGGCCTCGTCGGCATCCAGGCCGAGGCGCGGGAAGAAATCGCGCGAGCCGAGACTGATGCCCTCGCGGAAGAACATCACGCTGACACAGGCAATGCCGTTGCCGATCGTGCAGGCGAGGATGTCCATGTCACGCCCGGCCCCCTGCACATAATGATTGGCCTGCACCTTGCGCACCGCGGCGATGCGGTCGCGCATCAAGGCCGCGCGCTCGAAATCGAGCCTGGCACTGGCCTCCTCCATCTGCGCGATGAGTTCATCGAGCAAGGCGTTGCTCTTGCCTTCGAGGAAAAGGATCGCGTGGCGTACGCTGGCCTGGTAATCGGCGACTGAAACGAGATTGACGCAGGGCGCGCTGCAACGCCCGATCTGGTACTGCAGGCACGGCCGCGAACGATTCCTGAAATAGCTGTCCTCGCAATTGCGGATGCGAAACAGCTTCTGCAGCAGGCTCAGGGTTTCGCGCACGGCGATGGCGCTCGGATACGGCCCGAAATAGCGCCCGCCACCGGTGCGCGCGCCGCGATGGAACGCCAGTCGCGGAAAATCACCCGCAGTCAGGTGGATGTACGGATAGCTTTTGTCATCGCGCAGCAGGATGTTGTAACGCGGACGCAGGCTCTTGATCAGTTGCGCTTCGAGCAGCAAGGCCTCGGCCTCGGTGCGCGTGAGGGTGATTTCAATGCGGCTGATCTGCGCAACCATCGCGGCAATGCGCGGTTGCATGCTGGGCTTGAGGAAATAACTGCCGACACGCTTTTTCAGGTTGCCGGCCTTGCCCACGTACAGCAGGTCGCCGCCCGCACCGAGCATCCGATAGACCCCGGGGGCGCTGCTCAGGTTGGCGACAAAGGCCTTGCCGTCGAAGGGGGGGTGTTCCTGCATGAGCAGGATTGTCGCGTGGAACGCATGAATCGGGAACCGCCGGCAGTGCGGGATGGCGGATGCGCCGCGCTTGTCCACCCTGCCTGCTGTTCAAGCCGCAGGATGGGCATCCATGCCTGATCCAGCTCCCTACTCGCCAATCGGCACGCGTTTGCCGACGCCGCTGGCGAGGTCGATGCGGACGATTTCGTGGGCGTTGGTATTGGCCAGCCACAAGGCGCCGGCGCCGATCGACAAGCCGCCGGGTTCAAGCAGGCGGTAGTTGACGTTGAGCGCACGCACCGCGCCGCTCTTCAGGCTCAGGGCCTTGATCTTGCCGTTGTAGCTGTCAGCGATGAAGACGATGCCGCGCGGATCCATGGCCACATCCAGCGGATTCTGCAGGCGCGCGCTGTCGCGGTTGCCGGATGCATCGCCAAATTCGTAGAGGCCGCTGCCGACCAGGGTGGTGACGCGGCCATCGATCAGGCGCACCAGGCGGATCGCCGACGACGACGCGTCGGCAATGATCAGCTGCAGGCCACTGGTGGTGATTCCCGAGGGCTGCGCAAAAGCCGCTTCAAGTGAAAGCCCGTCCTGCAGGGCGAGCTTGCCACTGCCGGCAAAGACATCGACGCGATTGCGCGTGAGGTCGAGTTCCCACACCTGGTTCTGCGCGGTCGACAGCACGTAAAGCTTGTCGGCCACCACGGCGAGGTCGGATGGCGTGCCGATTGGCGTTTCCGTGGGCTCCGCGTTGCGTGGCCGCAGGCGCCCGGGCTCGCCATTGCCAAGCACGGTTTCCACTTCGCCGTTTTCAAGGCGCACGCGACGCACCGCGTGGTTGCCGCGATCGGCGACATAGAGGAAATCGTCGCGCAGGGCGAGCCCTTGCGGATCGGCGAGGCCGCATTCCTCATTGCGTCCATCCCAGTAGCCGCGATCGCCGGAACCGAACTGGCGCAGGATGCGGCCATCGTGATTGCATTCAAGCACGCGATGATGGCCGCTGTCGGCGACAAACAGACGCGTGTCGGTGGCCAGCAGCTTGCCCGGAAACAGCAGTGGATGACGTGCCTCCGGCCGTGATGCCGGAATGGCCGGTTCGTACTCGCGCAGGTCGCGCTCGGCGGCTTCATCGAGCAATTGCGCGATCTGCTCATCGAGATCCTGGCGCCGGCCTTCGCCGGGCAGGACGGCGGCAAGCAGGCCTTCGGCATCGATCAGCACCACGCTTGGCCAGGCGTCTATCTCGTAGCGTTGCCAGAGTTCCATGTCGGCATCACTGGCCACCGGATGCCGGATACCCAAACGGTTGACGGCCTTGAGCACGGCGCTGCCATCGCGCTGGTGCGGATACTTCGGGCAGTGGATGCCGAAAACGGACAGGCCGTCGCTGTAGCGGTTCTCCAGCCAGCCGAGATCAGGCAGGAGATTCCAGCAATTGACGTTGTCGTAGCTGAAAAACCAGAGCAGGACGACGCGCCCGCGCAGGGCCGAAAGCATCGGCGCCTCGCTCGCGTTCACCCAATCCAGGGCGGCCGGAAACTCCGGCGCGGGTGATCTTGCTTGCATCCTCCCTCCTTTGCATGAGTGCCGCGACGACGCGCGGCCGGTGGCCAGGTTCAGCGCAACCGGCCCCGGATCAGGGCCATGATGCCATCGCGAGCCAGATCCAGCGCACGTCCGAAGTCGCTGGCACCCCCATAGTACGGGTCGGGCAGTTCGGCAGGTTCGGAAATGCCGACAAACGGCAGGAACAAGGCCACGCGATCGCCTGCATCCGCAGGTGCTTTGGCCAGCGCGGCGCGCAGATTGGCGTGGTCCATCACCAGCAGGTGGTCAAAGCGCGAGAAATCGGCCGCGCACAGCTGGCGTGCGCGATGCGCGCGCATCGGGTAGCCGTGGGCCTCGGCCAGCGCGATCGAGCGCGGATCGGCCGCATGGCCAATGTGATAGCCCTCGGTGCCAGCCGAGTCGACTTCGATATCCAGTCCGGCCCGGGCAAATTCGACGCGGGCAACCGCCGCCACCGTCGGCGAGCGGCAGATATTGCCCATGCACACGAAGAGCAGCTTCATTGCCTGGCCTGGGCAAGGATCTGCTCGACGCGAGCGAGATCCTCCGCCGTGTCGACACCGGCCGGAAACGGCTCGGGGGCGATGGCGATGGCGATGGCGTGGCCGTGCTCGAGGGCACGCAGTTGTTCCAGCGATTCGGCGATCTCCAGTGGCGTGCGCGGCAGGCTTGCCAGGGTGCCGAGGAATCCGGCGCGATAGGCGTAGATGCCGATATGGCGCAGGAACGGGATACCGACCGGCAGCGCGTCGCGATTGGCGGCAAACGCATCGCGCGGCCACGGCAGCGGTGCGCGGCTGAAATAAAGCGCACGGTTTGCCGCATCACGCACGAGCTTCACGCAGTTCGGATCAAACAGCTCGTGTGCGGATTGGACCGGCGTCGCCAGGGTTGCCATCGGGCAGTTGCTTGCAGCCAATGCCCTGGCCACGGCTCGGATGCCGCTGGCTGGGGCGAGCGGCTCGTCGCCTTGCAGGTTGACGACGATGGTGGCCGCGTCCCAGCCGCGCAATGCCGCGACTTCGGCAAGGCGATCGCTGCCCGAGGCGTGATCGGCACGGGTCAGCACGGCATCCACGCCGCTGCCGACCAGTGCATCGACGATGCGTTGATCATCGGTGGCGACGATGACTTCACGCGCACCCGCGTGCAGCGCGCGACGTGCCACGTGCACGATCATCGGCACGCCGGCGATCGGCAGCAGCGGCTTTCCCGGCAAGCGCGTGGAGCCATGGCGGGCGGGGATGGCGACGACGAAATCGAGGACGGAATCCATCGGGCGATTCTGGCTGAACCGGATCCATCCGACCAGCCCGCGCCGGCCAATCGACGGCGCTGCGCGTTGTACAATGCGCGCCTTCCCCGAGTCGGTGCCCTCCTGAAGTGAATCCTGCGAGCAGCGTGCCGTCCGCGCTTCCGCCGCGAGCCGCATTGCTGATGGCAGCGAGTGCCACGTTGTTCGGCCTGATGGCGATTGCCATCCGCTATGCCTCCAAGCAGCAGCACCCGTTCGAGATCGCCTTCTTCCGCTGCCTGTTCGGCGCCCTCTTCGCCCTGCCCCTGCTGCGCGTGCATGGCCTGGAAATCCTGCGCACGCGGCGCATCGGTTTCTACATCGCGCGCTGCGCCATTGGCATCGTCTCGATGCTGTGCGGGTTCTGGGCACTCGTGCACCTGCCGCTGGCGCAGGCGGTCGCCCTGTCCTACTCGACGCCGATGTTCGTCACCATCGGTGCGGTGATCGCGCTGGGCGAAGTCGTGCGCATGCGTCGCTGGAGTGCGGTCGTCATCGGCTTCATCGGCGTCATCGTCATCGTGCGTCCGACAGCCGCCGATTTCAGCAGCGCCACCCTGGTCGCCTTGCTGGCAGCGGCCTTGAGCGGCATGGTCACGATCAGCATCAAGTACCTGGCGCGCACCGATCCGCCAGATCGCATCATCCTGCTGACCACGCTGCTGTGGGTGCCGCTGAGCCTGCCCGCCGCCTTGACCGTGTGGAAGTGGCCGGAAGCCGGGATCTGGCCGTGGCTGATCCTTTCAGGCGCGCTTGGCACCGGCGGCCACTATTGCTGGACACGGGCGCTGAAGATGGCCGAGGCATCGGCACTGGCACCATTGAGCTATCTGCAACTGCTCGTGGTCGGCTTCCTCGCCTGGGCCTTGTTTGGAGAAAACGTCGATCGTTACACCGTGATCGGTGCGGTGATCGTGATCAGCGCCAGTCTCTACATCGCCCGCCGCGAAGCGCAGGTGGCCAAGGCGGCGCTGGTTGGCAAGGGCGAGACGCAACTCTGAGCAGCGGGCCAGATGCGGGCCGCGCAGTCCGTCAACGACTGGCGCGACGGCGGCGCTGCCACCACCAGGATGCGCCGCTGACCAGCAACCAGGCGAGGAACAACGGCCAGCGCGGCATGGGTGCCTGCCAGGTGCCGACTGACGAGGGCGCACGCAACCGTTGCCGGGTCGCTTCGCGGGTTTGCGCGCGGATCAGGTTGTCTGTCGCCGTCGCCGCGAGGACATGGATCGATTGGCGCTGGCCTGCATCGAGCAGGCGATGCCAACCCGCCTCGCCCGGCCACCATGCCGCGCAATTGCCGGCATCGCTGTCGATCAACAGGCGCTGGCGCTGGCCTTGTGCGTTCTCGATGAGCGCATCCGCGCCGATGCCGCAAATTGCCGCACGCTGGTCGACGCGGACCGGCTGCGGCAGCGACGCTGCGGGCGTGCCGCGCGCGCGCGCCAGGGTCGAAAACACCTTGCTCCAGAGTGTGCCGTAACGCGCCGTGTCGCCGCCGGTCGCCAGTCGCCAGGTATCCAGCGGCAACCACACGGCGATCCGGCCCTGGCCGTGGGCACGCCAACGCGCCAGCACCGAGGCATCACTTGCACTCAGCAGCGCGACTGAATCATCCGCCACCACACGCAGCGGCAGTCGCGCCACCTCGAAGTCCACGCCGCCATCAAGCAGGCGTGCCGAATGCGCCAGATCGGCATCCTCGATGGCAAAGCCCCGCGCGGCCCAGTCGGCCCGGGTCTGTGCGGACATTGGCCCGCCAATGCGCAGCAACAGGCCCATGCCCTCATCCACCGCGCTGCGGATCAAGGCCTTGCTTGCGCCGGGCATGGCCGCCCAGGCGCGCTCGTCGATGACCAGCAGATCCGTCGCCTGCAGGGTTTGCGTCGTCAATCCGGTGTCGTTCCGGCGTTGCTCGATGCCGCGGCTCAAGCTGATCCGGCTTGCCAGCGCGCTGCCGGAATCGATGATCCAGCGGCGCAGGTATTTGCTTTCGGCATCGGCACCGCCGGCCAGCAGCAAGGCATTGATGGAATCACCGGCCTCGATGACGACGCCAAGCGCCAGCTCATCGACCACGGCATTGTCGGCATCGAGCAGTTGCAGGCGATAGTCGGCCTCGGCGGGGGTCCTTGCCGTCACCTCGAGTCGGAATCGACCCGCCGCATCGACGAGCGCCTCGGCGGCGACCGCGCCACTGCGATCAAGCAGGCGCAACTGGCCGCCTTCGACGCCGGCAGTCTCGCCATGCATTGTCCACAATGTCCCGGCGCGCACCGTTGCCGGCCATTGCACATCGAGCAGGCCGCGCAGCTCGGTACCAGGCTCGAATGCAAGCCCGCGCCGGCCGAGCGCCTGCAGGTCATGTTCGGGCAAGCCGTCGCCGAGCACGCGCAGGTTGCCGATGGCCGGGTTGCGTCGCAGCGCCGTTGCCAGATCGGGAACGACCTCGATCGAGGCATTCGCCGCGACCACGCCGGGCAAGGCATACACGGGCACGCGCGAGTCCAGTTCCGCCAGTTGTTGGGTGGATACGCCGGCACTCAACACCACGGCTTCGACGCGCGTGGTTTCAATCAATGGCGGATACAGCAGCAGCCAGAGCAGGCCCGCCATGGGCAGCGGCGCAATGACGGCAAGGCCGCGCCGCGATGGCCCATGCCACGTGCGCCACATGCCGATCGCCGCAGCCAGCGCCAGCAGGACCAGGGTTGCCCATTGCAGCGCGCTCACGGCACGGCCTCCTGCTGCAGGAGTTCGAGGTAGCGGCGACCGCTCGCATCCGGAGCAATGCGCGAATGCGCCGCCGCTGCTGGAACCGGCAACAGCGCCCAGAGCTGGTCGAGCAGGCGCATGCGGCATTCAGCGCAATCCGGGCGCCGCTGCAACTCATCGACCGCGCCCAGCACGCCCAGCGTATCCGGCAGCGTCGTCGAGGGTGCGCGCAGCCATGCCGCCAAGGCATCGAGATCGCTTGAACCACCTTCTGCAAGCTGCTGATAAACATCGGAAATTATTTTCCGATCCACGACGGGATCAGCCAGCACGCCACGCCGATTGCGGAGCCCGCTGCGTTCACCCGACAGGCGTCGGCTCTCGTCGACCGGCGGCAGCTCCAGGCCGACGCGAGCCAGGTAGATGCGCGTGGATTGCTGCACCTGCTTGATCAGGTCGAGCGCACGATTCTCGAACGGCAAAGCCTTGCCCGGTTCGCCCTGGCGCAGATGCAGTTCGGCCTGCCACATTTCCGCGAGTGCGGCCTTGAGGATCTTCCTGGTCGCCGGATCGAGCAAGGTTGCCGCTTCGGCGTGATCATGGGTATGGCCGAATTCGGCGAGGATGTCCGCCTCCTTGCCAAAACCTGCCGCCGGTTGTGTCGCCGTCTCGTGATCGTGATCGCCGCTCAGCGCATCCTGCTGGGTTGGCGCATCGTCGTGACCTTCATCAGGCGCATGGGTCTTCTGGCCGCCCGCCTCGAACTCCTCGCCGAGGAATTGCCCGTAGCGCAGGCGCAGGATCTTCTGGTCGACGCCGATGGTGTCGGAGCGCGCCAGGAAACGCTCGTCGTCCAGGCGTGGTCGTTCCGCGATCAAGGCCTCGGTGTCGATGATGATCTGCCGCTGGCTGCGGAAATAGGCCGGCAACACTTTCTGCACAATGCCATCGACGCCTGCGCTGTCGCTGCCGGGATCCGCCGGCCAGCGCAGGATGTAGCTGGCGCTGCGCGCCTGGTTGGCCTGCGGTTGCCGATTGTCGCTGACGAGCAGGCGCACGATCAGGTCATCGCCTTCGGCAAATCCCGAGGCGGCGAGGTCGAGGTGGCGGCGGTAGCGCCGATGTCGTGGATCGTCACCGGCCTCCGCGCGCAGGCGTTCGCTGCGCTCGCTGACCGTGACCTGTTCGCCGCTGCCCTGGGCAAGGGTGATGGCAAGCTGCGCATTGGTGACGCCGTAGTCATCGGCAACTTCGAAATCAAGCGACCACCGGCGCTGCCCGGCCTCAAGCTGGGTCAAGGTTTTCTCCGGCGTGATGACCTTGATCTCGGGAATCTGGTCGATGATGGCATCGAGGCGGTACAGGCGATCATCGGCCAGCGCTGGTGCTGCGCCGACAACAATCCGGTACAGGCTCGATTGGCTCATGGTGATCTCGGCCTGCCAACCGTCCCTGCCCTGGATCAGGGCAACTTCCCGGCCATCGAGGAAAACCAGCTTCGCCTGCCCGGGATCCGGTTCGAAATGGATGCGCCAGCGCAGGATGGAGCCTTCGGCCGCCGCCGCTTCGAGTGCCGATCCGCTGCGCGGCGGCAGGCCGGTGTAGGCCGGTGCCTCGATGTCCAGGCGCGCTGCGCGGATCACGGTCCGCGTGTCGGCAGGGGTTTCCTGTTGCGGCGGCGCATTCGTGCGTTGCGTACCCGTATCGGCATCGGGCAGGAAAAACGATGCCAGCACGAGCACGCCAAGCACGCCGGCAAGCGGCCACACGAAGCGCGGCAGTGGCGCGCGCGCAATCTCCGGCAACGCCTGCGCGCGCAGGCGGGCGAGCACGCGCTCGCGCTGCAACGCCTGCAGGGGCGCGAGGTCGCCCACGCTCGCCAGCAGCAGGTCCGCGCTGTCTTCAACAACGCCTGACTGCGCATCCAGCCGGCGCACCGCCATCCGCGCATCGACCATGCGCCAGGCGCGCACAAGCAGGACCAGCAGGATCGCGCAGGCGACAGCGACAGAGGCGGCAAGGACAGCAGCCGAGGCAAACCGGCTGATGAGGAAAACCGTCGCGACCAGGATCAGCGGCAGCCAGCGCAGCAGATCGACGATCGCGCGTCGGCGCAGGCGTGCCTGCCATTGGCGCAACACGGCATGCATCGTCATGCCCCCGCCCTG
>Ga0172380_10006699_pt1 | contig 13264 bp, 11 predicted proteins | sample Leawe162metaG_FD_119747 | JGI IMG/M metagenome (GOLD analysis project Ga0172380, IMG submission 119747) | Leachate microbial communities from a municipal landfill in Southern Ontario, Canada - Leachate well 162 metaG | ecosystem: Engineered > Solid waste > Landfill > Unclassified | place... | reverse complement strand
GGTTCATCGGGCAGCTTCACCCGCAGTACCGTTGCCGCCGCTTTGAGAAGCATCAGGTCGATCAGGTCCCTCAGAGCATACTCGCGCGGAAGTTGGCTGGCCTCCGAATATGCGTCTACCTCGGCGTTGGTGATTGCCCTGCCATTCACCGTGGCAGCCGGCGGCTCCGCCGTTGCCGTGTCCAAGGCCGTTGCAGGCACGGCACTGCGCAGGGCGAGGAGCACCAGCATGGCTGTTACGACATTCATCTGGAATCGGGAAAGGAATAAGGCTGAAATCTTTTTCAAGGTTTTACCTCCTTTGCTGAAAGGCGAGAGGGGCTGGGGAACTCACCGGAGCATGTACGGGGGATCACCGGGACAGTGTACTTTGCGGCGTCCGGTGTATCCCCTCGTTAGATGGCTTGTCATTCATTGGATTGTTAACCAACTTGTTTAACATAATTGGGAAATAGACAGAGCCGAATAATGCCATAACCGTAAGCACCAGCCCACCGACAACAAGGAAAAATCCACGTCGACGAGCAGCCAAGCCCGTAAGGATCTTGGTATCGCGTACAACTTTTATTCCTGGCGGTGGAAATAGGTTGCTATCAATGATTTTATGGCCAAGACGATAGAAGTAAATCGCCCAAGGGATTAGTGAAAGGAAGCACAGAGACAATACGATGTTGAGAACTTGAAGTGCATCTTTCGGAGGAAGGTTATGTAGATAAGCTTTCAGTCGTGGCAATCCGAATTCAATTATAACTATTCCAAAAATAGTCATAATCCCAATGATATATAATGATTTTCTGCGAGTTTCTGTATCTGCCTTTAGAATTGTCATTTCATTTCTCTTGGCGAATAACGTTGTGGAAGAACACCTGCAGTCTTTTGGGCAGGTGCTTCTTTCTTGTTGGAAGCTCTAATTTTCTCTCGATTAGTTTTGTCTAGTGTCAAAGTCAGCCCCCTCCGGGGCTTGTTATTGGATTGCTACTCCAAGTTCCTTCCAGAACTCAAGGAGCGCTTCGCAATACTCCTTCAGGTCGGCAACAGTAAGGTAGATATCCTCACCCGCCAAAGGCATGTACACGTGCGACATCGACGATGAGGTAAACTCCCGCGTTTGTGGGTGATTAAATAGATCAGGTCTCAGTTGCCTAAGATTGTCAGCTGAAGTCCCTTCCGCATGTTTGATCGTGTTGGCTACGACGCGCAGTTCTTCCACTTTGGGCCAAGCTGACAGAGAAGTAATTTCTACCCCAGCCGTAGAAAGCCTGGCCTTGAATTCGGCGGTATTTATCAGTTTTTTGTCATTTTCTTCAGTAGGATGAAGCACTTGCCGTCTATGAAAGAGCAAAAACTGTTGCTCGAAGAGGTGATAAAGAGCCATCACGGCAAGGTTTATAAGAGACTGCCGAACTCCATCCATTGACATGAAGTATTCGACCCCTGTTTCGTATGCCTGTTCAGCCAGTTGAGATTCGTCGGCATACTCAGGATTTACAATATGTCCAAGGCGCTCCCACTCAGTGTCTGAAACTTGCTGTGCCTCGGCTTCAAGAGATTCGAAGGTAGGAAGAAAACGAGTTTCGACCGCGATACAAAAGTGGGTGATCTGTTTGGAGAATACCCTACTGAAATGCTCCGCCCAAAACCTTCCGTCAAACATAAATTCCTTTCAAACCTTTGACAATTCTGCAGTACTGAGAGCGATAGTGATAGCGAATTGGCTCTTTTGTCGTGTTTGGTGTCTATTTTCCAACCCGAATGATTTCAGCGCAAAACTCTTTTCCGCTATTCGGGCACTTCTTCTGTGCCATTTTCAGAATTTTCTGCCACCGTTCAGCTGGAACAGTCTCACTCCAGATCCTTTTGTAAATGAATGCCTTAAATTCTTTGTTTTCTTTAGTGTACATGAGCATTTCTGGCAGTTTCTTCCATTGGTTAGCCCAGAGCAGTGAAATTGCTTCGTCGAATCCTTCTGCAATGCCACCATCGTCGCAATGGCCAAACTCTCTGTAAGCAAGGTTGACGTTCTTCCACGAGTCGAGGTAGTTAGTCACTGATTCAGCTGCATATGCCTCCGTCTGGGTACACTCTTTCGCGTTTGCCACTTGGGCCAGAGCCGCAACCAACAATGTGATGAGGATCGTCGTTTTCATAGGTTCATTTCTTCACCCAACATGTTGTTGAGCAGTTCACATGCGCATGTGAACTGCTCAATGGCCCAATACCGACTTTAATCTGTGAACATGAAAACGTATTATCAAAAAAACGAGGGCGCACCTGTTTCATAGAAGTTCATTAGCTATGAGTCATTTGTAACTTTCCATCAGGAGTCTGTCAAGGTCAAACGGGTTGATTCAATTCAGGATCGTAAGCCTATAAGCAGAAAAGCCGGAATTGTCACTCCGGCCTTTCTGAATTCAATTATTTTAAAACTTTTTCAGCTAGTTGCACGCCATGGATGCCCGCACGAAGGGCATTGAGGTTTGTGCACACAGACAATCCCGCCGCACTCCGGGCAGAGCCATTTTTCATTTTCGTTTTTTACAAACTGCCGTATGCCTGATTTCTTTATACTCATCAGATTGTCAATCACACTCATTCCATAATTTGTTCGATAGCGCTTATCCATATGGCTGAGACGTGCGCAGGGAAATTCGCGGCAACTGAAGCAGTACTTGATTCCCCCATTTGCTATCTTCTCGCAGTTCTTGATCCGGCAGGTGACGCAGGTTTTCGCTTTCAGAGTGTCGTCACCCCGGCAACCTGGGCAAGCGGCTTTGTCCCTTGCATAGACCCGGCAGAGGCGGCAGTTCATACCGCAGGGAGCAATGAGCGTCGGGGTCGTTTTTGTCAATCGTCTACTGCCGGGGCTCACGGAACAGATCCTTCGCCATCACCTCCGGGTGGTGATACCGTTCGTAGCTCTTTGTCTTCTTGCCATATTGAATACATTTTTCCGGGCACCACTGGATGCAGGCGAGACATTGTTCACAGTTACCGTGCCAGGCCGGTTTTCCCGCTTCCAGAGTGATATTCTTCACGGGGCAGACCCGCTCGCAGATGCCGCAGGAACTGCACGTGCCATCGATATGAAAATTCTTGTCCAACGTTTTCACACTATTGTAAGACATCTTGTAAAATCCGGTGAAAAGCACCCGCTGCCACAAAGGCCCCTTCTCTATGAGCCCTGATTTACGGCTCGAAATATATGATGCCGCAACCTCGATCTTTTCCGTTGCTGCGGCGAAGAGCTTCCGCTGTCTCTCCACCGGTCCCGGTCCGCCCCAGGGGATATAGTTGCTCGGAAAGGCGATGTCGAACCCGGCGGAAAGGGTGAGGTTGTCCTCGGCCATGAGTTCCTGCAGCTGGATGAGGGTGCGCGATACCTGCCCGCCATTGACCGCGACGGCGAAATAATAGACACTGGTCCTTTTTTCTATTTTTTGCAGGAAATTACGCACAAGGCTCGGGACGCCCCAGATGTGGACCGGAAAGACAAGACCTATGGCATCGGTTTCGCTGCCGTGCGAGTCGTGAGTCATCCGGTGCATCGGCACGAGCTCCGTATTGCCAAGCTTCCCGGCAAGGGCACGCGCCGTCCAGAGGGAATTGCCGGTGCCGGTGTAATAGTAGATGACTGTACTCATGGCCATGCCTTGTATGAATTGACTGGTGGGCGCCCTTCACTTTGTCTTTCCGTGTTATATTTCGCGGCACCAATTGCAGTACCCTCGATTAATCGCCAGAACCATGATTTATCAGAGACTTCCTTGTCAGGCTTTGCCTGTGTCGCTCTCGGTCCTGCGGTGTTTGCCGTCTCCGGAACTAAAACCGGCGCTACCTCTTTCTGCGGTGTTTTTACATCAAACAATTTTCCCGGTTCCTGAGAGTGGCAGGGTGACGTTGCAACGGAGAGGAACAGGCTGCCCAGTAGAATCAATGTTTTTGTGCTTCTCTCGGCCATCATTTCCTCCTTAATTGAGCGTTTGTAAACGGTATCACTGATTACATTTACTGAAAACCCTCTGTTTACCCGTTCAGCAGCTTCACCGTGGCCCGGCCGTCGGCATAATAATCGATGATATTCAGGCAGCCGTAAGTCTGCTCGATGTTGAACATCCCCCCCAGCGGCGCGCCAATGGCATTCAGCAGCACGATGCGGTTGACGCCGCCATGTCCGACCACCAGGACTTCCTGCCCCTTGTGCCGCTCGACGATCTCGGCGATAACCGGCATGACCCGCGCTTCCACGTCCAACAGGTTTTCCCCTCCCGGCACCCGGTAGTTGACCAGGTCGTTCAGACGCGCCTGCCAGCCATCTGGCCAGGACGTCTTGATTTCCTGCCAGGTCAACCCTTCCCATTCACCGATATTCAACTCGCGCAGTTCACGGCGGTGGGTCGGTTCGATGCCAAACAGTTCGCAGACAATTCCCGCGCCTGTCGAACAGCGGGTCAGGTCGCTCGTATAGCAGGCCGATATTTTCGTATCCGCCAGACGATCCTTGAGGAGATGATACTGTTCAACGCCGTAATCGGTGAGCGCCACGTCGGTCTGGCCGTTGTAGCGGGGCTGATCGTAACCGGCGACCTGGCCGTGGCGTATGAGATAGATGCGGGTATGTGGGGTCATGGGGGATATCTCCGAATAAACAGGGGGATTCAGGCAGGTATCAGAAGCTGAGCAGCGGTGCCATTGAAATGACAATCAGGGCCAGAATTTCGTTGAGCTCGTTGATGCAGCCGATCGTATCGCCGGTAAGGCCGCCGAGTTTGCGCAGAAAAAACATACGGCCGGCAGCGGTAAGCAGGCAAACCGCTGCCAGGGCCATTATTCCCTTGATGCCAAGCAGATAATAACCGGCAGAGCTTGCCGTGGCAAAAGCCAGAAGGAGAGACAAAATGCCGGAGCCCTGGGCAAATGCGGCCCCCAGCCCGTCCTGCCTGGCATGGCGGGCACCGGTCATGGTCAGCACCTGGCCAAAACGGGCCAGGGCGGGAAAAAGCAGGAGCGCCTGCCATTTGAGCTCGGTTGGCACCGCCACCAGCGCCTGCCATTTCAACAGCAGACCCAGAACCAGCCCGACCGCTCCGATAGCACCCACCTGTGAATCCTTCATGACCGCCAGGAAACGTTCCCTGCTACCACGGGCCGCCAGGCCGTCGCAGACATCCGCCAGGCCGTCCATATGCAGGGCACCGGTAATCAGGGTCAACAGGCTTATCAGCAGAGCATCGCAGAGGGGGCGGGAGAGCCAGGGAGAGAGCAGCCAGTTGGCTCCCACCAGCACTCCACCAATGGCGAGTCCCGTCAAAGGGAAAAATGCGGTGGAACGCCCCAGATCCTCCTTGTCGCAACGCAGGGTAAAGGGGAGGGGGATGATGGTCAAAAATTGAAAGGAAATCAGAAATAGGCGCATGACACTTCAATTACCACAGCGTCGTGAGCCGGAACAGCAAAAAGTGCAGGAAAGCCGTCCGGAAGGGATTCCATGGAGCGCTCTGACGATCACCGTACCGCGAGATGGTCCAGCAACAGCTGTGCATAATCACTCTCTACCCGTTCAACCTGCTGCGGTGACGGGGTGTGAGCGGCGCGGCAAAGCGACCTGAACACGTCTTTTAGAAGGGCATTGATATCGCTACCGGCGGTATAGCCGGAATGGCACCCCGCCGTGCAGCCAGCGGTTGTTGCGGGACCGAGTTGCCGGAGAGCGTCCATTGCGCTGAAATAGTGTGATGTCAATCGTCCCATGGCCGAACAGACCAGCGCGACACGTTCGTCCCGGAACCGGTACTGAGCCTCGAAGGGGAGACGCTCATCCACCAAGAGCCGTCCTTCCCGCTCAAAGCGCTCCCACGCCGCCGAACCGTGCAGCACGATCTGGTTGTGGTAGAGCAGGTTGGCGGTCAGTCCATGCTCGTCAAGCAGTCCCAGTTCTTCAAGAAACGTGTAGTTTTCCTCCAGTTCGGCCAGGGAGGAATCCGGTTCGAACATGATGAACCCGAGGTTCAGCTGCATCCCGCTGTTCCGGACAGCCTGCACCGCCCGTCGGATCTGGCCCGTGTCAATTCTCTTGCCGATCCGCCGCAGTACCCTGTCGCATCCCGACTCGATGCCGAGAAAAACGGAGGTCGCGCCGTGCGCGGCCAGGGTCGCCAGCAGTTCCTCATCGATACTGTCCACCCGCGTCTCGAAGCCGAAGGGGAGCCCGAAACGCTGCGCCATCCGGCCAATCTCCCGGGCACGCTCCCGCTCCGTGGCTCCCTGGCCGATGAAGGTCGGATCGATGAAGTAGAGATTCTTTATATCGCGCCGAGACAGGCGGATCTCCAGTTCCCGCTCCAGCGAAGCCAGATCCCGTGTCCGGCGGCGGCTGCAGCCGTAGTAACGGTGAATGAAGCAGAAACTGCACTCGCCGTAGCAGCCGCGGCTGGCAGCGATATTCAGGGTGTCGTACCCGCAGTTGGCGCCCACGTCATCCGGTACGGGGAGCCAGTTCAGGTCAGTCATCAGAGGACGCGGTACGAACGCTTCATCAGGCAGGGCTACACCCGGCAGCGCCGTTATCCTGTTTCGCTCTCCGTAGATAGTCAACAGTTCACCCAGCGTCCCCTCGAATTCTCCGGCCAGGATGAAGCCAAGCTGAGGGCATAATTGCAGGAGATGATTGCGGGAAAGGGTAGGGAACAGGCCGAAAGCGCCCAGCGGGGCGGAGCTCTCCAATCGCAGCCGGTCGAGGATAGAGCTGACACGCTCTTCATGCCCCCAGGAGTATACCCAGTGAAGCAGGACCATGTCAGCCCTCTCGGCCAGGATTGTCGCTGCAATGACTTCCGGGGTCTGACTGCTGGTTGTGAAATCCAGGTAAGCCGCATCCCACCCGGTCCGGCGGGCAACGGCCAGGGCGTAGCCGCTGTTCAGGCTGGCCGACAGCGGCGCATTGGCCACGTCATTGTAATGCTCGACGGTCAGGGGACGGGGATTTTCAACGATGACTATTTTCATGGCATTGGTTATCCGGGATATGAGCGGTGTTGTCAATACGATCAAGCTTTTATCGATTAAACATCTTTACATAGATACAAATAAGTAATATTTTGTACCTTAATGGAGGTATAAATGAAACCTTGGAAACAAATGATAGCAGATTCTCAAGAGCGTGATTATTCTCGTGTAATACCACGTGACATCGATATTCCGCTTGATTCCGGCAAGATAGTTTCGCTGATCGGTGTCCGCCGTAGCGGCAAAACCAATATTCTCTACTCCTTGATGCATCGTCTGCGACAGGCTATGCCAACGGACACGGTTGTCTATATCAACCTCGAAGACGACCGGCTGTTTCCCTTGACGCCTCACGATCTGGGTGGATTTCTCGACTCCTTCTATGAGTTGTTTCCACACAACCGGGACAAACGGGTCTATTTTTTCTTTGACGAAATCCAGAACGCACCCGAATGGGAGCGTTTTATCCGCCGACTGCACGATACGGAAAACTGCTCCGTATTTGTTACCGGTTCTTCGGCCAAACTGCTCAGCCGGGAAATTGCAACATCCCTGCGAGGGCGCACTCTCGCTTACGAGGTTTTTCCACTTTCTTTCAGCGAATATCTCCGCTTTCGCGATATCAAGCCGGGGCATTCATCGCGTGCCGTATCATTAATAAAAAACGCCTTTGCCGAGTACTGCCGAACCGGCGGTTTTCCTGAAACAGTCGGCGTTGACAAACTGCGTGCGAAACAGATACTACATGAATATCTGCAGATGATCATGTATCGCGATGTTGCCGAGCGCCATAGTGTCGGAAATCTCTTTCTGCTCAAATCACTAATCAAGCACTGCTTTACCAATATTTCAAATCCGCTCAGCCTTTCGAAATTGTACAACGATTTTCGTTCACAGGGGGTTCAGCTTTCGCGGAATACTCTTTTTGACTATATCTCCTACCTAGAGGACGCCTATGCGCTGTTTCTCGTGCCCGTCAACTCCCAATCGCAACGGGAAGTCATGCGCAATCCTCGCAAGCTTTACGCCATTGATCACGGGCTGAAAGCGGTTGTTGATCTGGCAACCGGTGCAGATATCGGCAGAATCTACGAGAACATTGTCTTTCTGCAGTTACGCCGGAACGGTCAGAATATCTGCTACGGCAAGCAAAAACAGGAAATCGATTTTGTGTTGCCGGAGGGTAAATCGCCACGACTGATCAATGTGGCATACGATATTTCCGATATGGACACAAGAAACCGTGAGCTGAATGGTCTGATTGAAGGGATGCAGGGGCTTGGCGTACAGGAGGCGCTTCTCCTTACCGCGGATGTGGAGGAAACCGTAGCCACGGAAGTGGGCACGGTCAGTATCATGCCATTATGGAAGTGGCTTACCGGAGAGTGACCGGAGGGGGTATTGTGTGCCGTAGCCGTCCCTGTCCCGTATTCAACTCCATGGCAACCGAACGATGGCTTGACAGTCGGAAAGCATGGGGCACAATAAGAGGATAGGCTGGTTGTTGAAGTAATTATGCCGGGAACAACCAGAGCTGTATACGCAACAGCTCGTGCCGGCGAAGATGCCTTGGAGAGAAACAGCGGACGAAAGGAACGCATATGAGAAAGAGAAAGATCCTGCTTGCCGACGATCCAGAGCTTTTTCTCAGGCTGGAGAAAACCTTTCTGCACCGGGATGAATTTGAACTCATCACGACAGACAGCGGTAAGAAAGCCCTGTCCCTGGCCAGGGAAATGAAGCCTGACTTGATCTTCCTGGGCCTGTACATGCAGGGCATGAACGGCGATGAATGCTGCCGGACCCTCAAGGAAGACGAGCGCTACCGGGGTATACCGGTCGTCATGGTTACCCAGGGGAAGAGGGAGGATGATCTGAAACGGTGCCGGGAGGCCGGTTGCGATGCCATCGTCCAGAAGCCGATCAACCGCCATGATTTACTGGAAATGACCCGTAAATTCCTCCGCATCGAAGATCATGCCGCTCCCCGTTACTCGGCAAGGCTCCTTGTCCATTATGGGCCGGACCAGCGACGCCTCCTGTCCGATCACTCCATCAATCTGAGCACCGGCGGACTCTTCCTCGAAACCGACCACCCGCTGAAGACGAGCACCATCCTTAAACTGGAGTTCATCTTTCCCGACAGTGAGCTGCGGCTATCATGCAGTGCCAGGGTCGCCTGGTCAAACTATCCGGAACTCCTGCAGCGACCTGAACTTCCGGCAGGAATGGGGTTGCAGTTCCTCGACCTGACATCGGCCGACAGGGAACTCATCCGCAACTATCTCAGGGAAAGCAATCTGACGCAGGTGCATGCTTCTTCTGCTTACAATTGGGGTAGTTCCGACAGGGGAAAAGAGATTTCAAAGATCCTTGTTGCCGATAGCAACAGCGGCAGCATGAACCGGCTTCGCGGCATTCTCGAACAGGCCTCCCATACGGTTCTTGGATCTGCGACGTATGAAGAGACACTGGCCCTGACGGCCGCCGAGCATCCCGACCTGGTGATCGTTAACGCCGCCATGTTGGGAAAGGAGGGGGGCAACCTCTGCGAATCACTTGCGCACAACCGGGAGACAGCCCATATCCCGGTAATCGTCCTGTCGGGTTGGTCCCTCTCCATCGGGAATGCCGACGGGCTTGAACTGGGGGCAAGCGATCATTTCTCCAGGCCGTTGAATGAAAACGAGATCCTTGCCAAGGTAGAGCACTGCCTGAACATGCAGCGCATGTCCGAATCATTGTTCAGAACCCGCAGGCTGCTTCAGGAAAAGATGCACGAAACCGATGAGAGCCTGTCGGCAGCCGCCGCAATCCAGCAGAGCCTGCTGCCGTCCGTGCCGCCACAGGGGACATCCTTTAACTTCGCCTGGCGGTTCATACCGTGTGAACGGGTCGGGGGGGACTTGTTCAATGTGTTCAGACTCGATGAAACCCATATTGGCGCATACGTCCTGGACGTAAGCGGGCACGGGGTTCCGGCGGCCATGGTGGCCACTTCCGTGGCCCAGGCCCTTGACCCTTTCAGCGGCCAGATTCTGAAGCGGATCATCCCTCCACCTCCCCATTATGAGCTTATCTCTCCGGCCGGGGTCCTTGCCGGGCTGAATCGGGACTATCCCATTGAGCGGTTCGGGAAGTATCTCACGATCTGCTACCTCCTCCTCGACACTCAAAGCGGCAAAGTGCGCTACAGTAATGCCGCGCTGCCATTACCGTTTCTCGTCAGGGCCGATGGTCGTATTGAAACGCTTGGCGAGGGGGGGACCATAATCGGCTTGACGGATAGTGCCTCCTACGATGAGGGGGAAATTACCATGGAGCCAGGCGACAGGCTCTTTCTCTACACCGACGGGATCGTCGAGTATCAAAACAGGGGGGGGGAGTTTTACGGCGAGGAACGCTTTATTCAACAACTGCAAGCGGATAGCGGCGAAACCCTCCAGATGACCTGCGCCAATGCCATCAAATCCCTTTTGGGCTTTGGAAACGGACATCCGGCGGAAGACGATCTGACGTTGGTCGGCATTGAATTCAGCGCGCGTGTTTGTTGAGACTGTTCCCGACTAGAGCGGGGTGCTGCACAGATAGAAAATCAGAGCCCGCCATACTGGATTAGATTACACAGAATCGATCCGCGGAAAGTAACCACCGGTCAATCCACCAGAAGCAGCCCGATATACTGGACGAAATCATCGCTGGTGCGCAACGGACCGATCGGGATGCCGCAACTCTCCGCCAGGGCAAAGACATCGCAGCCGCACGACTCAAGTGACGGCCGCCTCTTCTCCGGGAAGCGGCACTGCGTGTCGTCACAACTCTCGCACCAGCAGCAGGGGCCGCCGCTGAACACCAGCGCCTTCTTGAACCCTCCCAGAAACGCCTCCCGCTCCAACTCCAGCAGGTGCTCCTGAAAATCGCGCAACGGCGGCTGACCGGCGACCAGCAGTGCCCGCGAGTAGCACCCCAGCAGTTCCTCGAATCCGGCCTGATCCATTGCGTGGGGTGGGCAACTCCACCGTTTGCCGTATTGCGAACAGCCGTAGGCACACTTGGCCCGGACCCAGGCTTCGCTGACGATGCGGGCCGGATCGAGCTCGACGACGGCAAAGAAACCGAGATCTCTGGCTCGTTTTTTCAGGGAGAAGAGGGATGAGAGCCCATTGTATGGCTGGTTGCGGCTGGCGATGATGGCGAGAGAACGGGAGGGGAGTTCGATCTCGACATGATGCCTGAATCCGGCGTTGTGCAGCATCGCAGCCGTTTCGGCGGTGGAGTAACTCCGGCCGTTGTAGGTGTTGACCAGCATGTGCAGGTCATACAGCGCGCCGAAGCTGTTGGCGTTCCTGAAAAAATCGTGGACGATCAGCAGCCCCTCTTCCGCCAGCAACTCTCCGGCCTGCAGAAGCAGGGACGCGTTTTCGTCCGGTCCGTAGCAGTGGCAGAGGTTTGAGAACAGCAGGATATCGGCTGTTGCGCGGTGCGCGGCGACGAGCCCGGCCAGTTCCCGCGGGTCAAGGATGTTGCAGTGATGAAAGAGCAGGTTCTCCGGAATTGCCTCGGTTGCAGCCCGCGTACAGACGTCAGGCAGGTCGCAGGCGATTCCGTGCCAGAGCGGATGCCGCACCAGAAACTCACGCAGATAGGTGCCGTCCCCCGCGCCGATGTCAATGATGGTGCCCTGCTCCGGCAGCAGGGTGACCGCGTCCCACAACTCCCGGCAGCGAACCTGGGCCGTTTCGCTCATCGCCTGCTGGAAAAGCTGCAGCCGTTCCCGATATTCATCAGGTGACTGTTCACTGTTCAACGCTCCCTGACCATCCTGCAGCACGACCCCAAGCTGCCGCCATTTCTCCATCAGCAGCGGTTCGAATTCCATGACATGGCGCTGACTGGTCTCGCTCGACCGGCTGAGGTAGCTCCTGCTGAAACGTGACAGGAAGAGCCGTCCGTCATACTGTTCCAGCAGTCCGACATTCACGAGCAGTTCAATAAAACGTCGCCCCTCATCAGCTTTCAGCCCGGTTGCCGCCAGCAGTTCCTCAACTGCGTGTTCCCGTTCATCCAACAGATCGATGATTCCGGATTTGAGCGCCTCGTGTATGACGCAGAACATGCGATAGACGCTGGTGAGGTCGCAGAAGGTGCTGTACGAGTCGTCGGAGGGGAGGATTTTCATGGAACTCCTGGTCATAATGAAGCCACCGGCACCGAACACACAGCAGGCCCAAGCGGCAGTGATTGTTGTGTCAGACAGATGACAGCGCCGGGACCGACCGGCATCTTCAGGTTTGCCAATACGCCGAAGTGGCGGATGTCACCCATGCCCGGCGATGCGCTCTTCTTGCATTCCAGCGGGTAGATTGTCCCGTCCTGGATGATCAGCAGATCGATCTCTTTTTTGTCCTTGTCACGGTAGTAGAAAAACGGGGCCTGCCGGCCGTTGTGCCAGTAGCTTTTCAGCAGTTCGCCAATAATCCAGGTTTCCAGGATGGCTCCGGACATGGCCCCCGACTCCAGCGTTTCAGGGGTAGACCACTGGGTCAGATAGGCGCAGAGGCCGGTATCCAGGAAGTACAGCTTGGGGGTTTTCACCAGGCGTTTGGTCAGGTTGCTATGGTATGGCTCCAGCAGATAGACAATGCCGGACGTCTGGAGGATGGAGAGCCAGCTCTTGGCGGTGTTGAAGGCCACATCGGCGTCGCGGGCCAGGTCGGCCATGTTGAGCAGTTGGCCGGTGCGGGCTGCGGCGGCGCGGAGGAAACGGAGAAAGGCCATTTCATCCCCCACGCGGGCCAGATCGCGGATGTCGCGTTGCAGGTAGGTCTGGATGTAGGAGCTGTAGAAGAGGTCGCGGTCCCCCTGTTCTCTCATGGCGATGGCCGGAAACGAGCCGCGCCAGATCAGGCGGTACAGATCCATCAGGTCGAGTGGTGAACTTGCGTCGGTCTCTTCCGGCAGCGGGAGAAATGGCCGGGAGGTTTCCCCCCTGCCGAGCAGTTCACGGCGGGAGAATCCCAGAAGCTGGAGCACCCCGACCCGTCCGGCCAGAGATTCCGAAACTCCCCACATCATCTGGAACTGCTGGGAGCCGGTCAGCCAGAAGAGGTTGGGGGCACGGCGCTGGTCGCAGGCCATCTTGATATAGGGGAGAAGTTCGGGGGCGTACTGGATCTCGTCGATCAGCACCGGCGGCGGAAAACGTTGCATGAAAAGGGCTGGGTCGCTCTTGGCAAGAGCGAGCACCAGCGGATCGTCCAGGG
>Ga0172380_10006698_pt1 | contig 13265 bp, 7 predicted proteins | sample Leawe162metaG_FD_119747 | JGI IMG/M metagenome (GOLD analysis project Ga0172380, IMG submission 119747) | Leachate microbial communities from a municipal landfill in Southern Ontario, Canada - Leachate well 162 metaG | ecosystem: Engineered > Solid waste > Landfill > Unclassified | place... | reverse complement strand
TGGCGCCGACCTTGCGGGCCAGGGCGAGCATTTCCTCGTCCTGGGCGGCCAGACACAGGGATTCGGCCAGCAGCGGCTCTTGGCCGTGTACCGTGACGTTCACCTCGTCCGCCTTGAGAACGCCGAGATCGACGATGGCGCGCCGGGGAACCGGGGTGCCGAACATGATATCGGTCAGTTCGGTGGACAGCATGGACGCTCCCCAGCCGTCGCCCAGGGCGCAGCGGGAGCCCTGCAGCATGAGATTTTCATAATCCTGATCAACGCCCATATGGGTGCGGTGCATGATTTCAACAACCTCACGGTCTATGCCGCGGGGTTCGACGCCCAGACGTTTCCATAACTCCTGGCGTTTTTTCGGCGCCCGCTTCACCATGGTGACGGGCTTATCATCCTGTTTGCCGAAATCCGCCAGGGCGAGCTGGCCGATTTCCAGGGCAATGGCGTTTTTATCCCTGCCCTCGGTTGGCACACCAAAGACCTCGGCAAGCATCTTCAGCTTATTGACATCCTGGATTTCATGGGGGGATTCTCCCTTGGCCGCGGCAATGAAGCCCTTGACCATTTCCCGGGCATGATCGGTGTGGGCCGCCGATCCGGAAGCAATGGCGCGGCAGAAATTCCGCGCCACCACGGTGTCCGCTGTGGCGCCGCAGACGCCGATCATCTCATTGACGCCGTCGATGATCTGGCAGGGCCCCATATTGCAGTTGCGGCAGCAGGTTCCGGTGGAACCAAAGAGACAGGCAGACATGCCGCGCATCTTTACCCGGTCGTAGGCGGTAATGACATTTTTTGCGATGCCCTGGGACAGGACACTCTTCGTGGAGGTGCAGGTTATCTCGATACAGCTTTCACATCCGTTTCTGGAGATTGCCATATTTTTTCCCTCAAGTTATATCAGGCCGGCAGCCTGCTTGGCCGCCTGCACGGTATTTTTCATTAACATGGTTATGGTCATGGGTCCAACGCCGCCCGGCACGGGAGTAATGGCAGCAGCCTTTTCCTTGACCGCGTCAAAATCAACATCCCCGGCAAGAATCGCCTTGCCGTCCGCTGTTTTACCTATCCGATTGACCCCGACATCGATAATAACCACTCCGTCTTTGACCATATCGGCGGTGACCATTTTCGGCACCCCGACGGCGGCGATGATGATGTCGGCGCGTCTGGTGTGGGCCGCCATGTCTTTGGTGCGGGTATGGCAGATGGTGACCGTGGCGTTGCCGCCGTCCCGTTTCTGCAGCATGAGATTGCTGATCGGTTTGCCGACGATATTGCTGCGGCCGATGACCACCACCTCGGCCCCGCTGGTCTTCACCCCGCTGCGGGTCAGAAGCTCAAGGATGCCATGGGGTGTACAGGGAAGATAGCATTGTTCGCCCAGCACCATCTTGCCGACGTTGACCGGATGAAACCCGTCCACATCCTTATCCGGGTTGATGGCATAAAGAACCTTCGCCTCATTGATATGTTTCGGCAGGGGAAGCTGGACCAGAATGCCGTGAATTTTCTCATCATTATTGTATTTCTCAATCAGATTGAGAAGTTCCTGCTCACTGCTGTCTGCGGCAAGTGTCACCTGCTCCGAATGGATGCCCAGGGCATGAGCGGTTTTGTTTTTGGCGGTCACATAAGACTGGGAAGCCGGGTCCTCACCGACAAGAATGGTCACCAGCCCCGGCACCACATTATGCTTTTCCTGCAGCTCGGCAATTTCTATTTTGAGTTCCTCGCGAATGGCTTTAGCGGTCTCGGTCCCGCTGATAATTTTTGCTGTCATTATCACTCCTTAATGGAAAAGAAACATAAATGAAAAAAATGAAATATGGAAAAGGTCTTGTGTTCGCCGTGATTTGCCTGGGGAAAGCAGAAAGATTAGCTAAACTGAGTGAAATATCTTAGTGAACTCAAATCGGTTTTGCAAGGGTTTTATGGTGATTCAAGGAAGAATACAACAAAAGAAAGGTTTAAATTCCAAATAGTTAGGTAATACTACCTAGTAGATATTACCTGTTGCGGCTCTCGGCCAGCTTGACGATGATATCATTGGCCTGGCCGAGACGGGTGACCAGGGTTTTGAAGAAATGTTTGGCAACCTGGGGATGTTTTTCAATGATCTCCATGATTTTATCCCCCGGATAACGTTTGACGGCGGATCTTCCCTTGGAGAGGATGGAGGCGGAACGGGCCACTCCGGAAATCGCCGACATCTCCCCGAAATATTCGCCGGGCTCGGTGATTTCAGCAATTTTTTTGCCATCCTTGACCACCATCAGCGCCCCCTGGATCAACTGAAAAAAATCAATGTCGGTATTGCCCTGGCGGATGATGACATCGCCGTCCTCGTATCTTTCCAAATCCGGATTGACCAGATAGGCGGGCAGACTCTCTTCGGTTATGACGGTTTTCTTCAGCACCTCATCAAGGCTGGTTACCCCTTGAATGGCCTTGAGTATGGCGGCATTGCGCAGAGGAATCATGCCTTCCTGGATAGCCACCTTGCGCAGCTGATCCTCCGGCACCTCCGCGCTGATGGCCTTGGCAACCTCGTCGGTAATCTCCATCAGCTCAAAAAAACCAACCCTGCCTTTATAGCCGCCGCCCCGGCAGACCGGGCAGCCCTTGGGGCCATAGAGCTTGGTAAGATTCTTGATCTGGTCTTCCGTGAAGCCGATGGCGAGCAGCTCCTTCTCATCCGGCACCGGCACCTCCACCTTGCACTCCTTGCACAGACGGCGGCCCAGCCGCTGGGACTGCACCATGGTAATGGCCGAGGCCAGCATGTAAGGGGGAATGCCGATATCCACCAGACGGCCGATGGTGGCGGCGCAGTCATTGGTATGCAGGGTGGAAAAAACGAGATGGCCCGTCATGGCCGCCTTGATGGCAATTTCAGCGGTTTCCATGTCCCGGATCTCGCCGACCATGATAATGTCCGGGTCCTGCCGCAAAAAGGCCTTCAGGGCCGCGGCAAAGGTCATGCCCACCTCCTGATGGACGTTGACCTGATTAATCCCCTTGAAGTTGAACTCCACCGGGTCCTCGGCGGTCAGAATCTTGGTGTCCTCGCTGTTGAGCGAGTTCAGGGCGGAATAAAGGGTAACCGTCTTGCCGCTGCCGGTGGGGCCGGTAACCAGCAGCAGCCCCTGGGGGCGGTTAAGGCAGCGTTTTAAGGTTGCATAGACGTTCGGCTCAAAGCCGAGTTTGGTCAGATCGACATTGAGGGAGTCTTTATCAAGAATACGCAGAACGATACTTTCGCCGAAAAGGGTGGGCAGGGTGGAGACCCGGAAATCAACCACCTTGTTTTTGCCGATCCGCATCTTGATTCTGCCGTCCTGGGGAACACGGCGTTCCGTGATATCGAGGCTGGAAAGGATTTTTACCCTGGAGTTCAAGGCGTTCTTGATACTTAACGGCAGACTCATCGATTTGTAGAGGGAACCGTCCAGACGGTAACGGACCTGCAGGGTCTTCTCGTAGGGTTCGATATGGATATCGCTCACCCCGTCCTTGACCGCCTTGATGAGGATACCGTTCACCAGTTTGATAATCGGCGCGTCGGAGGCGGAGAACTCTTCCGCCTCCCTGCCGCTGTCACTCTCGATGGCCATATCTTCGGCGGCTTCCGAGGCCAGGGTGCCGAAGTCATCGATACTGGTGACGTCCTCCTCCTCCTCAATCTTCTCCTCAGCGCCGGTCAGCTGGAGGAATTCCTCCTCGCTGATCTTGTAATATTTCTTATAGGCCTCGAAAATATCCTTTTCCGTGGAGACGCAGACGGACAAAACCATCTTCACCTCGGACTGGAGTTCTTCCACGGCGCTGGTATCGGTGGGCTCGGCCATGGTGACCTGCAGCGTCTTGCCGGTAACCCGCAGGGGAAGGGCGCAATATTTTTTGACGATGGCAAAGGGTACGGTTTTGAAGATCTCCGGGTTGGGCGGTTCCTTTTTGAGATCAACGGAGGGGAAATTATGGAGCCGGCTCAGCACATTGAGGATGGTGGAGTCTTCTATGTAGCCGAGCTTGATGAGAATACTGCCCAGCCGCTGGCCATTTTTCTTCTGAATGGCCAGGGCTTCCTCAAGCTGGGTATTGAGAATATGCCCTTCCCTTCTGAGCACCTCGCCGATCTTGGTCTTGCCTGCGCCGGACTGGTCTTTAACGGTTGTTCTGAGGCCGGCTTTTTTATCAACTATTTTCTGTGCGGGAAGCGCCATATGTCAAATGAGGTGGAGGTTGTTTGAAAGTATTTTCATATTAGCTCATTATGGTGGGCATAACAACTTTTTCAAATATCGGTCCGCTGGAAAGTAATAAAAAAAGGCGATACCGGGGAGCGCAAACTCCCAAATCGGCATCGCCTTGGTTGCCTGGAAAGGTTTTCGATCAGAAAACGCCTTTCACTTTCCCGGTTTCCACGTCCACGTCAATACGCCGGTATGCGGGATCCGAGGCCGTACCGGGCATCAGACTGATGGCCCCGGCCACGGGAACCACAAAACCGGCGCCCTTGTAGGTGAGGATATCGCGGATCGGCAGGGTCCAGCCTTTGGGCACCCCTTTCAGCCGCGGCTCATGGGACAGGGAGAGATGGGTCTTGACCATGCAGGTGCCCATCTCCTTCATCTCGGGATCAGCCTCCATCCGTTTCAGCTTGTCCTGGGCCTCCGGGGTGTAACTGACACCATCGGCGCCATATACATCCCTGGCGATCAACTCAATGCGCTTGCTGAGCGGGGTGTCGAGATCATAGAGGAACTTGAAGTCGTTTTTCTCCTCGCAGGCGTCAATGACCGCGTCGGCGAATTCAAGGGCGCCCTCGCCGCCATACTGCCAATGGCGCGACAGGGCGACCCTGGCGCCGGCGGCCTCGCCCAGGCGGCGCACCGCTTTGATCTCCTCTTCGGTATCGGTGTAGAAGGCATTGAGGCAGACCACCGGATTGATGCCGGCCTTTTTCACGGTCTGGATATGGTGGATGAGGTTTTTGCAGCCTTCCTCAACCCAGCCGACATTTGCTTTCTTGTATTCTTCGGGCATGGGCTTGCCGGGCACCGGAATCGGGGCCCCGCCATGGCATTTGAGCGCCCTGATGGTGGCGACAATGACCGCGCAATTGGGTTTGAGCTTGCTGTAGCGGCATTTGAGATTCCAGAATTTTTCAAAACCGATGTCTGCGCCGAAGCCGCTTTCGGTGACGTTGTAACCGGCGATTTTCAAGGCAACCCGGTCAGCGATGACGGATGACTGGCCGATGGCGATGTTGGCAAAGGGGCCGGCATGGACGATGACCGGCTGGCCTTCGATGGTCTGCAGCATATTGGGGTTTAAGGCCTCCACCATCCAGGCGGTCATGGCGCCGTCCACCTCCAGATCAGCCGTGGTGACCGGCCGGTCCTGCCGGTCATAGGCAACCACGATCTTGCCGATTCTCTCGCGCATGTCTTTGAGGTCGGTGGCGATGGCCAGAATGGCCATGATCTCGGAGCTTACGGCAATGGCGAACTTGGACTGCATGGTATAGCCGTCCATTTTGCCGCCCTGGCCGATGGTGATATTGCGCAGGGCCTGGGCGCAGAAATCGATGATCCAGCCGAATTCAACCTTCTTGGGATGGATATCAAGCCTGCGCAGATTTCTCTTGGCCAGCTGCTCATCGGTGTAATTCGCCTCATGCTGCATGCGGGAGGTAAGGGCCACCATGCCGAGATTATGGGCGTTCATGATGGCGTTGATGTCGCCGGTGAGCCCCAGGGAAAAAGGGGTAAGCGGAATACACTGGGCCAGCCCGCCGCCGGCGGCGCTGCCCTTGATGTTCATAGTGGGGCCGCCGGAAGGCTGGCGGATGGCGCCGATCACGCTTTTGTTTCTTTTGCCGAGGCCCTGCACCAGCCCCATGGCGCAGGTGCTCTTACCCTCGCCCAGCGGGGTGGGAGTAATGGCGGTTACGTCGACATATTTGCCGTCAGGCCTGTCCTTCAACCGGTCAAGAATCTTGCGGTAGTCGAGCTTTGCCACATAATGGCCATGGGGCAGAAGTTCTTCCTTTGCAAGGCCGAGCTGTTCCGCCAGTTCGTAAACCGTCTTCATATTCTTTTCAGCATCTTCGGCAATTTCCCAATCTGCGTGCTTTGTTGGATCAAGAACCATCACTTCCTCCTTCTCATGACAATATTAATAAATGATGAGCCTTCTGCAAAAATCCCCTTTCGTCATTCCCGAGACCGTTGTCGTGAATCCGGGGATACCTGGAGTTCAAAGTGCTCCGGATTTCCGACAACGATGCCGCCGAAAATCCCGGCATCAACGAATTTAGGAGCCGTTCCGAAATAACATGTTGTTTTTTACAACGGCTTAGCTAAAAGCTCTGAATATTTGGCAATTATGGCAATTTTTGGACGCACGTCTCCCCTGCTGCCGGCTGGAAACAATTGTCAATACTCTATTCTTTTACTGAAAACAATCGGCAAATCTACTTAGGGGCCGTTAAGAAATAAACATTCCCTTTGCGGCTATTTCGTTACGGCCCCTTATGCCGCCTGCATTTCAATGTAGCAGTTATTCTTGAACAACGGCTTATTTTTCAGGAGTCAAGTACGCAAAAACAGAAGGAAAGAGAATCTTGAAATCTTCCAGCAGGGGGATCATCACTTCCCGCATGGAGGGATCGGCGCCCATGGAAGTACGCAGCTTGAACATATGGAGCCATTGGAGAAAATTCCCATAGACGATCAATTCGGTTTTACAGGAATTGGGCAGCACGGTTCTGGCGGCCTGGGGGGTTGAGGTTTCCAGCAGCTTGACATAAAGTCTTTCGGTCTCCAGCATGGCGGTTTCCCAGAGTTGATACTCCGCGCTGCCTTCCTCGTAGAAAAGAGGCTTGATGAATGTCACCTGGCTGCCGAATTTGCTGTCGCTGTAACGGCAGTAACGCTGGCTCTCCTGGAGAAAGCTGCAGGGCCGATGCCTTACCATTTCATGGGTGACGGCCCGATTAACGATAAATCTTACCGCAATATAGCGATGCTTGGCCAGCAGATCGCTTGACAGGGCATCGACCTCGGCCAGGGGCAGTTTTTCCACCAGCACCCCTTCCTGCAGGAGCAAGCCCCTTTTCGGCAGAATATCTTCAAAAAAGAGCGGATGCCTTTCCGCCAGATAATGGGTGATACCCTTGACGATCTTGAGGTTGCCGTGGCTCTGGAAAAGCTCACGGAAGGCGCGGACCGAACCGCTGACCAGCAGGGCCTTTTTTTCCAGCCGGTCAATCTGCAGGAATTTGGGCAGCACGGAAAAAAGCTGGACTATATGCGACTCACGGTCAATATCTATTTTTAACGTCAGAACGGCCATTTCCGCCACAGAGTTATGACCATGCTTTAAAATCCTGCGGATAAAAGGAGGGGCGGAATCGGCACTGATCTTATCTTCGCTTTTATAACAGAGACGGCCACAGGCCTCAATGCGCACGGCCAGGCTTTGCCGGTCGAGATCCGTGAGGATTTCATAGGAGGGAGGAATGACTTTCATGGCTGCTAACACCTTTTATTGGGGCGTGAAATATACTTTTTTACCAACGCATCAATGATTGATGAACTCGCATCAAGTCTGTTTTCACCACAGAGCACACCGAGATCACAGAGAAAATATTTTCATTTTCAGCAAGTTATCTCTCTGGACTTTGTGCTCTCTGCGGTTAATTTTCAGTTTTTACCAATGCATCAATTCATTTGTTCTGCCAGAAAGGAGACATCTGCCGCAGGTTGGCGATAATGCCCGGCATCTTATCCAGCACGAAATCCACCTCGTCCTCGTTGTTATAGACACTGAGGCTGTAACGGATCGAACCGTGGGCCGCGGTGAACGGCACCCCCATGGCGCGCAGTACATGGGACGGCTCCAGGGAGCCGGAGGTGCAGGCAGACCCGGACGAGGCGCAGATGCCGAACCGGTCCATATGCAGCAGGATCGCCTCCCCTTCCACATATTCGAAACTGACATTGGCGGTATTGGGCAGACGCTGGGTTTTGTGGCCGTTGAGCAAAGCATTGGGAATTTTTTCCAGCAGCCCTTTTTCCAGCTTGTCGCGCAGGGCCCTGACCGTGGTGTTTTCTTTGACAATATGGCGGGCGGACAGTTCACAGGCCTTGCCCAGGCCGATGAGAGAGGCGACATTTTCCGTGCCGCCCCGGCGGCCATGCTCCTGGTGGCCGCCGATCAGAAACGGCACAAAAGGCGTTCTCTTCCGGACATAAAGCACCCCTATGCCCTTGGGGGCATGCAGTTTATGGCCTGACATGGAGAGAAAATCAACCGGCACCGTGGACAGATCAATGGGGATTTTGCCCACCGCCTGGACGGCATCGGTATGAAAGAGAATTCCCCTGTTTTTGGCGATCTTGGCCATTTCTTCAATGGGGAAAATCACCCCGGTTTCATTATTGGCCCACATGACGCTGACAATGGACGTTTCATCGCTCAGGCTGTCTTCATAGCGCTGCAGATCAAGGGTGCCGTCACTCTCCACCGGCAGTTCGGTAATCCGGTGCTTATGGCCGGTGAGGGAATCAAGGCCCCGGCACAGGTTTTTTACGGCCGGGTGCTCGACCCTGGTGGTGACGATGTGCCTTTTCTCCGGCTGGGCCTGGAGCGCGGCAAGGATTGCCGTGGAATCGCTTTCCGTGCCGCAGCTGGTAAAGATGATCTCTTCGGGCTCCGCATTGATCAGTTCGGCAATCTGCCCCCTGGCAGTCCGCACTGCCCTGCCGACCTGCCCGCCGAAGGTATGCATGCTGGACGGATTGCCGTACAGTTGCGAAAAATAGGGCAGCATGGCCTCCAGGACCTCAGGGGCAACCATGGTGGTTGCATTGTTATCCATGTAGATGATTCCGTCCGTTGCGCTCATATCTTGCTCTCCTCAACTATCAAGGTGTCAAGCACCTGCTCCCTGAGTTTTTTCTCGATATATTCCTTCAAGGTCGTCTGGGATTTGGAACAACTGGCGCAGGAGCCCCGCAGCGAAACAATGACATAATCACCATCCACATCGAGCAACTCCACATCCCCGCCATCCTTTTTCAGGGTCGGCCGCACCTCCCGTTCAAAGACATCCTCGATCATCTTGATCTTCTGGATATTGGTCAGCCGCTTGGGCCCGGTCATGGGAATGATCTTCGGCTTGCCGGTCTTTCGCACCTCGTTGATCAGCTCCTGGATGCGGTCCACGCATTTGCCGCAGCCGCCGCCGGCCTTGGTGAAGTTGGTCACCTCCTCCACCGTGCGCAGATTGCTCTCCTCAATGGCCCGTTTGATTTCCAGATCAGTCACGCCAAAGCATTCGCAGACAAGCTCCCCTTCCGCCATGGGCAAGGCCACCCCGCGGTAATTGGCGATGGCTGACTCCAGGGCCTCGCGGCCCATGACGGAACAGTGCATCTTCTCCTTGGGCAGGCTGCCGAGATAGTCGGCGATATCCTCATTGGTGATCTTGGCGGCCTCTTCCAGGCTGAGTCCCTTAATCATCTCCGTCAGCGCGGAGGATGAGGCAATGGCACTGGCACAGCCAAAGGTCTTGAACTTGGCATCAATAATTTTTTGTTTCGCCTCATCAAGTTTGAAGGTGAGTTTCAAGGCATCGCCGCAGGACAGGGAACCGACTTCGCCGATCCCGTCCGGATTTTCGATTTCACCTACATTTCTCGGGTTTAAGAAGTGTTCTTTGACTTTATCGGTATATTCCCACATAGTTCAAATTCCCTTTCATATGGTAACAATATGATTGTGATTCATAGACGAAGACACATCACAGGAGCTTAGGAGCCGTTACGAAATAACATGGCCATTTTTGCAATTTCGTTACGGCTCATTATACCCCTCAAGAGGGTACTGAAAAGAGTACCGTTGGGGCGCATTTCTCCGGCCATGTTTTTTTTACAACGGGTTATCAGGCAGACGAAACAAACATAGTGATTCGCCCCACAAAAAGCAACAAATATATGGCCGGGCGGCTTATCCCTCCCCTTTGAAAAAACGGGCAATCGTTTCGGCCAGCTCAGGGCCGATTCCCGGAACCGCGGCAAGTTCGGCAGCTGAGGCATTCTTCAGCTTTGTCAGGCTGCCGAACACCTGCAGCAATTTCTTTTTTCGCTCTGGACCGACCCCGGGAATGTTGTCGATCTCCGAAGCAAAGGCCGATTTATGGCGTAATTTCCGGTGGAAGGTGATGCCGTAGCGGTGGGATTCGTCCCTGATGCGCATGAGCAAGAGCAGCAAGGGGGAATGGCGGGGCAGCAGAATGGGATTCTTGCGGCCCGGCCGGTAAAGCTTTTCACCCTCCTGGCCTTTTTCCTTGGCAATACCCGCCAGCTCTATCCTGTCCTCCAGGTTAAAGCGCCTGGCCAGATCAACCGCGACATGCAGCTGCCCCTTGCCGCCGTCAAGCAGCAGCAGGTCAGGCAGGTCATCCTCGGCAACACCCCGCGTGAATCTTCGCTCCAGCACCTCGGCCATCATCCGGTAATCATCCGGTCCGGGCACCGTCCTGATCTTGAAATGACGGTAGCGTTTGCCCGACTTTTCCCCTTTTTCAAAGCAGACCAGGGAGCCCACCGCCTGCTGGCCGCTGATATTGGAGATATCCAGGCATTCGATCCGCTCCGGCCGGCGCTGCAGATGCAGGGTTTCCACCAGGGCAGCGGCCAGGACATCCCAGCTCTTTTCCTTTGCATCCCGTTCGCTGAAAACCTGCCGGGCATTGGCCTGGGCCATGCCGATCAACCGGGTCTTGTCGCCGCGCACCGGCACCTTGAATGCCACCTGCTGTTTTTTTCTTTCGGTAAGCCATTCGCCGAGCAGCTGATGATCATCGGGCAGCAAGGGAAACAGCAGTTCCCTGGGGATAAAATTCGCCTCCTCATAGTAGCGCTTGACGCTTTCCGCCAGCACCTCGCTGTCTTCCCCTACCGGCTCGGCCAGAAAAAATACCTGCTGCCCCAGCACCCGGCCATGGCGGACGGTGATGACGGAGATGGCCACGGACTGGCCTTGCCGCACCATACCGAACACGTCAAGCTCAAGGGCGTCTTCCCCGGCCACCACCTGTTTTTCCAGGGTCTCCGTAAGGGCCCGCAGCTGGTCCCGGTACAGGGCCGCCTCCTCAAACTGCAGGCGGGAAACGGCCAGGGCCATTTTCTCCTTGAGCTTGTGGCTGAGCTCCCGGTTTCTGCCCTCAAGAACCAGCAGCACATCCCGCACCATTTCCTGATAGAGATCTGCATCCACCTTGCCCATGCAGGGGGCCAGGCATTTTTTCATCTGGAAATTGAGGCAGGGCCGTGACCTTTTTTCCAGCTCAGCCCCCTTGCAGCGCCGCAGGGGGAACAGGGACTGCAGCAGGCGGATGGTGGACCACATGGCCGTACTTGAGCTGAACGGCCCGAAGTAGCGGGACTTATCCTTCATCTTGCGCCGGGTCATCATGACCCGGGGCCAGGTTTCGTTAACCGTCACCTTGATCAGCGGGTAATTCTTGTCGTCGCGCAGAATGACATTGTACTTGGGCCGATGCTCTTTGATCAGCGAGGCCTCCAGGATGAACGCCTCCTTTTCCGTGCGGGTGAGAATGGTCTCCACCCGGGCAATACGGCTGACCATGACCGCGGTTTTCGCATGGGCCGCCCCCTGCACCCGGGCATAGGAGGCCAGCCGCTTGCGCAGATCCAGGGCCTTGCCCGCATAGATCACCTTGCCGGCGCGGTTGTACATCAGATACACGCCGGGGCTGTTGGGGATGGTTTTCAGGAAATCGGGACTGAGAATGGGATGAATATCCTTTGTCTGTGACATGGGCTTTTCTTACCATAATGCGCAGGAAGAGCACATTTTTTTTCTCGCCTTCAGGCCGGCATTCTAGTAGATTCAGTGAGTTTCGGAGCTTTGCGACCAGTGGTGCGAGGATATCAACCGGGCGCAGCCCGATGTTGGTTATGACTTGGTCTATGTGGATGAAGAGGGCTTCCGGAAGTATCAGCCGAAAACATTCCGGCAGCTGCTGGATGGGTTCCGGGAATATAAAAAAACGGAAATATAAGAAAGCGTTGCCCCGGATATTATGCGGGTGTAATGTTTACAGCTTTGCTGAATCTCATTCATTTTAATAAATTTCAAATCAGGATATCACCATGAAGAAAATAGCGGTTCTCGCCGGTGACGGTATCGGCCCGGAGGTCATGAAAGAGGCGATCAAGGTGCTTGACGCGGCCCAGAAAAAATTCTCGTTTGCCCTCGACTATGTTTTTGCGGATGTGGGCGGCTGCGCCATTGACAACCATGGCCAGGCCCTGCCCCCGCAGACCCTGAAGACCTGCGAAGAGAGCGATGCCATCCTGTTCGGCTCGGTGGGCGGCCCCAAATGGGAGAGCCTGCCCCCCGAGCAGCAGCCGGAACGGGCCGCCCTGCTGCCCCTGCGCAAACATTTCGACCTGTTCTGCAACTACCGGCCAGCCAGGGTGTTTAAATCATTGGTGGGCGCCTGCCCGCTGCGGGCCGACATCATCAAGGACGGCTTTGACCTGCTCTGCGTGCGTGAGCTGACCAGCGGCATCTACTTCGGCCAGCCCAAGGGCCGGGAAGGCAGCGGCCCCTCGGAAAAGGCCTGGGACACCCTGGTCTATACCCGGGCGGAAATCGAACGCATCACCCGCATGGCCTTTGATGCCGCCCGGCTGCGCCGCAAAAAGGTGACCTCGGTGGACAAGGCCAACGTGCTGACCACCATGGTGCTGTGGCGGGAGGTGGTCAAGGAGATCGCCAGGGAATACCCCGACGTGACGCTCAACCACATCTATATCGACAACGCCACCATGCAGCTGGTGCGTGATCCCCACCAGTTTGACGTGCTGCTCTGCGACAACATGTTCGGCGACATCATCTCCGACGAATCGGCCATGCTCACCGGCTCCATGGGCCTGCTCGCCTCGGCCAGTCTCAACAAGGATAAATTCGGCCTGTTTGAGCCGGCCGGCGGTTCTGCCCCGGACATTGCAGGCCAAGGCATCGCCAATCCCATTGCCCAGATCCTGTCCGCCGCCATGATGCTCCGTTACAGCTTCGGCCTGGATGAGGCGGCCAGCGCCATTGACCAGGCGGTGGAACGGACGCTCGATGCCGGCATCCACACCCGCGACATTGCCGTGGACCCGAACAAAGTGGTCAACACCGCGGAAATGGGCGACGCCATTGTCAAAAATTTACTC
>Ga0172380_10006697_pt1 | contig 13270 bp, 13 predicted proteins | sample Leawe162metaG_FD_119747 | JGI IMG/M metagenome (GOLD analysis project Ga0172380, IMG submission 119747) | Leachate microbial communities from a municipal landfill in Southern Ontario, Canada - Leachate well 162 metaG | ecosystem: Engineered > Solid waste > Landfill > Unclassified | place... | reverse complement strand
TCACAAATGACGGTGTGTCTATTGCAAAAGAAATCACCCTTAAGGATCGTTTTGAAAATATGGGTGCGGAGATTGTGAAGGAGGTTGCAACCAAGACCAATGATATTGCAGGAGACGGTACCACCACCGCGACTATTTTGACGCAGGCCCTGGTTTCTGAAGGATTTCGCCAGACTGCTATGGGTATGAGTCCTATGGCAGTTCGTGTGGGTATGGAACATGCAGCAAAGGATGTGGTCGCAGCGCTTAAGAAGCTTGCAACACCCATTAGCAAGAAAGATGAGATTAAGCAGGTGGCGACTATCTCAGCAGAAAGCGAAGAAATTGGACAGAAAATTGCAGAGACTATTGATAAGGTAGGGAAGGATGGTGTGGTGACCGTCGAAGAGTCACAGTCATTTGGTATCGAAACAGAACTTACTGAGGGAATGGAATTTGACCGTGGGTATGTATCGCCGTACATGATTACCAATCATGAGCGTATGGAGGCAGAGTATCGCGAGGTGCCTATGCTCATTACCGACAAGAAGATTTCTACCGTACAGGCAATCCTTCCTCTTTTGGAGAAGCTCGCACAGACAGGTAAAAAAGAACTTGTCATCATTGCTGACGATGTCGATGGTGAAGCGCTCGCAACATTTGTAGTCAACAAATTGCGTGGAGGATTTTCAGTGCTCGCAGTGAAGGCTCCAGGGTATGGTGATCGCAAGAAGGAGATTTTGCAGGACATCGCTATTACTGTCGGAGGTCAGGTAGTATCTGAAGATCTCGGTATTAAGCTCGAGAATACCGAAATTGAAATGCTTGGTCGCGCAGCTCGCGTCGTATCGACGAAAGACAGTACCGTAATCGTAGGTGGCAAAGGAAAGAAGTCGGACATCGACGCGCGCGTAAAAGCACTTCGTGCGCAACGTGAAAATACTGATTCAAAGTTTGATAAAGAGAAACTTGAAGAGCGTATTGCAAAACTCTCGGGTGGCGTTGCGGTCATTCGCGTAGGAGCTGCGACTGAGACAGAGATGAAGTATTTGAAACTCAAGATCGAAGACGCTGTCAATGCAACGAAGGCAGCTATTGAAGAGGGTATCGTTGCGGGAGGTGGGTCGGCGTTGGTCAAAGTATCTGGAGACTTGATGAAAAAGCTTGTCGAGCGTGAAGAGAAGCGCACTATTGGTCGCGAAGAGGCTATTGGGTATCACATCGTACTCAAGGCACTCGAGGCGCCTTTGAAGCAAATCGCAGTGAACTGTGGAAAAGATGACGGCTCAGTTATTTTGAGCAAGGTGCGTGAAGCAAAGGGTAATGGTGGCTATGATGCAGTGAATGATGTGATTGTGCCAGATATGTTGAAGGCAGGCATTATCGACCCAGTGAAGGTGACTCGCAGTGGTGTGGAGCGCGCAGTTTCTGCTGCAGCTATTCTTCTCACGACTGAGGCAGCTATTGCTGATGAGCCGGAAGAGGTGAAGCCAGCGATGCCGGGAGGTATGCCTGGGATGGGGGGGATGGATTACTAAATGGAAAGTAGAGAGTGGAAGGTAGATTGTAGGCTAAAGTAGCTAAAGCTACTCGCCCAAGGAAAGTAGTAAGAAACCCCCCGCAAGCTTCGCTTGCGGGGGGGTTCTTAAAACAAAAGACCGCCTCACCGAGAAGACGTATTCCCGGTGAGGGAAGGGGTCTTTCGGCGCGGCGGTTCAGTAAGGAACTGAGTAAGCAATGAAAGCCATGACGATGGCGTTCCATAGAAGGAAAGAAACCATTTCGTACTCCTAAGCGCGGTGGACGTCATATACAATTAACTACCAATCAGGCTCATTGTCAATATTGTTTCTCGTATTGTATAATATTGGCATATGAATATCACATACATCATTTTAGGAGTTGTCGCTGCAGTTATTTTATGGGTTATCGTTTCGTACAATAAATTTGTACGCCTTATTCAGCAGACAAAAGAGGCGTGGGCAGATATTGATGTTCAGCTCAAGCGTCGCTATGACCTTATCCCTAATCTCGTAGAGACCGTAAAAGGATATGCATCTCATGAGAGGGAGACATTGGACTCAGTGACCGAGGCGCGCAATCAAGCGACGCAGATTCACGTAGATCCTTCAAACATTACTCCAGCACAAATCACTGCGATGGCAGGTGCAGAGGCAGGATTGGGACAAGCACTTGGTCGCCTCTTGGCAGTCGCAGAAAACTACCCCGACTTGAAAGCGAATACAAACTTCCTCGAACTCCAGCGTGAGCTCTCAGACACAGAAAATAAAATCCAGGCAGCTCGTCGCTTTTATAACGGCAATGTGCGTGACCTCACTATCGGCATTCAGTCATTTCCAGGCAATCTCATTGCAGGTGCTTTTGGTTTTGCTGCAATGGAATACTTTGAACTTGGCGAAGGTGAAGAAGCTGCACGCAACCCAGTCGCAGTAAAATTCTAGTATGAAGCGAGAACCCATCGTCATAAACGGACAGCAAATAGGACGCTTCCGTGCGAGTTGGCTGTTGGTCAAAGAATCTGCCCGCTTTTTGCAGGCAGACAAGGAGATTCTCTGGTTTCCCATTGTGATGTTTTTCTTTGAGGTATTTTGCTTCGGGTTATTGGTTGGGGCTTTTGTGCTCGGCTTTGTGTCATTTGGCGAAGAGACTGCAACGCAGTATGAAAAGATACTCTCGTATGCATTTCTCTTTGGTCTCTATGTCATTGGTGCATTTGGTTTTGCATTTGCACAAGCGGGCATCACGCATATTGTCTTTACGCGTTTGCACGGGGGAGACGCTACCTTTGGTGAAGGATTTAGCAAGGCATTTTCGCATGCGCCAGCATTGTTTCTATGGGCTCTTATCACGAGTACGGTGGGACTTGTCCTCAACATGATCTCAGAACGCTCAAAGCTCTTAGGGCGCATAGTAGCCGCTATCTTAGGCACAGCATGGGCAGTGCTCACATACTTTGTCGTGCAGGCAGTAGTACTTGATAAAAAGGGCGTCGTTGAAGGTATTCGTCATTCGAGTATTACCTTCCGTCGCACGTGGGGTGAAACACTGGTGAGTAATGTGTCGCTCAGCCTCATTTTCTTGTGCGCACATCTCTTGGTGCTTCTTGCGAGCGGGGGACTCGGTGTCTTTTTCATTGTAGAGAATCTGCCGTTCTTAGCGCTCGGCGTACTCTCGTTTTACGTTATATGGTTTTTTGCGGCCATCTTGGTCCAGACATCACTCGAGAGTATCTTGCGCGTACTACTCTATGTGTATGCAGGCGAGCATGTCGTCCCAGCAAATTTCAATCAAGAATTACTTGGCCAGATATTAGGCAGGTCAAAAGTTTCTCAGCCTGAAGCAGAATCACCAAACCCAAATCCCGGTACTCACACGGTATAAAACCATGTCGCATAAGTATCACAAACTGGTACGTGACACTATTCCCGAACTCATTCGCGACAATGGCGAGAAGCCTGTGGTGCGGAAGATGAGCGTGAAAGAATTTAAAAATGAGATACGGAAAAAACTCATTGAAGAAGTAACAGAGTTGGTGCACGCGACGGACAGGCAAAGTCTCCTTGAAGAGCTTGCTGATATACAGGAGGTGCTGATAGCCTTATATGAGGTAGAGCATATTGAATGTTCTGACGTAACCAAAGCTGCGCGAGCAAAAAGAAAAGTACGAGGAAGTTTTTCAAAAAGACTTTTTCTTGAAGACGTTGTTGTATACTAAGCGTATGAAACAGAGTGTCGGCATACTTTTTGTGGCATGTGTAGTGCTGTGTGGTATGTTGTCTGGGGTGCAGTCGCTTTTTGCGGTCAGTGAAGAAAAGGTTCTTCGCTTCGATGCTTTATTTGAAGTAGAGAAGGATGCGAGCATGTCCGTCACCGAGCGTATCCAGTATGACTTTGGCGGCAATGAACGTCACGGCATCTATCGCGATATCCCCGAGTCGTTTGTCGATGCCGGGGGTACCACGCACAGTCTTTCGCTTTCGGACATTGTGGTGACTGATGAAGCAGGCGCTTCAGTACCTATCGAGATTTCGTCTCAAGAGGACGATGTACATATTCGCATTGGTGACCCAGATGCCACCATCACAGGTCTGCATACCTATGTCATCAGGTATACCGCACACGATGTAGTAGCATTTCTTTCTGATAGAGATGAATTGTATTGGAATGTGACGGGGAATGGATGGGAAGTGCCTATCGAAGAGGTGACAGCGACAGTAGTCTTGCCGCAAGGATTTGATGAGAAAGAAATTTCCACGAGTTGCTATCGAGGGTTGTTTGGCAGTACTGAAAAGTGTGCGGTGTCGGATACCGTGTCGCTCGATATGCAAGAAAATGTGATGGGAGGTGACGGGGCGCCATCAGGGCGTGTACAGACACTCACCTTTGCGGATGCAGGCCTCGCTCCTTCAGAAGGGCTCACCGTAGCGGTCGGCTTTCCTAAAAGCATCATCCTAGAAAGCTTCTGGCATAAGCTCGTGGCCTTTTTTTGGTTGTACTTTGAGTACATAGATAAGGTGGTAGGAGCGCTCGTGCCGCTTGTCGTGGGTTTCTTTGCGTGGAAGACGTGGTATGTGCGAGGACGTGACCCTAAAGGGCGTTCGACCATCATTCCTGAGTATGCACCGCCCGGAGATCTTTCCGTATTAGAGTCTGCTTTAGTCTTGAGAGAAAAAATAGCCCCGCAAGATGTGATCGCGGGAATCGTCGAGCTTGCGGTAAAAGGTGCGCTGACTATAAAAGAAGTAGAGAAGAAAGTACTGCTCTTTTTCTCCAAAAAAGAATATCGCCTCAAAAAGACAGGACGTACTGACATGCTTTCGGAAGTACAAGAGGAGTTACTCGCAACCCTCTTTCATTCTGCGACAGGTGGTGAAGATGGAGAGATACTTGTCTCTGAGATCAAAGCAAATACGTTTGTACAAAATTTCATACAGGTCAAACGAAAAGCAGGTGAAATGGTATTGCGAAAAGGGTACTTTACGCGTAATCCCTATGGCGATCGTAGTTGGTTGATGGCGGCAACATTTCTCTTTCCACTCGTAGGTATTCTCGAATCCATTTTTCTCGGCATAGGCTGGATTTTAGCCGGCTTCGTTTTCACAGGGATGCTCTGCGGCATCTTTGAATACTTCATTACCCAAAAGACCAAAGAGGGCGCCCTGGCCAAAGATACCCTTCTGGGTCTCAAGCGCTATATCACCGTCGCAGAGAAAGACCGTATCGAATTTCATAACGCGCCAGAGAAAACTCCTGAGCTTTTTGAAAAACTACTCCCGTACGCCATACTTTTGGGGGTGACTGAGATATGGGTCGCAGAATTTAAAGACATCATGCAGACACCGCCTTCGTGGTACGGGTCCACTGACTCCTCGTGGAATATGACCGCATTTGCGAGTCACATGAATACGTTTTCGAGCGCGTTTGCGATGGCGTCGACTCCTCGGTCTTCGGGGTCGTCGGGCTCAGGAGGAGGCGGTTTTTCTGGCGGTGGAGGTGGTGGAGGAGGCGGTGGGAGCTGGTAGCGCGACCTGAAAGAAATGCTACACTTATGCGTATAAAGTAAAAATATATGGCAACACTCTATACACAGCAGTCACGTAACATTACCAAAACCTATCTCTTGATGGGCGTCTTTTTCATTGCCGTCATGGGTATTGGATGGGCGGTGAGTCTTTACTTTGGCAATCCGTTTATTCTCTACATAGCTGTCGCTTTTGCGCTCATTATGAATGTAGGGAGTTATTGGTTTTCTGACAAGCTCGTCCTCTCGATGACGGGCGCGCATCCTGTCGAGATGAAAGATAATCCCGAGCTCTATCGCATCGTTGAAAATCTCGCTATCACTGCAGGGCTCCCTATGCCAAAGATTTACATGGTAGACGATATGGCGCCCAACGCCTTTGCCACAGGGCGTAACCCAGAGCATGCAGTTGTCGCAGTGACATCAGGCCTCCTGGGTATGCTCGACAAAGCTGAGCTCGAGGGTGTGATCGCGCATGAGCTTTCCCACATTGGAAATCGCGACATGTTGGTGATGACGGTCGCTGTCGTCCTCGCAGGATTTGTCGCTATTGTTGCAGATATGTTGCTCCATGCGTCTATGTTTGGAGGTAACAGAGATAGCGATAGTAAGGCAGGACCGCTCTTTATCATACTTGCTATTGCGGGGGCTATTCTTGCGCCTATTGCCGCACAGCTCATTCAGCTCGCTATCTCACGAAAGCGTGAGTTCCTTGCCGACGCGTCGGGTGCACTTTTGACACGCTATCCAGAAGGACTTGCCTCAGCCCTCGAGAAGATCTCTCGCGCGGGCATCCCTATGCAGCACCAGAGCAATGCGACCGCGCATCTCTTTATTGCAGATCCCACCGGTGGAGAAGGAAAGAAGAGTATCGGGAGTCGCATCGCGGGACTCTTTGCAACGCATCCTCCTGTAGAAGAGCGAGTTGCGGCACTCCGGGGTACTGAGATACACTAGTGGCAGGAGGTGTGTCATGGACGACAAACGATATCGCGTTCCACCTACGGGCGAATTGTCGGGTGAAGGTTCGGGCGTTCGACCCCTTCGAATCAGACGAGAGAATCCTCTCGCACGCAGGGTACGTGCAGGAGGAATGTTTCCCAGGTGGGTTGCTCGAAGAGAAGAAGAAAGGAGGAAGAAAAAACGTTGAACATTTCTCACTACAAACGGCGGTCTCACCCAGAGTGACGACCGCCGTAACGCTTTCCTATTCTCCTCATTTCCTGTATTTTATATGAGTCGCAGAGTTTTCTGTAATGAAAATTGGAGGCGTCGGATAGTGGTTTATTCCACCGCCTTGGAAAGGTGGCATACCGCAAGGTATCGGGAGTTCGAATCTCCCCGCCTCCGCTTTGGTTTTTACGAGGGAAACGTGGCATCGGGGAAACTCGATCGGGGTACTGAACATGTACTGTTCGAATCCTTCACACTTGACAAAAAATATAAATTGTGTATAATGTACATCATGATAAAGAACATAACCTCGGTAATTGCTGGAACTGCATATAACGGCGCTTTTGCGTAGCCGAGGTATTTCTATTGAGACTAAACTTTGAACGACCTCGGCTGAATGAAAGCTGAGGTTTTTCATTTGGTAGATGTTCTTCAAACCCAGGAGGCAGCAATGTTACAAGTCGAGGTTGCTTGTCGGGACGAATGTGTCTTAGACAGAGAGCAGGTGCTCAACGTTATCCGTCGTGCGTTCGGAAGGGAAAGCACGGCGAACTATGTTAAGCGTTTAGATGAAGAAGGTCGCATCTTCAAATCCATTGTCGCGATTGAAAACGACCGCGTCATTGGACACATCGTTTACACGCTACTTCCCGTAGAGGTAGATGGTAAACCAGTGCGAGCAATCGGCTTATCTTGCTTAAGTGTTGACCCTGAGAAACAAAGCTTAGGAGTTGGCTCGCGGCTCATAAAACACAGCCTGCCTTTGGTGGCACAAGCTGGTATGGCTGCAGTCATCGTGCTTGGTCATCCTCGGTACTATCCGCGTTTTGGGTTTTCTGCAGAGATAGCACAAAAACTCAAGGCCCCTTTCAGTGGGAAACCGAGCTTTATGGCTCTTGAGCTTGTCCCAAACGCTCTTCAAGGTAGCTCCGGCTCGGTAGAATACGCGCCCGTGTACTTGGAAGAATAAAACCCAACAGCCCGCTTCGGTGGGCTGTTTTCCTTTGTCAGTACATAATTGCCGTATGTCAGAGCATGCAAAACCCAGCATATTTTGGGAAATACATAGTGGACTTCCACGAGAGGGACCAGGTGATAATGCATCTACTCGCAAAGCGTACTCAATGACTATTGATCTACCACCAAAGCCTCATATTTTAGATATTGGGTCGGGTCCAGGTATGCAAACGATGGAGCTTGCGCAAATTAGCGATGGAAATATTGTCGCTGTGGATACACATCAACCGTTCTTAGACGAGTTAGAACGCCGCGTTCAAGAGCAGGGTTTAAGCGACAGAGTAAAAACGGTTAACGCTTCTATGTTTGAATTGCCTTTTGGAAAGGAGAGTTTTGACCTTATTTGGGCAGAAGGGGCAATGTACTTTATGGGGTTTCGTAATGCTCTTAATGCTTGGAAGGAGCTTCTAGCACCACGTGGCTATATTGTGGTCACTGAACCTTCTTGGCTCAAGACTGAAATACCTGACGAAGTAAAAGCTCATTGGGCAGAATATCCAGGGATGTTACCAATTGAAGGTACTCGGAAAATCATAGGAGAGTGTGACTTTGAAGAGATAGGGCACTTTGTCTTACCGGATGCATCTTGGTGGGAAGAGTACTACAATCCTCAAGAGCAAAAGTTAAAGACGCTGAAAGAAAAGTACAAAGATAATCCTGACGCTTTAGCACAGGTAGCAGAGACCCAAAAAGAAATAGACATTCACAGGAAATATGGGGACTTGTATGGCTATGTCTTTTTTGTAATGCAGAAGAAATCTTAAATCATGGAATACAAATATTTACTTGGAATAGCATCAGTGGTAATTGGGCTTCTTGCCTTTGTCCCGTATTTTCGAGATCTAAAACGCGGTACTACTAAGCCTCACTTATTCACGTGGTCAATTTGGGGCTTGGTATATGTAATAGCTTTTGCGGCACAAGTAGCTGAAGGCGCAGGTCCTGGTGCATGGTTTTTGGGGGCGGATGCTCTTGCTTGTTTTGGAATTGCCATTTATGCCCTGTTTGAAGGCCGTAAGGATATTACTAAGACGGATTGGGTGTGTTTTGTAGCGGCTCTAGCAGGAGTTGTCTTGTGGATAGGAACTAGTGATCCTTTATGGGCAGTCCTCGCTGCTGTAGTGGTAGAAGTTTTTGCTTTTGCCCCGACTTACAGAAAGACTTTCCTAAGACCATATGAGGAAACTGCCAGTTCATATGCTTGGGCAGTTGTGGTCGTTGTATTGAGCCTCCTGGCTCTTGAAAGCTATACAATGACTACGTGGCTTTATCCATTGTCCATCGTGATAACCAATAGTATTTTTGTTCTGCTTATCTGGGTCAGACGTAAACAAATCAAAAAGAGCTAATAACTTCTTTATGAAAAATCGATATGGTAAAAATCTAAGAGATTTTAATCAGCACATTCTTCAGCTAACACCTGCAAATGAAACTCTCAGGCTCGTTGTTGCGTATGAGTTTGCCAAGCTTCATACGTCTAAGAAAAGAACACTTGAGATTGGTTGTGGAGAGGGAGATTCTGCAAAGTATCTTTTAGAAAACTCTAAAGCCAATATCGATTTACTAGACTCGTCTCCCGAAATGGTGGCTTTGTGTAAAAAAGCCTTGCGTAATTTTTCACAAAGAACGACATATATTTGTGAAGACGCTTTAACATATCTAGAAAAGTCTTCTCCGTACGACTTGATTTTTTCAGAGTGGACCATCCATAATTTTTCGTGGCAAGAGAAGAGAGAATTGCTATATGCAATTTATAATAATCTCAAACCCGGAGGGTCATTCATTTTGATGGATAAGGTGTATCAAGATAAAAACGCCAGGCAGTCACTCGACGTGCAACTTAAACGGTTTTCGTATCTTCCTAAGAAAGTTGCTCAAGCAATAATTGCTCACGAAGAACAAGATTTTCAAGTTGAGTTTAGGATGAGTCAAAAACAATTTTTGTCTGAATTAAAAAAGGTAGGATTTACATCAGTCACTCTTATTGACCGGGTGGAAAGAGATGTGGTCATAGTGGCTGAAAAGTAGAGTGTCGATTTTCTCATTGGAGAAAGGCAGGTGGTCGGTGGCAAATGTTCTTCCATGAGGGGACGCCGATTGAGTAGGGCTTATCGTAGTAGTAACCCATTATTTTGGACATACAAGTCGCTATAATTGTACGGAAAAGGCTTAGTCCTGTATTCTGAACGCGTGAATACACTCTACGATCTCATTGTTGTTGGCGGTGGCGCATCAGGCATGATGGCTGCGGGGCGTGCTGCAGAAAGAGGACTGCGCGTACTTTTGCTTGAGAAAAATACGCGCCTTGGGGAGAAGCTTCGTATCTCTGGAGGTGGACGGTGCAATGTCACTAATGCAGAAAAAGATATACGGGTGCTGTTGAAGCACTATGGCGCATCAGAGCAGTTTCTCTATTCACTCTTTGCGCAATTTGGCGTCGCTGAAACATTTACCTTTTTTGAGTCGCGCGATATGCCATTTGTTGTCGAAGCGGGGAAGCGTGCCTTCCCGCACACGCATAAAGCAGAAGATGTGGTGCGTGTTCTCGAGACCTATCTTAAGAAAGGTGCTGTCGAGGTACGGACAGGTATGGCGGTGTCAAAGGTCTCTAAGGAGGGCGGTGTAATAGTTTCGGTAACCTGTGGTACTGAAGTTTTTAGAGCAAAAGAATACCTCTTTGCGACAGGCAGTCTCTCGCATCCTGAAACAGGTTCGACAGGAGACGGATTTCGGTGGCTTCGTGCGCTCGGGCATACTGTCGTAGAGCCCACGCCCACCATTGTTCCGCTTCGCGTGAAGGAGCAATGGATAAAAGATATTGCTGGTGTTTCAATATCTGCAATGAAAATGACTTTTAAAGTGGATGGCAAAAAAAGCTTTGTCCTCGCCGGGAAGATTCTCTGTACACACTTTGGTCTTTCAGGTCCACTGATCTTAAATGCTGCACATACGGTAGCAGATCTTCTCCATTCGGGAGAGGTTACGGCAAGTATTGATGTCTGTCCGCATATGGATATTGGTACACTCGATAGCTATGTCGTCGCTACCTTTGATGCGAATAAAAACAAAAGTCTCAAAAATATTATGAAGGATATTGTGCCTGAAGGTGTACACAAAGGAGTACTATCGCTTCTTGCTCACGAAATGGACATAGAGACAAAGGTGCATTCAGTTTCGAAAGAAGAGCGTAAATATATGGTGCATCTCATCAAAGCCTTGCCCGTGACCATTGAGGGTCTCATGGGTTTTGATAGGGCGGTGGTCGCTGATGGCGGCGTGCCACTCTCGGAAATAGATATGAAGACTATGCGTTCACAAAAGGTCTCAAATCTCCTCCTCACCGGGGACCTCCTCCACATAAATCGTCCCTCGGGTGGTTACTCGCTCCAGCTTTGCTGGTCTACAGGGTGGGTGGCAGGGAGTCATGTGGGAGAATGAATACTTGAGAAACATGCGCTTTTTGGAGCGTTGCGTCCGTGATAGCATATGTGCCATGAATCTATCTAATGTAACTCTATTGGGCATTGATTGTGTAAATGTGCCGCGACTGCAGAAGGCTCTCGATATCTCTTCGGAGGGTAGTATCTTTGCCGGAGTAAAATTGTTAACGTCGCTTCCGACGGACGACAGGAGAAGAGTGGAAATACCGCATCTCGGCACTATAGAGGCGTATTCAGATTTTTGTTTGCGAGACTTATACAAGTACGTTGAAACAGATTTTGTGCTTTTGGTACAACATGATGGTTTTATCTTGAATCCACAGTCATGGGAAAAAGAATTTCTTTCGTATGATTATATTGGCGCGCCACTCTATGTGACAGAGTGGTTTGTAGAGCATTTTGAACTGACACCAGATTTTTTAGGTACGTGGATAGTGGGGAATGGAGGTTTTTGTATACGGAGCAAAAAATTTCTTGAGGTGACGGCAAAACTTTGTGAAAAGGGAACTATCAAAAAAGTCCATCCCGAAGATGTTGCGTGTTCGATATGGTATCGAGATGAGATGGAAAAAGAAGGAATACACTTTGCTCCTGTAGAGCTCTCAAAGAAATTTAGCATTGAGGGAAATCGTGGAGTCACCTATGATAAACAATTTGGCTTCCATGGATTTAAGTGGACAGATATCTCGAAATGGATTGTGGAGAATCCGCAATGGGGAATCACACAGGTATTGGCGAAAGATGTCCCGTAGTAAGTGGGTAAAAGTCCACTAAAGGCTATGGGGGTGCAAAAAAGTCAAAGAGAGGGTATGCTAGAGGGGCGAAAAAAGGAGGATTGGATGAGTGGTTTAAATCAACAGTTTACTAAACTGTCGGCTGTAACAGGCCCGTGAGTTCGAATCTCACATCCTCCGCAAAACAATGAGCCCAACACGCAAGTGTTGGGCGATTGTGTTTTGCGAGAGGATGTGAGATTCGAAAGACGGAGGCGGGGTACCCTTTGGGTCGCCGAGTCGGGGTCGAAAGTACTTATTAGAATTGGAGCGGAGCGAACAATTATAATTAGTAACTTGTGACCGAATCTCCTCAATCACATCCCTATATTTACTTTATACCCTCAAGGAGCATCTAAGATTTCTAAATCGCTTTGCTCTAAAAAGTCTACCGCGAGTCCTTTGCACGAACAAAATCTCTACAAGGAGCACCGAAGCTGTTACTAGAGCTTTATCCAGTAATTATAGACATGAGAGATGCTCTAAGTCTAAAAGTTTACGTATGTACCATCTGGTAAAGAGCACAGTAGCATGATTGAGTTGGAACCACTATTGCCTCCAAAATTTATGTACCCTGCTTGATAGGTGTTTACGTATTGTACTGTTCCACCATGTGATAGGCAGGCATTTGTGTGTTGTATGGAGTAATACGAGAATGCTGTAATCACACCTACATTCAGAACTAATAGGAAGATCCATCCAATAATGCGTGACCAGAGAGGATCTACCTTGCGACGAATTTGTCTTAGTATGAGGAAAGAAAAAGCGAAGACTGGTATCAAAGATATAGTTCCGGTGATAACAAAAAATGTCCAGGATTTAGTAGCCGGACTACCAACAAGAAGGCAGTAGCTAACTAATAAAGGTACTAGCAACAAGGAGAGGGATACTAGGAATATTTTATTCTTTTTCATGTCTCTTCAAGTATACACAGGTGTCTTTATATTTTGAATAGTTATGTTGAAATGATGGAAGTGGGAATTGGTCCTTTATTTCAGTAATATCTGTGACCGAATCTCCCACCATCTGCACTAAAAAAGCAAACAAGTATATTATACTCAACCTATGTTTAATCATGAACCCGATGGCTACGAGTGTCCTTTTTGCATACTGGCGCGAGGAGATGAGACTAAGCTTAATAAGAAAAGCGATATTGTGTTTGAAGACAATGAAGTGCTCGTATTTGTGTCTCCAAAGTGGTGGAAGAATAATCCGGGAAATGTAATGGTTGTTCCACGTCGGCATGTTGAGAATATCTATGATATAGAAGATACATTGCTCGATCATATTTACACGATTGGCAAGAAGGTTGCTCTAGGAATAAAAGAGACCTATGAGTGTGACGG
>Ga0172380_10006696_pt1 | contig 13271 bp, 11 predicted proteins | sample Leawe162metaG_FD_119747 | JGI IMG/M metagenome (GOLD analysis project Ga0172380, IMG submission 119747) | Leachate microbial communities from a municipal landfill in Southern Ontario, Canada - Leachate well 162 metaG | ecosystem: Engineered > Solid waste > Landfill > Unclassified | place... | reverse complement strand
TTCCAGCCCTAGAGGGTTCCGCGAGAATGGGCCACCAGGCTCGTCGGAGCGGAACTCTCTGGGGCGGCCACTACACTATATGTTGTGGCCTTCATTCTAAACTCCGAAGAACCATTTATTTTAACACACCGCCGGAATGGTTTTTAAATAATAAAAGGCTTCGAAAGGATTAGGTGGCGTCAATGAAATCTGTCATCCGTATAATGCTGGTGGACGATCACGCCATGTTGCGGGATGGGCTGCGCGATAAATTCGCGGCCCATCGCGACGTAAAGGTGGTAGCCGAGGCCGGAACAATTGCGCAATCCTTGGAGCAAGCGGAAAAACAGCGACTGGATGTGGTAGTGTTTGATGTCAATTTGCCGGATGGAAGCGGCCTGGATAATATCATGACGATAAAAAAAAAATGCCCTAAATGCAAAGTGCTGATATTGACCATGTATTCTCAGGAACGCTATTCGACGCATGCGTTCAAACAGGGCGCCGATGGTTACGTGGCCAAGGGCGATTCTTTTGAGGAATTATTGAGAGCCATTCGCCGCGTTTCGATGGGCGAACACTATGTCTCGGCGACTATTACCCGCCAAAATATGCAACACGACAGGCAGACGGATCGGTTGCCGGGTATTGAATCGCTTTCCCCGCGCGAATTCGAGGTGTTGACCTGCATAGGCCGGGGCCTGCTAATGAAGCAGATTGCCGATAAGCTGGATATCAGCGAAAAGAGTATCAGCACCTACCAGACGCGTCTGATGGCCAAATTGGGCGTTACAACGAAAGTGGAATTGCTAAAGTATGCCGTGGAAGTTGGAATTGTGTGATGAAAATCTTCAGCTGGACTGGGCAAACGGCATTCGAATCGACGTTTCGTTTTCTACGTTTTCCTCACGTACAGCCTTGAGCCTTCCTTGCAGTTCCCAGAATAAATGAGTTAATGCATTGTCGTAAACTGTCGCATCATACTGCGTACGTCCTTCTACCGGTTTACCTTTGTCTTGCTCATTTTCACGGCCAAAGAAACTGGCCTGTGCTGTCAAGGATTTCCGTTCAGAAGATGGTGAAAGGTGAACCTCTATATAAGGCACTTGTTCAGAAATTAATTCCAAGGCTTTTGCAAGCGGCCGGCTTTGGTCAAGCGAGGACGGATTAATAATAATTCCGTCATAACGGTTCTGCTCGTTAATCGCTTCCCCGACCCAATCAATCAAAACACCTTCATGATTACTCTGCCGGAAATCAAGCTCAATTACAAGACGAGAATACTGGCTTTCAAAGCTCTTGCGTTTAAACTGCAAATTTTTTTTGATTTCCGACAATGCCACATTGCGCTCCGCCGGGTCCTCGGGAGCTAGTTTACCCAATAAATTCAAATTGGGCCCGTTTAGAACAAGAATCCTCATGTAATTGTTGTCTTCAATACTCATTATTAAAATAATAGCTTATTCGCGTAAGTATGCAAGAAAATATTCAAATATTGCGTATCCACTGCCAAGCAAGTGTTTTAATGCGTTGAAATACTTGCGTGTTGTGCATCGTTGAGATGAACAGCTTCAGATCAAATACTTTGAATGATCAAAATCAGACCGGCATACAAATATCCGGCCAAATGCTGTTTTAAGGAGAGATTATGCTAATTGAGGCAATGCCAGCATTTGTTGCAACGGGCATCATGTTAGTGGCAACCGGAACCGCATTTGTTGCGGCGCGCAAAAATGAGCCGCCGTCTTCCAGTGAGTCTGACTTTGCCAAGTTGAAGTCTTCAAAGCCAGTAGCTGGCGTTTCTTCATCAAGGATGGTTGGTGTCAGCAGGATAATCAAGTTGCTCTTTTCCTGGCTGTCCACGTCATGCCGAAATAGATAGCCGAGAATCGGGATGTCACCCAGGAAGGGAACGCGCTTTTCTATCGTTTTGTTCTTCACGCCCACCAGGCCTCCAAGCAGGAGCGTCTTGCGAGAGGGCACGGTGACACGGGTCGTGATAGAGCGTGTACTGGTAAGGGGATAGGTGGATCCGTTTTTTGAAGATTTTTCTTCCACAAAATCTACCATGGCCGGCGTGATGGAAAGGCGTATTTGTTTGCCGTCACCAGTGATTTCCGGCAGTACCCAAAGGTTAAGCCCAAGGTCAAGCACATTTAATGCGTCGGTGTAAGTGTATTGGATATTGGAGGATGCGATGGTGCCGCCGGCTTGCTGGGCCGTGACGGTCCAAGTGGGATAATTTTCCCCCACGTGAATGACCGCTTCTGATCGATTACCGACGACCAGTATTGGATGGGACACCATTTCAGCGTTGCCGAGTGTTTTGAGAGCGTCAATGGTTAAGCTTAGATCCAACGGGCCCAAGATAGCCGTGCGTGTCTCGTTGTAAGCGTCGCTCACTGTACGCGCATAATTGTCATCAAGTGTCCGTGTCCGCCCGGATTTGTCTGTGGTCGTGTCAACAATTTCGCGTCCGCCATTTACATTGTCGCGGGTTTCCGATGCGTATTCATCAAGAGAACGGCTCTTATTATCAGATGTTGAGGTGGTCTTGTTCTTATTAACCCCCTTATTGTCTGTCATCGTCCAGTTGATGCCGGCGCCGAAAAACCCCAGCGTGTCCCAGAGAATACCCAACGTTTTGCCGTCGGTGTCCCTGACGTCAATTATACGGGCTTCGATCGCAATCTGGCGTTCGCGCATATCCAGCCTGTCGATCATTTCTGTGAGGCGGTTAATAGATTCCTCAGTATCATTGGCAATGATGGCTGGGATAATACGGGGGTATTCCATGCTGCCGCCGGACGAGCCAGATCCCGATCCGAACGATCCGGATCCCGAACCGGACGAGCCAGATCCCGATCCGAACGATCCGGATCCCGAACCGGACGATCCGGATCCCGATCCACCCAGATCAGCACTGACAGACTTTGTGTTTTGGTTTTCACTCTGGCTGGGAGTCAGGGTGCCGCGCGGGGACAGGATGTTCATGGCCCTGAGTTGCGTGATCATGTCGCTGACATTGGCGTGCTTAATGGGAAATATTTTCCGCATCAATGGCTTAGCCTGTTCTTGTTGGAGGCGTTTCTCAATTGCTAGGGCCTTGGTCATCGGCTTGACGGCGCCATCTTCCTCGATAAAATCCAGACCGCAGGGGTCCAGGATGTTGTTGAGCACCGCGCGCCATTCCGTTCGCGAGGATGTCTTGAAACTCACAAGCCGCACTGCTTGATTGGTGGCATCCGGGGCAGGCAGATAATTAAAATTCATTGTGAGATTGGCATTTTCCGCCACTGTCTCGAGGGCGACGCGCGCGGGTACATCTTTAATTGCCAGTTCAATCTGAGTATGATTTTGACGCAGGGCATCATTGGCCCGTTGGCGTTCCATTTCATGATAGCGATCTAGAGGCATAATTTGAATAGTACCGTTTTCAGTGAACCCGCAATGGGCAGATTTCAGTATCTCATTAAGAATGATCCGCCAAGCCATAGGGCGAGCAATATTATCATACATTGTTTCCCGGGTTCGTAATAGGGCAACGGTATTTGTGCCGGCATAATCGAAGCTGACAGCCATGCCGGCTTTAGAAGCGATGTCGTACACGGCCTGGTACAAGGAGACGCCTAGTTTATAATTTACCTCGATGGCCTTGTCGGTTACAACAATGGCTTCATTTGTTGTATTCGAAGTACTCAAGGATGGCCGAACTGGTTGTTTGTTTAAACCAATAACCCCGTTCATTATATTCTGTGAATCATTGGCTGCAAATACAAGCATCATTGTCAAAAGGACAAAACCCGCAACAGTTGCCAGACGTTCTTTTCTCGGACTGTTATTCTTTATCCTCAACAATATGTTTACAATGGGCCGCATCATTTGGCTCATGAAGTGCCGGACACCATGTATCCATTCGGGTATAGTCATTCCATATCCTTTTATTTGCCTCTAATTTTGATTAATCACGGAGTAGGCTTCCCCGCCGTTGCTATCGCGGCACCACACGATATTATCAGCGCTCGAATAACCCGTACGGGTATATACGGTATTATAGCCAGTGGCGGGGCTTACGCGACCGGTATTGTATCCCACTGACCATGAGTAAGGTGGTATGCCGCCGGAGGCGGTCAGGACAAGTGAATTGGTGCTGCCGACCAGTGTGTAACTTGACGGAGAAACGGAAAGGGGACTTGGCTCGCCGCCCTGATATACAGTGGCCACGTCCCAATGCCCTTGCTGGTCATGGACAATAACGGTGTTGTCGCCCTGGCTGAGTCTTGTGTAAAGCGCTTGGCTGTCGCCATCAACCCGGATGGAACCGCGATTTCCGTCACCCACGGACCATTCGTAAGGGCCCCGTCCTTCATGGGCGGTGAAGACCGCCTGTAAACCGTCGGTAGCGAGCGTGACGCTCAAGGGAGTGATATAGGGTTTGTTGGTGCTGACCGATCGTCCGGTTGTGTCCACAACGTCATTATCGAAAAAGTCTTCAACGCCGTCATTGCCATCCTCACATCCGATCATACAAAACATCGGAATTGAAGTCATAGCCAAGATGAAACTTAACCAAAGAGTATGACTAAGAACACGCAATTTCATTCATCTCTCCTTGTATCTCTGCCAAGGTTATTAGGTAACATGCTTATGAAGGAGATAATTTTATAACTCTTGCGTTTGACTATTTCCGCCGCAAATAAACTTGCCTACATCATTGAAAAAATGTAGCGGACTGTTTATTTTCAGTCAACTTTTATATTACACAATCTTGCAGTCTAAAACTTGGCAAGTATAGTCTTTTTCCAGCCAAAGTAATGAAGCTATCATTGAGCTGCGCCTACAGCCATCATGTCCGGTCCGCCAAATGAACCGGTCTGGGAAACATATCCGTAACTTGAAAGCAGGGCATACCATTGGCCAGTAGAGGCGTTATACAGGACAAGGTCAGCCTTGCTATCGCCGTCATAATCCCCTGGAACCGGGAGAAAACCTGGTTTTCCAAAGGGGACAGATACAAGGCTGTAACCGCTTCCGGAGAGAAGAATGTTCAATGTTCCTGTCGCGGTCTGGTAATTGGCCGGATCTGCTTTCATGTCTCCGTCATAATCTGTTGAAGCCGGTAAAAAACCTGTTCCGCCGAAGCGCAATGAGTACATAGTATAACCGTGACCGGACAGCATGATATACCAGAGGTTTTCGGCGGTGCCATAAATCGCCGGATCAGCTTTGGCGTCGCCATCAAAATCGGCGGGTGCCGGGCGGTAAGTCGGCCCGCCGAACTGAAGCGAGGCGGTCACCGTGTTGCCGCTGCCGGATAATATGGCTTGCCATATGCCGTAACCATCATGATAAATGGCGACATCAGTTTTGCCGTCACCATCATAATCCTCTGGCACGGGAATAATACCATGCTCATCAATGGGGACTTCAAAGCCAATGTCATCATCCTTGGTATTACCAGAGGTCGCCTGGACTTCCTCGTGTGTTTTAGTCTGCAGGCGGACAGCCCAGGTGGCGGTAGATTGATTATAGACGGCCAAGTCCGATCGGCCGTTGCCGTCGTAGTCTCCCAGCAGGGTGATGCAATCCGGACCACCCCAGATTTCATTATTGACCACCTGGCCGTGAAACAGTGACCAAGCATGCCAGCTTCCGGAACTGGGCTGAAAGACGGCAAAATCGGAAGCCCGGTCGCCATCATAATCATGTGGGGTGATACGGACATCCTTGATGCCGCGGGCCACGGTATTTTGAAGCAAATTATTGTTATACGCCTGCGCATGCTGGAATGCTCTATTTTCAAGAGCCTTGGCGGCGGCATAAGCGTGCAATTCATAAAACTCGTATTCGCCGTTTTCGTTGGTGTCCACTGGCGGGAGCGAACAGGCTTCAATTAAATATCCCATATACAGACTGTAAAAATCTCCGCAATAACTGAATTCATCGTAGTTGCAGGCCGTCATAAACGCGATATTAGCACCTAAGCCTTTAGGCACCGTCATGCCGAGGCGCTTGAATTTCGTTTCCTGCGCGCGGGAGTATGCGGCCATAACACGTTCTACAAACGGCCATTCCAAACGCGCGCCTTTGAATAATCCTCCCGAATAGCAAGCGTCCACGATCACGATGACTTTTGTGTCGGGGCGAAACATGGTCAAATCAGTGCCGAGCTCTTCATCAGTGTAATCGGCATCATAGGTGCAGATGAAGGTGTTGGAACCAGACGATTGCCCCCCATGACTGGAATGAGCGTAGACTACCAGGTGGCCTGCTTCGCCAACAGCGGCTAATTGCTGCAAAACGCTCCGAATGCCTGCCTTCGTTGCCTGTTCGTCGGTCAGGAGCGTTAGGTTGGTTGTGGCCCAGCGGTTGGAAGGATCGCCCAGCATCATTTTTTCGCGCAAACCATAAACATCATTGCGGCAGGTGGGTAAAGAGCTGGGGCCATAGGCTGGTGCATAATGATTCAGACCTGCCAGCAAAGCATACCGTAATGACGACAGGCGCAAAGACCCGCAAAATCCGGAATCAGAACTGCTGAAGTCGCTGACGCCATTTGTGTTTCTGGATTTTAATTTGTATGAGTAAACGATATTAGTCGTAACAGCATAGTCTTCATAGTCCGTGGTTTGAAGGTTCCACGCCAAGGGCACGCTGGGGTTCACGCCGTAACTGCGCCACAAGTCGTAAGCGATGGCATTCGTGACGGTGCTCCAGGTAATTACAACCTTATTTGTAAATGTCCCGTCGCTGGCTATGACGCCTGTGGGTGGCGCAAGCGTGTCGATGGGAATGTTGGAAGAACTAGAGCCGTTGATGATATCGAAAGCAAGGTCATAGCTGACGTTGTGGCGGTCCTGGGCATCCTTACAGATGACATAGTACGTTCCATTGGTCCGACAGGTGTTGGTGATGACCGCGGAGGTTTCAAATATATCGGCACCTGATGCCAGGTACACCCCGGCCGGGTCATATAGTTCTATGCGTGGGTTGAGCATGCCGGCGGCGCTGAGATGGCGTGTCATGGCGATGCGTACAACGTCGTTGGAGGCGGCGATGAACGCGGCCAGATCCAAATCGCCGGGCTTATTGATAGTTCCAGACTTTATATCGCCGTTTGCAATGGGGCCAATATCAGAGTCGCCTGGATCAGGTGTGCCCGGAATTTGCAGCATGCAAAGCGAATAGGGACCCCGGGCGTTAAATTCATCCTTGCACACCACGGTATATATGCCAAGGTTGGTCAGCGTGGCCGTGATTTCCGCACGATACTCAGGAGGGAAATCGCTGGTGATTTCATGGCCGGCCGGATCGTAAAGCTGTAGATTGGGAACTTCGGTCACGGACTCCTGCCCCATGCGTATTTGTACCGTGCAACGGTTGGATACCACTATGAAACCAGCATCCAGGTCCGCGCCGACATTTATGGCTCCCTCCACTGTCTTTCCATTTTGAAGCGTGCCGACATCCAGGTCGGCGTAGGACAAGGGATAGTTGGGAATACGGAGTATGGAAATGCTGTACTCCAAGCTGCAATTGGTTGCGCTGGCAAGCGATCCGGGGAGCGAACAAGCCGCGGTATACCAGCCCGCAACGGCGATTTGGTTGGTCAGCACCACATCCTTGCAGATGAACTTGTTCGTGATGATATAAATGGTGTTGGCGAGGGGGTCCCGAATAACACAAGTCGGGATCTCGTTAAATTCAGTGTCTTCGTTGGCCACGCGCAGAATGACTGCGTCGTTTGGCACGGCATAGAAGTAATAAATGTCGTCTATGTCCGCGTATAGGAAGTTGGTAACAGATCCGTCGAAATATTGACCCGATTCAATGGGAACCCCACGGGCCTGATACATCAAGGGCCAACTCAGCAAAGAAATAATTAAACAATGTAAAGCCCAAAGAGGAACTGGTCGCATACAATAATTCCTGGTGTGCGAATAAAACGATAAGTAACCGTTCACGTATAACAATAGATTGTATAAAATCAGGACGAAATGCAAGTAAAAAAGCCCAAAAATGCTGAGTCAGTTGAAAAAGTCCCGGAGAAGACGGTCCTCCATTTCCTCGAAAAAAGGCCTATTTTGGGCAGTGGATGGATTCGCTCCGTCGAGTCCGATGGGCTTTTACAATATCTGATCAGGCCCTATCAGTTTATATGCCAACAGCCCGACAATCACAACGGCGCCCAAGGTGATGCCGAATTGCAAAAGGCGTTTTATATTCCTCCTGGTTGTAATAGCCATTCACATTGTCTAACGCTAATCATCTCGCCAACCCATTGCCTCTAACCGCTCCGCGGTTCGTGAATCTCTCTCGGGCTGAGATCGTTCCGTCGGTTGCTCCCTGGATTCAGAAAATGTGACGGTTGTATGATCATCTATTCTCGGCTAGTCTTTATTATTTTCTTCGTTCACGACGTTTCCAAAAAAAAGATCTCCACAAAAAGCGCACTTCTTACAGCTACAGACATTATCTGCCTCGTTGATCAAACCCGGATCGACCGGGGAATTCGGCCGGACTCGGTCATCTGCGCGGCCGCCGCGTGAAGATCCGCTTCGGGATAGTCCTGGATTCTCCGCCGCAATTGGACCAATCCCGGATTGGAAGCGACGAAATCACGCCATCCGTCGTCGGCCAATAGTCCGGCGACCATCGGAACGCGTCGGTTGCCGACGCCCGACGGCAGCAGACGTTGCGTGAGAACAGCCGTCACCGCTGCGGCGACCAGGAACGATTCGATCCCGGCATGCAGCAGACGCGCATATACCCCGGGAATGTCCCCGGCGTGATATGTGGTAATCACGCGATGGCCGGTCAAGGCAGCATCGATAGTGACTTGAACGACTTCGCGGTCGCGCATCTCACCGATGACGATGGTCTTCACATCCTGTCGCAATACAGCTCGCAGGGCGGACGCATACCCCCCCTGCGAAGTTCCCGCCACGGATATCTGCGAAATGCTATCAATCCGGCACTCGATGGGGTCTTCTATCGTCAAAATGGAGGCGGGGTCATGCTGGTGGCGCAGAAGCTCCCGGACCAGCGCATAGATGGTTGTAGATTTTCCGGAACCGGTCGGTCCGGTAAGAATGATGAGACCGCTGGGCAGTTCTAATGCCCTGCGCAGCAGCTTAATAATGGCATCCGGAAAAACGAGATCATCAATGAACTTGTAGTGCGAACCGGACTGCATAAGCCGGATCGCCACGCGCTCGCCGCAATTGGTGGACACCACTGCGACACGCAGTTCGGCCTTGGACGCATCCGGCAAGTCGCGGATCGCGCCGTCCTGCGGGGTTTTAGTTATATACGTCAGCAGCCCCGCCAGCACCTTGAGCCGAGCGACGCAGCGCGTTCCGTATTCGGTGGGAAGAGTGACAACATCTTCATCCACGCCGTCGATTCGCATGCGCACATTTACGCCATGAATGCTGGGGATCAAATACACATCGCTTGCTCCGCGCTGAAGCGCGGAGGTAAGAATATGGCCGACAAAATCATGCGCCTGTTCTTCCATGAATATTTTCCATCTGTCGTCGCTACTTATCGGATCAATCCCTGAACATGCTCCACCCGTATGAGAATAATGTTCACGTACATGTAGCCGGCGCAGAGCGCAACGAAGCAGGCGGTTGCGATTGTTACCGCCGGATCGAGCCACCGTTGCAGTCTTCTCCTGGCAACCCTGATGCGATAATCCAGCCAGGCGGCCAGAAACTCGAACCCGGACACCGGCGCCTCGCGGGCCTGTGCATTGTGGATCAGCCATTGTTCAAAAGAGGTGTCGAGCGCCATCTGCTCCCAAGCCGTTTCCCAGCTCGTTCCGGTCCGCACTGCGTCAATAAAGAGTGACAGCCTTTTCTTGAGCCAAAGACTGCGGGTGGCTGACCGGGTCCATTCGGCCGCAGGCAATAGGTCGTCGCCTTCACGCACACACATAGCCATAGACAGCGCCATGTCGCGGATTGTTTTCAGGCGCGCCACGGTACCCAGGAAAGGCACAATAAAAAGCACGCGTTCGCCGACTCGCGGCAACAGGCAAGATACTGTCAGCAACCCAGCCAAGAGCAGTCCCGTGACCAGCGCCAGGTGTCCCACAAGAAGGGCGGTTCCCCACGCATAGGCATACGGACTTAGAAATTCAGAAAAAGTCCAGTGGCTGAAAAAAAAGGGAAAGAACACGCATATTGCAAACACGGGTATCTGACGCACAAAGGCCCAAGGATATATTTCCGCCAACGGATATCCAGCTTCCAGCGGCACACGGCGGGACATTTGCCGCGCCAGGATCGGCAATGCCCTGGCGAGGTTTCCCTCCTTTTCTGCGCGGGAGATGGCAGCCAGACAATACCAGGGAATGACCCGGCCCAGGCGCCGGTCCAGGGTGGCGGCCAGCGCCTCGCCATGATCCAAATCTTCAATGATTCGCGCAAGCCGGATTGCCCACCGCGTCTTGCCCCAGGAAAAGAAAAACAAACGTTTCCAGCCGAGCTTGGGCAAGGCAACCAGGCTGTTTTTACACCGCGCCAGAGGCATCATTGTCCGAAGTGCCGCGGGGAAAGGCATTCGATGGGTAACCGCCCAAGCTAAAGTCGCCAGTAGTTCACATACGCCGAGTTCCGCGCCCGATGATGTTGGACGCCGCGAAAACTCTGAAAGCGGAACATCTTCCATCAGGAGGGGATCCGCGAGTTGATCGAGAATTGGCGTAGTAGTTTGATTCACATTAGCCCCATTTTGAAGAGGTCACGTATCACGAAAAGACTCTTAAAAAAACCGAGGCCTGCGAAACCAACAAGCGCGGCGCTCAGAACCATACAAAGAAACATAATGCCCGCCCAAAGTTGTACCATGCGACTGGCGGCGCGGGTGGTCCTGATTTCAAATAAGTCAGCCAGCGCCCCAAAGTCCTCGGCCAACGTCTCCTCCGTTGAGTTACGGAATGCCATAACAATCAACTGGTCCACAGCCGGTTCTTCCGCCAGAGCCTCAGCCATCGGGCCACCCTGGCGGATCTTCTCACAAGCATGCTCGAGAGCGCGTTGAAGAGAACGGCCGTTGACCAGTCCGCTTGAGATCTCCAGCGTCTCCGGCATAGGCACTTTTTGCCTGATGAGCGTTGCCCATATTCGGCAGAGCCGCGCACAGTCTTGCGTATGGGCGATTTGGCGAGCGCCGGGGAGCAACCGGATCAGCGCCAACGCCAGCCGGTGACGCCATAAGGGGTTCCGCAAGATCAGTCCCAGTGCAACCAGGACGACCAAGCCGCAGATTAGGATGGCCACAAAATGATTGTGTAAGATTGCACCGACGGGCACTAATACCTGCATGATTGCTGGAAAGTAACGGGCAAAAATGTAGTATTTATCGAGGTCTTCTAGTACTCCCAGAATGAATGAGTACGCCAGGCTGCTGAGACCGATCAACAGCGTGAAACCAAACAAGATGACAAAAGCAGGATATGCCGCGACTTCCGCCATGCGCCCCGTGACGGACTGGCTGAATTGAGCAAGCTTTGCAACGGTGAACAACATGGCCGGCAAGGTTCCGGAAGTCTCGCCAAGGTTGACAAGGCGCACATGCAGGGCGGAAAAATAGGCTGGATATTGTCGAAGGGCTTCGGACAACGGTTGGCCTTCTTCTGTGCGCTGGGCAATGGTATGCAGTGCCGCGCGAAACTTTGGTGTGCCGCAGAACTTGGCAAGTTGTTGCAGACTTGAGGGAAGGGGAAGACGCGCGCGCACCAGCAAAGCGAGTTGATGATAGAACTCAACAATATCAGAGGGATTGGTTCGTGGGGAGATGACTTTTCCGGCAATATTCATTCGTAGAACTCCATTATTTGCAGACGTTCGACCGGTTTGCCGAATACATCGTTTTCAATGCGAGCGCCAACAACCATTGCTTTCTTACAAAACGGCCGGCGACCTTCGGTTTTTGAAAGCAAGATTTCGTATGCGTCTGAAATATTTTCCGTTGAGATTGGGACAACGTTCGTAGCTTTTCGCAACGTTACGGAAATCGGACCGGCGCTCGTGCGCCAGATGAAAGTCTGCCCTTGTTCGGGAATCTCGATTCCGCTTGCGTGAAGCGATTGGAGGTAGGCTAAACCACTTTTTGCGGTAAGCGCATATTCGATTTCCCATTGGCGACTGATACGGCGCTCTGAGCGAAACCGATACTCCTGCATACTACCTACGGCAAGCAGGCAGAGCACAAAAACGAATATCATTACCGCCACAAGCCCCATTCCCGAACGTTGTCGGCTGCGCTTCCAAACGGATGTCAGGGTGCGTTGTAAAGAGGTATCCATTTAGATTCTCCTATAGTTTGGCTTTTGATCTTGCCGCGCATGCGGCGCGTGGCCGTCAGGCTGAGATCGAGGCGAATACGATCGCAGCAACCTGTATCTACATCCAATCTAATGTTCTCGGCACGCAAGCCCGGATAGAGCACAGACGCAAGCAATAACCGCTCATAACTCCATCTGCCTGCGGCACCATCGAACACCATCCGTTCCAGCAGTAATCCATTGGTGACAACAAACTCGCACAGTCGAGGGTGAGCATTGCTGACACAGCTTTTCTGGCCTACGGGCCAGGCTGCTGGAATACTTGCCGAAAGTGTTGTTCCATCAAATTCCACCTGCTCGGCGCGACTGATCGTGCAATCCATCCTGTGAAGCGCCATCGCGAGGGCGTCCCATGCCTCAGCCCAGTCCCACTGAGTGCTGTATAGCGTGAAGACGTGCGCAAGGAACCCGCTCATTCCGATGGCCATGATCGCCACCAGCGCGATCGTCACCATGAGTTCAACGAGAGAAAACCCTCTCTCGCGAACGCGCCCTGTAATACGCTCGTGTCCCCACCATCTCACAAACCGGCAGTAGGCAAAATTATAAACCTGTTTCATGAAAATCTTCCACTAAGGAGGTAGCACCAAACTGAATGTGGCGAAAGGATTACCATGCGACCATGTCTTACGGTTGTCAAACATATCAATTGCCGCTATACGCACCGTGAGGCCGGATTCCTCCAGAACAGCGTTACTCACCGAAAGCCGATAGTGAATCCCATCAGTATTGGGTTGGGAGGTAATCGGCAGAAGACTGGGTTCGCTGGAGGCAGATTCTCTTAACAGCACACGATTTCCGTCAAAACAATAAGCGCCGGGGCCGAACACGGTATTGGACGGCGCAACAGGTTCGAACTCCGCGGCAAACATCCAATTAAGAATACTTTCAGCTGTTTCAATCGCCGTTGACCGGCGCACATGTTCCGCGGGCATTG
>Ga0172380_10006694_pt1 | contig 13277 bp, 20 predicted proteins | sample Leawe162metaG_FD_119747 | JGI IMG/M metagenome (GOLD analysis project Ga0172380, IMG submission 119747) | Leachate microbial communities from a municipal landfill in Southern Ontario, Canada - Leachate well 162 metaG | ecosystem: Engineered > Solid waste > Landfill > Unclassified | place... | reverse complement strand
CGTGAACAGAAGCTGAACCGTCCGGTCAAGGACGCACCGCTTGAGATGGACAACTTCGCCCTGAGCGCCCTGCATTATATTTTGCTGGGGATTGCGACTGAGGTTACACCGCGAGTGAGGTGGATCTGATGATCCGAATTCCCCGCCAAGACGAAACGATCAGACCTTACCGCTGTCAATGCGGCTATCACGGCAAAGCGCATCTGGGGGACGTGAGTGTGACCTGCCCCAAATGTCAAAGGACTTTCGGCCAACCCGCTGACCCGCCCAAGCAGACCCGGGAAATGGCGCGGCGGGTGCGGCAGATGGAGAAGGGTAAATCCAAGGAGCACACCCCATGACCACCACCGACAAAATCAAAAGCACCATAACCTACCAAGGCAAATCCGTCGACCTGGAAAACAAGGCAGCGGTTGAAGAACTCTTAACCCCGATGTTTCACGAAATCCATGGGAGAACAAAACCGATGAGGCAACTTTTTCTTACCGCAGAACTCGAACCGAAGGCGATTGAACTGGCCAGCTTAGTGGCCCAACTCAACGAGGTGGAGGAAGACAAAAAGGCGAGCATGGCGGCCTTCAAGGAGGCTATCGACCTGCTCAAGCTGCAAATCAAGTCCCTGGCCACGGCCATTAACGAGGGCATGGGGGTGCGGGTGCAGAAGGTGCGGCCCTTGCAGCCGGTTAACTATCAGCCCGTGCCGGAAGCTGAGGCGGCGCATTAACGGGAGGTCGGGCGGATCATGAACACCACCATCCACCTGTCCATCGACGGCGGCCCGGAGCATATCTTGATTCTGGGCCGTACCCTCACCGAAACAGAAAAGCGGTGGCTCAAGCAGGCGGCCTGCGGGGTCATCCGAACCCTGAGCACCGCCCTTGAGATGAACGACAGCATGAGAGCCTTTGTAAGCGACGGCCAGGGGGTGACAGACAGGGAAGGGCAGGCGGTAGGAGAATCGGCAAAGGGTGCCCCGGCAGTTCAGGCCAGCATTGAAAATAACAGGGGAGTTGTGCTGTGGGGATGAGGGAATGCTGATAGACCCCTACTACAGCCCGGACAATCCGATTTACCTGGGCGTGGACTTCGGTTGGAAAAATAATTGTGCACTCTGGCTTCAACCCTCCGCCGACCACGAAAAGGTCCAGGTCCTGTATGCCCACTACCAGGCATACCGCACGAACGAAGAAAATGGGAAGATTTTGCTCAAGATTCACCAGGGCCGGGGCTATGGCCAGCTAACCGGCGGCGCAGGCGATCCCTCCAAGCCGGAAGCGTTGCGCACCTACTCCCAAGTCTTCGGGGTGGATATAGTCGGGCAGTCGGGACGGGTTGAGCCAGGCCATGAACTCGTCAAGCAGTGGCTCAAGGCGGCGGCCATAACCAAAGGGGAGTCCGGGCTCACCTTCGCCAAGGTCGGGAAGTGCGCTTGCGGTGAGTATTGCTACCGGCGATTTCTGGGGGAGTTCAACCTGTACCGGGAACATGTGCCGGGCACGGGACCCCACCACGGGCTTGACGGACTGCGGTATTTTCTAACGTGGTGGGTGGGGCTAAACGCATCGTATTGATTAATCAAGGAAAAAACAATGGCCTTTAAAAAAGGACAGTCAGGCAACCCCAGCGGCAAGCCGAAAGGCACCCTCAGTAAGACTACCAAGGCGGCGATGGTTCTTCTGGACGGGGAAGCTGAGGCCCTGACCCGCAAGGCCATAAACAAGGCCAAGAAAGGGGACCCCGTAGCCCTCAAGCTCTGTCTTGAACGGATCATCCCGCTGCGGAGGGAACTCCCCCTGTCGATAAAGCTCCCCAAGGTCGAAACGGTGGCGGACATCCCCAAGGCTATGGCCGCAATTCTCTCCGCAGTATCCAGGGGGCGGATCACCCCCGGCGAGGGGCAGGCGCTGTCGAGCATGATGGAGCTTTACCGGAAGGGACTAGAGCTTACCGAGCTTGAGGCTCGCATGGCCGCCATAGAAGAAAAGCTCCAGTGTGGCTAATCTACGGGGCCGCATTCAAAAGGCCGAGAGCAACAATCTGCTGGGGCAGGAAGAGAGCGAACTCCAAAAGGAAATCGAATATTACCGGGAGCATGGCTTCCGAGACGACAAAGACCTCTTAGGCTTCATCGCCCGGGCCTACCCCGATAAATCCGGCAACCCCCTCACCATCCCCCGGGCTCACGTCTGTGAGCACCATAACTCCCCCGCCGACTACATCTGCGACACCTTCTTTGAGCGCGTCCAGAACTCCATCTGTTGGTCGAACCGGGGCGGCGGCAAAACCCTCCTGGCCGGACTGTGCACCTGGCTTGACAGCGCCTTCAAGGGCGGCTGCTCCACGAAAATCTTAGGGGGCTCACAGGAGCAAAGCAAAAGGGTCTATGAGCACCTGACCGGCGAGGGGGACGGCTGGGGGCTGGTTACGGAGGACTTTCAATACCTGCTTAACGGGGAAATGCTAGCCCAGGGCTCCAAGCTCAACAATCAGTCCAACATCCAAATCCTCACCGCCTCATCCCGGAGCGTCCGGGGCGCGCACCCTCAGAAAATGAAGCTCGACGAGGTTGACGAAATGGACCCGTCGATCTACCAGGCCGCCCTCCTGGTCCCCCAAACGAAACGGGGCATCAAGTCCAGTCTGCAAATCTTCTCCACCATGCACAAGGCTTACGGGCTCATGAACCAGGTAATCACCGAAGCCGATGAAAGGGGCTACCGGGTTTACAAGTGGTGTATTTTTGACGTGATCGAACGGTGTACCCCGGATCGGGAGTGCGCCTTGTGCGAACTTTGGCCGGATTGCCAGGGCAAGGCGCGGGCCGCAGACGGCTTCTACGGAATCGAGGACGCTATCACCAAACGCCGCCAGGTCTCAGTGGATACCTGGAATAGTGAGATGTTGTGCAACAAGCCGAGCCAGGAGGGCTTGATCTACGGAGAGTTCGACTGGCTTTTGCACGTCCAGGACCCGCCCAAACGGGATGATGAGGACCCGGAAGGCGGGGGCGGCGAGGGGGCGGCGGGGCTGTAGCTCGCCTCATCTTATTTTGAATGATACCACTCTATGGGCACCCACCCAATTACACCCTCAAATTTACCCTTAGTGATCATGACTTTATCTAAGCCATAGCTCCAGGAACATTCAAGTAAATCGGCTTCTGTATTTCCTGGTACTAAAGCGGCTGTCCTGGCTATGTATGCAGGTGTCACCCGCTTATTGTTTGCATCATAAATAGCTACGGCCTCCCGGAATGCCTGCGGTGATTTATAGATTATTACCGATTGTTGGCCAGGCACCATTAAAAAGCCCAAAAAGACATAGATCAAAGGGGCAATCAGCTTCTCCGATAATTTCATGACCAAATCCTCCCTCGATGCCTTGATATAAGACCCGCCCATATATTCGGAATATCTCCTATTTATCTTTAAAAAAATCATTCTGTCTTTTCCATTTATTTTTTGATTCGTAACACGCTTTAATCTCTATCGAATTTCTGCAATCCCCGGAAAAACAAAAAAATCAGATTTTTTCTTACCGCAAGGTTATTTTTTGCTTGACACGATCTTACCGCATGGTAAGGTTATGACCATATAAAGCTAATCAAACATACCAGGAGGTTACCAAACACCCACAAAAAACCGAAAAATACAGGGCGGGCGGTGGCAGGGAATGGGCCACCAGCGAAAAAACCCGGAACAGCCGAACCAGGCCAGCCTAACCCCACGAAAACCGAAGCCTGAAATATGGCTCAAAGGCGGGGTGAGAGGGGATAGCAACCCTGGGGCGTAGCGAGCCCAAGAAATTGCAAATGGGGCGCAGAGTTCGCCAGCCGAATCGAGGCCCCTCCTGGTGGGTAGATCGAATCTGCCTCTCCAGGTAGGAGACACAACCGAAAGTGATCTGGCGGCGGACGCCAAGGCGATGAACCTGAACAACCGAGACAATTTAGGGGAGCACGGCCCCGTTAAGCGTGTTGAAGTCAAGACCCGGAAATGAGGCGACCCGTAGGCGGCGCGACGTAGGGAAAGCCCAGGCATGGCCAGCTTATTAACCCCAGGGGTGAAGGGAAGGCCGGCGGAGTACCGAAAGCGTCAAGGACGGGAGGGCAGCCGGGAAGGGCGACAGTGGCGATAACCCTTAACAAGTATGGCTCTGATTTTTGGGGGTAGGACTTCTGGCGGAGACTACCCCTTTTGATGAGCGCCAATGCTCACATATAGCCCCTGGTAACTGGATTGCGTAAGGCAACAGCACCGGGGGTAAGGAGGATGCAGTGATAAGCGTAGAAGGCGACACGATACAGGTAGATTTCAAGGCACCGTTCAGCCTGGAGGATTACCAAGTCTTTCTCAAATCGAAGCAGCTCCCGGAGTGCAACCTGTCTTATGCCTGGGAGACCGACAGTTATCAGCTAAAAACCCCTTCCCGGTTCGCCCATATCTTCGGCCTGGAGGATGTTTACCAAGAAAGAGGGTGGCTTCCCTTCAACCCCAACCTTTTTGATTATCAGGAATGGATTGTCCGGGCACTTTCACTGCCTGCGAAGAGATTTGCTGTGTGGTGTGACACGGGATTGGGCAAGGCGCTTATGATGCTGGAATTGGCCCGCCAAGTGATGCACAAGACGCAGGGTCGGGTACTTCTGATCGTTCCCCTAAACCTGATTCAGCAAACCATAGACGAAACCATAAAATTTTACGGGGTTACTGATTTACAGAACCCGTATTATTTTCCTCCTGAGTATCCGGAAATTACCCAATTGGAATCACAGCAAGCCCTCAGAACCTGGTGTACCGGCCCAGGACCCGGAATCGCCATCATCAACCCCGAAAAGTTTATCCCCCGGAAGGGTGAGGCGGAAACCATCTCGGAATGTCAATGGCTAGCCGGGGCCTTGCTGGATGAGGCCTCCCTTCTCAAGTCGGGCGGGGGCACCATCAAGTGGGCGCTTATCAAGAGTTGCCGGGGCATCGAATACAAATACACCTTCACCGCCACGCCGGCGCCCAATGAGACAATGGAGTACGCCTCTCAGGGGTCTTTCCTGGAAAAGCTGCGCAACGAGGGCGAAATCATCTGGACGTTCTTCTGTCGCACAAAAGACGGCGAATGGAAGGTGAAGGATAACGCCAAGAGCGCCTTCTACCGTTTTCTCTCCGGCTGGTCCATCTACATGCGCAACCCGGCCCGGTACGGCTTCCAGGATCATCTCAAGGACCTGCCGGATCCTGTCACCACAGAATATCGCCTCAAGATTACCCAGGAGCAGTTAGACCTCATTCACCGGCTACCTGACGCTTCCGGCCAGGCGACATTATTTGGCGGTTGGGAAAAGTTGGAGATGGTGCAGCGCATCAAATACTCCGAAATGGCCAAGGGTTTTCTTTATGAGGGGGAGGCAGGCCCGGGCCGCAAGATCATTCCGGTAGCTTCCCATAAGCCTCAGTTCTGCGCTGATTTAGCCCTTAAGGATATGAAAGACGGCCTCAAGGTCCTAATCTGGACCGTCTTCGATGAGGAAAGCCGGATACTCTTCGACCTGCTCAAGGATCATGGCTACCTGGTGGAGATGATTACCGGGAGCCTCCCGAAAAAGGCCCGGTTGCCTATCATCGAACGGTTCCGCAAGGGCGAGAGTGATTGCCTCATCACCAAAGCGCAACTCCTGGGCTACGGCCTAAATTTCCAGGCCTGCGGCTCGAATATCATTTCCGGGTTCAATGATTCGGAAGAGCAGCGTTATCAGCTTGAGCGCCGGTCCTACCGCTACGGCCAAACCAAGGCCGTCAAGATGCACTATCCGTTTATCCCTGAGCTTGAAGGGGTGGTTTATGACAACATCAATCAGAAGCGGCGCCGGACCGCGGAGGAGGTTTGGACGATGGAAGAGAATTACATTCAGGCGCTTAAGGGGGTGTCATGACACAGGGCACCATTTCAATTATCTGCGGTTGCCATTCTCCAGTGCACAGCCTCATGGTGATTCGAGCTTGGCAGCGGCTTTACGGCAAGCTCCCTTCATGGAGAGAAACGATCTGTATATTTCTGCATGATGTGGGCCACTTCGGACTCAACTACCTGAACTCCTATGAAGAGAAGAAAACTCATTGGCGGGCCGGAGCCAGGATTGGGGGAAAATTATTTGGGGAATGGGCATATGACCTTTTGGCGGGACATTGTACGCATAGCGGTCAAGCAAAAAGCAAACTCTACTTTGCTGATAAATTATCCTGGCACTTGGCCCCCAAATGGTGGCTCTGGCTCAATACGATTTTTGAGCCGAAACTGGCCGTCAATTGTGTAACTCGTATGGATGCGGTAATGAGTTTTAAGGCTCAGGTCAGGGAGAGTATTCAAGGCGGACACTTCAAATCAACCCATAGCTTTTATCTGGAGAGACTCAATGGTGGCCGAAAGTAAAGTTTGCGCTTCATGCAAAACCAGTATGCCATTATCAGAGTTTTATGTTGATAAAAGGGCATCCGATGGCCGTTATTCAAGCTGTAAAAAATGCACTAATAAAAGGTCATTGGATTATGCAAAAACTCCCATAGCAGTAGAAAAGAAAAGGCTTAGAAACAACTCACCAAAGATCAAATCAAAAAGGAAAGAATATGAGAAAACCAGAAGGGGCGGCGGCTATTACGAGAAGCCAGAAATAAAGGCTTCAAGAGAAAAGTATTTTTCTAATCCCAAAGTTATCGAGAACCGAAATAAGCAAAGGAGGAAAAAACGCGCTATTGATCATAAATATCGCTTAAGAATGAACGTCAGCTGCTCTATCTGGCAATCATTAAAGCGGTCTGGTAGTAATAAATCAAATACTCATTGGGAAAAACTCGTTGGATATTCATTATCTGACCTTAAAAAGCATCTTGAAAAACTATTTATCCCTGGTATGTCATGGGATAATTATGGAGATTGGCATATAGATCACATAATTCCAGTCTCTAAATTTAACTTTTCTGATCCATCGCATCTCGACTTCAAGAGATGTTGGTCTCTAAAAAACCTTAGACCTCTATGGGCCTTAGATAACCTAAGAAAAAACAACAAAATCGAAAAACCATTTCAACCAATGCTACAACTATGAGAGGTTATTGTGATAGTAGATATTAATATTTATCAAGGTGATTGTATCCCTGGAATGCAACAGTATCTTAAGGATGAAAGCATAGATCACCTTGTTACGTCCATCCCTTTCGGAAGTCTTTTCTCATATAGTCACAAGGGAGAAGATATCGGGAATAATATTGACGGAGTACAGATGCATGAAGGGCAGTTTGCTCTCCACATGAGATTTTTCATTGAACAGGCCTTTCGAGTGTTAAAGCCAGGCTCTATAGCAGCAATCCATGTGCAACAACTTCTTAGATACAAAGTGCAACATGGTTTCCAAGGACTAAGGGATTTCCGCGGTTCCGTTATTGCATTATTTGAAAACCACGGCTTTCAACCTCATGGAGAAGTCGCCATCGTCAAAAATCCCCAGGCGGTAGCCCGGCGCCTCAACCTCCACTCCCTCATGTTCGCCACGGCCTACCGGGATTGTCGAGCCCTGGCCCCGGCCATGAATGATTACGTCCTGTTCTTCAAAAAGCCCGGCGAGGGGGTGCCCCTGCATGGCCTTATCGAAGCCAACCGGGAATTGAAATTGGTGGAGCCCTCTCCGATCCTGGAATACCTACATGACACCGGCTTTAATGGCCACGCGGTCAAGCGGGTGCGACCCGACTACCAGACCATCCCCTATGAGATCGAAACCTGGGAAGAAAATAAGGGGACTCAGGTCAAGACCGTGATCGGCGGCAAGCATATCAACCCGGACGGCTGGTTTACCAAGCTCGACTGGATACGGTGGGCGCACGGGTGCTGGACAGATATCCAGGAAATCGACACCCTGGAAGGCTACAAGAAGTGCAAGGAGAACCAGGAAGAGCGCCACGTATGCCCCTTACAGCTTGAGGTAATCCGCCGCTGCATCAAGCTCTACTCCGCACCGGGCGATACGATTTTAGATCCTTTTGCTGGAATAGGCAGCACTCAATATGTGGCCGTGGAGCAGGGCCGCAACTGCGTAGGCTTTGAACTCAAGGAGTCTTATCATCGCTTCGCCCTGAACAACGTCAATATGGCCCGACAGAAATTCGAGCAACCGGACAAGCCCACCTCCACCCCCATGCTCTTCTGATTTCGGCCTTAGCTATTCAGCGGGCCGGGAAACCGCGGGCAAATAAGGCGGCTGTCGCCTCGAGGTCGAGACAAGTAAATCCGGACGCCTGCGGACATGCCGAAAGATAGCGGCGTAACAATCCCGGGTTGAAGATCGGGGCAATTCTTTTTTAAGGAGGGGTTCGCATAATGCACAAGATTTTCGAGTTAATCAAGGAACTGAACCGGGTGAGCAATGAAGAGACGATTTGGGAGACGGCCCCTGGCATGACTTATTGTTTCGCCCTGGATACCGACGGCCAGTCTTCCAAACTCTGCTGCGGCCCCCTGACCCTGGTGGACGGCCAGGAATTCGACAGCTCCACCACCGCGGAACTCCTGCAGGAAGCGTTAAGTGAACTTGAGGATCATCTCGCGGCCATGCAGTACGCCAAATCGGTATTGGAGAGGGTTCTGAGGGATAACGAATAGGAGGTCTTTATGCCACTTTACGAATATCTCTGTGTAGACTGTGGCGAAAGTGAACAACGGGTGGCCGGGATCGACGATTATACGGCCCTCTGCACCGAGTGTGGCGGGATCATGCTCAGAACGGATGAGGATATCTGGGCGCCGCTTTGGGAGGAACAGTTGAGGCTGGGGGAGGCGGGGCCATGATCGCGCGGTTCTTATTCGGCGCCATCGTGTTCTTTTCGGCCAGCCTCTTGACATTCTGGCTCTGGCCGTGGAAGCCGTTGCAGGTTATCGGGATAATGGCCTTGATGCTACTGGGGGTGGGAGGATGAATAATCAGGCAGGTCTTTGTCAATGTGGATGTGGACAAAAGACTAAAACTGCTAAAAAGAATGATAAGCGCCATGGGCATATTGCAGGTTGTCCAATTAGATTTATTAATGGACATAATTCTAAGGGAAAGGGCAACCCAAGTTGGAATGGTGGTCGGCACATAGATACTTTTGGATATGTTAGGGTTTATTGTTCTGATCACCCCAAGAAACACCGTTCTTCAATGAATGAAGCAAGGCTAATTGCTGAAAGAGTTTTGGGTAAATATCTTCCCGATAAGGCAATAATACACCATAATGATGGGAATAAGATTAATAATAGCCACTGTAATTTGGTAATATGCGAAAGTGTCTCTTACCATATGTTAATACATCAAAGAATAAGGGCGCATAAAGCCTGCGGCCATGCAAGCTGGAGAAAGTGTCAGTTTTGCAAAAAATATGACGCTCCTAATAAATTGTATATAAGTCCTAATGGCCGTAGCAAATACCATGTCCATTGTGCAGTAGAATACAATCGAAAACGACTGTTTCGACATAAGGGTAAGAGGACAAATTTAAAGGAGGATTGAACCATGATTCGCAACTTAACACCTCGCCCCGCCGAAAAAGGCAAGATCAAGATCGGGGGGTTGGGAGAAGAACGGAAAAAGCGGGACGGCCAGGGAACCTACATGCTCCCGGTCAAGTACGATCATTTCGAGATAGTGACCACGCAGCGGGATGCAGCCGGCCGGTTTATCAAGGACACGGCCCTAATGGACCGCCTCATGCAGGCTCAGGGTGCCCAGAAGCTCTTGGAAATCCCAATCCGGCTCCTTTTTGACGATCCCGATTTGAACTTTTTTACCCGGTATGCGGCCTATGGCGGGAAGAGTATCTGGTGTTCCGGGGACGGCGTGGAAGCGGAACGGATTGGCCAGGACGGCAAGTTTTCCTCTATTCCATGCCCCTGCGAACACCTGGAAGCGGGTTACACCGGACAGCCCAAGTGTAAACCCTGGGGAAGTCTGCGCTGCCTGGTAGAGGGTGTCGATAGCGTCGGGGGCATTTGGTCCTTCAAGACCACATCGTGGAATACTGTGAACGCCATTCTTTCCAGCATGGCGCTCATCAAGGCGATCACGGGCGGCCCCCTCTCCGGCATTCCCTTGAGGATGGTGCTTGCTCCTAAGACGGTATCCACCCCGGACGGCAAGAGCATGGTCGCCTATATCGTCTCCCTGGAATACCGGGGGCCGGAAGAAAAGCTGGCCGAACTCGGTTACGAAATCGCCCGGCGCCGGGTTGAGCACCAGATCAGAATGGACACTATCGAGGTAGAGGCCAGGAAGCTCCTTGTCGCCCCCCATCAGGAGTCGGCGGAGGAACAGGAAGCGACCGCGGCGGAGTTCTACCCGGACCCCGCAGAAGTCGAAGAGGGCAAGAAACCGGCCGCACAGGAGCCCCGTAACGGCAAGAAAAAGGCGCAGGCTACCCAACCCACCACGTCCAACCCGGTGCCTCAAACTGAGGCGGAGTCGCAAGCCCAGGAGCCCAGAAACGGCGGTGGCCAGGAAGCCAAATCGACCGATCAATCGACGACCCTCAAGCCCGCGGCTCTCACCCTTCCCGAGCTCATGGACCTGGCAAAAAAGGACAACGCCTGTGTGGACCTCCCCGTCCCCCTGCAAACTTCAAAGGGTGTCCATATCGGGCGCTGGCTCGAGTGGGGGCTCAATATCCGGGAAGAGATGATGATCACCATCGAACTGGTGCCCAACCTCCCCCAGGTGAGCAACGGTTTGACCGCGGACATGATTGCAAAGTCCTTCAAGGAGGCGGGGATTAATCTGGCGATTCATGTGGCCATGGCGGAGCAGGAGGGGCAGGAGCGGATTGCGGGAGGCATTACTTCCCCGGAAGATGCTCTGGCTATGGGCAAAGAAGCTACTGCGGCGGCAATTCATGGCGGCCAGTCCTCGGCGGCGATTCCCAAGGATAAGGGGAATGGGAAAGAGGCGCGCCGGTCATTGTTTTAGTCAACCACCGGTCCTGTAGCTCAATGGTTAGAGCCGACCCCTTATAAGGGTCAGACCCTGGTTCGAGTCCAGGCAGGACTACCAAAAATAGGAGATGTTCATGGAGGCATTCGAGGCAAGTTTATTGCTGGCGACATATATCGAGGCCATGGCGGTCCAGGCAGAAATTGAGGCCATGAAGGCGGCAAACTCAGACCGGGAACGTCGTGGCGAAGTTCAGGCCTATCCTGAGGAAGCCTTCCAGGAAAAGGCCCAATACCTTTTTGCCCTGGTGAATCAGGCCAGGAAACAAGGGATGAGGTAGAGGCTATGTTCAACTACTTCCGCAAACTCCGCAACAACCGCCGCTCCCGGGCGTTCATGATCAAATCGGCCCGGGAATCTATGCAGGCCCTTAACATGGGCGGCCAGGCAAAACTGAGCGACGCGGCAATCGAATCTCTGTGTGTCAATTTCGGCGCGGCCTACCTGCAAGGGCTGGCTTTGGGGAAGCAGTTAAAAGAGGGCACGGCCCGGCTGATAACCGACCTGGCGGACGGCGCGAAGCAAGAGCACCGGCTGGATGGGTAGGAGGAGGATTTATGGCAAAGCCAGCAGCATATTCCTGGTCCGCCTTGGAGATGTTTTTTGGCGGAGAGGTGCATGGGGGATGCCCTCATGCCTTTAAAAAAATCCGTATCGAAAAGATACCGAGAGCAGATTCAGAACCCCTGATCATCGGCAGGGACGCTCATAAGCTGGCCGGTGACTACATCTCCCGGCTGGTGAACACTGAGCAACAGACGGACTGGGATTGGGCTACGGGCCTGCTCACGACCTCAACCCATCCGGACGTGACCGAGATATTCACCCGGTTCTATGAAAACTTCGTTCTCCCGCCCCTGGAGGCCCCCGGCATCGAAAAGAAGCTGGCCTTTAACCGGGCATGGCAGCCGGTGGAATGGTTCGCCAAAGACGCCTTTTTTCGGGCGATTACTGACTTTACCTTTCTGCAGGGCACCCTGGCAGTGGTCATTGATTTTAAGACCAACAGGGCAATCATCAACATCGACCCGGAGCACATCCCCTTGCAGCTAAAAATCTACGGGTGGGCGGTGAAGCAAGCCCTTTACCCCGCCGCTCAGGAGGTCTTACTGCGGCTGCATTTCATGCGTTACGGTGCAGAGCGGGAAACCCTCCTAACCCCCCAGGACCTGGCCACCGTGCCGGCGGAACTCGAAGAAAAGATCGCCATCATCGAAGCGGAGAAGCATTTCGACCCGCGCCCCGGGCACTACTGTTCTATGTGCGGCGTCCAGAGTCATTGCAGCTATATGGCGAATGCCCTGGTGCCCGTGGAAGTAATGGCCCCGGCCTGTCAGGCGGACGCGGTCAAGGCGGCTGGCATCCTCCTGGCCATTAAGGAAATGGAAAAGGCCCTTACCGCCCGGCTCAAGGAATACGTCCAGCAATTCGGTCCGGTCCCGGTGGGCGACCTCATCTATGGCCCGGTGCCCGGCGTCGATTACGACCTGGACCCAAAGACCGTAACTGAACAACTCCTGGAGATGAACTTCCCGGCAGATGACGTCTGGAAAGTGCTCAAGATCGGCAAGACCTCCCTGGACTCAGGCCTGAAATTGATGGGGCTCACCGGCAAGCGGTCCAAGGAGCGCAAGGCCCTGATTGAACGGATCCTGGCGGGGGCCGAACAGAAAGAGACGGAGACGGTGAAATTCCACAAGGCCAAGGAGGTGTGATTCCCCCCAACCGGTCCCGGCCACCCTCCGCAAGGTAAAGGCCGGTCCACTCGAAATATTATAGGAGGCGTAGATGCAAATCACTAAAGAATGGCTCGAAGAAAAATCAGCGTGTCGCTGTGGCCGGAACTGGTTCTTGCAGAATTTTCCCGATGGTGGGGAATACCAAGGCGTCTTGGATAAATTAGCTTCTGATGGCCGAGACGATTGGGCATCATGGCTCTTAGAAAAAGCCGGACCTACCAAGGCAATTCTTGAAGTAAAGGGCAACCTGGAAATTAAAGGAAGCCTCTTTTTTGCAGGCTGCATTAAGGTGGCTGGATTTATCAAAATTGCCAAAAGGCTTGTTTCCGGTTCGGGCATCAAGGCCGGTGAGGGCATCAAGGCCGGTTCGGGCATCAAGGCCGGTGAGGGCATCAAGGCCGGTGAGGGCATCGAGGCCGGTGAGGGCATCAAGGCCGGTTGGGGCATCAAGGCCGGTTGGGGCATCAAGGCCGGTGAGGGCATCGAGGCCGGTGAGGGCATCAAGGCCGGTTGGGGCATCAAGGCCGGTTGGG
>Ga0172380_10006693_pt1 | contig 13277 bp, 14 predicted proteins | sample Leawe162metaG_FD_119747 | JGI IMG/M metagenome (GOLD analysis project Ga0172380, IMG submission 119747) | Leachate microbial communities from a municipal landfill in Southern Ontario, Canada - Leachate well 162 metaG | ecosystem: Engineered > Solid waste > Landfill > Unclassified | place... | reverse complement strand
TTTGTTCTTGCAGCATAAGGTAGCGATTATCATATTTATTCATGGAGTTTAAGCTAAAAAGTTAACTTTCTAGCTTACTTTCTTATCCATAAAGTGTAAACTCCTTTGCTGCAATGCTAACAACTCTTTGTAAAAACAAAGAGTTTTTCAATTCAGTGTAATCAGAAGGCAATCAGTGAGAATCAGTGGTTCTGACATTTACCAGCCTTTCGCCGCCAGCCCTTTTTCAGCCGCATTCCGCTGGGCTTCCTGTTTGGATTTGCCTTCCCCTTCCGCCACTAACTCATCATTGAGATAGATGCCGACTACGAATTTCTTGTCATGATCCGGCCCGCTTTCACTCATCACGCGATAGCTCGGCGTGACCCCGACTGAATCTTGAGCCTTTTCTTGGAAACTGCTTTTCGGATCCATATACAATTTTTTCTCGATAATTTCCGGCAGTTCACAAACCACATTCTTCATGATGAACTCACGACATTTTTCATAACCTTTTTCTTTTTGATCCAGATAGATCGCGCCTGTTATGGCCTCAAAAGCATTAGCCAACAGATATTGCCGCGCCCGACCCGTATCTTTGGCTTCCCCACGGCTCATCATCAAGAATTCTTCCACTCCCAAACGGCCAGAAATTTTGGCCAGCATTTCACCATTCACCAAGGCTGCCCGCCAATTGGTCATCTCCCCTTCCGGATTAGGAAAATTATTATACAGATATTCAGTCACTACCAATTCCAAAACCGCATCACCCAGGAATTCCAGCCGTTCATTGTGGTCCAATTTGTAGCTGCGGTGCTCATTCAGATATGAGCGGTGGGTCAAGGCTTGTTGTAACAGTTCCAAATTATTGAATTTTACTCCCAGCTTTTTCGCGAAAGCTTCTAACATACACTTTGAAATCCAAAGCTCAAAGCTCAAATGTCAAATAAAGCTCAAAGTCTAAAATCCAAAATTTTGTCATTTGGATTTAGGATTTGATTTGTCATTTGGATTTTGAAATTGGGATTTAAAAAAAATAAATTATTCCTCTTTTCTTTCAATCCAGGATTATTTTTTATCCTCATTTTTCTTCCCTTTCTTCGACACATCGTCCTTCATCGGTTCGCCCAACTCTCGGTATATCGTACCCAAAACGCCATTCACGAACCGTCCGGATGATTCTCCGCCAAACGACTTGGCCAGCTCGATCGCCTCATTGATGGCCACCTTGGGCGGCACTTCTTCGTAGTTGCCGAAAAGGAGCTCGTATATGCCTAAGCGCAAGATATTTCGATCAACGATTGTCACTTGGTCCAACGGCCACTCCGGCGCGCATTTCTCAATTAAAGGATCGATCTGACCGATGTTCTTGATCGTGTTTTCGACCAAAAAATGCACGAAAGCCGTGTCGTCCATCCCCGGACCAAATTCCTTGATATTCTTGTCGATAATTTCAGAGATATCTCCGCCATCCTTACCATTGAAATCCCATTCATAAAGGCATTGCATTGCGATGGAGCGAGACAAGTGTCGATTCGCCATAAATATGCGCTTGTTTCTTATTTTTTAGCCTTTTTGTCAATCTTTTTCATCGTATCCACCACCTCTTTACCCTTATAGAATCCGCATTTCGGACAGACTAAATGAGGCAAAATTTTTGCCTTACAATTGGAACAAATGACTAAATCTTTCGGCTTGATCTGATGATGGACTCTGGCTCTGTCGCGTCGGGCTTTAGTATGATGCTGTCTAGCTACTGGCATATGTTTGAATTTTCCTATTAATTATATACATAAACTAGATTATCATCGAATTGGCAATCTGGCAAGTCGATAAGGCGACTGCAAATTTCAAAATCCAAATATCCAATGTCAAATCAAATCCAAAATTCAAATACCAATTTTTGACATTTTTATTTTGGACTTTATTGGAAATTAGGATTTTGTCATTTGGATTTAATAGTCATATTTGATATCGCCCATCTCATCCGTTCTCTTAATCATAATCCCTCGCGATTTCAGCCTGTCGATTATCTCCGCCGCTGGATGGCCATAGCGGTTGTTCTTTCCGACTGAAATGATCGCTTCTTGCGGCCTGACCTTGTCCAAAAATTCATCGCTCGTAGCATATTTGGAACCGTGATGAGCCACTTTGAGAACGTCCGACGACAGATCCACCTTTGCCGCAAAAATTTTTGCATCTTCTTCAGTTGGGAAATCTCCCGTAAGGAGAATTTTGTGACCGGCATAAGTAAGCTTAGCAACGAGACTGTCGGCATTGGTATCTTTCGGATTATCCACCAAGCCTGGTCCGGGATACAGAATAGACAGTACAGCGTCATCCAGCTTCAACTCCATTCCTTTCTGGCCACGCAAACGCTCAATTTTTTTATCCTTGATCAACTGCAGATAATTTTTGTAAGCCTCTGAATCTCCGTCAGCCGCATTGTCAATCTCGGTGTAAACAGTATAGCTCTTCAAAACTCCGACTAGTCCGCCGATATGGTCTTGATCCGGATGCGTAGCGATGACCGTTTCGATGGTCCGATCCCAAAAAGGGATATATTTCCCCAATTCTTCCAGTTCCTTTTGACTGCTGGCGCCACCATCGATCAAGATCTGGTTCGAACCCTTCTCGATCAAGATAGAATCGCCTTGGCCGACATCCAAAAAGACGATTCTCAGTTTCTGATTCTTGGTATGAAAAATTATACCCGCCAGAATGAGGCTAATTACAAACAAGATCAAAACAAAACTATAAATTGTTTTTTTGTGAGACATCATTTTAAATTTTCATCTGGTAATTATAAAATTTAAAATTGGTTGAAAATTGCCAGCCCCGCGTCGACGAGCAAATGTCTTCGCGAGTCGAGGCGGGTAAATTGAAAATTGAAAATTATTCCTCACTTACAGTTTCACAGGTCTTTCTGCCAAGAAAGACCATCCAAGTAATTAGAATTATATACCAAGCGACCACTTCCCACCAAGTGATCTTGAGCGCTATGGCCGCATACTTCAGGCTGGCCAAAAAATCTATGGCCATCATTTCATATTTCAAAAATAGAAAGGCTAGCCAAGAAAAAACGATTGCCAAAGGGTTGAAAACGAAATTGGAAACAGCCGCCAGAAATCCGAGCAGCATCGTCAGTGGGATTGCCGGCAGGATCAGGAGATTGGCTAAGGGCGAAATGATTGAAATTTGATTAAAATTGAAAAGGATGACCGGCAAGACAAAAATTTGCGCGCTCAGTGTGAGAAAAAGGATCTCACTCAGACCGAAAACCTTGTTCTTCTTGACCAAATAATTGTTGAAAAGCGGATAGATGTAGATTATGCCCAATGTCGCTAGAAACGACAACTGGAATCCGATGTCCCAGCGCAAAAGCAAGGGATTGCTCATAAGCATCACATCGGCGGAAAAAATGACCGCATTTTGCGAATTGGCCAACCGGCCGTTCTTCATCGCCCAAATAAGGAGAATGCCCATCACGCCGGCCCGCACGGCCGAAGCGCTCAAACCCGTAATGATCACGAACAGGATGATGCCGACTGCCGCAAACCAAAAGGCCTGCCGACGCCAGAGACCGATGACGATGCCGATAATCATCAAGTATTCTGCAATGATGGTCACATTATAGCCTGACACGGCCGTGATGTGCGTTAGCCCGGTACGAGAAAATTCGCTCTGGATATCTTTTGACAACTGATGACTGCCGCCCAGAATGAGTCCAATCAAGAGCCCTGACTCGGGAGACGGGAAAAGACCATTGATATTGCTTTCAAAATTATTTTTAAGACCGATAAGTTCCGAGTAAATCCTGTTACCCCTGATTTCGCCCAGCTTCTCAATTTTCGGCTTTTGACATTGATAATAGACTCCTTTGGCCGCCAGATACATCCGGTAATCAAAATCAGGTGTCAAATTTTTCGGCGGCGCTAGTGCACAAGTCAGTTGCAACTTTTCTCCATAAGAAAACTTCTGATACGCACTGACATTGATCAGGATTTTTTGCTTCTTATCGGTATCCGGCGCAACGATTATGTTTTGCAATAGATCATTGATTTCCGGTTCCTTGATGATTTCTACTTGACCGGAAAAACTCTGCGCTTCCAGATCCAAGCCGCTTATTTTCATTAAGCGTGCCATTGTCAACCAAGCTCCACTCAGAAAAAATATTATGGCGAAACACACCAGTAAAACTTTTTTGTTTTCGTAGAAAACTACAGCTATGATCAAACTGGCGATTAGGATAAAAAACGACTCGGAAATATCGATTGTTTTAGGATAGCAGAAAGACACAATAAAAATTCCGGTCAGAAAGCTGAGACTGAGAATGAAAAATATTTTGGATTTAGTCATCCACTTTATTATAGCAAACAAAAAAAAGACTGGCGGATCCTCGACTCGCCAGTTTGATAATTTTTTTCAGCACATTACTTACCATGATTATATGCCTTGATCAACTGCAACAGCTCGGTGGCCTTGGCAATGATAGGCTCAGTCTTTTCCATTTGCCCATCACCCAATCCTTGGACACGAAGAGTGCTTGATTCCGGCACTCCATCTATACTGGTAATGCTGACTACAATGCTCGATACGTCCCTTTTCTTTCCCGTTGTCATAGCATTTCTCCTCTGAATTCCACTATTTTTGTTTTAGCGGACGCCCCGCCGATGATCGCCAAAGAACTTTTAGGAACGTCAAAATGTTCCGCTAATACCTTTATTAGCATAGCATTGGCCTCCCCGTCAACCGGCGGCGCGGTGAGTTTCACTTTGTATTCCCCTTCCGCCGTCTTTTCCACCGAATTCCGGCTCGACCGCGGAAGGACTTTGACATAGATACGCATAGGCTACAAAATTACGAAATCTTACAAAAATACAAACTTGCAAAATGATATCTTCAGAGAATTTTTGTACTTTTGTATTTTTGTATCATTTTTGTAAGTTCGTATAATTATCTCCTGATACCCACCTTCCCAAAGCTCTTTTCAATACTTTTCTTAATCTTTTCTAAATCAAGCTTTTTTCCCTTGGTCTTCTTTTTCAGACTCTGATCCAAAATTTTGAAATCTTCCCGATATTCCTGCAACCAATATTCCCGCGCGCCGGAGATCCACTTGGCGATTTCCAAAAAATCTTTCTCTTTATGCAGACCCGGCACCACAGTGGTCCGAAATTCGTAGGGCACACGCGAATGCATAATGAGATCAACAGATAGCTTTATGCGATCTTTGTCCCAGCCTCGCGTCGACGAGCGATTATCTCCGCGAGTCGAGGCGGGAACTTTGGAACCGGTCAGCTTGTCATAATTTTTAAGATCGCTTTTAATGTCCATAGCGATATAATCGACTAATTTTTGATCGATCAATCTCTTCAAAACATCCGGCCGTGTCCCATTGGAATCCAGCTTCACGGCAAACCCCATCTTTTTGATCTTTCTGATAAATTCCACGATATCCGGCTGGATGGTCGGTTCGCCGCCCGTGATGCAGACCCCATCCAATTTTCCCTGGCGAGTTTTAAGAAAAGCAAAAAAATTTTTTTCCGATTCGGAATTATGCGTGAGCCGCAGATCCACCAGTTCCGGATTATGACAAAAAGGACACCGGAAACTGCAACCCACCGTAAAAACTGTAGTGGCAATGTGCCCCGGATAATCAATGAGAGTCAATTTTTGAAAACCGCCGAGAGTCATATTCTTCAGTTAGTTAAATTAGCTAACAATTCATCCAGTAAAATAATATCTTCTATTTAACTTATATTCTCAAATTTCAAAATCCAAATTTCAAATTTCTAATAAAATCCCAATGACTAAATTTCAAAATTAAAACATTAAAATATTGATTTGAAATTAGAAATTTTTAATTGGAAATTTGAGCAATACACAAAAACACATCGCCACCCAATCCGTAGCTATACTAACAAATAGGGACAATGACTATCTATTATGACAGACATTGCCCCTCTATCTTTTTTCGCTTTTCTATTTCTTCTTCGTCACTTTCTTCTTAACAACCGCTTTCTTCTTGGCAGCCGGCTTAGCTTTCTTAGTCGCTGTTTTTTTCTTGGCGGGACTGCTGCAGTTCACATCAAATTCTTTCCGATCACCGAATTCCGCTTGCTTGGCACCATTCCATTGAGCAACTGGACGAATATAGCCGACCACACGGGAATAGACTTCGGCTTTTTTGAAATTTTTCAGCACCGGATCTTTTTGGTAACAGGCTTTACACTTGATGAATTTGTCAGATACAACCTCGTATAAGACAAATTCGTCCCCTTTTTCCAGCTCTTTTTTGCAATCATGGCATATGAGTTTTTTCATATTTTTTATTTTTTAATTATTATTTTTTCCGCTTTAAAGCGGTATGATAAAAAAATTTATTTGCAACAGCTTTTCTCCTCTCCAACAACCATAAACTCTGTCACCTTGTTTTCAGCCACACATTTCGGACAAGTCATATGTTCACCGGCCAAATAGCCATGCGTCGGACAGATAGAAAACGTCGGGGTAAGCGTGAAATACGGTAAAGCATAATTTTCAGCAATCTTTCTCACTAGATTCTTGGTTGTTTCGATATCCCACAGTCTTTCGCCTAGAAAGCCGTGCAGCACTGTCCCTCCCGTATATTTCGTCTGCAATTTATCCTGCAGATCCAAGGCGCTGAAAACATCTTCTGTGAAATAGACCGGCAATTGTGAAGAATTGGTATAGTACGGAGTCGCATTTTCTTTTTTCACCGCTTTGTCATTGGCAAAAATCATTTCAGGATTCTTTTTCCGATCAATGCCAGCTAAGCGATGCGCCGTACCTTCTCCCGGCGTAGCTTCCAGATTATATAGATTGCCGGTTTCTTTCTGATATCCGACTATCCGATCGCGCATATGGACTAGGATTTCCTCTGCCAATTTCTGACCCTCTTTTGTCGTAATGTCCTTCCCAATCAGATTAAGTAGAGCTTCATTCATACCAATCAGTCCGATAGTGGAAAAATGATTGGCCCAATATTCGCCGCGCCGCAGCTTTATCGCTTCCAAATAGAATTTAGTGTATGGATAGAGACCGTTATCAGTCAAACCTTCCACTAATTTTCTCTTAGTTTCCAAACTATCCTTGGCAATATCCATCAAATAATCCAGACGTTTATAAAACTCTTTCCTATTCCTAGATAAATATCCAAGACGTGGCATATTGATCGTCACCACTCCGATCGAACCGGTCAAAGGATTGGCACCGAAGAGTCCGCCGCCGCGCTTGTGCAGTTCGCGATTATCCAGGCGCAGTCGACAACACATTGAACGGGCATCGTCTGGATCCATATCTGAATTGATGAAATTGGCGAAATATGGAATGCCATACTTGGCCGTCATCTCCCAAATAGCATCAAATCTTTTGTCATTCCAATTGAAATCCTTACCGATGTTGTAAGTCGGGATCGGAAAAGTAAAGATTCTTCCATTAGCATCACCTTCCGTCATTACTTCAGCAAAGGCCCGATTGATCATATTCATCTCCTCTTGGAATTCTCCGTAAGTCTCTTTCTGTGGAACTCCACCGAGAATCACTGCTTCCTTGGCCAGATTTTTCGGACAAGTGATATCCATCGTAATATTGGAAAAGGGCGTTTGGAATCCGACGCGCGTGGAAACATTCATATTAAAGACATAGGACTGGATTTCTTGTTTCACTTCGTCATATGTTAATTTGTCATATCTTATAAATGGCGCTAAAAGAGTATCGAAATTGGAGAAAGCCTGTGCTCCGGCGACCTCGCCTTGCGTGGTATAAGTAAAGTTCACCATTTGACCTAGGATTGAACCGAGATGTTTGGCCGGTTTACAAGCCACCTTGCCACTCACGCCGGTAAAACCGCGGCGCAGAAGATCTTGCAAGTCCCAACCGCAACAATAGGCAGCCAAAAGCTGCAAATCATGGATGTGAAAATCACCGCCTTCATGGGCATCACGGATATCCTTGGTGTAGACTCGGTTCATCCAATATTTGGCCGTAACGATGGATGAGACATAGTTGTTCAGGCCTTGCAGAGAATACGCCATATTGGCATTTTCCTTGACCTTCCAATCGATCTCTTGGATATATTTATCCACCAGATCAACCGCCTCTTTCAAAGATTCTTCCGTTTCACGGATCTTGCGATGCTGTTCGCGATATAAAATATAAGCCTTGGCGGTTTCTTCAAAATCCAAAATCATCAGCACCCGCTCGACCATATCCTGGACCTCTTCGATTTGCGGGACATAACCTTTCTTAAAACTCTTATTGAGCAACTTGGAAACTTTATCTGCCACCCGAACAGCGTCTTTTTCATCCCCCTCTTTAGTTTCCGCAAAAGCTTTCTTGACCGCCTTGGCGATTTTAGCTTCATCAAACGCCACCACCTTGCCGCTTCTTTTTATAACCTTAGTAACCTTGTTCTCTATTTCTTTTTTTTCCCCAACTTTCTTTTTCTTCCTAACTACTTTCCCCCCGCCTGCAACGCTTCGCCCGCCAGATACACTGACGCTGTTCGTGTGGGCTGGCGTAGCGATGCGGGCAGGCTTTTTGATTTTTGTTTTTCGAGCCATACTGGTCTTGATTAAATTAATAAATTATTTTTCAAGCGATGCTGATCCACTAATATACACTAATCTGCTAATTGCTAATCTCCTATAATTCGCAATTCGTAGATTGGCATTTATTTGTTGATTAGCATCGTTATTTGTCAAATGTGTCCAACTCTTTTTTGAAACTCTCAATCGAGCCGAATGATTTATAGACGCTGGCGAACCTGACATAAGCCACCTCATCGAACTCCCGCAATTTTTTCAAGATCAATTTCCCGATCTCTCGCGTGCTCACCTCTGATTTTTCCAATGACTTGAGACAATATTCCACGTCTCCGATCAATTTGGTAAATTTTTCTTCCGATACCGGCCGCTTCTCCAAGGCTTTTCTCATCCCGGATTCTATCTTAGCCTTGTCATAATCGACTTTCCGACCGTCTTTCTTCACGACAACGAGACGCAAAAGTTCAACTTCTTCATAAGTGGAAAATCGCGCGCTGCATTTCAAACATTCTCGGCGGCGGCGCGTCACTTTCCCATCGTTCGCGTCGCGCGAATCGACAACCTTAGTGTCTGAATTGTTACAAAATGGACAAAACATAGCGCAAAAATCGATTTAACCCAACATATTGTGTATTACAATACCATTATACCACAACCGAAAAATCTGCCAACGGCAAAAAACAGTCCATTATATGACTGTTTTTTGAAGCTGTGGATAAGTTTTTAGCTTTCTTTATGGCGCCACTTCTTTCCAAGAACAAGGCGGGCAGGTGACTTGCTGGTCGTGACAACTGATGAATGAAGAACAGCTACTAATAGGCAATGTTTGTTGACTACCACATCCATTATTCGGAACATCGATACAATAAGCTTCCTTTACCGTTATAAGTTGGTTACAATTATTCTGGCCACAAGAATTCCCCGTGTCTGAGTATAGACAAGTCTTGGTATATGTAGGCGCTTTGGTGCCGACACAGCTACCGCAACTATTGGGACTAGGATAAACCGTTCCAGCACAATAGTTTCCAGCCCCAGAACAGTCCGGTGCTTTGGTCCCAGCGCAACTGCCACCACAACCATTAGAACAAGTGCTGCCCGCACAAGTATTCGCAGCACAAGCGCAACTAGGTGTACAGCAAGAACCAGTTCCCATACAAAGAGCCCCGCAAGAATTTGTATATAATCCGCAATGCATACTGTCTTCTCTTGAATTACAACCAGCCACACCATTACGACTTCCTCCAATTCCACAAGCGCCACTATATCCACCGCCACCAGAACTGCCACAAGCGGAAACAGCAACACCGCCCGATGTAAATCCGCCTAGGGCCAGCTGAGAATTTGAATCGACATCCGTCCTGAATTTGGCCAAAGCCGAATCATAAGAAGATGGGTCATTACCGGGATAAGCTCTGGCCCAATCTTTAATTGTCATACCATTAGAAATATCCTTCACTTTGGCAAAAATCTCTTGCGCTTTTTCCGGCTCACCTAAATTGACATAGGCCACCCCCAGATTGTCCAAAAGCCATGGATTTTGATCATCTGTCTTATCCAGTCCTTCTTGTGCGATTTTTTTAGTATTTTCGAAATCCTTGTTCAAAGAATAGACCCAGGCCAAATCGTTATATCCCGCCCATTCCGTTGGCGCCCAGGCCACGAATTTTTGGAAATCAGAAATAGAGTCGGCATATTTCTTATCATAAGCATCAATCAGTCCGCGGATATAGAAAGCGCGCTGATTCTGAGGATTGATAGCTAGTGATCTGTCAATTTCAGACCTCGCCAGATCGAAGCTGCTCCCCACCAAGTGGATGCGGGCCAATTGGTAATAAGCGGCGTCCGCGGCAGGATCCAGCCGCAAAGCCCAACTGAAATAGCGCTCAGATTTTTTCGGATCATAGGCACCATTATTGAAATAATAATTCCCTTTGGAAATAAGATGATCGGAAGTGGTCTTTCTAATTTGATTCTGAAAGATAAATCCAGATGCCAAAACAAGAATAAAGACGGAGGCTATCGATATTCCGACTATTTTCAATTTCTTTATCTTATTTTTCCCTATTTTTTTCATTTTGATTTGCATATTCTTTTAAAATAATTCCGTCTTATTCAATCCCTTTCCTCGCCATTTCCAATTCCACATTCTGAATACTGGCGTCAACTTTGGCCGAAGGTATCAAAATATTTGAAGCTTGTTTATACGCTTTCAGCGCTCCGTTCAAATCTCCCTTCTTGTCCAGTATGTCGCCCAGAATGGTGTATGGTTCCGGCGCTACGCCCCGCGCATCCGGACGGACATAACTCACCTCATATCCCGGCCAATCCTTCCAAGGCTTATTCAAATCTTGATTGATCGCCACCGCTCTTTGGGCATAATTTAAAGCATTGTCCAAATCATTTTTGAGAAAATACATTTTGGCCATTTGGTAGTAAAGCATCGTCTTGAAATAAGGCGGGAAAAATTCATTGAAACTCGGGTTGTTCTCGGTTTTGGAAAGATAATCCAGTGCCTGCGGCCAAAGGCTGGCATTATATGCTCCGCCCGAACCAATCGCATAATTTTTGAACATCTGTTCGCCATTTTGCATAATGGACGTTCTGGCCGGATAAGTCTCTACTTTTCTTTCCGAGACTTCCTTCAGCTTTTCATCTAAGTTTTTCGGTTGAATCACGACATAGGCATTACGTTGATCAGGTTGCAGCCTGTTTTGTAATTGGTTGAAATCGTCAAAAGAGAGTTCATAATTATTACCCAGCCAATAGCTGTGAAAAGTCAACTTCTGCTCCTTTTCATCAACCCCAATGAGAACTGTGGCGGGATAATATGGGACAGTGTCAGGCTGGTCGGTGGAAATGGGAAGGAAAAGTAATAGCGGAGTCCTCGACTTAGGGTTGATATATTTTTTCAGATCAGCTAGGGAAATATTAATAAATTCCACTGAAAAGCCTTTTTCATCAAACATCTGAGTTAGATTATAAGGCGCAACACGCACAGCACTTTCCGAATCGGAAATGCCCTCACCAAGCCTATCACAAACAGACCTTATATTGTTCTGACCTGGATTCCAATATTCCAAAATTTCCAAAGCTGAAATACAAAAGTCCCCACTCATATATCCACACACAAATGAAAAGGACCCTTTGTGATCATACATCCCGAAGTATGGGACATTCGGAACAGTATAAGCTCCTGCAGAAGCCACCTGCTCATTTTTATTGATATTTTTCAACATAACGATAAAATACACCCCCGAAGCCAATAGGATAGCTCCTAACGCTACCAACCAGAATATTTTTTTGTTTTTTGTTTCGTTTTCCATAAATACATTACGCGATGGATATTATTTTTTAAGAGCATCAATTATGGCCAGACCGTTTTTAGCCGCCGCGCTGTTAGGTGAAATATTGAGCGCTTTAGTATAGTTGTCTTTAGCTGCTTGAAAATCTTTTTTCTGCCTGTATATATCACCCAGTAGGCTATATGGATCTGAAAGCTGCGATTGACTGCCGGCGCGCCAATTGATTTTCATTCCGGACCAATCTTTCCAAGGTTGATCCAAATTCTGATCTTCGGCTACTGCTTTTTGCGCATAGGCCAAAGCACTATCTAAATTATCTTCACTGATGTATGCACTTGCCATTTTGGAATAAAGCATCGTTTTCATATAGGGTGGGAAGAATTCGTTGAAATTCGGAGATTTTTCCACGCGAGAAAAATGATCCAAGGCAACGTCGAACATTTTCGAATCATACGCACCCCCCGACCCTACCGCATAATCCTTGAACATCTGTTCGCCATTTTGCATAATAGCGGTTCTGGCCGGATAAGCCTCAGCTTTTCTTTCCGAGACTTCCTTCAGTTTTTCATCTAAGTTTTTCGGCTGCACAACGACATACATATTGCGTTGGTCCGGTTGCAATTTATTCTCCAGCTGATTGAATTCATCAAAAGACATTTCATAATTATTGCCTAGCCAGTAGTTATGGAAAGTCAGTTTTTGATCTTTTTCATCAACTCCGATAAGAATGGTGGCAGGATAGTACGGGATAGTGTCAGACTGGTCAGTGGAAATGGGAAGGAAAAGAAGCAATGGAGTTTTGACTTCAGGATTGATATATTTCTTGAGATCAGTTAGGGAAAGCTTCAGAACTTCCGCGGAAAAATCCCGCTGAGAGAAAAAGAAAACAATCTCATTCATCACACCACCTTGTTGTTTAGAAATAACTTCCTGTATATCTGAGGAGTTGGATCTCCCTGGCTCCCAATATTCCATAATAGAGGCCACGCTATTGACAGGCCCTGATGAGCTTCTATCAAAATGGTTGGACACACCATAGAATGGGATTCCCGGAATCAGATAGGCGGATTTAGCGGAAACATCACCTGTTTTCTGTAAGTCAGAAACCATATTTTTTTTAGAGATTAAAAAGGACCCGATTGCAAAAATGGCTAGCGCAACAACGAAGAGTCCGCCCACCATCCATATTTTGTTTTTTGGCCCAGATTCAAACATTCCCATTTTTTTATTTTTATTTCAATTTCAAATCAACTAATTTTAATAACCACAGCCGCCGCCGCCATCATCATCGCCATCGCCGCCGTCAGAACCATCAGCACAACCTTCCCCATCGCCGGCACCGCACGGAGAATAACATGATGCGACAGGAGTGTGGATGGGAGCAGGACTGTAGATAGGAATGGGTGAGGAGGTATCCGCACTCGCC
>Ga0172380_10006692_pt1 | contig 13279 bp, 21 predicted proteins | sample Leawe162metaG_FD_119747 | JGI IMG/M metagenome (GOLD analysis project Ga0172380, IMG submission 119747) | Leachate microbial communities from a municipal landfill in Southern Ontario, Canada - Leachate well 162 metaG | ecosystem: Engineered > Solid waste > Landfill > Unclassified | place... | reverse complement strand
GATACGCCTGGACCACGTCGACAGCGCAGGCAAAATCTCACTGCGACGAGCCGGACGCATGCACCACCTGGGCATCGGCGCCGCCCAACGCGGACAACCCGTCCTGATCATCATCGACGCCACTGAAGTCACCGTCACCCACCGCAGCACCGGCGAAATCCTCAGCGAACACCACATCGAGCCGAGCAAGACGTACTGGCGCAACAACACAAAACAACCCGGCCGATGGCCGGACTCTCAACGATGACCCGACTCATCTATCAACGATGACCCGACTCATCACAAAAGTGCGCCCGGAGGGACTCGAACCCCCAACCAACAGGGTTCAGTCTAGGCGTTCGGCAGTGGTCGCACGAGACCTTAATTTCCTTGCAGCGTAAGGCTTTCTGGCCGCTATCGTTCAAGAGTGAACACGGCAGTTCGCGCGGCCGTTGCCGTCAGCGTTGCCGTCAACCCAAGAACTCCTGGCCCATATGACCAGGTGCCCCGCCCTCGACGGCAATCGAGGACAGGGCGAGCAATACCCCTAACAGAGAGAGGTACGACCATGACAATCCAAGCAGAAGTCGCCGACATCGTAATGAAGCAGTACGGCAACGGCATTCCCGAAATGCCGGTCGCCACTACGACGTATTCAGGAACAGCCCTATCGGCCTTCAAGGTAGCCGAGGCAACCGCGAGGGCGGCTGTCGAAGCACACAAGAAGGGCTGGAAGTCGTTCGATGAGTGCGTCCCCGCTGAGCTCCAGGAGGCAGCGATGGCCGAGATGGAGGCGGCTGCTGCGGCGACGTGCGAGCCTTGGTGCGCGGATCCCGGCCATGGCAGCATCCGCGACTCCTACCCGGAGTCGACCATTCGCCACTACCGCTACTGGGACGAGATCACTCAGGACGAACCAAACGGATACTTCCAAGTGGTCGTGGAACGAGAGGTCGAGGTGGCGAGCCAGGATCGGCGGGACGCCCTGATCCGACTGTTCACCGGCGAGCATGACTGGCTGACATCCGCGACGGCGCGAGCGCTGGCCAAGCAGCTCTTTGAGGCAGCCGACTTACTGGACTCGGTGCCCCGAGGTAACGCGGCCTAGCGAACTCTGGCCGGGTGAGGGGTCGAATTCCCACCCGGCCAGAACTTCGCTTCCGCGGCCCGGTGAGTACGAGCTGACTTTGCAAAGGGAATCATGAATGACCGCTACGCTTTACTTGCACCTCCCTGCGGGGGCTTGCTCGAGTGAGTGAGCTTCGTGCACATATCCCCTAAGGGGTTGCTATGTGCAATACATCAATTGATCGCGTTGTTCAGACAATGGGAACAGCGACACCATCCATCCCTGCGCCCTTGCTTCTTTGGGTGACCTGTGGTGCGGCAATCACGCCTCACTTGGTCGAAGTGAAGCAGTAGCGTGCCCTGAGGCCGACACCCGCAAAGGTGTCGGCCTCAGTCCTTGCTGATCGCGTCAGGAAAGTCGCTATGGCCCGGTGTGTGTATCCCCACGGCTGAAGAGTCGTGACTTAAAGCTGCTGCAAGGCAGACCTGAGGTCGCTATCGTGCGGCGCGGGGGTGCGTCATGGGACTGTTTCGGAAGAAAGCCGCAGATCGAGATATCGCGCTACTTAGTGGCAGCGGGAACTACGCATATCGCAATGTTGTGGGGGAATCTCACTACCGCAAAGAGCTCATGCAGATCATCGCCCAGGCACCCGCTGAAGAGCGAGAAAACGGCGAAGTGTTCATGCAGGCGCTGTTGGTCAAAGAGCCTACGAATGCTTTCGACCCGAAGGCAATCATGGTCTTGGTCGATATGAAGAAAGTTGGCTACATCGGGCGTGATGAGACAGCCCCGTTTCATCGCCTCATGAACGATATGGGCAAGCGAGGGCTTTCTTCTGACCAGGTGGGGTGCTTGGCTCTCATCGGGTGGAATGAGAAAAACGCCGACCCAGTAATCGGGGTACGGCTCGACTTCGATCCAACTGACTAGACGGCCACGAAGCATCTAAATGTTGGACTATGGGAATTGAATAACTGTGGTCAAACACTGAACCAGGGGGATAGATGGCTTTCCAATACGTCACTGTGCGGCTGCCGAGCATGAGCGAAGGCCAGCGTGAGGACCAGTGGACCGCTCGTATGAACGCTGTGGCTGCCGATGGTTGGCGGCTAGTCACGATCAGCGAGGACCCAGGTAAAGGGTTCACTTCCCACTACGCGACGTTTGAGCGGGAACAGTCATGAGCGATCCGATTCAGCGCCCTTGGGATCAGGCTAAGCGTGAGGCCCAAGCGAGGTACGACGCCCAGAAGGGCGAGTTTCGCCGGGAGCATCCGGCGGCGTTCAAGTGGCTGTGGATCGGTGGTTCTCTGCTGACGGTGCTGATCGTGGTCGGCGTGATCTATGCGAGCTCGATTTCTCCGGGGAGTACGAAGACCGAGCCGGACACGATCAGGGCATGGTCGGCGTGCAAACTCCAGATGGAAGGTCACCTGCGATCCCCGGCGTCTGCTGAGTTCCCGTCGTCGCTGGATCTGGATTTCAAGTCGCAGGGCAAGACGCTGCGGACGAAGGCTTACGTCGATTCACAGAATGGCTTCGGGGCGATGATCCGGACGACGTTCAACTGCGTGGCCACAGATCGCGGCAATGGTGACTTCACTGCTGTGGTTGTGATCCCCTGACTCTCTGAACACATTCCTCACAGTCTGAATCTCAGACGCACGCATACAATTGCCCTTCCGAGCAATTGTTGTGAGCACAACTAACAGCCAACGGCAGCGGGGAGCTGTGCCTATTTATGGAGACTACAAATGGGCACAGATGGCGAGCGCTTTGTGTCTCTTCCGCCTGCCGAACTTACCGTGATTTGGGTGAATTCAGGGGAGTGGGGTAGTGCACTCGGTCCAGCAGCGGTTCCATGACGCGGTCCATAACTGAAGTCATGATGGATTGATACCTATCCGTCGACCAGGCCACGCTGGCCAGTCTGACCTGCGGGAAGAACGTCCACGTGATCGCCGATAGGGCAAGGAAAACCAAGCTGATTGTGCGCCGCCGCACGCCCAGCCCGATCAGCGCGAATCTGAGCCACGTCGTCATGGCTGAAGTGTGAACCGCACCGCTGACATTCAGAGATCAGGGTTCGCCTGCTCGTCCCGGGCTCTGATCAGCACGTCAAGGATCGACTCGTCCAAGTCATCCATCCCCTCGATGTCATCGAAGGCCATACCCCACGAGATAAGGACGTCAATGATCTGCCGTTCAGACTGGGCTAGGTCCTTCAGCGCCTGTAGCACGGCATGGGTGTCGATCTCGGCGCGTTCCTGCTCACTCAAATCCGGCACCAACTCCATGACGGTAAGGCTATTGGGTGCGCAGAGGAAGCAACAGGGGCGAGCGGTCAGAGCAGCGCGAGCACTCGAGGTGGGGTGTGCACAGAAAGGCGCGCACCCTGCAGGATTCTCGCGAATACCAGGCCGTCAAATGTGTCTGCCAGTCGGATGGATTGATCGTCCAGACCGGACTGCAGTTCATCGCAATGCCTGGTGGTAGCCAGGGCGTAGGCCATGTAACTGGGGTGCTTGATGAAGGCGTGGTCACCCTGCGCCAGTGGGCAGGCGGGATCCGTTCCGCGTGTGTTGTAGTCGGTCGTGACGGACGCTAGTGCTACGAATCGATCTGCGTTTGGCGCGCAAAGAATGACTGTGAGGTGCTCTCGCTGATCATCGTTCTTAATGAAGAACGCCGCCCCTGGCATCGGCACAAGGAGCGGTGTCATAACGAGGCGAGCGCCTCCTGTAGGTGCTGCTGTTCAGCGTTCTCGGCGATCAATGCCGCGAGTTCCTGCTCCGGTATGCCTAGTGCCCTGCCCAGAGCCTCAAGTGAAATAGTGCGCGAGGATCCATTGGGGTCTTCCCACTCGGGACAGTTCGCCGGATCATGTGTCCAGTTCCGGAGATCCCACATGTGCATGTCGCCGAAGCGAGCCCAAATGGCATCGAGGATGGCCCTGTCGGCACGGCTCAAGAGGTCGGCTGAGTCAAGGTCCGCACCAGCGGCCACCTCGTGGTGATTGCTGCCGCACGCCGTAACCCATTGAGTGAAGTCGCCTTCACTCTGGAGTTGGTTCAGCGTTGACGACAAAGCTGGTCCGTGCTGCATCGAGACCATGCGGTCGCCCGTGATGGTGCGGCCGTAGTTCGCGAACGCCTGCCGGTCAGCAAGGTAGAGCAATTTCATCAACTTGAGCCTGCCGAGGCGGCTCTCTGGGGCTTTGGCCAGCAGGTATGCCGCAGCCTGCGCGGCCTTCTCAGCCTGATACATCTGGTCTCCGCTTCAATGCACAAGTCGTCCACAGGGTTATCCACAACTATGCTTGATAAGCATAAAGGAATCTATCTCGGGGTGTTCGAAAGACACCGGTATTCGTACACCGCTATTTCGCGGGCTTATCCGGCATGGTTTTCCACCCGAATACGTACATCTTCCGCTGGCGTCAACTATTAGAGGCACCACCGATCTAGCCTAGATCCATGTGTGGGCGGGCGGCGACGGCGCAGAGCATCGTGGAGATCCGGAAGCAGATGCATGCGACAGCGGTACCGGAGCGCGAGCTCGCTCCGAACTGGAACACCGCCCCAACGCAGGAGATGTATATCGTGGTCGACCGCGCAGATAAGGAAACTGAGCAGTTCGAGCGGGCCGTGGAGATTGCGAAGTGGGGCCTAGTCCCGTCATGGGCGAAAGACGCCAAGGGCGGCGGGAAGCTCAACAACGCCAGGTGCGAGACCGTCGCCGACAAGCCGTCATTCAAGACCGCCTACGCGAAGCGTCGATGCCTGATCCCGGTGACGGGCTACTACGAGTGGTACGAGACCAATCAGCTCAATGCCAAGGGAAAACCTGAAAAGCAGCCGTTCTACATGCACGATCCCGCCGGGCAAGCCCTCGTGTTCGCTGGGCTCTATGAATGGTGGAAACCTCGCGACGATCCAGATGCGGAATGGCTGCTGACGTGCACGATCCTGACCAAAGACGCCGACGAACGAGTCTCAAGGATCCATGACCGGATGCCCGTCATGGTCGGCGCAGACCAATGGGCATGGTGGCTGGACAACACCGGGCCAGTGGACGTGAACGAGATCCAGTCCGTGCCCCTCGACGCCTACCCAGTGAGCATGGCAGTCAACAACTCCCGCTCGGAAGGTCCGCAGCTCATCGAACCCATCGACTACGACTTCGACTAGGGGCAACTGTCAGTGAACCGCTCTAGGATCGCGCCGCATGACACCCAACCATTGGCCAGTGACCTACTTCGAAGGCAACCAAGAGCTGTGGCGCAACGAAGAATCCAGCGTTGAGGTCGCCATCGGGGAAGGCGTGATCCTGCCCTTGCCAGGAGTGAAGCGGTACCGCGTTGTGGATATCTGGCATTCCTACGACAACCATGGCCACGTCGACATAGGCACGAATGTCTACCTCGAAGAGATCAGCGGCACCGACGACGATCTGCCTCAAGAGTTGCATCCCACCTATTTCAGGTGATGACGGCAGGGGAGCCCTCAAAGTGGCATATGGCCCGCAATGGGCATAAGTACGCCTCCGCCTCCATTGGGACTTCTAGTTTCATACAGACCGTCAGGCTCTATACCGCAAGCAAGGGAGGGCTGCCATCTGAGCCCCCTCCCCACCCTCTTGACGGAAAGGTGGATGCTCAGGTGATTTCGCCTGCGCCGCTATGGCGTTGCCATGTAGGGCTTGCCTCGTGCGGGATCTAGCCTCTGTCCATGGACGATCTGTTGAGCGATTTGATCGCTGAGATGACCAACGCGGGCGTGCAGTTCCTTCCGTGGGAACCCATTGCCGGGCACCTAGATGAACGCGCCGTAGGAGTTGCCTACTCCGCTAGTCCCAATGGCCCACCAGCACAGGTAGCCTTGAAGCCGCTTGGAGATCGCAACTTCGAGCTCGTCGTACTTCGCGACATTCAGAAGCGAATGCTTGCAGCAAGCGCTGGTGACATTGAGGCGTTCCAGAGTTTTGATCCAATCAACAATCGCAAGGTAGCAATTATCTACGACCTGTCTCTGTTGCAGACTGAGTAGGTCTGCCGTCGCACCTCAACGCCGCGCTCCCTGACGCACGTAGTTCAGTTTTTGCTCGTCGCTAAGGGCGATCTCGGTCCGCATCATGCCCCGAAATTCCTGACCATCGACGATGAACGTCACGTTGACAGTGGGAGCGGCGGCCAGTGAACCGTTCGGGTTCATCTGACCAGCGGAACCACGGGCGAACGAATCGAAGTAATCCAACGGGATCACGGCCTCCGGGCCAGCCTCACCAAAGATGCCCAGGGTCGGCTTCGTGACGATGCCGCCATCAGCGAACATCGGCAAGTTCTCAAACGCCCAATGGTTCTGCTCCAGAATCGCGGCGTTCACGGGAGTGGACCAATCAATAGCAGGCGTGACCGACGCGGCCTGTTGGATGAAGCCGCCACTTGGCGATCCAGCGACCTGAGCGGTCAAGTCCATGATCGATTTCAAGTCTTCGCGCAGACCCGCGATAGCCGCAGTAAAACCTTTCTTCGTGTTGCCCGCTGTGAGGATCTTCGTCATCGACTCCAGCAAGCCAATCGCCATCTCGATACCGGCTGCCTTGAAAGTGTTGATCGCCTGATTGCCGACCTGCTTGGCAACCGAATCTACAGCGGTCACCGCGTCATTGGTGCGCTTAATGTTCTCGGCAATGTTGCCGTCATAGAAGGCGTCAATGACCTTCACGCCCTGCACGGATGACATCTCCGCAATTTGTAGCCAAGTGGTTTCGTTCATCCCAGCCTTGAGCAAGCCCTGTAGCTTCGTCGCGAACTCGCCCGCTTTGTTCGCCTCAATCACGAACGCATCGACAATGGACGCGCCACCCTTCGCGGCATCAGCCTGCGCGGTCTGGTAGATCCCCTGCAACTGCGTGACGCGGTCCTTCTCGGCCTGGGTGGACTCCGCGTTGATCGCTTTCTGTGCGTCCATCAAGTCAGCGAGCGCAGCCTTCACCGCGTCCTGCCGGTCCTGCCAGCCAGTCGCGGCATTGCCGATGTCAAGGCCTTGCAAGATGCCGTCAGAGATGGACTTGCCGAACTCAACGGCCCCGTCGATCTTGCTTTGGGCCGCGTCCAATGCCTTACCGAGCATGTCCTGAATGGCCTGCGAGGTTTTCTCGCTGCCCTTGATCTTGATTCCGTCAACCAGCCGCTGAACCGAAGACAGCCCGACCTTGCCGAAACCGGCAGCATCGGCGTCCATGAAGGCAGCTACACGAGCACCGGCTTGGGACAACGCTGATTGATACGTCGCAGAAATCTCGTCCGCGATTTGCTTGGCAAGACCACCGCCTGGCAGGTCTGTACCTGGCGGCTTCGGTGGCTTTCTGTGCACTGGAATACCGAGCCCCTGGCTCGTGCCGCCTGCATAGAAGTCAGCGACACCCTTCGCCCATTGCTCCGTGGCTTTGCGTTCATCGTTCGCTGAGTCCAAAGCATCCTTGCCCTGCTGCAAAAGGTCCATGCCCAGCCCGCCAAATCCGGGGATCATCGAGCCCAATGCATTGACGCCAAGATCTCTGCCCTGTCCCAGAAAATCCCATGCACCCCGAATCCAACCTGGCAGTTCGGGGATTGAATTCACTCGGTCCACGAGATCGTCAATCGTCCGCGTGAGGGTTTGGAAGTTCCCGATGGAGTCAGCCACACCCTGAGCCATGGAATCGATGAGGTTGATTGCGCCGTCAGTTCCACCAAGACTGTCTGCGAATCCGTCCACTGCATTCAATAGCGCGTATCCAATGGTTTCCTTTGCCTCATCGGCGGCGGTGGTTAGTCGCAACAGCTTGCCGCTGAAAGTGGCAGCAGCGGCAGAGGCCTGTCCAGCAAACTTCTTGCTGAGTTCATCGGTGGCCGCGCCGAAGTCCTTGGACTTAATAGTGTTCGCGTCCAGCGGCACGCCGAGCCGCGTCAACGCGGATAGGTTTCCCATGCTCGCTCTCGACAAGGCCTGAGTGACAGACTCCAAGCCCTTGCCCGTACCCGCGCTGACATTCATAGCGAGCGACATCAACTGTTGCGACTTGGTGACATCACCTGTGGCGGTCAGCAGCCTCTGAATCGAGGGGCGGAGAACATCGTCGGCCGTCCCGGTCGCGGCCTGCATGTCGGCCACAAATTTTTCGACACCAACATTGCGATGCGACAGGCCAAGATTGTCCATCGCCTTACTCAGCGCGACAACGGACTTCTGATCTTCCATCGCAGCGCCAGCCGCGTCCTTGAAGAAGCTCGCAATAGCTCCACCGGCCATCGCACCAGCGAACACACCAGCCAATGGAGTTGCGAACGACCGGGCGCTTGCCAGCATCCCGCTGCCGAACGCCTTACCGCCAGCAGTGCCAGCAGTACCGAGACCTGGATTGACCTGCTTGCCTATTTCGTTGCCGAAACCCTTGCCCGCCACGGGCACGATCTGCAGTGACGCCCAGCCGATGTCAGACATTGCATTTCCTTTCAGTTTGCGCGCTCAAGACGCTGGTTTCTACGCATTGAGCAGGCCTTCAAGTAGCGGCCTCGTGTGGAAAAAAATGCTGGGGATAGATCACGGCACAATGCCGGAGGAGTGCTAAGGCGTGGGGGTCGGTTCACCCCTCCCTGGGTCTGCGAGGACATCAGAGGATGAACGTCAGGACGGTGGACATGTCGAACTCTCGATTTGATTGCCGCGCCGAATCTTTGAGTCTGGCAACTCGGCCCGCACGAACGCTGTCGCGCTCGGCGTAGGCGTTCAAGACTTGCCCCCAGGCTGCGCCGAAGACATCGGTCTTGCTGCGTCTCCATGCCTCGGCAACGATTGCTCCCTCGAGGATCTCATCGCCGGACATTTGTGCCCGGCTCATCAACTCAAGGCCTTCTTGGTGGCTCTCCAGACGCGATGCGCGGTCTTGTGCGTCGCGACTGCTGATTGCGTCCGTGCCTGAGTAGCTGCCTGCCTTGAGGATCTCGCTCAGGACACCGCTGGTTGCTCCGTCCGCGCCGCCTCGCCAGTCATCCCGGAGCTTGTCCATGCGCGCCTTGGCGTCTTTGTGAGCTTCGTCGGTGAGACGCTGTCGCGCTTCAGGAGTGAGGTCACGGTCGGTGGCAATCTCCGTGCTTCGTGTCTGAAGCCCAACACGGATTTGCTCTGCTCTGCTCACAATGTCTGCTGGAACTTGTGCCATCTCTTCGTTCCTCTCATGCCGCTCTGGCGGCCTTGTAGTGCTCCATGTCTTCACGGCTGATCCGGTAGCTACGGCCGATCACGGTTGCCTTGAGCGCTTTCCGTTCGATGGCTGCGCGCACCGCTCGATCGGTAATGCCAAGACGGCCGGCGACTTCGCTCGTGCTCATCCATTGCGTTGACTCTGCGGCAAGTTCCGGTACCGCCGCTACCTGACTTCCGGTTGCGGAATTGCGCCAGTCGATCGATGACTCATGAAGGCTCTTCAACTGGTCATAGAGTTCCGGGTCGACGCCAAGTGCTCGCGTGCGAAGTTCGGCGATGTTGAGTTCCTTGTGCAGAACCGCGGCGACTCTTCCGGTGATGATCGTGCTGTAGTCGTTTGCATACAGGCGCCAATTGCGATGCTCGCGGGCTGTCACGCCGACCCTGCCTTGGTGGCGCGACTGATTTCGGTACTGGCTCGCGCAGTCTCTGCTTTGTCCGCCGAATCTGGGCCAGTAATCGGGTCCAAGTTGAAGCGTGCGAAGCGTTGGTGCATTGCGGCGCACTGCTCGCAACTGAGGATGAATCGGTCGCCCTTGGCGTATCGCGTTGAGCTGACAATTGCCAGGTCGTGTGATCCGCATCGAGGACAACGGTCGGGGTCTTCGATCTCGGTCATTGAGTCAACTCCGCCACTGAGTGACGTCTGTTGCTCTTGGGAAATGAGCAAGTTGCGCACACACCTCCACAGTCGACGTACTCGTGTAGTTGCTCTTCTGCCAATGCAAGAGTCAAGCCCTCGGGCTCGATCTCTGCATGCCCCCTTCCCCTTCCAGTTCCTGGAGGGGATGGGAGGGGATGGGGCAACGTCTCGTCACAGTCTTTTGTACGTTCTGTGGTGCGTCGCTTGTCACGTCCCGAGGGACGTTCCACAGTGCCGAAGGGGCAGAAATTTCCGAAGTAGCACATCGAGTGGTCGCCCATGCGGTGCAGACGACTGCGCTTCTTGCGCTCTCGGCTCAAGGTCTTCGCTTGCTCCACTTCCGCGCTCTCGCGGTTATCAATCAGAAAGTCCACGATCATGTAGCCCTGCTCAGTCAGCTGCCAGAACCCAGCGGCAACCAGTTCACCGGCCAAGGCATCTGGATCAACTGCATCGCTGATGCGCGCAAGGCGAACGCGGATCTCGCCGTCAGTGAGAGCAGTCGCGGAATAGACAAAGCCCTCGAAATGGAGCAACCGCGCATCGCGGGAAACCTGGGCGTGCTCCAGTCGGATCAGGGTGTCATCAGAGATGTTGGCGTAGCTCACGAAGCCCGCCGCCACTGTCGGACCAAGCGAAAGTCATGTTCGAGTTCGCGCGCGCGACCTGGGTATTCAGTGCGCGCTTTTACGATGGCCTTGGCTTGGCGCACGGAAAAGTTGGTGACATCGATCAACGTCTTGCCCGACTCCACGCGCTGGCGCTCAGCGAGGTATTGCGGTGTGGGATCGCACGGCGTGTGTCGGCAGCTCAGCGCATCCGCACAGGTTGTGGTCTGAATGAACATGCGCCATCACGCCCCCTGCTGAGTTAGGAGGCGCTCCACGTAGGCATCGATTTCGGATGAGGGTATGAGTCTCTTTCTCCCCACTCGGACGCTGCGTAGTTCGCCTGCCTTGATCAGATGAAAGACATGTGTTCGCCCGCATCTGAGGCGCTCCGCAGCCTCGGGTACATCCTTCAATTCGTCTGTTGGATTCATCGCCTGCTCCATCCCTAGCAGTCCGCTGACCGCTACTGGATGGACGCTAGCAGTCCGCTGACCATTAGCAAGCACTCAGCAGACCGCTTGACCCCCAACCTGATTATGCGTACAGTTCGGAACGTGAGTGAACTTGAGCCGATTGGACAGGAACCGTCATTCGACGAGGTCTCGTCCTTGTCCATGATCCGTGTGCCCGACTGGCCGCCACACGCCGAAGACGCACGCGAGCCCGACGATCGGGATTTGGAGGAGATTCGAAGCGCAAGTGATGAGGAGCGTGAGCCAGATGAGAGCGATTGGAGCATGCTGCTCTGGAGTGATCCTGTATGGGTTTGGCAGGCCGTGAATGAATACACGGTTGCCCAGTGGGTACTTCGAATTCACAAAGGTGAGGAACTGGTAGCGGTGGGGCCAACGGCGATTCTCGTGTACACGACCGATGATGAAGAGAATCCGATCAATAAGCGGCTCAGGCTCCCAACCTCTCGCCTGGTCTTTGATACGACAAGCGCGATCCCAACTTGGTCCGCACGGCGGCAAGGTGCGCCCGACCAATTGAGCTTGGAGATGGCTTGGGAAGAATCCAAGTCGGCGCGAGCGAAACTGGCGCGCAGACAAAAGCGCGCTGCTACTTCAACGGAGGTCTTTGAACGCAAGGGCACTGAGACGCCCGAGCGTTTTTACTTGCGTGTGGCCAACTTCTACAAAGCTGCCGCTGCTTCGTCGGGCCGCCCTGTAGTCAAGCTGGCCGAAGCAGCAGGCGTGCCACGCTCCACGGCATCGCAGTGGGTATTTCAGGCACGTGCAAGGGGTTATCTGCCAATGACCCAGAGAGGCAGGGCGCGGGGATGACCAAGCGAGGGAACGGCGAGGGGTCGATCTATCACCGTAAGGATGGTCGCTTCGAGGTCGCTGTCGTAGATCCTGCGACGGGCAGGCGCAAGCGGACTTATGCCAAGACCGAGGCTGAAGCGAAGCGAATTCTTCGCAGAATGACCTCGAAAGCAGACTCGGGAGAGTCTGTTCTTGATGCCGGCGCGACGTTGAACACCTATTGCAAGGAATGGCTCGTGGATCGCGCAGGTCGGCGTCGGCGGGAGTCAACGGTCCGAGAGTACGGCTATCGACTTAACACTTGGGTACTTCCTGTCATTGGCCGTCTTCGCCTGCGACAGATTAAGGTCGTAGATGTTGAAGACCTGCTAGATGGACTAGTCGCAAAGGGCTTCTCCCGCGGGACAGTGGTGGCGATTCGCAATGCACTCGCGGCGTTACTACAAGACGCAGTGCGCGCTCGGCATCTGACTGTCAATGTTGCTCGCCTCGCTCAGTTGCCTGAGATAGGTGTTACCGATCGTGAGCCGGTTGCCATTCCTACGGACGAGCAGGTACGAGCTCTCATGAAGCAGAGCCGCGGCACTCCTCTAGAGCCCGTGATTGCAGTATGTATCGCGACAGGAGCTCGGATCGGTGAGGTGCTGGCGATGCAATGGTCCGACCTGGATCTTGATGCAGGTGTCTGGAAGGTCAGTCGGACGATCACTAGGGGAATCGATGGAAGTGCGGTGATTGGGCTACGAACTAAGACCGGCATAGCGCGAGAGGCAGCGTTTCACAAGCCCACAGCTGATGCCCTGCGAAAGCAGCGGACACGAGTCTTGGAAATGAGCCTGAGGTCCAATTATTGGCAAGATCACGGTCTCGTATTTCCAACGAACATCGGGACAGCACAGGATCCGCACAACGCGCGCAAGGCATTAAAACCTATGTCGGTCGCGGCGGGATTTCCGGGCTCTTTCCACGCCATACGTCATTGGTATGCATCGCTAGCCGTCACCATCTTTCCTGATGTGACCGTCAGCAAGGCGCTTGGTCACGCGCGCACGTCCACCACAACGGACCTCTACGCACACCTGAGGGCAACTGATTCGGCCAAATTGGCCGTTGCCGTCAGCGTTGCCGTCAATGAAGGAAAATGACATGCGATTTCCTCACAAAAAGTGCGCCCGGAGGGACTCGAACCCCCAACCAACAGGGTAGAAACCTGTTGCTCTATCCGTTGAGCTACGGGCGCTCGGGTGGTCATTCTTTCCTGTCGCGGTGGAGATTGAGAAGTTGGGTGCCAAGTCGATCTGGGGCACCTTCCCCGACGTCTACGATTGCTCATATGAGTCAGTTTCAGATTGAGCCCGCAAGCCGCTCGTGGACGACCACCAAGGTCGTGGCCGTCATCGTTGCCATTCTGAGCGCTGGATACATGCTCCCTTGGGCAATTGCTGCAGTGCGCGACGT
>Ga0172380_10006691_pt1 | contig 13280 bp, 12 predicted proteins | sample Leawe162metaG_FD_119747 | JGI IMG/M metagenome (GOLD analysis project Ga0172380, IMG submission 119747) | Leachate microbial communities from a municipal landfill in Southern Ontario, Canada - Leachate well 162 metaG | ecosystem: Engineered > Solid waste > Landfill > Unclassified | place... | reverse complement strand
GGAACAATGGCCGCCCGTGCCGCTATCCGTGATGCCGGCCGCGCCTTGGGCCTCCCCTACGATTTTTGCGACCGGACCGCCAAACTCATTCCGATGTTTTCCGATATCGCCGGTGCCTTGGAAAACGTCAAAGAATTTTCCGATCTGCGGAGTAACGACCCCAATGGCAAAAAACTGATCGACTCGGCCGCGCGGTTGGAAGGCGTGGCACGCCACGCTTCGATGCATGCTTGCGGCGTGGTCATCACGAAAGACCCCGTAGTGGAATACACCCCGCTCCAACGCATCATCGGCAAGGAATCCGGCATGGTGACCCAATATTCTTCTTCCACCAAATCCAGTTTCATCGAAAAGATTGGCCTCCTCAAAATGGACTTCCTGGGTCTCAAAAACCTCACCATCATCCAAAATACTTTGCGCATCGTAAAAAAGATCCGAGGCCTTGAACTCAAGATCGGAGACATACCAGAAGACGACAAAGAGACTTTCAAACTTCTGCAAGAGGCTCGCACGACCGGCGTTTTCCAGTTGGAAAGTTCCGGTATGAAAAGATATCTGAAACTCTTGCAGCCGAATGTTTTTGAAGACATCATCGCTATGGTGGCGCTCTATCGACCCGGACCGATGGACTGGATTCCGGACTTCATCGCCCGAAAACACGGCGAACGCCGCATCGAATATCTGCATCCTAAGTTGAAACCGATCTTGGAAAAGACTTACGGCGTGGCCGTCTATCAGGAACAAGTCATGCAGATTGCGCAACATCTGGCCGGGTTTTCACTCGGGGAAGCGGATGTGCTGCGAAAAGCCATGGGGAAAAAAGTGTTCGCCCTCATTCAGGAACAAAAAGTCAAATTCATCGATGGCTGCATCAAACAGAATATCTCCGGCGCCGTGGCGGAAAAAGTTTTCGCCTACATCGAACCGTTCGCCGGTTATGGTTTCAATCGGAGTCACGCCGCGTGCTATGCCATGGTCGGTTATCAAACAGCGTACTTGAAAGCCCACTTCCCCGCTGAGTTCATGGCGGCGCTCCTCACTTCTGACCAGGACAACATCGATCGCGTCGCCATCGAAGTGGCGGAGTGCCGCGAGATGGGCATCGAAGTTCTGCCGCCGGACATCAATGAAAGTTTTGAAGAATTTGCCGTAATCAATGATCCAGAGAATAAAATAGTGAAAATCCGCTTCGGGTTGAACGCCGTCAAAAATGTCGGCCACACTATCGCGCACGAAATCGTGGAAGAAAGAAAACGGGGCGGGAAATTCAAAAGTTTTACTGAGTTTATCGAACGCGTGCATCACAAAGATCTTAATAAAAAATCGATTGAAGCTTTGGCCAAAGTCGGAGCTCTCGACCAGTTCGCCGAACGGAATGCCGTTATCGCGTCCATCGAAAATATCATCGCTCACAGCAAAAATCTAGAAAAACTGACCGGCACTAATCAAGGCAGTCTGTTCAGTCTGGAAGAAGTGAAACTGCCGGAAATCAAATTAGTTGAAACTGCCCCCGCCGAAAAAAAGGATCGTCTGACTTGGGAAAAAGAATTGCTCGGCCTCTATATCAGTGATCATCCGGTCAAAGAATATCAGGAATATTTCGCGCGGATGGCCGTGCCGATCAGGCAAGTCGGATTGGAACACGTCAACCAGAACATTTCCATCGGCGGCGTGATTTCGGCGATCAAGAAAATCTATCTCAAAAACCAAAAAGTAATGGCCTTTGTGACGGTGGAAGATATGGATGCGCGGATGGAAATTCTAGTCTTCCCGAAAACCCTGGAAGCCACGGGCTCGATCTGGGAAGCGGATAAGATAATTCTGGCCACGGGCAAACTTTCCAATAAAGACGGCGAGTTCAAGCTCTTGGCCGACAGCGTGAGACAGGTCAATCCAGCCGAAATGGAAAACTTCACCCGTGTCATACACACCCAAAAAGCCAACGGACACCCACTCACCCCGGCTTACGCGCCTATGAAAAAAGAGACTTCCATAGAAACCCCTAAAGAAGTCTCTGAAAATAATCTGACAACTGAACCTAAGCCCAAAATTACCATTTCCCTCCCAGCCGCTTTCTCCCAAACCACATTAAAGGAACTCTCCGCCCTCTTCGACCGCTGCGACCTCGGCTCAACCAAGGTATATCTCAACATCGGCGGCAAAAAAATCGAAACCCCCTACTGTATTAAAAATGTTAACAACCTCCCCGAAAAAATCCAGACGATTATTGGGGATGGGAAGGTGTATGTGACGGAATATTAAAAAAATCCGCTTACTGATAAATTCCCAGTAAACGGACTTGGCTTTCGCCGGTAACTCTGACATTATAACCTCCTCGCTATTGGCATTGATACACGTTCGTTTATGCGCTCCAGAATGATGCCAAGCATGAAGCATTCAGCGCGCCTCCTAACATCTTCAGAAATTTCACCATGTTCACTTTGTCAAATGAGTGTGATCATTTCCCTCGTCTGTTCATCATCGAACCTCAGGTTATCATTCCTCATAATCAACCTCCCTTCGTAATGATGCTTTTGTGAAACAACTCTTGCGAGTCGGCCTCTTTTTTTGCATTTTCCAGCTTAACTGTCAATTATACACCTAAAACACCATTTTGTCAATGGTGTTTTATTGGCTTGGATAAGAGATTATTTTGATTGACCGACGTAGGAACAGGGCACTGCCCTGTTCCTACGCCCACAATCACATCTGCTTAATCTCTCTCCTCCTCCCCTTGTAATCAGGCACGGCTTGCGCCACGAGATTCCAAAATTTGGCCGAATGATTGAATTGACCGAGATGGCACAGTTCATGGACCACGATGTAGTCGCACAAATGCGCCGGCAGATAGATGATGCGGTAGCTGAAATTCAAGTTACCACTGGACGAACAACTCCCCCAACGGGTGCGAGTGTTCCTGATGGCCACTTTTTTCCATTGATAGCCATATTCCAAGTTGAAATGCTGCAGCTTCTTTTCTGCAATCTCCCGCGCCAATTCCTTGTACTTCAAATAGTCCGCGCGCGTCGGCGGCTGCATCGCACTGGCTCTTTTTGCAAAATCCGCCAGCCGGTTCATGACCCAATCAGCTTTGGCACGCAAAAAAGTTTCCGCCATTTTTTCACTCACGCGGAGCGGGACGGTCACACGCACGCTCGCATCAGCCGAAACTGACAAGCGCAAATGCTTGGATTGCCGATTCTTCCGAAGAGTGTACGCTATTTTGTGGCCGCCGAGGATGATTGTTTTTTCCATAATATTTTTTACCGCCAAAAACAACCGGAAGCGGACTGTCCGCTGGAAAAGTCCGCTGGAAAAATTTAATCAAATCCCATAGGCTGAAGAAAGGGTCTTAATAAACCACGGAAGGATGAGTGCCAGAGCGATGAGCGGCAAAAGGATGGTCGCCACCGTCACGATCAGCGTCCATAAGAAATATTTTCTCATTTTTTCACTCGACGCGTAGATGTCCGCCAATTTCTTGTCCTGCGCGTCCAACCGATCCTGCAGATCTTTTTCCATTATGATAGAATTAGGCTTATTATTTAACTTCGAAGTTGACCGCCATATCGATGACGATGTCTTGCGTGCCGGAAGAAATCTGTGGCGTCGAAATGGCTTTCGGGGCCGCGCCGCCGCCAAAGCCTTGGGCTGAATCAGCTGCCGTGGCATAGCCATTGCTGCCGCCCATCATCGGCGCGTCTTCATACCAACTCAAAACTTTGCCCAATTTTTTGATACCAGCCGCCTGGGCCAGCGCGACCGCTTTGCTTCTAGCGTCTTCGATTGCCGCGATGCGCGCCTTCTGACGAAGTTCGTTCGGATTATCGATGAAATAATTCACTCCTTGCACGGCGTTCGTTCCATTATCCCCTGCCGCCGCCACGACTTTATTCACTAGATCTGTATTCTTATCCACCGCACGGGCTTTGATGTCCAAATTCTGACTAGCATTATACCCGGAAACGTTTGAAGTCCCATCCTTGTAATCATAAGCCGGCGAAAGATTATAACTTTCGGTCTTGATGTCGGTTGTCTGGATGCCCAAGGCGGTCAGCGCGTCCGTGATCTTTTTGATCTTATCGTTCATCTGCGTGAGAGCGTCAGCCGCCGTGGCTGCCTTATCCACTCGCACACCCAAGGTCACCGTGGCGGTGTCCGGCACATATTCGACCTTGCCTTCACCATAAACCACGATCTGATTTTGCGTCGGATTGACCAAGCGTTCCCGCAGCAAGGCAATGATCACTACCGCCGCAACCAGCACCAGTCCGAGAGCGATAAGTGCCAGGAAATATTTTTTCTTGCCATTTTTTTCACAGCCACATTTGCAATCGTTGTCGCAATCGCAAGTTTTAATTGTTGTTTCTTCCATATTCCTAAAGATTAATAATTATATATCCATCTGTCCTTTATTATATCACAAAAAAAAGACCCCGATATAATCGAGGTCTTTTTAAACTGATTTCTGCAGTAAGACTATAAGACAGCTTCTTTAGCCACTTTCGCCAAACGGAATTTGGCCACAGTTTTCGCGGCAATCTGGATCTTTTCACCAGTCGCAGGATTGACACCTGTTCGAGCTTTTCTGTGCACCTTGACCAACTTTCCAAATCCAGGAAGAACGAATTCTCCGTTCTTTTTCACTTCTGAATACGCCATGCCGGTAAGAGCATCCATGAATGCTACTACTTCTTTTTTAGCCAGACCGGTTTTCTCGGCCATCGCGCTCATGATCTGAGCCTTTGTCATTTTTGCCATTTCGTTTTGTCCCGCCGTGGCGGGATTGATTAAATTAATTACATTCCCCTTTTACCTCTGTATTATAGGGGTTTTTGAAAAAACGCGCAACACCCTGTTTGAAAAATTGTCAACCCACCGAATAGAACGCCGTCGACCCCTGAATTTCTTCCTTGACTCTTTGGCGCAAACTATTGGGATCCATCCCTTCTAGGATACTGATCATCCGGAGTTCCTCCGGCGAATCAAACTGGCCAAGCTCCTTTTCTTTCGCGGCCAGAAGCTCTTGCGCCGATTTATTTTTCGCATATTCTCGCTCTGGATTGCCCATCGATTCGAAAATATCCACGATGGACAAAAGTCTGGCCAACCGGTCATAATCCGGCTTATCCGTACGCCTTTCGCCATTTTGACCGATTCTTTTTTCATCTTTTGTTGGCACATTCACCTTTCTCCGCTCCCCAACGCGACGTTTTCCCTTCATCTGATGGTGGCGAACGGTGATTTCCGCCAAGGCATCATACCCACGCGTTCTAAAAAAATTTTCTCCTTCTTCTATGTGCGAATCTATGATCTTTTTTTCTTCATCAGTCGGTTTCTCCTCCTTATGAAGAATTTCTTGAGGCACGAACGCCTTGCCCACATCATGTCCCAAAGCCGCCTCCAAGAGCATTTGCCTATCCGCAGAAGAAATGTAATTTCCCATCTCTTCCGAGTCTAAAACCATAAGCATCAGTTTAGCCGTCCTTATGATATGCTTAATATCGGAAACTTTGCATTTTTCCCTAACCAAGAGGATTGCTTCCTGAACAGCCGGATTGTCCTTGATGACCTTCATCAATTCTTCCGGCACCGGTTCTTCTTCCCAGATAGTCTTGTCTTTGAAAATTATTTCTTCCGACGGCCTCTCCGGTTCATATTTTTTTTCGATGTATCCTCCCCCTGCATCAGGTCTATACATATTTTTTCTTCGTCCTCCGGCGAAAATTAAGGATTAATTGGCACATTTTGCGAATTAGACTTTCTTGAACATACCTTTAGGCGCCCCGCAGATCGGACACACCTCCGGCGCCTCACCTTCCGCCGGATAGCCGCACACGCCGCAGACATAATAGTCCGGATCCAAAATTTCTTCGCCAGCTTCTAACTTGGACAACGCTGTTTGGAACATTCCTTGATGGATCTCTTCCACTTTTTCGGCATTGGTAAAACTCATTTTTGCTGCCGTTTCCCCCTCTTCAATCTCAGCAATGAACTGCGGGTACATCGTTTCAATCTCATAAGTCTCCCCGGCGATAGCACTCTTCAAATTTTCAGCCGTTTCTTTCACTCCGGCTAGGGCGCCGAGATGGCGGAAAGCATGCACTGTTTCGCCTTCCGCCGCTACGCGGAAAATTTTTGCCAAACCTGCGTGCCCTTCGTTTTCCGCTTTGGCGGCAAAGGCTAGATATTTACGATTGGCTTGCGATTCGCCGGCAAACGCCGCCGCTAAATTATCCTCCGTTTTTGACATAAGATTTATTTTTAATGATTATTCCTACCGCTATCCAATCATACTACAACTATACCACAATAATATGCTACTTTTTCATCGCCAACTTTTTCAGATCGGACGGCATCTTTTCAATGGCATAACGGAGAGCGGTGCGCGGCATCCGAGTTTTGCGGCGCATAACATAAGCGAAAACTTCTTCCTGGTGTTTTTCTCCGGCCACTTTCAGCAACCAGCCATACCCTTTTTGCACCATATCATCCTCGTCTTCCAAAAGGATGTCCGCAATGGCAAAAACCTCCGGCAAAAATTTCCCGCGTTTGACTGGAACAATAAGGCTGACCGCGGCGGCGCGCCTGAGCCAGCGATTTTTGGAGCGTGCCAAAATTTTCAATTTTTCGGCGTAATCAGGATACATTTCCACAAGCGCCCCGACTGTGTGATTGCAAAAAGTGTCGCACTTGGCCCAGTTGTCGATATATTTGTCTATCCAGCTTTCAAAAATCTTGAAATCGGCCGGCTGATAATTTGCACGCAAGTTGTATGACCAGTCGCACCCAATCCGCGCGGCGTCATTGTATCCCAAAGAAAAAAGCTCTTCGCACAACGCAAAAATTTCTTTTTTCTCGAGCTTCTTAACCTCGCGAAAATATTTCCGGCCGATGGCTACCACTTCCGCCGAACGGACGCCATGTGTTTTGATCGGCTCCTTGAAAAACCGCTGTTCGCTCGCGCGGATTTTCGCGCAGCCCATTCCTTCAAGCTCTTTTCTTATCCTGACAATTATTCCAGACATACAAAGGATTTTTAAAAAAAATTATTCCTGAGCTTCTCTTCTCAGCTTCGCCAGAACTAAGCGTATTTTTTCATAACTGATATTGTCCGGCAACAGTTCTTTTATGGGTTTAAGCCTTTGCGTTTTGGCACTGGCAATAATCTCGATGATCTGGTCTTCCTCACAAGGAGAAACCAATTTCTCGATCTCCACCTCTCCGCCGGCCGCATACCAATCGATAAGATGCCCCATAATCGTACTTTCGCCCAATGAGCGCATCTTGGCAATAGCCGCGGGCGCGTAACCTTGATCAAACAAACGCACCGTTTCTTTGACTGTACCGCCGATCAATTGTCGCTTCGCTTCTTTATGCGAAACGTCGCCGACTACGGATTCTTCCGCCTTCTTTTTCCATTTCAGACACACGTCGCAACCGCGACAATTATGTTTTTCTTTGACATACTCCGGGTCGTCGAAATATTTCAGAATCATCTGACGGCGGCAACGAGCACTCTCGACATATTCCAGCATTTTGTCCAGTTTTTGATATTTCACCTCCAAGATTTCTCCCGCTTCTTCCCAGCTTTTTCCCTGCGCCATAATCAGTTTCCGGTCTCCCCGCAAGAAAAAATTGTGCATATTGGTGTCTTTCTTGCTGTGGAGCAAAATGCAGAACGCCTCTTCGCTGTCCCGTCCCGCCCGCCCCGCTTCTTGATAGTAGCCTTCCAAGCTGCCGGGCATCCCCAGATGGATGACGAACCGCACATCGGCCTTGTCCACTCCCATCCCGAAAGCCACTGTGGCCACAATCACCTTGAAACGATTTTCCATAAAATCATTCTGGATCTTTTCCCGCTTCGACGCGGCCAGTCCGGCGTGATAAGCCGCCGCGGAAATCTTATGTTTATTCAGAAAATCAGCTAGGAATTCCGTTTCTTTCCGCGTGAGCGCGTACACGATGCCTGACCCTTTAATGGATTTTATGAGGCGCAACACTTCCAAATAGCGCTCTTTTGGTTTCAAATTTTTCTGTACGAAAAATTTCAGATTCGGCCGATCAAACCCGCGCACGAACACCGCCGGATCAGAAAGCCCCAAGCGAGAGATGATGTCCACCTTCACTTCCGGCGTGGCCGTGGCGGTGAAGGCCGCCACGATCGGACGCTTTTTTAGTAACCGGATATGCTGCTTGATATTCAAATAATCCGGCCGGAAATCATGCCCCCATTGCGAAACACAATGCGCTTCGTCCACCGCCAGAAAATCGATGTCAAGTTCTGAGAATTGCCGAGCAAAATTGGGCGCCGCCAAACGTTCCGGGGCGATATAAAGAATTTTGGTCCGACCGGATTTGATCTCGGCTAAACGCGCGGCCGCTTCCTCCGTCGTAATACTACTGTTTAAGAATGTGGCCACGATGCCGCGCGCACGAAGCGCATCCACCTGATCTTTCATAAGTGCGATGAGTGGCGAGATGATCACAGTGAGCCCTGGGAGCAGCGTGGCCGGCAATTGATAGCACAAAGACTTTCCCCCGCCCGTCGGCATCAGCGCCACCGTGTCACGGCCGGATACGATCGCTTCCACAATCTCCCGTTGCCCCGCACGGAATCCGTTGAAATTGAAATATTTTTGTAATTTTTTTTCGATATCCATTTTTATCTTTTAAGATTAAACAAAAAACCATCCACCTGAATGCTGTAGAGCCGCATTGCAATGCGGCTCTACAGCGCTTTCTCTTCTTACTGGAAATATTCTTTAAGTCCGAGCAGGATGTTGCCGAAGTCCGCGAATTGATCCTTGAAGATCAAAAGGCGGTTCGTGACCTTTTTGCCATCACGGTCAGTGTATGATTCGGCAATGGTCAGATAGTTGCTGCCCGTAGCAGCTTTTTTGACGTCGAAGAAATATGTTTTCTTCCCCGTCCGGAGCATCTGTGAATGCACCTTTTCTTTTTCGTTTTGCATTTTGTTTTGCCGCCGGGTCTTCCTATTTTCTATTTTGTTGCATCTACCGTCAGCTTGAATTTTATTTGACGGAAGAGAATAAATAATGAAGTGAGAAAGCTTGACGGATGCAATTTAAATAATTACCGCAAGAAGACTTCTTCTCCCTGCAGTGATATTCTACCAGTGTAGCCCTATCACTGTCAACACTCCCCTGTGGATAACTCACGTCACCGGCTATTTCTTCAGCTTTTTTATCGAATGGATCTTTCCGGCAGCCATCTCTTCGGCATAATTGCCATAGCCTTTCGACTTGATAACGTCGATGCACGCCTGACGATCGGAACCGAAAAGAAAAGCGAAAAGTTTGGAAAAAATATTGTTGAATTTTCGGCACTCGGATGCCGAAGCATACACTTGGCAATCGGCGCAAGACAAGCGGTCGTTTTCCAAGCAACATTTCCGCACCGCGCACCAGCTCGCCCTTTCATTTTCCCGACAGCCCGGACACTTTTCATCGAGATATCTTTTGCAAGCCCCGCAATATAGCCCGCAAAAAGCCACTAGATTTTTATCTTGTCTTATTTCACGCATAAACTTTGACTTCATATTTTAGATTTGCGTTTCAATTTTACCCCTTTTTTCAACAATTATCAAACAATTTTCGCTTTCCATCCGATCAAAAAAACAAGGGCAGCTCATGTGAGAAACTGCCCTTTTTCGTCTTTCCCTCGTTGGGAAAACTAGGGAATCCACAGATTGAAGTGAGGAAGCTGTCTTCCGGTAAGATGACCGACATATATCAGGCATCCGATTATGAGAAATCCCAAGCCTATCATTATCCAGGTTTTCTTCTGCTTTTCTTTGTCCTCCTGCCAATTGCCTCGCTTTTGCTTTTGCGTCTTCATATCTCCCCCTTTTTTTGAAAAGAACTGCGCTTTTATCTTTCTCCGGATATTTCGTTTTTACCCATCAAAAAAAGGCCGCATTGGCCTTTATTCACAAATGATCGCCATGGCGCGCCGCACGCCTCCGATCGGCGGAAAGCATCCGCCGCCCACACAGTCGCCGCCATTAGCGCTGGAATCAATCAGATTGTTTGTTGTTCCTTTCTCCATAACTTTTCTGATTAAGCTTGTTTACATCATAGCACACCTCTATTTGAAAAGCCAAATGAAAACCCGATGCATTCTTGGCACATCGGGTTTTCATGTTGATGTTTCTGTGAAAATTTCTATCCAAATGAGGTTCTAGTTCATTTTCGGCAGATTCATCTTCTTCTTACGTCGTTGATATTCAACACCTAGGAAAAAAACGATAGCAACTGCTAAGACCCACCACCAATTGCGGTGTGGTTGAGCAGAAGCACTATCATTGGTTATCGAAGTTCCTTCCACTTGCCCATTGCCGCCATTTTGCCCTTCTTGGCCTTCAGCCGCGCTCTGGGCTTCCGAAGCCTGATCCTGGTTCTCCGTAGCGTTAGCCCCCGCTACAGCACCCGCTGGGGTGTTCTCCACGCCTTCGTCCGTCACAGTCGCTCCGCCATCTGGCTTGATCGAGATGGCAATGATTTTCGTGTCGCTCTTGTTGCCGGCTTCGTCCACACTGACAAATTTGTAATAGTATTTCTCACTCGTCTCAACATCAGAATCGGTCAGATCCTCGTTATTGTCATCGTTTTCAGCAATACGTGAACCAGAGTTAATGGCAAAATGTTTATTATCTCCTTTATAGATATACACTTTGTAGATATCATCATCGCTGGCGTCCCAGTTCAGCTTTACCGCATTCTTATTCTTGTCATACTGCGCACTCACTCCTTTGACCGTCGGCGGATCTTGCGCATCCACTTTGACATTCTTGCTTCCGACATTGCTATAATTCTTCGCCAAGTCGAGCGAGCGATAATAGAAAATATGTTTTCCATCATCAATCTTTACCGGCAACGCGTAGGTTGTCCACGCGCCAGTCTGGGAATCGATCTGGTATTCTATCTTATCCAGCTTGGTATTGTCACTGGCCGTCAAAGTGATTTCCGGCGTGGAATCATACCAACCATTATCCCCGTCCGGGCTATTCGAATCAATCGACAAATTCACTTCAGGAATAGTTTTGTCAAAAACTATGGTTAGGGTGTAGGTGTTTTCCACATTCCCCATTTCATCCACCGCGTGAGATTTGATAGTATAGACATTTTCGGTCAACACAGTATTGATATTATAGCTCCAAGCAGTTGTGCCGGCAGCATCGTTCGTAATTTCATCCATCTGCCAAGCTGTTCCATTCCAATATTTATTATCACTCGTTCTCTGCACAGAAACTTTCACGCCCTTGACTCCGCTCAAAGCATCAGAGGATGTGCCAGTTACGATTCCGTTCCAATCATTATAGTAAATAATGCCGTTATTATCTCCACCGGTAATGGTACTGGTAGGTTTTGTATTGTCAACTGCAACATCCGTTACGAAATCGCTACTGCGATTCCCCGTGTTATAGTCAAGATCTCTTTCTGCAAATTTTATCTGATATTCTCCGTCATCCACCTTTGTCGTGTCCCAAAGATAAAGTGCTTGATTCTCGAATTGATCCGTATGATTGACTACCGTCGAGAAGATTTCTTGATTATTGCTCTTCTTGTATATCGCCAACCAATAATGATCTGGGTGTTCTTCTGTTACCGTTCCTCGGATATCAACAGTCCCTTTCACAAATCCTGCCGCCGGAGCAGTGATGCTAACGACCGGCGCAGTCATATCGATATTGACCGTCTTCACAGCTGTCTTCACGTCCTCCACATTTCCCGCATTGTCCACAGAAAAATATTTTATCGTATAAACTCCCTCTGCACTTAATGTAACTGCGTTGCCGGAAGGCGAGGCAATTGTCGGATCAGTCCCATTTGTCGTGTAATAAGTTTTTTTGCAACCACTGCCGTCCACATCCGTGCAATTCAAACTCACCGTTACTGCAGAATTGTGCCAATTATCATCCGTGCCGGAATCAGTCGTAACAGGCGCGACCATCGGGGTTGAAGTCTCAGCGTACGGATTTTTTACCAAAAGATTACCAGCTAAATCGTGGATGTTTTCCACTCCCCATTCTTGTTCCGGTGAAACATACCAACCATACGTTTTAAACTTAACGGTTGTAGTATGTGTAGTTTGATCATATATTATATCGGCATGCCCGAATAAATCAGTATCTCCAAGTCCCGGCCAATTGTGCAAGAAATAGTGAGCTGGATTTTCTGCGTCAGCCTTGTTTACATCTTCACTGAAGACCGCCTTGAACCCAGTCACGTTCGCGCCGGTTCCCGCAAAATCTAACGCCACTGTCGGCGCGATGTTATCGTAAGTAATCGTCAATGGGTTACTCTCTAGACTTTCATTTCCGGCATTGTCGGTCGTTTTTACGTACATGACATAACGACCCTCGCCATGACCAAATGAACCCGAGCGCATCTTTTGTATGCCTGCTACAAATCCCGAAGACCAATCAACAACAGGATTTCCGCCATTAGCCGGATAGAAAACATAACGAAATGTGTAACCCTTCACTCCCGATCCTGCATCATCCCCGTCCGTCCATTTTAAAGTAATGGTATTTACATTTGTAAAACTATTATCCGCAGGAGAAGAAAATTGCGGGGTTGTCGGCGCAGTATTATCAATTGTAACTTTCCATAGATCGCTCCAGGGACCTTTGTTTCCCGCCGCATCCACCGCTCTCACATGCCACCAAAAAGTCGCATCTGAAACATTGTCAGCAGTCTTAGAAGTTTCTGTATACGTATCGCTATATCTTAGATTATCCATTCCTTCATCGTGATAACTTTCATATTCATATTTAACCGCGCTAGGAACAGATGACCAAGAATTTGTCAGAGTTGGAATTCCTTTCACAAAAGAATTATTTTCTGGCGCAATAAGTGTCGGTGCCAAAAGAGGCGCAGTCGTGAAATTTTTCATTTCTCCCGGATACCACACATTGCCCACGCGAGACCACGCCACATAATAATATTTTGTATTTGGTGTGATTGCCGGCATATTCGAGTGGATCCCTTGAGTAGTCACCAGCGACAGGGCGACATTAAAATCCGCGTCGGCGGCGATAGGACCGAAATCAGGCGTAGAATAAACTCCGCTCGGGATATTAGGACTAGCAGTAGCAAACGGAGCCAGCGACACCCAGAACGAATGCCCCGTAGCGTCATAATCTCCATTGGTTCCGTTCAGCGTCGCGTCATACAGGCTGATGCCTGATGCATCGTTCGTGATGGCATTAGGAGAGGTTTCATCCGTCATTCCGGCATTGGTGTACCAAGGAG
>Ga0172380_10006690_pt1 | contig 13281 bp, 16 predicted proteins | sample Leawe162metaG_FD_119747 | JGI IMG/M metagenome (GOLD analysis project Ga0172380, IMG submission 119747) | Leachate microbial communities from a municipal landfill in Southern Ontario, Canada - Leachate well 162 metaG | ecosystem: Engineered > Solid waste > Landfill > Unclassified | place... | reverse complement strand
GTGAGTAACATTACGCTGAACAACCATGGGGCAATAACCCAGATTGGCGGTTCGTCCATCAAGTTCGAAAGCAACAATGTAAATTCTCCTTTTCAGAGCATCCTCAACAATGCCGCCGACGGCACCTACGAATTGACCGGTGACGGAAGCTTCGCCGCAGGAGATTTTTACAATGGATACTCTTATACAACTACTCCCGGTGCTGGCGTCGGCACCATCAACAATGCGGGCACCTTCCGTAAGTCAGGCGGCACCGGCACATCCACCGTCGCGTCCACCATCGCCTTCAACAACTCGGGCACGGTCGAGGTCGATAGTGGCACAGTGAACTTTCAGGGAAGTTACACACAGTCGAACGGGAAACTCGTTTTGAAAAACGGTGGCGCGGTAACTGGAACTCTCAATATTCAAGGTGGCGCACTCGAAGGAACGGGAACCGTCAACGGTTCGGTGACTCTGGCCGGAACTCTCTCGCCCGGCTTCTCACCCGGAAGCATGGTTATCAATGGGAATCTCAATCTCCAGCCCTCGGCGATAACCCTTCTGGAAATCGCAGGCACGCTGAATCAGGGAGTGGACTATAATTATGTCTGTGTCAATGGTTCCATTCTCGCGAGCGGGCTTCTTCAACTCTCGCTTCTCAGCGGCCACGAGAATTTCATCACGCCCTCCACAGTATTGACGCTTGTCACCGCAAACCAAATTACCGGCAACTTTTTCAACATCGCGAGCGGCGAACGTCTCACAACATTGGACGGATGGGGCTCATTCCAAGTGGACTACACTGGCGGGAATCTGATCGTCTCCAACTTCATCGCCATCCCCGAGCCTTCCAGTCTCGTCCTGTTCGTGATTGCGGGTTGGATCATTGTTCTTCTTCGTTGGAAGGGATCTTCTCACATTATTAAGCATTCAAAATTAGTTCGATGATCGACGCTCCACTTTCCAGGCAAATCGCCGGTCGTTTTGTTACCCAGCATACGCGGGAGATCAACGATGAGTATTATAATCGGATCCAAGCGCAAAACAGTGAGGCCTCGCTTCGCTGCCAGCGCGAACAGTTGAAGGCACAAGCTGCGGCGGCGGCACTGAACCTGCGAGGCCAGATGGAAATCGCCAGGCGGCAGGATGCCGCGAACCAAATTCTCGGCGGACTGGCCGGTGACATGGGATCGCTTCTCGGTCTGGCGGAACAAATGAGTGGTCAACTTGATTCCATCGAATTCTCCTTGGATAGTGTCAACTCAACAATTCAACAGGGCTTCGCCTCCGTGACCGCTGTTCTTGAAAGAACCGTCACAGTGCTCATGCAGCAGCAGATAACGCTGACTCAAATTGCCGACACTCTCAGAAGTCCGAACGAAACTGAGGCAAGGGAGTTTCTGCGCGACGGGCAGATCATGATGGAAGCATGGATGAATACCGAGGGGCGCGAAAAACGCGAGAATGCCAGGGACGCCCTCCGGCTTTTCCAACTCGTCATAGACAACGAAGTCGGAAAGCAGAAGGGCTATGTGGCTTGGTTCAACATCGGCTATCTGCGATGGAAGCAGAAACCCGAGGACAACGAGGATCAGGCTAAGGTGGACCTTGCCCATGCCGAGGAGGCGTTTTTTCAAGCCCAGCGTCTCAGCGGGATTATGCGCGACGAACCATGGCACACCAGAAGCCTCCGCCACATGGCCGAAATGCAACGCGAGCAGGGCAATGTAGAGGATGCTTACCAAACGGTCCACCGCGCCCTCGTGATCAGTCGCGAATACGAGTCCCTCTTGTGCGCTGCACGCTACGCGAACAAAATCGGCAGGACCGACGAAGCCGTTAAGTTGCTTGACGAGTGTATCGAGATGAGACCGGAGACGATCATCACCATGTTTGCCGAGGAGGATTTCAAGGAATGAGCGCCGCGCTGCACTCCCTCGCATCCAAAAAGATTGCAATTGCTCGTGAACGTGCGTTGAAAGCCCAGGTCGAACTGAAGGAAACTTTCGATCTCCTGCTCCGCGCGGAACAAAATCACCATGTCGTGTTCCCTTGGTCGTGGCGTGAATACCAAACCAGACTTCTCGACGATGAACAGGTGCGGGGAGCCGACTACCTCACTGCGCTCGGGATGGAGGCAACAGCCTTGGCGACCAACAAGGAAGTGCTCGACAAGGCTCTCCATACGGCGGGTGAATGGCTCAGGGCACAGAAGTGTGCCGTTGGAAACGCACAACAGGAAATTGACAAAGAGACGCAAAACCATCTTTCGGTGGTGCAAGGTGCAATAAACGTCGTGAGTGATAAAACAGGGGGGATTCCTCCTCATGTTTTACTTGAAAAGAGTGCGATCGAGAAGGGTTCTGGATGTTTCGTGTTGGGGTGTTTGCTTGGACCGTTGTCAGGTTTTTTTATTGGAGGAATAGTCGTAGGCTCCATTCTGGCAGGGATTCTAAATTTTGTGGGTCTAAAAGTGGAACCCCTTTTGGTAGTGATGCCTTGCATGCTCCTCTTCTGCTTTTTTCCTTTATTGTGTGCTTATCTTCTGTGGAAAGCACAATGCCGAGACACCATTTCCAATGCCAAAGCCACTGCACAAAACGCCATGGATGCGCAGATACGGAGATTTGAAGCAAAGTTGCCAAAACTTCAGCAAGCCCTTGCCAAAGCCGAAGCGTTGGCAACAACCGCAGGACTCGCGCAGACCGAGATAATGATGTGTCTTGAGAGGGCCACAAGCTCTGTGGCCAGCCGAGTCCCGACCCGATCAGTGGAAAATTAAATGCGGCTGACTCAAAGTGGAGTTTCGGTGTATTTGAAATCCTGCACGACGAGCGGGAGACGCCCGTTGCCGAGGAGGTCGGGGTTGCGGATGAAGAGGAATTCCGTCTGGAATTTCACTGGCTCGCGGAATTCGAGTTTGTTGACGGTGCCGGTCCGAACGAGGTTGCCTTCGGCCCGGACGCTCACCGCTTCGTAGGATTTTCCTGAGCCGTCGCTGATTTTGCGAGTGTCGAGGATGTCGATTTTTGTGACCTCGGCTTTTTGGTGGATCTGTTTTTCTTTGAATTCGGGATTCTGGGCCTTGTAGATCGCGGCGGCTTTTTTCCGGGCAGGCTCTTCCAAATAGAGTCGTTTCATCAGGTCTGGCAGATCCGGGCCGATGGGATTGCGTTGCAGTAGAGCCAGACAGGCGAGGCGGACATGGTAGGCATGGAGATTCCCGGCGTCCTCAAAACCGAGAAGTGGCGCATAAATCAGCGTTCCGCCCGGATCGAGAATGACGACTTTTTCCTGTTGTTTCATGGCCTGGATCGTCATGTAGGGGGCTGTCACGGCGAAACCGGTGGCGAGAATGGCGAGTCCCATCCAGAAGCGCGCGGCGATGAGGTTGTTGGTGATGGAGGTAATGGCGGATAGTTTCATGGGAATCAGGAATTACGGGTTGAGAGGGGGGAATCCGGGGGCAACGGCTGGGCCTTGGATGCGTGGGAATTGAAAGCGGCCTGGGCCGTGTGTGGCGTGGCGAGGTTTCCCCGATGGTGGGAGACCGTGCCTTGGTCGTTATCCACGACGGCGAAGGCGTTGCTCGCGGTTTGATACGCCGTCATGGCGGGGTTGTCGGCATTGGCAACACTGTTGCTTTCCGTTGGAACTGGCGGTGGTGGTGGAATGTCGGTTGATCCGCCCATCGATCCGACGACATCGCTGGCGATGCGTCCTGCGGCGCTGGCTGCTCCGGTGGCGGCTTGGGTTCCGGCCAGCGCTCCTTGCACGGCAGCCGAGCCGCCGAACGTGGCGGTGGCACCTGCCGCTGTGATCCCCGCTCCCACCGCAAGCCCGGCCGCCTGCATGGTGCCTTGGATTCCGGCCTGGAGTGCGGAGGTCGTCCCGCTTGCCCCTTTCATGATGGCCCCGGCCACGAACGAAACGGACAGGTAAAAGAACACTGTGACCCGATTATGAATCGTCCCGCACCGGGGCTGCTGGGCGTCGAGATGGTAATATGTCAGCGCGGCATACTTGTTGTTGTCCGGCAAATGCTCCGGAAGCGGATACCGCGAAATCGCCTCCTTCGTCGTCTCGGACAAATCAATATCCTTTGCGACATCCTCAATATCCTGGCGGTCGTTCATCCGGGTAAAAAAGAACTGCTTGGCGTTGCCAAAGACGATGGGGCGAATGCCCGAGCGTTGAAACCGGCTATATTGCTGAACAATCGAAATGATCCAGGTCGAGAATTTCGACAGTTGCGCGTAAAACTCTGAAACGAGTTGCTCGCCACCTGAAATATCCAGCGTTCTGGCCACCTCTTCGAAGATGACCCGTTTCCGTGCGCCTCTGGGTAGGGTGAAGTCGTAATAAGGATCGGTTTGCGAGAGCAGGTCCGACATGAAGGCAGACTTTCCGGCACGAGTCATTCCGAGCAGAACCGCGAGCTGCGGTGTGCCCGACAGAAAATTCCGGACACCAATCAAATTCCTGTTACTGCCATCATAGAGGGCCTCTGCCCCATCGAGATGTCCGGTGAATGCGGCTTCCACGCGGCTTTCGTTCACCGAGTGGCCAGCCTGGGACAAGAGTTGAGATAGCTCTCGTGGAGCCCAACTTGCGGCCCGTCCTCTTTGACGACGTCGCACTGGACGGACCTCAACAACGTCCTCCGGCTTCTTGTGTCGCCCGTCCCGCTTGCCCTTCATCGCGGCCTCAACCCACTTTCTGCTCAAAGGGAACCCCAGCGCGTTGAGCATGACGGCGTAGTGAGCAGCCGAGAGGGGGCGATCCAACGGTTCGTGTCGCGCGATTTCGCAGATCAGAGCATTCGCTGCGAAAGGGTTGTATTCCTGGGCTGTGGCATTCACGCGACGCAGCGCATTCTCCATGCGGCTTCCTGTCAGGTGCCAGAGCCAACCTCCTGAGGAACGCTTCGGCTTCCGCGATGGTCCAGTCCCTCGGCTTTGCCTGGAATCTCGGGATTCCAGTCTGTCCGGACTGGCTGCCTTCCGCAAAACGGATTGCCGAATGACCGAGGCCAGATCGACGCGACGCCACCCATTGGCGGGTCACGTTATGGCCGCAGCCATGCAGCATTGTGAACAGGATGTCATCAGTAACCGCGATGCTACAGGAGCCTCACCCTTGGTGAGTTCCGCAAAGAGAGTCGATTTCGCAAGAGGAGAGAGGTCGGGATTTATGGAAGAATAGGCCATAAAAATTTTCGCCCACCCTTCAGACTTAATGTCAATACTAAATCGCTCCACAGGCCGTATTTCCGTATTTTTAGTTTTTGGCGGCAAAGTCACCATTTTTCGACCCCCTCCAGACCAACCCCTCTACGGCGATCCTCGCGCACCAATTCCGCTTCAAAGGCCAGCATATTAGCATTAGCATTCAACACTGATGTCGCCGCCCACACATGCCCGTGGCGCGAACTCAACGGACACCCGCTGCGCGGCGGTGCCTCCGACATCCTCTCTGCCTACTCCGGAAATTCCCTGCTCGGAAAAGAAATCGAGAATCGCGCCGGTCACGTCGATTTCCTCATGTGCGGGCACACGCACATGCCTGCGCGGGAACAAACCCTGCATGGCATCCGCTGCCTGAATGTCGGCACGGACTACGGGCGATTTCGCGGAGTGGTTTACAACACCGGGAAAACAGGATCATCAAATGGACGGGAGAGAAACTGCCCCCGCGATGAATGCACGGCATCAATGTGAAGATAAGAAGGAATAATATGTCACTGATCGCTGACATTATGTCATTGTCAACGGTCGCTGACATATTATATTGACGGCATGATTCTCCACGCCCCGAAGGAAATTGGAGCCCTGATCCGTGAGCGGCGCTCCCAAATGAACTTGAGCCAGCACGAACTCGCCGGGAAAGTCGGGGTCAGCCGCGCCTGGATCATTGCCTTGGAAAAGGGAAAGCCATCTGTCCAACTGGGGCTGGTTCTGCAAACGCTCCGGGAGCTTGGCATTCCGCTTTGCGCCGGGGCAGAGGCGAACGAGCGGAATCCCGGAGGCATTGATATTGATGCTCTGGTTGACTCGCACTCCAAAGGCAACAAGCCATGACCGAGGAACTTTCCGTATTCGTTGAAGGGCGGATGATGGGTTGCCTGTTGTGGGACAGGAGGCGGGACAGGTTGAGTTTCCGCTACGACACCTCATGGGCGGACTTTCCGCTTTCGCTCTCCATGCCATTGACGGCTTCGGAGCACGGGCACTCTGTGGTGGAGGCGTTTCTCTGGGGGCTGCTTCCAGACAATGACGGGGTTTTGCAGCGCTGGGGCGAGAGATTTCAGGTTTCACCACGGAATGCGTTCAAGTTGCTCTGGCATGTGGGAGAGGAATGCGCCGGGGCAGTCCAGTTCATCCGCCCTGATCGACTTGCAACCTGGTCGAAGACCCCCCCGCCGGGCGGAGTCACCTGGCTGACTCCCGAGGAAGTTGCCGGGAGAATACAGCTTCTTCTCAAGGACCACAGTGCTTCCCGCACGAGTTCCGATGCTGGGAGTTTCAGCCTCGCCGGAGCGCAACCGAAGACAGCATTCATTTTCGATCCCAAGAAAAAGCGCTGGGGAATCCCCTTTGGTTCGGTTCCGACCACCCACATTTTGAAACCAGCGACGGGGGCGTTTGACGGTTTTGCCGAGAACGAGCATTTTTGTCTGCGGCTGGCCGGGGAGTTGGGCTTTCCAACCGCCTCGTCGTCCGTCCAATACTTCGGCGACTGCCCGGTGATCACCGTCGAACGCTACGACCGGATTCGTCAGAGGGACGGGGTGATCCGGGTGCATCAGGAAGATCTGTGCCAGGCGCTCGCCTGCAAGCCTCAGAGCAAATACCAGAACCAGGGCGGCCCATCCCCGGCTCAAATTCTCGATGTCATCCGGCGTTATTCAACAAGCCGGTCCAAGGACGAAGAGTGTTTTGTCGATTCCCTCGTTTTGAGTTGGCTCACTGGCGGGACGGATGTGCACGCCAAAAACTTTTCGATTCTGATCGCTGCCGGCGGGCGCGTTCGCCTGGCCCCGCTTTACGATTTATCGAGCGCGCTCCCTTACCCGAAACAGGTGGATCTGAGGCGCGCCACGCTCGCCATGAAAATCGGAGGCACTTACAAACTCCGTGAAATCGGTCTCCGGCAATGGGAAAAGTTTGCCGCCGAACATCGTCTCGATGCGGGGGCGCTTGCTGGAAGGATCCAGAATTTGTCGGAGCGAATTCCTGAAGCCGCAAGCACCGTCTCCAAGACGCTCGCCGGAGAAGGAATCACACACCCGGTGATCAAAAGGCTGGTTGATGAAATCACTTCGAGATCTCTCGATTGCGGGCGGAAATTCCAAGTTTGATACGCCCTTTTAAAATATTTCTAGTGAGATCGGGCCGGGAAACCGGCCTGGGGAGCATGTCCTCCGCCTTCCGCCATTTTCCCCATGTAGCCCAACAGTAGAGGCATCCGACTTAAAATCGGACAAGTGCGGGTGCGAATCCCGCCGTGGGGACCAATTTTCGTGCCGGCAACTTCCCGGGCCAGACTGCAATCATGGCCCGAGGGGGATCGGATGCAGCCGATGGCCTGGCACGAATTTCGGGCTGTAGCGTAACTGGAGGCGTTCGCGGCGGCGATGCTCAGGTTCGCGGCCGTCGAGATGGCATCCTGGTTGGCCCCGAGGAAGAGGAACTGCCACTTGTAGGTGTTCGTCTGCTTCAGGATATTGCGGGAGATGTCCTTCCAGGTGAACTTCTCCGACGAGTTCTCGTATCCGTCGGTGAGGATCGCGACGATCACCTGTCCGGGGCGGTCCGGTTCGGGCAGGTGAGCACAAACCCTCCAGGGCTGCTCTGCGGTTATTGGAGATAATACAGCTTCATCCGGAAACCTTGTTGCGACTCTCAAGGGTGTAACACTATGACGTGCGCCCTTTGGCAAGAGAGGATTGACAATAACCTGATCTGGTCTAGTCTGGTCAATATGATCAGCGTGAATATTTACGAAGCCAAGACCCGGCTCTCCGCCCTGCTCAGCGAGGTGGAGAACAAAGGGGAGTCGGTTCTGATTTGTCGCAATGGAAAGCCGGTGGCTGAGTTGCGATCTGCGGCAACTGTTCCTGACCCTTTTGCCTGCGATCCTGCTCTCAAGGTGACTTTTCAAAAAAGTCCGGCCCTGCCATTGGATCCGGAAGATTGGCCGGAGGCCTTCGTGTGATCCTTCTCGATACTTGTGTGCTCCTCTGGCTGGCTTCTGGTTCGGAAGATCTTTCCGGATCGGCTCGGAAAGCCATTGGAAACCACCCCGGCTCGCTTGTCGTGAGTGCGATCAGTGCTTGGGAGATCGGGATCAAGGCCGCCAAAGGTCATCTGTCCCTCCCGGTTCCGGTGGATGAGTGGATGGAGCGGGCGTGCGCCAGACACGGAATCCGCCCCGTCGCTCTCGATCACATGGTTGCAGCTCTCTCCACACGACTGCCGACCATCCATGCCGATCCGGCCGACCGATTTCTCATCGCCACAGCCCAGGCATTGAAGATCGCGATCATCACCCCCGACCAGCACATCCGCCAATACCCCGATATTCAAACTGTGTGGTAATGACGTCGGAACCTCACAGATCGATCACTCCGTCAAAGACGAAATCCGCCGGTCCCTTGAGGGTCACATTCGTTGGCGTGCCTGTGATGGAAACATCAAATCCGACCTCGAGGGTCTCGCCACCCCGGACCCGGACGGACAGCGGAGAATGGGCTCCGGTGGCCAGGTGATGGAGGAGAGCTGTCGCACAAACGCCGGTGCCACAAGCGAGTGTTTCGCCCTCCACACCCCGCTCGAAAGTCCGGAGAACAAGGTTTCCCGGAGAAACGATCTGCGCGAAATTGGCATTCGCTCCCTGTGGGGCAAAGGCGGCGTTCCACCGCAGGGAAGCTCCGGCTTTTGCAAGATCCAGCGCCCCGACATCCCCGACAAAAACCACCGCATGCGGAACGCCTGTATTGAGAAAATGGACCCGGCAACTTCCCAGGCCAGCCACCTCGATCTCCGCAGGATCACGCAGATCGCCGGGCTCGCTCATGTTGATCGTGACAAGCCCGCCCGACAATTTCGCGCGGATCAAACCGGCGGGAGTCTCGAACGACACCTCCTCCGGCTCTCCGGGCAGCAGTCGTGCGGCAAACCTCGCAAAACATCTGGCCCCATTCCCGCACATGTCCGCCTCTCCGCCATCCGCGTTGTAATAGCGCATGCGAAAATTGGCACCAGACTGCGCTGGCTCCACCGCGAGGACTCCGTCCGCCCCGATGCCACGGTGACGGTCGCAAAGCCGCCCGATCCGCCCGCCCGAGAGGGAGACCGACCCATCCCGGTTGTCCACGACAACAAAGTCGTTGCCCGCCCCGTTCATCTTGGTGAAATTCATGCCCAGACATTCGGCTCTGACCGCGAACCCTGGCAATGAATATTTTCGGCGAAAATCCTGCCCGGAGACCGGGCGGCAGCCTGCCGCAGGAATCCCTCAAGAAAATCGGCTGGCTCAAGCAGCACGACGCCCCGCAGATCCCCTCACCCGCCCCAGCCCGGCACTATTTTTTCTTCGCCGCCTCGGCCTTGAGTTGACGCTCGGCTTCCACCCAGTCGCTTGTCGAGTCGCCCGGCCAGCCCATTTTGTGGCGGCGCTCGGCGATGAAATAGGCCCGCAAGGCGATGTCCTCGCCCGAAATGGCCGCTGCGGCAGAAGTTTTTTTGCGGGAGACCGCCTTGGGTTTCTGTGATTTTGGCTTCGCCGCTTTCAACCCGGCATCTGCGGACCCTTCGGGAGCCGTGGCGGGCAAAGCCGTCTTCGCGAGCGCCTTCTTCGCGGACTGCTTTTTCTCTTTGCTTTCCTTTTCGGATTTTTTCTTGGACATGGCGAATCTGTTTGTGCAACCGAAATGGCCGCCGTTGCAAAATAAATCTTCAAAAAAATTTCCGATAAAATACGATCCTTTCATGGCTGCGTTCCTCATCCGCTGGTTTGTGACCACAGTTGCCGTCTTCGTGGCCACGAAACTTGTCCCGGGAATCAAGTGCGAGCCGGGGGGAGCTTTGCTCGGGGCGTCCCTCCTTCTCGGGATCATCAACGCGTTCGTGCGGCCCGTCCTGATGCTGCTGAGCCTGCCGTTCATTATCGTGACCATGGGACTGTTCATCTTCGTGGTCAACGCGCTGCTCCTCCTGCTGGTCTCGAAAATCATCCAGCCCTTCTACGTGGCCGGGTTCTGGAGCGCCTTTTTCGGTGCCATCATCATCAGCTTGGTGAGCTGGATACTGAGTTCGTTTTTCCGGACCAGCGACGGAAGGATCCATGCCATCACCCACCATCCGGCCATGAAAAAGGCCGATGCCCGCACGCTCGAATGATGCCGGGGCAGCGCCCGCCATGAGCTTCCTCGAACCGGGCGGTGTCCACGTCAAAATCTGCGGCATCACCAGCGCCTCGGACGCGCGCATGTGCCTGTCGGCCGGTGCCGATGCCCTCGGGTTCAATTTCTTTCCCGGTTCCGCCCGGTATATCGACCCGGAGGAGTCGGTCCCGTGGATCCGCGACCTCGGAGGCGAGGCCGCCCGGGTGGCGGTCGTAGTCAACGCCCCGCAGGAGTTGCTGCAAAAAATCCGCGATGCCGGATGCTTTGATTTCGTCCAGTTCCACGGCGATGAAACCCCTGCGATCTGCGGGCAGGCGGGATTCCCCCGTTGGATCAAGGCGATCCGCGTCTCCGGTCCGGAAGTGGTCGGGGGGGCGCTTTCGTTCGAGACCCCGAATATCTTGTTCGACGGTTGGACGGCCAAGGCTTACGGGGGAACCGGCCGACGCCTGGACTGGGACCTCGTCCGCGATTTTGTCTCCTCCCACCCGGACCGGCGGTATCTTCTCGCCGGCGGACTCGATGTCCGGCATGTGCGCCAGGCCATCCGGATCGTGCGCCCGCATGCTGTCGATGTGGCCAGCGGCGTCGAGCGGAACCCTCGCAGCAAGGACGAATACCTTGTCCGGCAATTCATCTGCGAGGCAAGGAACCGACGGGCCTGAGCCGCTGCCCCGCTCAATTCCTCTCCGGGTGGTCCGGGGCCTCGGAGAGCAGATGCATCATGGGGCCCGATTTTTTCATGATGTTTCTCCAGACATCGGCAAGGGGATCCATCTCGATGATTTCTCGGGAGGGAGGAACGACGATCCACGCGCTCTCCGCAATTTCCCCTTCCAGCTGGCCCCTGCTCCACCCGGCGTAGCCGGCAAAAGCCCGGAGCCCTGGCAGCCATTCCCCGTCTATCATTTCCTCGCCCATCCGTCCGACAAATGCCCGGAAGGCCACCACTGTGGGATGATCCCTCCACTGCAGGCTGGCGAGCAGGATGCGATCCGCTTCCACCGGGCCTCCGTAGTAAAGAGGGATGCCAGGCATTCCCGCGATCTGGGTCAGAGTCTGGTTCAGCGGGCGGTTTAGCACGAAGCCGGTCGCCCCCTCCTCCTCGTTGTGGTGGGAGAGGAAAAGGATCGTCCTGCGGAACCGCGGATCCCGGAGAGAGGGGTGGGAGACCAGGATGGAGCCGGTCAGGTTGTTTTCCGGACTCATGGCGCGGGTTCCGCCGCAGGCCCACCCCGGCGGATGAAATGGAATGCCGGGGTTGCCATCAGCGTGGTGACGATTGCCATGACGACGAGCATGGTGAAAAGTGTGGGGGTAATGATCCCGCGTTCAAGCCCGATGTTCAGAAGGATCAGCTCCATGAGCCCCCTGGCATTCATCAGCGCCCCGATGGCGAGAGCTTCGCGGGGAGTTTCCCCGTTGAGCCATGCGGCTGCGGCGCAAGCCACCCCCTTCCCCGCAATCGCGAGGAACAGCAGCAGCAGGGTCACCCCGAACAGGTTCGGGGCGATGATCAGGCCGATCTTCGTGTTCAGCCCCGAGTAGATAAAAAACAGCGGGAGCAGGAAGGCCGTCGTCATTTTTTCCAGGTGCTTGTGCAGGGCCTCGGCAAAAAAACCTTTCGGCACCGCGACGCCCAGAATGAAGGCCCCGAAGACGGCGTAGATCCCGACTTTGTCCGTGAACCAGGCCCCCAGCATGACAAGCGACAGCGTCGACCCGAGCATCGCGTGCGTCATCCCGCCCCGCTTCCCGGTTTTTGCGGCCAGGAATTTGAAAAGCGGCACGCCAAGCAGCCAGACCGCGAGCGCGTAAGCCAGTCCGCCGCCGATCGCCAGCACCGCCACCGAAGGGTCACCGGAAAAGCTCGCCATCACGACCGCCAGCACGCACCAGGCGGCGGCGTCATCGATCGATCCGGCCGCCAGCGCCAGCACGCCAAGCGAAGTGCCCGTCAACCCCCTCTCGAAGATGATTCGGGCCAGCATCGGAAAGGCCGTGATCGACATCGCGGCCCCCAGGAAAAGCATCCCCTCCCAGGTGCTGGTTTTCCCGGAGAACAACGGCCAACGCCCCGCCAGAAACCATGCCGCCGACGCCCCCAGCGCGAAGGGCACCAGAATTCCCGACAGCGACACCGCAGCGGCACTCCGGAATCTCGATCTGATCAGCCCCGCGTCAAACTCGACCCCCACCAGGAACATGTAGATGGAAAGCCCCACCTGACAGACCGCAAACAACACCGGCTTCGAGTCCGGCGGAAACAGCGCCGCCTGCAACCCGGGAGCGAGTGCCCCAAAAACCGACGGGCCGAGAACCACCCCGGCGACCATCTCGCCGACAACCTGCGGCTGCCCGAGGCGCGCGGCGAGCCAGCCCACCATGCGGCAAAAACCGAGGATCGCGGCGAGCTGCAAAAAAAACAGAACCGAGATGTCGAATGTCGTCACGCCGCGCAGAGACTAACCCGACCCCGCAGCGCGAGGAAAGCCCCGGTTCGGATTTTTCCATGACCGGCCGGGCCCGCCCTCAGCCACATTCACACCCGCTTCCGCAGACGTCCCGACCAGGCCGCAATGCACAGCAGGACGGAGAGCGCAACCGTCTGGGGTTTTCGAATACTTTGATCCAAGTCAAAATGTCAAGGGAAATTTTCATCGAATTGTCTTCGGTGATGCGCCCCATGCAGAAGGAGAACCCGCCCAAATCCGCGGGCAAGGGAAGAAATGAGAGGGGAGCGGTCCGACGACATGTCGATAACGCGAGGGAGGGCGAAGCTCCGTCTGAGCCGTAATTAATGGGCTCACACACCACCGGCAGCCGGGAGGCTGCGGGGAAGCCTGCCGCAGGCAGCCCGTCAGGGCATGACCTGCTGGGAAGCGGGCATG
>Ga0172380_10006689_pt1 | contig 13281 bp, 9 predicted proteins | sample Leawe162metaG_FD_119747 | JGI IMG/M metagenome (GOLD analysis project Ga0172380, IMG submission 119747) | Leachate microbial communities from a municipal landfill in Southern Ontario, Canada - Leachate well 162 metaG | ecosystem: Engineered > Solid waste > Landfill > Unclassified | place... | reverse complement strand
TTCATTCAGGCTCGTCCGTTCAGAGAGCGCACGCACGATCTCCAAATTGGTAAAAAACGCAGCGTTTGCGTATGCGGAGCCAACCGACCAGCGACTGCCTTGTATATCGTCACCCAACTGCAGGCTTCCTGCCTCGCTACTTATGGTGAGGTTTTTAACCGGTTGTGATGAAACGGCAACCTCAACAGATGTTATTGGACGAATAACCGGCTGGGAACCCAATCCCCACCGATAAAGGAAATCGACTGGCACATCGCGGGAGATCGCGTTGAAGGTTTTCTGCTCGTGGCGTATCTCTAACCGTGCGCTTAGAAGCGAATCGACACGGCTCCAGCGACTATTCCAACAAATCGCCGCGCCTCGATTGTTGTTGTCGTCACGTGTCGATAGTGTATTGCCATCGTAATCACTAAGTACAGTCTCGATGGTAGATGCCAGACTCCCACCCCGCCATTCTGCTTTTGCGACCCCGATGCGTGTGCGATCAGGGAGCGGTAGCCTTCTCGAAGGTGAATAAAGACCTCCATCTCCAATCCAATAGTACTTATAAATCAGAAGACTTGAATCATAAAGCCGCATATACTCGCCATTTTCGTCGGGCGAAAAATCAACTCGTAAATTCCCCGTCGGCCGGGCAAGAGTATCGGGTGATGAAAAAATCAATATCGAATTGCCTGATGCGTTTACTCCCCAAACATAATCACCCTGCCCTGCTTCGACTGCCTCAACACCCGGTATTGTTGCTACGTCCACGTTGTCTCCTGCTTCGGAAACGACGGAACGACTCTCCGCTGACCATTCGAAGGCGAGCGGATTACTTCCATCCAATCCTTCTTCGATAAGAGTCATTCCCAGCCCCCACCCATTTTTGCCTGAGGAGCCTGATACATCCCCCGATGCCGCATAAAATTGACGGGCATAAGCATCGTCGGAGTACTCATAATCAACTTCGATACGGGAATAACCGGTGATGACCTGAGACGGGTTAAAAATTACTGCCCCACGATCATAATCGATTTGATAATCGTTGGCTTTGCCACGGCTCAAGATTCTGCCATCCAATCGGACTCGTTCACTCCCGGCGACAATGGAAACACCTGCATTTCCGAACCGATTCTGTAAATCGTAAGGGCCCTGATCCCCATTTCGGCCAGTCATGACGAGGGATTCGAACCGGCTGTTACCTCCTGCGGCTGCAACCTCCGCACGATAGGAACGATCTCCATAGGCAAATCGAGCGCCTTTAAGTCTTCGGTTGATAGACCCGTAGGTTCCCCTCTCCCAATTCAAATCCCAGTCTCCCAGCGTCCCCCGCAAATGCTTCGTCGAGGCGTTGATGTATAAACGGTCAAGTTCGGCAAGTGTGGTTGAGCTACGATTGGTTCCGCCACCAAGGCTCCTGTCATCGACAACCGCTTCCACCTCTACGCCGGGAGTAGGTCTGCCGGAAAACTCGAGATGGAGTCCCGATGTCGCGCCCGACTCGCTCCCGGAGCCAAACTTGATCCCGCGAACAACAGTTCCCGAGCGCCGCACCCCTCGCCATGGATCGAGGGGAGAACTTTCTTTTTGAAGTAGTCTTTGAGGTTGGATGATTGAGTCGGAGGCAGTCTGCGAAGTTCGGACCGGGGGTTTGTAGTAGAAAAAGACCTTTCGGTCAAGAGGATTGGCGGAACGCCAGGTCAAACCAAGCGTATCGCCGGGCTCGGCGTTGGTGATTTGGGAGAAAAAAGTACCAGTTGAATCATCAAACTTCCATTCCGAGACGGGAATGACCCCGTTCCTACCTGTCAGTTCAATCGAATTAACAACTGCCCAGTTATCGTCAAGAGTGACCGTCAGCGATTGAGAAACGATTAGCTGTTGACTCTGCCACCCACTGGAGATTTTCAACGAATCCAGAGGGAGAGCGGTCAACAGGATTGCCTGCAATATCGGCCACAACTACGGTTGCTCCACTTCAGTAGTAATGATATTAAGTACAGCAATTCTGGAGCCTTGTGCGGCAAGCAGGAACAATGTCTCACCATCGATGGCAATATCGGCGACGGCTGGAATATCCCAATCCAGCAGGCTGTCCGGAGGTAGCTTATAGCTTTTCCAATCAGGGTTGGTGGGAATGAATTCGACTCCATCTCCTGCAAGCCACAATCCCTGATCGGTCACAGCAATTCCAGCCGGCTCTTCGAGACTTCCAGCGACAGGTGATAACGTAGCGCCTTCCGCGCTGAACACGCTGACTTCTGCTCCTTGTAGCAAGTAAATTCGGCGTTGATCGGGGGATATCTCTAACTTAAGATTTCTTGCAGCTCTTGATCTGTTGCCAAACGTAAGCCGAGTCGCCTTGCCATCTCGCTCCATCCGCCACAAGTTATTATCATTTCTATTATAGAGCAATACTCGTCCATCTCGAAGGGAGGCAATGCTGACGGCTTGAAGGCGAAAGGCAGGGTCAAGTGCTATTTCGGGGAGGGGACTGCCGGTCCGGCTAAGGTGAGCAAAAATGGATTGAAACGGATCACAGACCAGGATTCCTGTTCCGCCGTCGGATGCAATATCGGTAGCATTCCCCATAACGGCAAAGCCGGGCTGGTATCTACCAAATTCAAGACTTTCTACCTCGATGATAGTGACTTGACTCTGGAAGTTGTCAAGCAGATAGATCTCACCGGTTTTCCCACATGTGATCGCTATCGCGCGATTGACCGTGAGCGAATCGAGTTTAATGAATTTTCGGAGAGTCAATTGCTTGGATTGAGCGCCGAAAGCACCATTTACGATAATCGCCAATAGACAAAAAAGAAGCCGGAATCTGATCCGGCTTGCTTTGATGGACAAGGAAACCGGCAACATCACATCATGCCTGTTCTGGTCTTTTCTCCAGCAGGAGAGTGAATTCTTCGGCCATATTTCGCGCGATATGCTCGTAAAATAACTCTCGATTTATTCCTCTTTGGACTAATTCATGCCAATCCAGCGGCTTTTTATAGGTTTCCGTTGTCTTCCGCAAAGCGTCGATCATCGATCGGGTCTCCCCGGAAGGGAAGACAAAACTATGCGCATAGTTAGGTATCTGATATGTCCTGACTAATTGGTTGGAATTGAACAAGTCCTCCGTAACCAGCGGAATAGCACTGTTGAATCTGCGGCAACGGTCAAAAGCCTCTCCATTCGAGTCAACATGCGGGACAAAGAGAATGTCGGCTGCCAATTCAACATCGCAAAGCGTTTGAGCCGGTTCATTGTGCACTGCTGCAACTTTGCCGGAGAACTGATTTGACCATTGCTCGGTTCTTGAGAGTAGCACTCCGTCACCTCCGAATGCGACGAATTGCGCGTCAAGGTGCGGCAACTCAGCTTCCAGCAAATTATAGGTGGAGTCGAGGTAACCGCTTCCCAACAGCATCGCCACCAGCGGAACGTCAGGTTCAATGTGAAGTCCGAGTTTCTTCTGCAATAATATTTTTCGCTGAATTTCCGCTTCAGTCAGGCTCTGCGTCGGAACCGTCGTATTTGCGGGTGGGTCATTGAAACGAACATCCCTGCAAGTTAAAAACTCCAACCACTCACCAATAGTTCCTTCGGGATCAATCGTTGAGTCCGCTGATGAGCGGGCAAGTTGCTCAAGAGATTCAAATATATCACTAAGATTTGTGTCGAGCCCGGCCTTCAAAAGTAAATCCGAATTCAGAGGTTCAAAAACCGAATCGCTCAAAACATGGAAAATCACACGGGAGTCGTTGAATCGCTGTGCATAAACGGGATTGTTACGAATAACGGCCGGCCCAAGCGCCATCGATGAACCACAACAATAGATAATGTCGGGTTGCCACTGCAAATGAAGCGTAAGTTGCAATGCCCCATGGATCAGTTGCAACGCCGATATGACTGGATCCTGCCAGTTTTCATATTCGACCGGCGGGTCTTCCGAATTCGGAAGCGGTGCGTCGATAAAGTAAACTTGAACCTTCGAGCAAGGGATAAAGCCCGATTTAATAGAGGCAGTAAACGATGTGTTGTTAATTTGGAAAGCAAGGTCTTTCAAGCGGGCAACTTCACGGAGACCGAATTTGCGTTCACGAATATCTTCGTATCGGGGGGTGATGACACGGATCTCATGTCCAGCCCGTTTCATCGCCGGGGCTAACGCAGCTACCAGATCCCCCTGCCTCCCGGTGTGCGAAAATGGCGTCACCTCTTTGGTCAGAAACAGGATCTTTAACAAAATGGACTCCTGAAAGTTAATTGGAACAATCAGCTTTGGAACTGTTAATAAACTTCACACCGGTTGCGTCCCAATTTCTTCGCGCGGTAGAGAGCCAGATCGGCTCGATTAATTAGCTCGGTTGAACTCTCAATCTCTTCCACGCCTTCAGCAATGCCGGCGCTGACGGTGACCTTGCCATTTGGCTGTCGATTCTCGAATTTGAAAGGATACTCTTCGACAGCCACCCGGATTTTCTCTGCTACCACAATCGCCTGACCAATCTCGGTTTCGGGAAGGATTACGACGAACTCTTCCCCTCCGTAACGGCAAACAAGATCAACCTCCCGAACATTACTACGGAGGATTTTGCCAATGGTTGTCAGTACTGCATCACCTTGAAGGTGGCCGTTGTTGTCGTTGTATTGTTTAAAATAATCTATATCGAGCATCAGGAGCGAAAGATGGCTCTTATATCGTTGAGCACGCTTGAATTCACGTGTGATCTGTTCTGCGAAAAAACGATGATTGAATACGTTCGTCAGCCCGTCCATCGTCGCCATTCGGTGCATCATCCCGTGGATGCGGGCATTCTCCAGAGATCGGGAAATTATCCTGCCAATTTTTTCGAGCCTGGCAGTCTGATCGATGGAATAATGATCCGGTGTGCGAGCAAACAGCTTAAGGAGTCCGTTTGGTTTCCTTTGATAAATCAATGGAATCAACGCACCAGACTCCAGCTCCATCATCGACATCAATCGCGAATTCATCAGCCACTCATCCGCGTTCCGCTTGGAAAGCGTCACAGCCTTGCGTGTATGAAGGAGTTCCGCTTGTTTTTCCGGCTTCAAGATGACAGTCAACAGAGGACCACCGAAGGCCGTGGCATTATGTTGGAACGAGTTGATTATCTGAAATGTTTTCTCCGATGGTTGGATAGTCTGAAGCTCAAGATAATCGTAGCCAACGCTCTGCATCATCACCCGGGCGATCATCGTATTGAGTTTAACGCCATCTAATTCCCAACCAACTGCACTCTGGATCAGGTTCAACGTTCGCATCCAACGCAGTTCGTTCTCCAACTGGGCACGGTTCGGCTCAATACTGCTGCCAATCTCAGTCAGAAAGGCGGACAGCAGGTGCTTGAGTGCCGAAGGTGGTTCGGAAAGGCTTCCGTGATGACCTTTGAGATTACTGAGAAATTGCTTTAATGGATCAGATTTTTTAGGAAAGAGCGTGGCAAGATGACAACCTATCTCATTAATTTGATCTAAATTATTATCAAAACAAGTCTGCCAGTCTTTCGATCTGTCGTTGTCTGCCCGACCCAAAACCATGATTGCTGAACTGGCCGAGTGTACAAGTAAAAAGAACTCGCGTCGAAATTTCGAGTTGTAGGGCAGTTCACCAACCGAAGTAGCAACGATCTTCCCGTGCGCATTCCGGAAAAGCAGATAGAGTTCTCCCGAAGAGAGCGTTGACTCTATCCCCAGCTTCCGTCGGCTGACCTCTTCGGCAAGTCGGGGGAGATGGATCAAAGCTCGACTTGAAGGCTCTGATTCGAAAGTTGCCTTCAACATTCCGGCTCCCGCACTGAAGAGTAAGTTCCGACTGACCGCAAAAGGAGTCGAGAACTCGCTATGAGCGTCGAATGGAGTGCTGGAAATCGCTTTGGTTATTATATTTTGTGAAGAAGAAATCGACAAAACAAAATTGTTGTAATTTTACCTGATGTCCCCGAATTGATCTTTCAATAAGGCTTTCAGCATCTTTGCGTTTTTTATCGCCTGACCCATGTGGCAATTGTTAAAAAAGACAAAAGTTGTTTCTGCCTTCTCACCGGACTCTCTGAGTTTGGGCAGCCATTCCTCTATCTCTGCCGGGCTGTATTCATAATCGTACCTGTCTCCAGCCGCAGGGTTATTCCAGGTCCGTTTGTTTCGACCATGGAAACGTATGTACGCAGTGTTGGATGTCACCTTCACAGAATTGTCAGGTAACCCGGGCAACGCGGGGAGGTCAGGGATAACGTAATGAATACCTTCGGCTTGAAAGAAGGCGTACATTTCATCATTTTGCCAGGTGAACTGGCGGGTTTCCACCGCCAGCGGTATTCCCTGACACAATTGATTCAGTTGGTGAAGAGCCGATTTCGAGTCGGAAGTCGGTCGAAAAGAAAACGGGTATTGAGCAAGCACTCCCTTAAGACGTCCGGCCTGACGGATAGGATCGATGCACTGGAGAAAGTTCTCCATCGTTGTCGGAAGATCGCCGCCACGATGTGTGATTTCTCCCGGTACTTTTATCCAAAATGAGAACCCAACCGGCGTCCGCTCAGCCATCGACTGAAAGGACGAACGGGATGGTAGTCTATAATAAGTTGCATTTATTTCAACCGCGTCGAAGTGGTTGGAGTAAAACTCCAGCCAACGACTTTGCGGGAGCTTTTCGGGATAGAAACTACCTCGCCAATCCGGGAAAATATAGCCTGATGTTCCGACAACTATTTTATTTTTCTGGATCTTACGATCCAACTCAGAAGTAGCAAAAAAGTCCTGCTGGTTCACTTCTTGATCGGGTCAGGCATTAAGTAGTCGGCGCAGATTTTTCCTTGCAGGCTTGCCAACCTGCCTCGCTTGAACACTGTCTTAGGAATTGAATCACCAAACCGATACGGCAGGTATTCGATATCCGGAGCATCCCACATTGAAAGGTCGGCTGAATAACCGGGTAGAAGCGAGCCTAAGGTTGAATCCCTCCTAAGCGCGCTTGCACCTCCCATAGTTGTCGCCCAGAGTGACTCTGCAGGCGACATTTTTAATCGATTACAGCCAAGCGTCATCATTAACGGGAGGGATTGGGTTGGCGATGTCCCCGGATTAAAGTCAGTTGAAAGTGCAATCTTGCATCCGGCGTCGATGAACTTTCTGGCTGGAGCCCATTTGTTCAGCGCGAGAAAGAACACCGCTCCGGGAAGAAGAACCACTGTGACCCCGGCTTCAGCAAGTTTTGCAATCTCCCGTTCACCGGTACAGTCCATATGATCGGCGCTCCATGCGCCAAATTCTGCCGCAAGCGACGCACCACCACTACTGGTGAACTGGTCGGCATGTATTCGCAATCCTAACCCTGCATCGCGTCCGGCTTTAAAGACAGCATAAGCCTGCTCAATGGAAAAAGCAGACTCCTCGACGAAGATATCGACTGCATCCGCCAGATTTTCTTCAGATGCCCGGGGAATAATCTCCTTGCAGACAATTTCAACATACTTGTCCGGAGCTGATTTATGCTCCGGTGGGACAGTATGTGCGGCAAGCAATGTAGGGCTGACTTCGGTTAGATCAGTGGCAGCGTTCCGGATCGCTTGCAGCGACTTGATTTCATCCACAACGCTAAGACCATAACCAGACTTGGCCTCGACAGTCGTAACTCCCAGCTCAAGGAATCGTATAAAGCGCGAGCGAACCAGTCTGGTCAGCTCCTCAAGTGATACAGACCTGACCCCTCTTACTGAGGAGAGGATTCCTCCGCCTTGTGCCGCGATTTCGAGGTAGGTGGAGCCTTGACATCGCTGGTGAAACTCGTTCTGACGGTACTGAAAAAAGACCGGATGTGTGTGTGATTCGACAAAACCAGGCGTGACAAGCCTCTGCCCGGCATCGAAACACTCGTCACGATTTGCATGAATTGGGAATGGTTCTCCCTCCGGCCCGATCCTTCGAACGGATCCATTTTCCAGTTCGATCCAGACGTTCCGAAGACAAGTAACGGGCGTTGCGGGAAGACCACCGGCGGGGGATTGAGGCAGTGCGAGAAGCCTGATGCCGGTGATGAAGCGAGGATTTGGGTGCGACCCGTCTTCAATCATGTTATAAGATACAAAATTAATCGGTTCAGGTCAAGGATTTAGTCTGGCTCAAATACCTCTATTCATGCATACAAACAGAACTTCGAGTTTTCGTAAATAAGGAGACAGACTCCAAAGACGGTTTGAAAATAGCTTTATAAATATTCTGCAAATGGCATTGTGTCAGGTCTTATCAAATTCGACTTTCCACACGATTTTGATGTCCGACGCCTTTGTTCGGCAGAATGTCTGAAACAGACAGGGCGTCAGCCAATCGGTAAAATCAACTCCAACTTGGTATAACAAAGAATTCCGCCACAGGCATTAAATATCTGTGGCGGAATTCGGGTCAACCAATGGAGGCGAGGACTACTCGACTACTTCATAATCGGCGTTTTCTACCTCGCCTTCCTTCTTGTTCCTTCGATTTTCCTCGGTATTCTCATCTCTCGAAGTCTCTTTGGCCGACTGATCCGGCGGCGGTTGCGAAGCGCGCTCATACAACTTGGTGGAAATATCCTGCCAGACTTTCTCAAGATCGTCGGAAGCGCTCTTTATTCCAGCAACATCCGATCCCTTCAACAATTCCTTGATTCGGTCCACCGCCGCCTGAATTCGCGCTTTCTCATCGGGATTAAGCTTATCAGCCATTTCGCCGATCTGCTTCTCCGTCTGCCAGACTTGTTGATCCGCACGGTTGCGAGTATCAACTTCCTCCCGACGGATTTTATCCTCTTCTGCGTGGGCTTTGGAATCGTTGCGCATTCGCTCGACTTCCTCTTTCGAGAGTCCCGATGACGCTTGAATTTTGATGTGTTGCTCTTTGCCAGTGGCCTTATCCGTCGCGGTCACAGAGAGTATTCCGTTGGCGTCGATGTCGAACGCGACTGCAATCTGAGGTATTCCCCTTGGAGCGGGCGGAATCCCATCAAGTTGGAATCTGCCGATAGTTTTGTTGTCGAGAGCCATCGGTCGTTCGCCCTGAAGTACGTGGACATCAACGGTCCTCTGGCTGTCGGATGCTGTCGAGAAGACCTCTTCCTTGCGTGTGGGAATCGTAGTGTTCGCGGGCAGCAATACCGTCATCACGCCTCCCAGCGTCTCGATACCGAGTGCGAGTGGCGTCACATCAAGGAGTACGATATCGGACACATCTCCCGCAAGTACTCCACCCTGAATTGCCGCGCCTAAAGCGACGGCTTCGTCTGGATTGACCGAGCGATTCGGCTCCTTCCCAAAGAAACTCCTCACCGCCTCGGTGACTGCAGGGACACGGGTCGAGCCTCCGACAAGGATAACCTCATCGATAGCCGAAGCGTTCAGTTTTGCGTCCCGAAGTGCCTTTTCACAAGGCGTGATTGACCTTTGAATCAGGTCGGCAATCAGTTTTTCAAACTGAAGCCGTGTGATCGTGATGTCGAGGTGCTTCGGTCCATCCGCAGTAGCAGTAATAAACGGTAGATTGACTTGGGTTTGAGTCGCACTGGAGAGTTCGACTTTCGCTTTCTCGCAAGCCTCCTTCAAACGCTGCAATGCCATCGGGTCCTTACGAACATCGATGCCTTCCGCCTTCTTGAACTCATCGGCGACATAGTCGATCAGACGTTGGTCGAAATCGTCTCCACCAAGATGTGTATCGCCATTGGTCGAAAGCACTTCAAAAATCCCCTCACCAATTTCCAAAAGCGATATATCGAATGTACCACCACCGAGGTCGTAAACTGCAATTTTCTCATTGTGCTTTCGGTCGAGACCATAAGCAAGCGCAGCGGCAGTCGGTTCGTTGATTATTCGTTCAACCTTCAAGCCGGCTATTTCGCCTGCATCCTTGGTCGCTTGCCTTTGTGAGTCGTTGAAGTAAGCCGGGACGGTGATAACCGCACGAGTCACCTTCTCGCCGAGGTATTCTTCGGCGGCTTGCTTCATCTTCTGGAGCACCATCGCCGAGATTTCGGGGGGAGAATACATCTTGTCATCGATTTTTACGCGTGCAACTCCGCCATCGCCTTTTATAACGGCATAAGGAGCTTGCGCCCGTTCACGATCGACTTCATCGTACCCGCGTCCCATGAAACGCTTGATCGAATAGATTGTCTTCTTCGGATTGGTGACCGACTGCCGTTTGGCAGATCCACCAACGAGTCGCTCGCCATTTTTGGTGAATGCGACAACAGAAGGAGTCGTGCGACCCCCTTCGGAATTCGGGATTACAACCGGCTGGCCACCTTCCATAACTGCAACGCAGGAATTGGTGGTGCCGAGGTCTATACCAATGATTTTGTTAGACATAATGATAACGAGATCGATGCTTTCTATTTGATTTGTTTATTTCAAGAGAAGAAACTACCTGACCCAAAGTCACTTTGAGAGTGGCATCCGCGCCACTCTCAAAGTGAATCGGCAGTCAGGCCAGTTGCATGTAAGGCAACTGTACCTGTTGGTTTTCCCGGGTATAGGGCCGTCCCAGGAAAAGCTCAGGGTTGAAAATGATCATGGTTTACTCCTTTATAGCGGCAATGTTCGCCGATACAAAATAATCGGCAATTGCAGAATTTGTTGTCCACTCTTTTATCATTTCAGAGCTTTCGGGTCGTGGTTCGATCCGAATTTGACTAAAACCGACATCCTGAAGCAATGCCTGCAGTTCATCGATTTTCATTGCCCCAGCCGCGCAGCTCGACCAGAGACCCGCATCCTGACGGATGCTGTTCGGCACTTCCCGTGTCGCGACCACATCGGCGATTGCCAGTCTTCCGCCATGCTTCAGCACACGATAAGCCTCATGGAACACTGCCGGTTTATCAGGCGAGAGGTTGATGACGCAATTTGAGATGATGACGTCTCCAACACCTGACTCGATCGGTAATCTCTCGATTTCACCGAGCCGGAACTCGACGTTTTCTGCACCCACCTTGGCAGCATTCTGCCGGGCTTTGAAGATCATTTCCGGCGTCATGTCAAACCCGATTACCCTGCCGGATGGTCCAACCTTTTGTGCAGCAAGGAAGCAATCGATTCCCCCGCCGCTGCCAAGGTCAAGAACTGTCTCACCCGGTTTTAATGCCGCAATAGCTCCGGGATTGCCACAACCGAGCCCGAGGTCTGCACCTTCTGGCAGAACCTCGATCTCAGCTTTAGAGTAACCCATCTGGAGAGAGACTGATTCGGTCGATTTATCAGCTGGAGTACAACACGTCGGGGCACAACCGCATCCACGTGTCACCGGCCCGGTCGCTGCGCGGGCGTAATGCCGCTGAACTTCGTTCTTTATCTCTAAATTTGTATTTTCCATCCGATCCATCCCTGGAAAAGTAGTGATTATGGCAGGCTCGTGTTCGATAAACCCTGTTCTCAACACCTGCCAACCGACTATATGCAAACGTGATGCCAAAGAAAATCCCCTACGGAATAAAATTCGATAGGGGACAACTCTGCCAGAATGACAGTTAATGCGACATTATGGCTTGGCAAATCGGCGGATCGAGTCGGCAAGGACAACAAATGAGTTCTCTCGAACCTCGCCGCCATTATCTTCTGTCGCCGCCTCGATCATTTCGTGAAGTTCTTTTTCAGAAGCTCCAAGCCGCATAGCTCCAAGGCAATGACTCAGAAGCTGGCGCGGTCGTCGCTTGGTCGCGAGAAGCCCGACGACGACCAACTCCCTGAAGCGTGGATCGAGCCGATCTCTCGAAAGCACCTTCCCGTATCCCTCGACAAGCATGGCGTCGGAGAGTTCGGGCGCAAACTGCAGCACCATCTCGGATAAATTGTCGTACTGTGGACCGTAAATCATACGGCAGAGTCCCTCACCTCGCTTCCGCCAGGCGGCAACAGACTCGGCAGAATAATCAACGTCTTCTATCGTTCTACCCGGCTTACCAGCAACCAACCCAAGCTGTCGGAAGCCTTCAAGCGCAGTCGGATAGCCATCAAACAAATAGGAAGTAAACACAACTTCGCGAAGCATTTCAACAGTTGCTCCACCATCAAGCGCACGATGAAATGCCTCGCGAAGATCTTCCTCTGTGCCATGGACAAGTGCGGCACAGAGGCGTCCGATGTTACGAATGGTTTGTACCTTGCGGTCTCTTTTAGGTGGCAGAATCGACCCTACTTCAGTAAGACTGTTCGACGAATTAGAGTATGAACGCCCACGTCTGCTTTCAGCATGTAACTGCCGGCCGGAACATCTGAAGCGTCGAAAGTGATCCGGTGTTCACCTTCCGTGAAATTGTCCGAGGTAATATTTCGGATACTTCTGCCGCTCATATCGAGCAACTCAATCTCAACGTAATCTCCGTGTGGTAGGCGCAAATCGAGATTAAGCACCGCGTTGAACGGATTCGGATAGGCTTGCCCGAGGAAATACCCTTCAGGAAGATCCCGGTCGGACGCTACTGACGCTCCTTCGACGAAGAAGTGCCAGAAATGCTCCGTCTCACCCAGATAGTATCTGTCGTTCAGCAGGAGCCTTATCGTGTACTCACCGTTACGACTGAATATTCTGTTGAATACTGTGTTGCGCCATTCCTCGACTCCGTTGACGAACCACTTCCAAACTAAAAAGTGTCCGTCGGGATCGACAACGTCGGCACTGAACAACACCGTGTCGCTCATGATGGTCGTATCTTGTGACCAATTTGGTGAAAATGACCGGATCACCGGCGGGTGATTCTGATTCAGGAACCCTGCGCCAATATCAGCACGGGTACCATCCGGATCAGATAAAAGAAACGGATCTCCGGCATCGACCAGAGCGTTACCCTCTCGAGGATTGTAATTTTCATCCAGCGAGCTCGGGATGTTCATATCGTGCTGACCGGCTTCTATCCCGTGATAGTTACCATCGGCATTATTATACACATCATTGTAGTCAGTTGTCGGATTACCGCCTTGCATCAGAATCCCGTACTGGTCGCTACTTTCAACAATGCAATTGGCAAAGTTCCCCGAAACATTCGAGGAGATCTGAATGCCATTTTCCCCGGCGTAAAGAATCGTATTATTAATGAAATCAATTCCTACCGAGCGATAAAAGTATGCTCCTGGACCGCCGGTTCGGTCAACCACATTACGCACGAGGATAGCCCCGTTCGATTCCGAAACCGAAAGCCCGCGTACCCCCGCGTTGGAGATGATGTTGTACATGACCGAGCAAGGTGCTGCCGAAGTAAGGTGGATGCCATGATCGCTCACATCAGCGATATAGTTATAGGATATTACCGGATTA
>Ga0172380_10006688_pt1 | contig 13283 bp, 7 predicted proteins | sample Leawe162metaG_FD_119747 | JGI IMG/M metagenome (GOLD analysis project Ga0172380, IMG submission 119747) | Leachate microbial communities from a municipal landfill in Southern Ontario, Canada - Leachate well 162 metaG | ecosystem: Engineered > Solid waste > Landfill > Unclassified | place... | reverse complement strand
GGCGTAGCGAGCCCTGTAGAAAGGGAGTGCCCGCTGGTATTCGCCAAGGTACAGATACCCGGCCCCGCAGGGTTCATACAGCTCGGGCAGCGACTTTTCGCGGCCATTCCAGGCAAGGAGCACACTCCGCAGTTCCCGGCGCTGTTCAAGGTCGATCAGCAGCCAGATATAACCCGCTGCCAGCTGGCCGTCCGCTGGAAAACGCCCCAGGCCATCGCGGTAACAGCGAAGGGCGGCGCTCTTGTTGCCTGCGGCCCGCTGGAGCCGCGCCATGAGCATCCAGTAATAGGGATAACCTTCCACTGTCTTGAGTTCGCCAGCCGGTCCGGCCTCCTTGACCAGCGCCGCCAGTTCGGCCTGGCGGTTAAGGGCAAGGCCGGTTTCCACCATTGCAAAGAAAAACGCCGGTGACCTGAAACGCCGCCACCCCTCAAGGGCCGCCCAATAGGCCTCGTTTACGTCTCCGGCCCTGTTGGCCGTGATCAGGCGCTGATAATCCACATCCCGGCCATGTCCCTGTTGCACCAGCATACGCGAGGCCGATACTGCGCCCCGTGCATCCTGCATGGCCCAATCCAGATCGCTGACCGTCCCCCAGTACTCGTACTCTTGCGCCGGCACCTTGTTACCCAGTTTCAGAATGGTGTAGGCCGATTGGAGGTCACCGGTCCCATAGGCCAGAGACGACGCCTTGAGCAGGATTGAAGCGGTAACGCCATATCTGGCGGCCAGGTCGAGCCAGGTCGTAACCGCCTTTTCCGGGTGGCCGGCAGCCTCCTGAAGTCGGGCCAGGCGCTCCAGGGCATACTTGCCGTCCTGGCCGTGCCGCTGCTTCTCCAGCACGGCAATGGCCTCCTCGGGAAGCCCCAGGGCCTCGCAAGCCGCAACGTATTCCCGCAGCTCCCCGGCGCCACCTGTTTCAAGGCCGGGTTCCAGGAGATGTTTAACTTTCCGGTAATCCCGCAGTTCCCGCGCCAGCCGCAAGGCATTTTGCCGGGCCTGTTGATCGGACTTGACCGTGGCCAGATAGAACCAATTATCAAGGGCCGGAATCAAGTGACCCGACCACTCGCCGCTCTGGGCGGCCCGCCGCCGCCAGAGAGGATCGTCGGGCAGCGCAATCAGCGCCCGTTCCGCCAGGGCAAAGGCATCGCCCGGATTGTTGTTTGCCAGAAAGACATCATAACCAAGGCCGTATAGCTCCGCGTCATAGGGGACTGCCGGGGCTGTTGTTGGTTCAGCCTGGCAATCCGGCACCGCCATTGCAGCCAGCAGCAAGGCGGTTGCCACTGTTATCATGGTCAGGACCGGCTTCACGACAGATCCTGTGAAGCAGGTTTTGGCGTCATCTTGAGCGCCCGCCTGATCAGTCGTTGCGCCTGCTCCGGCTTGCCCGCGGCCAGTCCCGCCCTGGTAAGAAAGACCAGGGCCTCGCGGTCGTCGGCCAGTCCGTCCAGATGCCGTTCGCCAGCCTCGAACGCCTCCACCGGGAGGTTGCCCGACTGCAGGGTGCGCACCCCCTTGAACAGGAGCTCGCGCTTGCGGGCAGTGCCAATGACCTGTCTCATTTCCGCGAAGCAGAGTGCGGCCGCGCCACGATAGTCTCCCCGGGTCAGGGCTGCGGCAAACGGGTCAGCTGGCATCCCGGCAAACTGTTGGACCGGCACAGCCATGGCATCGGCCCGGCGAAGGAGTATCCGCCAGGTATGGAGGTCGCCGGCAAGGCGGGCGTCTGCCGCGTAATTCCGCAACTGCCACTCCTTGGAGCCGCCACTGACCAACTGACGGATGGTGGCGCTGAATACCGACAGATAACGGCGTCTTGCGCCCTCCCCTAACCCAGGGGAGGCCAGCAGGCCTTTCAGCGCCCGGTAGCGCAATTCCAACGCCTTATGCTGTTCTACAAAGGAATAAATTGACTCGGAATCGCCGACAACAGCCAGCGCCTTTTGTGGCAAATCTGCCTGGAGGAACGCTCCGGCAAGCCGCAACCTGAGTTGCGAGTCGTCAGGCCGCACCCGCAGCAACGCCTCCAGATAACGGATCGTGGCTGCATCGCCATCGTGAGACCTGCCAAGAATATCTAGCAGCCGCTCCTCCGGGTACAGCAGAGCCAAGAGCAGCAAAAAGGCCGCAAAAATCCCCAGGACCGCATACACGGTCGAAAACCGTTCGCGGCGGGGTGGTGCCTTTTGGTTGTTATCGGCACTCGACGACCAGCGCATGCTGCCCCTCCGGAAGTTCGATGCCGTTTGCGCCGTTGCCGGCCGGGGAAGGCTCCCCATCCGCCCCCCAGACCCGGCATCCTGCGACATTGGCAAGCGTTACCGCAAAAGGGGTGTGGGAGTCGAAAGCCAGTCTCATCCCATGGCTGGTACGCTCCAGCGATGCCAGTCTCGCGTTGGCCCTGGCCAGGCCGGGGATCTGCGCAGGCTCCCCAGCGAGCCGGATCATGGCCTCACCGCCAGGCATGAGATGTATGTAGCGGCTGTTGTTGAAATCATTGTAACCGGCCACGTTGCGGCTCGTCTCCAGGTCCGGATAACCGCCGGCAACCGGGATGCGGAACTCCCTCAGCTTGCCGCTGTTGCGCACCAGCCAGCCGGTGCCGTCCCGTGCCACCACGGTCCGGTTGAAGTCCAGCACCTTTTCTATGTACTCTGAGGCAAAGACGCTGTAGAGCCGCCTGCCAGCCGCCCATGCGTGCACCTGGTCCAAGGCTTCCAGGGAGGCCTGCTTGGTGGCCGAGTAAAAGTGGTAGTAGATATCAATCGGTTTCAGCCGGCGCGGGGTGTCGGTCAGGCTGAACGTTTCCAGCACGCGGCGATAGCCGTAGAAGTTATCTCTCCACAAGTCAGTGTAAATGTTTTCGTTCTGGTCGGGGGCAAAGACTTGAAACCAGCCGTTGCGGGAGAGCCCCAGGGGAGCCACCATGGTAAGGGAGCGGTTGGAGTTGGTAATGGTCGTGTCGCCGCCGTTGATGTTGAGGCCGCCTGCCTGGTAGCTGCTGCGGATGGCATCTTCTCCTGGGACGCAGTTGCCGGTCCACTGGAATACCCGCGCCATCTTGCCGGGAGGCATCAGCCGTTCGTTGATGTATTTGAGAGAACCAACGATCTCCGCATCCAGGTCGAACGTATAGCCGGGGATGTTCAGGTTGTGCCAGGTCTGGACCTCGGAACCGGATTCATCCTGATCCGGCTTCCAGCGAAAGGGATGGGAAAAGGAGTGACTGGCCGCCTCCACCCAGGGGAGAGCGAAGATGTCGCGGGCAGCCTGTTCCAGGCGGGATGACTTGTCCGGGTGAAGTCCGTTGGGCGCCAGTACACCGGTGATTACCGACACCGTTACCGGCAGCCGGTACTTTTCAAGGATCTTCCGGCGCAGTTCGTCGGCCGCCATGCCGCCGCCGGGCCACTCGGCCATGCTCTCGAAGCCATCGCCATCCACATGGGACATGAGCAGCCTGGCGCCATTCTCCGTGGTCGTATCCGGAACCGGCATATCAGGCAGTCGCAGAGTATCCTTGAACAGGCGGAAGGGGTCGATTACCCAGGCGGTCTGATCATTGAACAAGCGCGTAACCACATGGGGCGAAAGGCTGTAGCCTCCCCAGAGGGTGACAGCGGCGGCATCGCTCGTTGTCCCGACGGCATCCTGCAGGCGCAGCAGTGAAGTGCCTTCTTTCAGTGTCAGGGAAATAAAGGTATCGGCATTCGGCAACGGTTGTTGTTCGAAACCGATGCGGCTATCCCGGCGCACGACCCTTACCGGCGCCACGGCCCTTTTTGTCTCGTCCAGTTCAAGCCCCAGACTGCGCAATGCCTTGCTGTCCGGCGTGAAGCCGAAGCGGTCCAGGAAGAGTATCGGCACACCTTCCTTGACGCGGGCCAGGGTCCATTCCTTGAGGCCGCGTTGATCACCGGACCGGTCAGAAACCGGCCACACCAGTACCCCGGCATAACGCCCGGCAAGTATGCCTTCGGGCAATGGCTCGCGCAGATCGTGCAGTTCCAGCGTGTAACCCAGGTAGTTGAGCGGCATGGCGGCAAAACGCTGCAGATTGCTGAAAAAGGGATCTCCGCCCCCTTCGGTGCCGTCGTACAGCCCCAGGACCTTGCGCGGCATCACCTCCACCGCACCGATTCCCAGGCTGGCGAGATCCTTGTCCGTTACCCAGGGGATGATGCCGAGCGCCTTGATCTTTGCCGCAGTGCTGCGGGCCAGGTCGCGCTGGTCCGGGGACACGTAGTCGATGGCAATGACCGGCACCCCTGCTTCCCGTACTTCCTGAAAACGGGCCAGAAGCCACTGGCGCTCCTTTTCCGGCACCTCGCGATAAGTCCCGTTTTCACGGTCATGGCCCTGGAACAGGGATTCCGCGGCCACCGCGAAGATTTCGCCCTTGAGGCGCCCGACCAGCTCGAAGCCTCGGTTGAGGATCAGCTTGATGCCGGGGAAGCGTTGCCGTATTTCCAGGAGCGTGGCAACCATGCCTGCTTCCATGCGGGGGAAATCGCCGGGCGCGGCAGCCAGGCGGTAGGAGTCCAGCGTATCAACGAAAAAACCGCGATAACCGGCCTGCCAGAGCGGCGCCACCACTGTGTCGATAAAATAAGCGCGCCACTCCGAATTGGAGGTATCTATGATATCCGTCTTCCAGGTCTTGTTGCTGCCGATAAACCACTTCGGGTCCATCTGCTTCGTGTAAGCGCGGCCCGGATCGGCCTCCCCCAGGCTGACATAGGCGAACAGCTCGCTATGCGCGCTATTGAACGACGATGGCGATGCCCCGCTGTCCGGGTCTGCCACCACCACGTCAAAGGCCTTCAGTTCATCCACTGGCAGGTCATGGGCGTAATACATGGCAATGCTGAACGGCAAAGCAGGCGAGGCCGCCCGAACAGGGACGACATGCAGGGACAGCAGACAGAGGAAGATAAACAATGAAAAAACGATTTTGCTCAAATGAGATTTCCATTCATTCAACAAACATAATATTGCGTGTTAATAACATATTACTGTCCGTAACATCCAGATGAAATTATAATTACCTCGAAGCATCCTAACGGATCTTGGCAAGATTCTGCGACCTGATCTCACGGCCCTTGGCAAGGCAGCGCGGCGTTTGACCCGCCAGACAATAACAGTTGCCAGGCTAATGAAACAAATTGAAGAGTTACGTGGCAAGATGGAGGGAAGAGGTGAAAGCCAAGCCTGGACCCCGATGGTTCACGTGCCATATGGAAACAATGTAACGTTTCTTTACACTGCCAGAAACCCGCCTGCAGCAAGGGTTTGCGGGCTACATTAAAATAAGTGTAAAGAAACTTTACGTTTTAATTAGTCCTGTCATATCAGCCGGTTGCGAGGCCTTTTCCCAAATGTGTAAAGATCCTTATGTATTTGATGCTCTTCGGATCAGCTTTAACATTATCAAGTGTGCTGATGCAAAGTTCTGAGAGCTTAATCATATATTCCGGAATGTTTATGTTAGTTGTAGGCATATTCCTGATTAAGAAGGGACGCGAAAAAGTCACAAGCTCAAGCCCAACAAGGCCAGTAGACCGGTCGCGATAAACCTGCGCTGGTCACCTGCCGTTCGGCAGAAAGTGAAATAGATTCAGGATGGAAGTGGTTCAGATGCGGGGAAGATGGAGCGTTATTGGCAAGTGGGTCTTAAACAACGTGAAGTCTTCATCTGTGGTGAATATGGGAATATTGTAGCGTACAGCCACAGCACAGATGAGAAAGTCAGTATTTGATCCTTGAACGCCCTTACCGCGACAGAGGTTGAAGAAATCAGCCGCAGACTCGTAATCGCGGGTAGTTACTTCAAGGTCGGGGAAAGCCCGAAGGTGATTGCGCAGTTTCTGAAACTGGACTTGGTTCTTGATCCCAGAGAGGAGTTCCTGACGAACCGGACCGATCATTTGGCCCCGCACTTCTCTGATCAACTCGATTAACTCAGTTACCACTGGGCTATCAGCCGGTTGGTTGCGCCGCAGTGCCAAGGACCATACGGACGTGTCAATAAGGACTCTCATTTCTTATTGCGCTGAACTTTGTAGTCATAGTCGGCATCATACTCTACCTTATGAAACAGGTTAATGATTTCGGCTTGTTTACGGCGTTGGACATACTCGGCCAGCGCTTCATTCACCACTGCCTTCTTAGTTGCATGCTTGCCGACAATGCGGGCTTCTTCGAGCAGTTTGTCGTCAATTGCCAGATTTGTTGCCATTGAGCACCTCCTTTACACAATTATTTACACCTTGTGCTGTGTAAAGTCAAGCTGAAGCCTGGTACCTTGTAACTCTTATTTCTTCGCGGCTAACCCCTCTTAATCTCCCCTTATCTAAGGGGAGACTTCAAGGCTTCCCTCCTTAGGAAATGTTTAGTTTGAATTGAGGAGAAAATAGTGGGGCGTCCATTGCGGATAACATATCCTGGAGCGCATTACCATGTAACCTCTCGTGGCAATGAGCAGAAAGACGTCTTTAAAAGCCGTAGGGATCGGGAGCAATTTCTCTCATATCCGGAGTCGGCAACAACCCGATACAGAGCGGTAATACACGCTTACCGTCTCATGACCAATCATTATCATCTACTTCTGGAGAATCCTGAGGGAAACACTCATTACAAAAACCGTCGGCCACAATGCAAACTTGTTCATATTAGAATTTATGTTATAGTGACCCCATGAAAACTAAAGAGAAGCACATACTTGAAACATTCAAGCACCTGCTGGAACAAAGAGTGCACGTGAATACATTTGCTCTGTTCGGTTCACGGGCCAGGGGAGACGCTGGACGTTATTCCGATATGGATGTTTTGGTGGTGGTAGATCAACTGGATTCGAGTACAGCGGATTACATCAGCGATTGCGCCTGGGAGTCCGGTTTCGGGAGCGGCATTGTGGTTGTTCCGGTATCTTATCCACGGTCGGAATGGGAAGGCATTGAGAGCCAATCCTTGCTTGCAGCCAATATCAGAGCCGAAGGAATATTCCTGTGAAGCAGGAAGACAAAAACAATATTATCGGCTAACGACTTGAACAAGCGCAGGTTGCCTTGGACGATGCAATTTACCTGAATACTGGGAGGCCGGACCGGCAGTTCAGCGTGGCAGATGTAAGTCTAACAGCCGGGGAAGGAGATACCAATGCGTTTCATGATCCAGCTGATAATCCCGACTCTCCTGCTGGCAGCCTTTCAGGCCCGGGCTGCGGAAATCACCGCCCTGGCTGACTGCGCCAACAAGGTCTTCACCGAGATCAACCAGACCCAGAAATGGTCGGGAAAGGCGCCGGCCGGCTGTTCGGCCAGAATTGCGGTCGAAAAGCGGCCGACCGGGGTGTTTGTAACCGCCTGGTCCACCGAGGCTGCTGAAGGGGGCTGGATCAGGACCGCCTTCTCGGCCGGCATGGGGTATGCCGAAATTGCCCGCAAAAAGGTCCTTGCCGCAGCCAGACAGGATATCCTGAAGCGTGCCGGGCACCTCGGGCGCTGTCTGGAGTCGATCAATAGCGTCAACGACCCGCTCGACTGTCGCGACAGTGCCACCAAATCCTATCTGGTGGGCGAGGAAACCGGGATCGAGAACAAACGCCTCATCTGGCTGGATGACAATGGCCGTCACACCGTGGCAGAATTCGCTTTCGGAGACACCGATGCCACGCCAACGCCCCCTGCCGACCTGATGGGGGGCCAACCCTTGTTGCCGGGGATGATCATCAATCTCCATATCATCGACGACCAGAGCAGCAACGATGCTGTTCCAGCCGTATCCGAACAAACGCACAGTGCTGCTTCCTAAATAATCGGGGCACTGTCGCGCCACCAACCGCCACCATTCTTTCATTAATTGCAATTTCTTTGTTTCTTAGCTGGTTACACTCTCTGCGACTGAGACTAGCCAAATTAGAATGTTAGTCTTATCTTGCATTTTGGCCTGATTTCGTATACTGATAGGCGGATAAAATTTCGGCGGTAATATCATCGCCTTTTGTGAAACCGGAAGCACACACTTTCAAAGCAAACAGACGATAAAATCCCAAGTACCCGTGTCCGTCCTCTAGTTCCCATTGTTTGGCCATAGTACTTTATCCATCACAATGACACTGGTCACAGGAGATTCACGTTTGACGCAACTCCAGCAACAGGGTGATAATATCGGTTTTTCGGCGGGAAATAGTATTCTGGGGTGGTGGCGGGCAGATTTACCGCTCGATCAGTGCCGGGAAATTGAAACAACCGAAGCACTTCGCCTGGTACGCCGGCCCCTGTTTCTGGTCAGCAACAATGGAACCCTGCTCGCCAAGACCGCAGGAACCGTCATGCTGGGTAAAGGCCATCCTGAGACCGGCGCGCTGCCCCTGGCTGGCTACGCCCCTCCCTGTCTGCCGGAATATCTCGGCGACCACGCCTTCTGCACCGAATTGGGCCTTCGTTACCCTTACCTGGGCGGCTCCATGGCCAAGGGGATCAGCTCGGTAGCCATGGTCGAGGAACTGGGCCACGCCGGAATGCTCGGCTTTTTCGGCGCAGCCGGCTTGTCGCTTGAAACAGTGGCCGCAGCGGTCGAGCGACTGGCAGGCAGCAAGATCCCCCACGGCTTCAACCTGATCCACTCCCCCCACGAGCCGGAACTGGAAAACGCCCTGGCGGAACTGTATATCCGGAAAGGGGTGCGGCTCGTGGAGGCATCAGCCTTCCTCGACCTGACCCTTCCCCTGGTGCGCTACCGGGTCCACGGCATCCGGCGTGACAGCAACGGTACTATCAGCACACCGAACAGGATCATTGCCAAGGTTTCGCGCGAAGAACTGGCAGCAAAATTCTTTGCGCCGCCGCCCGAGGCTTTTCTGCGCGAACTCGTGGCCAGGCGGAAAATCACGACTGAACAGGCCGAACTTGCCGCGCAAATACCGATGGCCCAGGAAATCACGGCCGAGGCCGACTCGGGCGGGCATACCGACAACCGGCCGGCATGCACCCTCTTCCCGACCATCCTCTCCCTTGCCTCCAGGCTGGAGTCCCAGTATGGTTATGACCGGAAACTGCGGGTCGGACTGGCGGGCGGGATCGCCACGCCGGCCTCGGCAGCGGCTGCCTTTGCCATGGGAGCAGCCTACATCATGACCGGCTCGGTTCACCAGGCGTGCCGCGAATCAGGCACCTCGGACGAGGTTCGGCAGATGCTGGCCGAAACGCGCCAGGCCGACGTGACCATGGCCCCGGCCGCCGACATGTTCGAGATGGGGGTCACGGTGCAGGTGTTGAAACGGGGCACCATGTTTCCCATGCGGGCCGCCAAATTGTACGAGATTTTCCGGGCTTGCGACGGACTAGACAACATCCCCGGAGCTGAAAAGGAAAAACTGGAAAAGACCCTGTTCCGCGCTTCGCTGGCCGATATCTGGCAGCAGACCCGCGGTTATTTCCTGGAGCGCGACCCGCGCCAGGCGGAACGTGGCGACAACGACCCCAAGCACCGCATGGCGCTCGTCTTTCGCTGGTACCTGGGACAGGCCGCCCACTGGGCCAAGGACGGCGAATCATCCCGCAAGATCGATTACCAGGTCTGGTGCGGCCCGGCCATGGGGGCCTTCAACGAGTGGGCCAGAAACAGTTTCCTGGAAGCGCCCGCCCGCAGAACGGTCGCCTCGGTGGCCCTGAATATCCTGTTCGGCGCCGCAGTTCTCAGCCGCGCCAACATGCTGCGCAGCCAGGGGGTCCAGCTTCCCTGGGAGATCCTGCGTTCCGAACCGTTGGAAGACACACAAATCAAGGAGTACCTGGCGTGAAAAAGGAAGATGTGAACCGGAATATTCCCTTCAACGGGACACCGTTGGCTATTATCGGCATCGGCTGCCTCTTTCCGCGGGCCAATGATCAGAACAGCTATTGGGCAAATATCCGCGAGGGTATCGATGCCATTACCGATATCCCGGCCACCCACTGGCGGGTCGAAGATTATTTTGCCCAGGATCAGAAAGCCCCGGACATGACCTATGGTCAGCGCGGCGGCTTTATTTCCCCGGTCCCTTTCAATCCCATGGAATTCAACATCCCGCCCAACATCCTGGAGGCGATCGATTCATCCCAGCTGCTCGGCCTGGTGACTGCCGGCCATGCGCTGAAAGACGCCGGTTACGGCCCTGAACGGGACTTCGACCGGAGCCGGACCAGCGTCATCCTGGGGGTGACCGGCACCCTTGAACTGGTGATCCCTCTGGGGGCGCGGCTCGGGCACCCAATCTGGCGCAAGGCCCTGAAAGATGCCGGTGTGGACGATGCGGTCAGCGAGGATGTGGTGGAACGGATCGCCGACTCCTATGTTTCCTGGCAGGAGAACTCCTTTCCCGGGCTGCTCGGCAACGTGGTGGCCGGCAGGATCAGCAAACAGTACAACCTGGGCGGCACCAACTGCGTCGTGGACGCGGCCTGCGCCAGCTCCTTCAGCGCCCTGCACCTGGCCGGGATGGAGCTTGCCACTGGCAAGTCCGACATGGTGGTCACCGGCGGCATCGACACCTTCAACGACATCTTCATGTATATGTGCTTCAGCAAGACTCCGGCCCTGTCGCCCAGCGGCAACGCCAAACCGTTCGACTCCCAGGCGGACGGCACCATACTCGGCGAAGGCCTGGGACTTGTGGTCATCAAGCGGCTGGCGGACGCCGAGCGCGACGGCGACAAGATTTACGCCGTGGTCCGCGGTGTCGGCTCCTCCAGTGACGGCAAGGGCGACGCGATCTATGCCCCAAGCGCGGGCGGACAAAAAAAGGCGCTGCTCAATGCCTACAGCCAAGCCGGGGTCACACCGGAGAGTATCGGCCTCATCGAGGCCCACGGCACCGGCACCAAGGTGGGAGACGCGGTAGAGGTCAACGCCCTGCGCGAGGTGTTCGGCGAGGCAGACAGTCCCTGGTGCGCCCTTGGCTCGGTCAAGTCGCAGATCGGCCACACCAAGGCGTCGGCCGGCGCGGCCGGCCTGATCAAGGCAGCCCTGGCCCTCCACCACAAGGTGCTGCCCCCCACCATCAAGGTGCAGAGGCCGCTCGACGAGGTGTCCAGCGGCCGTACGCCGTTCTGCATCTCGGACAAGAAACGTCCCTGGCTGCCCCGCGGCGATGCGCCGCGCCGCGCCGGGGTAAGCGCCTTTGGTTTCGGCGGCTCCAACTTCCATGTGGTCCTGGAAGAATACCGCCCGCTGAGGGATGCCGTCGATTGGGACGGCACTGTCCAGATACTCCCTCTGTCAGGAGCCGACCCCAAGTCGCTGGAGGCTGCCCTGGCCGGGTTGCCGGTCACTGGCTCATGGGACGAAATCAGGGGCGCGGCCGCCAAGGCCCGCGCCGCCTTCGACGCCACAGCCCCATGCAGGCTGGCGCTGGTGCTTGAACAGGACAAATCCAACCTGGGCACCCTGGTAGCCACTGCCCGGGCGATGCTTGCCAAAAATCCGCTGACTCCCTGGAACACCCCGGACGGCACCTGCTACGCCTGCGGTTCCGGGACGGGCCAGCTCGGGCTGCTCTTCCCGGGCCAGGGTTCCCAGTACACCGGCATGCTCAGGGACCTTGCCTGCGCGTTTCCCCAACTGCTGGAGAGCATCACCACCGCGGACAACGGCTTTTCTTCAACCGATGGCACACGGCTTTCCGACCTCATCTACCCCCCTACCGCGTTCGACGCCAAAAACGCGGAACTCCAGGAGACGGCCCTGCGCGCCACCGAGGCGGCCCAGCCGGCCATCGGAGCGGTCAGCATCGGCGCCTTGAACGTGTTGAATGCGTTCGGCATTGCCGCCGACGCCGTGGCAGGCCACAGTTACGGCGAGTTGACCGCCCTCTGCGCTGCCGGACGGCTTAACGAACAGGCGCTCCATGAGCTCTCGCGCCTCCGGGGCCGCCTGATGGGCGAAGGAGCCGGGGACAAAGGGAGCATGCTCGCGGTTTCCGCCTCCCTGGCCGCCATCGAGCAGGTCATTGCCGAAGAAAAGCTCGACCTGGTCATTGCCAACCGCAATGCCCCTGCCCAGGCGGTTCTGTCCGGCGCCACTAAAGAGATCGAGCGGGCAGTTTCGATTTTCACCGCCCGCAAACTGTCCTGCAAACAGCTGCCGGTGGCGGCCGCCTTCCACAGCAGCCTGGTTGCCGATGCCGCTGCGCCGTTCCTGGCAGCCCTGCAGGAGATCGAGATCAACAAGGCCGCCATCCCGGTCTATGCCAATACCACTGCCGCCGAATATCCGGCCGAAGCCGACGCCGCCAAGGCCCTGCTGGCCGGGCAACTGGCGCGGCCGGTGGAATTCGTCGCCGAGATCGAGGCCATGTACGCCGCCGGCGTGCGCACTTTTGTCGAGACCGGCCCCGGTGCCAGGCTGACCGGCCTGGTCAAAGCGATTCTAGGGGAACGGGACCATGTGGCCATTGCCCTGGACGCCTCCAGCGGCAAGCGTTCCGGCATGACCGACCTGGCCCGCACCCTGGCCCAACTGGCCGTGCTCGGCCATGGGGTCCGCCTGGCTGCCTGGGATGAAGGTTTTCAACCGCCGACAGCGACGCCTGGCAAAAAACCTGCCATCACCGTGCCGATCTGCGGGGCAAACTACGTCAAGCCCAAGCAGCAACGGCCGCCGGTCGTCCCGTCCCGAACAGCCGTGGCAACGGCACCGGTTCAGCAGGTGGCTGCCCAAGCCGCCCCTGCCAATCCCCAAGGTACGGCCTTTGCGCCGGCTCAACCACAGGTTTCCAGGGACGCGCTGACCGAATCGCTCCGGGTCACCAGGGAAGGCATAGCAGTTCTGCAGAAGATGCAGGAAGAGACCGCCCAGCTTCACCGCCGCTTCCTCGAAGGGCAGGAGACCGCAAACCGTACCATCCAGACCCTCCTGGGACAGCAGCAACAGCTGCTCCAGACCGGCAGCGTCGCCCCTGTCCCCACGTACGCGCAACCCCAGGCCCCGGCCCCACCGGTTGCAGCGCCGGTTGCCACCCCGACTAGCGTGCCTGTTGTTGCTGCGCCGGTCAGTGCCGCACCCCGGCCTTTACCGGCACCGGCCAACGACAACGTGGCCGCGACCCTGCTGGCCGTAGTGAGCGAGAAGACCGGCTATCCCGTGGAGATGCTGGAGCTCGACATGGGCATGGACTCTGACCTGGGCATCGACTCCATCAAGCGGGTCGAGATCCTCTCCGCCCTTCAGGAACGCCTGCCCGGCTCGCCCGTGATCGGACCCGAGCACCTGGGAACGCTCCGCACCCTGGGCGAGAT
>Ga0172380_10006687_pt1 | contig 13284 bp, 20 predicted proteins | sample Leawe162metaG_FD_119747 | JGI IMG/M metagenome (GOLD analysis project Ga0172380, IMG submission 119747) | Leachate microbial communities from a municipal landfill in Southern Ontario, Canada - Leachate well 162 metaG | ecosystem: Engineered > Solid waste > Landfill > Unclassified | place... | reverse complement strand
GTAGACTTGGACTCGCTTTTGGTGTTCCGCGACTTGAGCTTTGTAGGTTTCGATTTCGAGGGTGTAGGCTTGGCGACACGCTTCTTTCGTACCTTGGCCGGTGCCGTTGCATTCGGCGCAGGTAGTTTTAGGTCCAAGGTCGATGAACTTTCTATTTCTGGGGTCGTAGGTAAATCCTCTTCCTCTACAGGCGAGACAAGGGTAAGGTTTTCCTCCGTCGCTTCCGTACCAGAGGCAAAAGAGGCCGAAATTCTTATAAGGGCGTCTTGGTCTAGGTCGCATATTCTGATGTCCTTACGATTGCGTGTGGTCATGTCCATCAACAGGGCATACATATTTCGATTCAATTTCGACTTGACCCACAATGGATAACCCAGTGGCACCATGCCGAATAATTCTTCGAGTTTTCTGATGCCAGTCCCCTCAGCCACTTGCTGCCAAAGACGTTGGTGTTTCTCGCAGGCTTCTTGGGCTGCCTTCATCGTCTTGAACAACCGGCGGTTATTCACAAAATCCCACATCTCTTTGCCATTGGGCAACATGATGCGGACGTTCGCCTGATAGGCAGCCGGCAGACCTATTCCGTAGGCTTCGGATCGCCAAACAATTCGATATTTTTCATTGGACATCCATGTCCTACGAATCTTTTTGTTCTGCCCACGGATTTTCTTGCGAATGAATTCCATTATTACAACACGGACTCCAGAATAGTCACGACATCCCGTAGGCAGTCGAGCATAGCGGCTTTGGCATCGTCTGAGTTAAAATAACTTCCTTGACTAAAACAGTTTCCCACCCTCCACTTAAAACGTCCTTCAAGTAATGGATCAGCGTATGTTCCTACGTTTATTCCATTTATGATGGCAAACTCATTGCCCGCTTTTGATTTCTTCCAGACTGTTTTTGACATGGGTTAGTCCAGGTTATGTGTAATGATGGTGCCGTTCTGGCCACCACTTGAAATGTTTTTGATGACGATACATTCAGAGAAATCGGTCAATGCTGTCCAATAAACGGACACGCCATAACGACGTAGCCGGCGTCGTGTTTCGTGTGTCAACTTATCTTGCACTTCAACCGTCAAATGATTCAGCAGGTATTCCAAGGTGTGAGTAGTGACGATCTTCGTAATAGCCACCATTGAGATGTCGTTGAGCGTGTCGCTTACATCCCAATTTCTAGCAATCGTTGCCACAACGTCATTGATCGCATAGACAACCACTCCACTGACGACAACCTTCTTTCCGTCCGACGTTAGCAATGCTTGCGTCGGCAGGTTGTGAGTCTGTCGTGCAGTTGGTATAATTTCGACTTCGGTAACCAACGGCCAATACACACGCAGACCAGGAGCCAACGCCGATGCTTTGTCTCCGTGTCGGAAACGGACTCCGGCGTGCGTTGATCGAATAATAAGGAGTCGGGGAAACCATTTCCCAATCCACTCCATTATTTGTCCTAGCCACGCGAACGCTGTCTCCATCTCAATATCCTCTCCCACGGTTTTTCCGTGGATGCAAGGGACTGTAGGTGTTGTAGGTCGCGGGTGCTTTCAGAATCATTCGGCGAACTTTTCGCGCGCCGCACTCGGCGCAGCGCGTGGGCTGCTTGGTATCCATTTTCTGGAATACTTCGCTGGTGGAACCGCACGCGCTGCACCTAACATCGTAAAGCGGCATTGATTACTCCTTGTACTCGCCCAATTCAACGAGAGTCGTTTTGATGCCAGCAGCAAGGTCTTCGGCATTGTCGGACTGTTCAACGTCCTTCTCCCGGCGTCTTTTTCGAGTCATGCAACCTTCATCGTTGACGACCGTGTAGAAGTCCTGAATACATTCAATCTGAACTTCTCTTGCCAACTCCAAAACTTTCCAGAGTTCCTTGATCTTTTCCAACTTCTGGTTCCTGGTACACTGTCTCCAATAGACCCAGCATAGGAAAACAACAGCCAACAATCGGAGGATAAAGAGAGTAATCATGTTGTTCTCCATTACACCTTGCAACCAATGCCACTGCATCCAGTCCTGTTGCACCGGCCTTCGGCCTGTTTTGGGTCGCCAAAAGTGCTGCTGATGGGACCAAAGAACAGTCCGGTCGTATGCGTCTTGAGCAAATCATCGAACGACGACTTTTGCTCTGCCTTTTTCTCCAACATGCGGGCCAATTGGCGACTGGTGGTCTCGGCCGCATCGCAGGCATCAACGTCCCAATCGTCCGTATCCATGTCGTCCAAACGGTCGATGAATTCACGAATGAAATCGTCGTCCTCATAGGAGTCGAGAATCGTGATGTTCGCACCGTTGCCGTCGCTGAACGGAATCCGATAGGTACGGACTCCATCGGCACAACAGGTGGTGTCTACCACGTAGAGCGAGTCGGCCGATTGTTCAACAACGATGTATTCGGTGCTTTCGTCGTCATCAAAAGCCAACGGTATTTCGACGAAAACCAACTTGCCAACGTAGTTTGGCCGACAAGTCGTACCACCGTACATTTGGGCAAAAAAGTTCGTCTTGGCGGCGCGGTAGTCTATGCTGGGCGTCGGTTCGTTGCGCTTGACGGGTTGATCCCCATCGAGCGAGGAAAGTCGTTTCAGATTCAACCGAACGGCTTCGAGGTCATCGGCCGTCAGCCCAAAGATAGCGTTCAACAGGAAGTTTTCGTGTTCCGTTTCTTGAACGAGAATCTCGCAACGAGTTTTGACTTCCTTGATCTTCTGCTCGTCGGAGTAACACCTGTAGACGTGCCAACAATCGTTCAATCGAAATGGCATGAAACTGATGTATTCACTGCCGGGTGCGACCGGAACGACTTCCACGATGTTACCGTCATCCGACGTGCAGATGTAATCTGCCGGCTTATCGCCGACGAAACGGGATAGGGTGACAATTTTTCCACGATGATCCATGACTTCCTCTTGGGTTAATAGCCTCGACCTCGATTGCGTCGAGGATGAAGCGGACTATAGGTATTGCGAACGACTGGGGGTTTCTTGAAGGCAAGCATTTCAGCCATTCGATGACTGCAACCGTTTTGGCGGCATTCTTCGTAATGAGTCTGAACTTTCTCATCTTCGCTGATTTTCTCGTATTTGACTTTCATGTGTCTCTTTGCCCGCCGGCCGGGTTGATACGAAGATCACCCGGCCGGCGAAGACATTAAACTCAGGTTGTAATTTCGTATTGGACGCCCAATGGCACGATCACGACCACTGTGTCAAGATTACGGACGTTTACCCGTCGTCCTTCCGGCGTGGTGCCAGAAAGGTATGGGCGACCATTCGGCCCTGACTCAACAATTTGTAGAACGGTCATGCGCTTCAGCCACATACTCGATCCACGACGAACAGCATACAAAATGCTACAACCTACTTTGACCTCGCGGTCAACACAATCCACTACTCGCATTCAATTCTCCTTCTAATAGGACGACGTAAAAATAGGTGAAATCTGGTCTAAGTTTTCTTACTAAAAATCACATTTTCTTTTCCAAAGACGTTACAAATCGCACGACCAGCATGATTCGCCCTTTATAAGTCCGTTTTCCTCTGCGATTTTTGCACAATAGAGGGCATCAAGTTCAATCAATGTGCATGGGTTGTCCAGTGTCTTACAGACTCGCAGTGTTGTTCCAGTGCCGCCGAATGGGTCAAGAACCGAATCACTAGACGGGGTGGTCATCTTAATGCACCGTTCAACCAGCCCTTCGTTCAATTGAGTTGGGTGCCAAGGACGACGTTGTTTGCTGTTGCCAGTAACTCTTGTGAAGTCAAATACATCGCCTGGCACTCGCCCGCGCGGGTCAGCCCGCTTGTCGCCATTCTCTTGTCGCCAACTGGGAATCCTCACTGCATCAGGAAGTAATGGCGCGTCCTTCCACCGCAAACGCAACAACGGTCGATGATTATTGCCTAAATCATGGTGGTTATGCTGACCGAACGTAAACACTTGCACGCAGGGTTTGGCTTCAAGTTCGCCAGCCCGCAAACCAACCACGTCCTTTACGATCGCACCAACCTCGAACGTCCATTTGGAGTTGTAACTGAACCAAACCGTCTTTGCTTTGAGAACGAAAACAGTTAGCCATTTACGAAGTAGGGCAACGTAATCAGCCTCACTTTGGCGATCCTTGTAACTTTTATATCCAAGGCCGATATTGTCAGGCGGGTCAGCAAAAATCGTTGTCCACGTTTCATTACTGGATGAAAGGTAGTCAAGGCAATCTGCGTTAATCAGTTTGTGGTTCATTCTCCAACCTCGATACGATGATGTCGCAGTTGTGTGGGTCTTTCTCAACACAGATACATGGCAGATTAAGTTTCTTGGCTGCCAGAGCGGTTGTACCACTTCCAGCGAACGGGTCGAGAATGACGCCGCCTGTCGGCGTTGATAAAAGTCGCAACAAATAAGTCATCAACGCTTGCGGCTTAACCGTAGCATGATCGTTGCCTTCGCCGCGATCCTTCTTTGAGGCTTTCGCACAGTAGAAAAATCGTGCTTGATCTCCAAGTTGAATAGCAACTTCCTCGTCTAGCAATAGGTTAGACGGAAACCGGCCGAGTGCCTGTCCGGCAGTTTGATGGGTTTTCTGTTCTGCACTGCTCCCATACCTCCCCTTGCTAACCGCCGATTCAGCACTTCTGGAATGATTCTCTGTAGAATATCCGAATCTACAAGCATCAATGTTGATTCCCGCTACCCCATTCTGGATTGCGTTGTTGACATAAGTGCCATCAAGCGCATTCATTGCCAAGATGATCGGCTCGTATGCAGGTTTCAACGCTGTGCCCCACCCGTTCCACTGTTTTGCAGCATCGGTGGCAGGCACGGTAATATCAGCAATCATCCGCGTTCCGTCGTCACGGTGAAAGTTGTCGCCGCGAATATCAGGCCCAACGTCTTTTTGCCCAACAACTTCGCGCTCCACTCCGGCCGCTTTGTCGATGGCCTTTGAGATGTCCATTGACTTTGGGAATCCACTTCCGTAGAGCCACATTAAGCAATCGCGTATTTCCCAGCCAGCATCCTCGATAGCGCAGGTCAGGCGATGTTGGGTTCGCGTACCACCGAATGCCAACATCATGGCTCCTGGTTTGCACACTTCCTTGATTACTTTCCAATAATCAGGTCCAGGCACAGAATAATCCCACGCCTTGCCCATAAACGACAAGCCATAGGGTGGATCAGTGACTACGCAGTCAACCTTTTCAAGAGTTGGCAATACGTCGAGCAAGTCGTCGCAATAGACTTGAATGTCATCTTTGTCGTAAACCTGCATGTTTATGCTCCAAGTACAAAATGAGACAACCATTCTTCGTTTGCCGAGGACCGATTACCGGAAATGCCGCCTCGTGATCGACTCTCGCTATTAGCCAGCAATACGGCGTTATCGTTTAACGCATGACCTTCTGACACCCAACAGTTTCGATTGGAGGCATAGGCAACAACGTCGAAGTCGTTGCCATAACCCGTCGTTCCGGTGTAAGGAGGATCAATGTAGACCGTGCCTCTGCCAGGACCAAAATCTTGTACGTTGCATTGACAGGCGTGAACGCCGTGCATCTTTTTGCAGATGATCTTCATTCGCTCATAGAGCGTATTGGGCATGGGCATCATTGGATTGACAACGGACTTCCGTTTGGCGATTCCGTTGGGCCACCAAAAACTACGGAAGGATGTATTCTTCCATTGGTCATCCTTAATCCAGATTGCTTTTCCGCCAAACGCACACGCCTGTAAAATCAGATAGACGTAAGGCGTATCAATGTGTGCCGGCTGTTTGGCCAGTTCTACAACGTAATCGTGAATCAAAGGACGTTCAGGAATCTTATCCAGAAACTTCTTGAACCGATTAAGGTTGAATTGTCCTTTGCCAACCGAATACCAAAGATTACCCCACGGGCCTGAATCAACCATATAGAGCAATTTAGGATCAAAGCCGCGATTCACCAACTCTATTGAGACAGTGCCACTTCCGCAACACAAATCATAGAATGGTTCGTCGAATCGCGGCTTGATCCTGTCAATAATTGCAGCCGCATAACGATGCTTTGCACCCTGATAAGTCACAGGAGCAATCATCGACCCGTGCTGGAGAATCCGTTCTCGCCCCTTTCCGTGTCGGTCAGTTCCTCAGTCACGACGATTGGAACTTGTTTGACTTCTTGCAAAACAAATTGACCAACACGATCGCCAACGTGAACGGTGTAGGTGTCGCACGTCGAATTGTAGAGCATGACGAACCATTCGCCACGATAATCCTCGTCGATCACGCCGCCGAAGATGGTGAATCCTCGCTTTCCCATACCGCTGCGATCCCATACCAGAGCGGCGTGGCCAGCGGGGAAAGACGTTGCGATTCCAATCGGAATCATCGTGACCGAACTTGGCTTGCAGTCGATCTCTTCGCAGGCATAGAGATCGTAGCCGGCGGAATGGTAAGAACGGGTTGGCAACTGGGCCGCCGGACGTAAAAGTTTGACGCTAATCATGGTATCTCCTTGTAGTCATTGAATGAGAATTCTGGCTCGCCGTGGTCATTAAAGGCCCAGTGTCCGAGTCCAAGACGACTGGCTTCTCCTCGTACCGATCGTACTCCCCATGTGAAACCATTGTTGTGGCCTCGCAGGTAGACGGCAGTATCGTGTTCTCGAATTGCATAACCAGCCACGATCACGATGATCGACAATGCTAAGGCTATGCCAATTCCTTGTAAATACTTCATGGATTCCATCTTTCACTGTTGAAAAAACTGGTACAGTTGCCAATAAATCCGTCGAACTGAATTATTTCTACCCCAGCCTCGCGGAACATTTCGTTGCCAATGGCAATGGTTTCCAACCAATGCTCAGGCGTCCGATCGAAAATTTGTTTGTGTCCGATCACGCAAATAATGCCTGCCTCAATGATTGCGCGAGCACATGGAACACAGGCATACCAAGGACAGTACATTGTACTGCCGATGGTATTCTCGCATCGTCGGCACGCATCAAACACCGCATTACGTTCGGCGTGTTCCATGAACTCATACTTCAACGGTCGTTGCAATCGTTCCTCCGTGACTTTGACGCCACGGGGAAAACGATTGACGCCTGTGCCGATGATTCTGGCATCAGCACTAATGATGACCGCACCGTTCTTGGTGTTAGGATCATCGGAAGACATTTCGGCGAGCCGATATGCGTTCCTAAGATAGGTTCTGGTAACGATCTCTGCGTTAAACTCCACAAACGCCTCCGTGGCCAGTCAGAACGCAGCAATCGTGCGTCTCAACGGCTTCCTCAAATTCCTTGCCGAGATTTTCAGCGGCTTCTTTGTAACTCACCATCGTCAAAGGTTGACCACCACGCGCTCCATCAGGATAGCAAGTAAACCCACGAAGTTTTGGCGCAAACTTCGCCAGTGTCAGGGCAAAATCCTTCACTGTGTCTGGATTGTTGCGTCGGCTTCCCCATTTCGGAAGATTGATCGTGCTACTGATAGCCTGGTCAACATAATCCTGGATGTCGGCCTGAACCTTCATTCGACGTTCGTAGTCCTCAGCCAGGTCAAGAGCACTCTCAACTTTGTCTGGATCAAGACTGTAGAGGTTAATCAGTTCTTGAGCGGCACTGTCAACCACATATTGGTAATGCCATTTAGTTCCTTCCCGCAGATAACGTCGCTTGTATGCAACCGCAAAGATCGGTTCGATGCCTGTACTCGTGCCCGCTAAGATTCCAATCGTGCCCGTTGGCGCAATCGCTCTCTTGGCAATCGGACGCGAGATTCCCAACTTATCTGCAAACTCGTTGGCAACCTTGTTGGTGATACCACGATAAAATAGCAACCAGTTGTGCAGTTCAGGAGTAACCTCATATCGACTTCCGCGTTTCAGCATCCATTCATGGATGCCCATCAGACCAACTCCTAAACGTCGGTTTTTCTCTCGGACTTTCAGGATTTTCTCATACGGTACGTCTGCTCGTAATGTTCCGCAAAGAAGGAACTTGGTAGCCAATTCGAGAATCGTCTTAAACTCCTCGATTGTACTTACACGGCCAAGATTGACGCTTCCAAGATTGCAAACGTCGGAATCATCCGCGCTAGTAACTTCCGTGCAAGCGTTGCGAAGGGTTTCTTTCTCCTGGTCAAACAGGTTGAACGAAAAACCCGGTTCAGCCGTGGATACGGCTTGAAGTAAATTCCGCTTGAACAGTTCCCCTGGGTCGCCCGTCTGGCACATCTGGAGGAACCAAGACGTGTCATAGTTGATCGACACGTTGGTCATGTCCAGGGGTGCCGGCCAATTTTGATCCTGCAACTTAATGTCGGCAAGCGTCAGTTTTGTGCCAGGCACCGTAATGTCTTGCCAGTTCTTAATGTTTAAGAACTTTTCGACATCGCCATGCTTCCAATTAAGTGAAGCGTAGATCGCAGATCGACGAGAACCGCCCTGCATGACGTTGCGGCCGATCTCGTTAATCATCATCATCTTCGGAATTGGTCCGCTGGCAAATCCGCCTGTGCCCGAGAGAATGGAATTGCTTTTGCGATAAACCGAATAGTCGATACCGATGCCGCCACCAGTCATCAAGCAACTTTCCGCTTTCCAACTGAGATTTGCCCAGTCCTCGCGCGAATCTTCTTCTGCTCGTAGCAAATAGCAATTATTCCAGAATTTGCGCGACCTACCCGCATAGTAAAGGTATCGACCGCCAGGAATAAACTTCAAGTCTCGGATAAAACTTTTGAGCAGTTGCATTTCGTCATCAGTCAACATCTGTTGCCGATGCGGTCCCTTAATCCTTGCGTCTGCTGAATCCGGGAGTTTGCCGCATACGTCTTCCACCAGCACGTCGGCAAGTTTGGCCCATGTTTCGCAACCCGTATGTTGATACTTCGCAATGAAAATGTCCTCGCTGAATTTGCTGCGGAACATGGGATTTACTTCGGATTGAAACTTCAAGATGCACTCCTTTCGACTTTGGTGACGACAATTGCAAGCGGTAGCCGGTCTTTCTTTCGCAGACCCAGTTGGGATTTGATGAGGCTTCTCGCTTCACCCTTCGTATTGGCTTCAACGATGCCGCTGGTTTCGTTGACGCTGAGAAGTTTTCCGTCCTCCACATTGAAGGTCGCGGTCTTAGGAATCTCCCACGCCCATTGGTATCGAGGCGGTCGCGTGGCAGGATCAACAATTAAACCATCAGCGATTGCTTTCCGTTTAATCTGCCTCTTGACCAAACCCAGAACCTCGTTGAAATTGGTTTTTCGCGGTCGATGCGGTATACTATCAAGAAATTCTTTTCTCGTGCGTCTCATATTTACGCCTGTGGTATTGGTAAGGAAAAGATCACGCCATCTTCTGGCTGACCATAGAAAACAAAATAATCTTTGAGTAGAGGTACTTGTGCTCTGAACCTGAGTTTTCCAAGCCATTGGCTGATGTCGCCAATCTCACCTGGACGCAACTGTCCCTCGGGCACAAGCATCACCATCCGAAAGGCATTGACTTCCCGAGCATAAAGGAGGCAATTATAAAGAAGATGCCGCGCGATCCCTCGATTCCGAAAAGCAGGTTTGACAGCCACCTTGAGAATTTCAACATCGCCATCAGGCGTCTTGCCGAAGATCGCCATGCCGATCGGCGTATCGTTCCACGTCGCCACGCAGGCGACACAAGTTTTGGCAGCTGCTCGCCAGGTCTCTGGAGGCCAGGCATAGTCAAAACATTTTAGGTCAATGTCAATCAGGTAATGCGTGTCCTTTTCGGTTGTAGCACGGAAGCCAATCATCGAAGTGCCTCCTCGGGTAGGAAGTAATGCGGTCTGATTCGCGTGGCGTTGAAAATCAATATCTCGGCATGAAACTCGACGCCAGGAAATACATCAAGCGGTAGGGAAACGATTGACTTGATCTTTGCTTTAGAATCCCTCAACCAACGCCAACGCTTGCTCTTACATCGTTGATTGAGTCGAAAACCCATAGGCATAAACATGACCGTGGGTATTCTTTGTCCCCATAGATCAAAGATGTGTTTCAGAAACACTTCCGGGTAAAGTTGTTTTCCTTCCGCGCCATTGAACGGAGGATTACAAAGAACCAGGTCGGGTATATGAAACATACCGACCGTGGCATCCTCAAAACGACCACGGTAAACAACATTGTACTGATCCTGTTTGAGTTGGGGTTTGATGTCGCATCCAGCGATGCGGCATCCGGCCTTTGCCCAAGGATCAGTCAACCTGCCGTTGCCGATGGCGGGGTCGAAGATGTTATGGTATTTATCACGATTCAGAATGTCAAACAGGAATTGCGCAACACCGATTGGCGTGCGCACCGTGCTCGGTTTCGGATTCGAGTGATAATCGTTTCGTACTACAGTAAGCGGACTTGCCATCAATTACCACCTTTGCGGTCGAGCCATTTTGGCGTACATATTCTCTTCGAGAGAACCATCGGATTGGAGAGCCATCACTTTTTGTTCCATGTGTTGGCACTTCGCATCGTTTTCTTCACGAGTCAGATCACGGAAAATCCATCCGCTGGTGATCGCTTCCCAGCATTCCGTAGCACGACCGAGAACCATCGTTTGATGGGCACTGCTCACCCGTGCGCGCTGGTGCGCTACACGAAGCAGGGGTTTGCCTGTTGGCATGTACTTGCTTACAATCTCGTCAATGCAGCAGACTACTTCCTCGTCGCCAACTTGTTCGCCGAGAAGCCAACCGTACATGCAAATCTGATCTGCATATTCCTCATTGGCTTCTTCCAAATATGTTTTGTTGATCTCGAATCCATGATGATCGTAGGGCATATAATCCTTATGCGCGGTGTTGTGACTCTTGCTTGCCTTATGCGGTAGACCATAGGCATCACGGCATAAGCGGTAATTCTTGGATGGGCTTGCCCCGTACTTCGAGCAGAATCCCTTGACCTTCCAATCCAAGATCACATGAACGCCGCATTCATGGATGAATCGACAGTCAGGTTTGCCGAGGATCGGCACGCCATTGATGGTGCCATCAACCTTGAACTCGAAGCGAGGCGGTTCTTTGGATTTTTGCAACAGAGCAAGGAGTTCCTCGAATGCGCCGGTCATCACATAGCAGTCATAGATGTATTTGCCGGCTTCAAGGGCGAAGTCTCTATTCTGCGGTTCAACCTGCGCCTCGAAGATTGTGTTGAACTCGAACTGCGGATCAGTACCCTTTCCGAAGAGTCGTTCATGCAACGCTGATTTGGCATAGGCGTCGAAACTGGCACCCACGGACATATAATTTTCTTGCGGCACATGCTGCGCACGGGTCTCAGCCAGGTGTTTGATATAGAATTCTTCTTTGTCCTTGCCCCATGTGGTCAAGGAGGAATGACTAAGATAAGTCGGTTTACGCATTTTCTTTCTCGTCAGTGATTATGAAGACGCCGTCTTTTTCGCTGACGATATGCCAGCCAACTAATCCCGTGTTACAAAACGAGATGACAAGACGTAGATTGTCGATTAACTTTTCGTGGTTGAGTGCCTCTGGAAATTGCATCCAGAAGACGCGCTCGTCAGTCATTGTTTCAGCACAATTGACATTGTGGGCTTGATAATCGCAACGGCAGACATAGACAATGAAGTCAGCACCTTCAATTGTCCCCATGATGCGAACCCGATCCTCTGGACAGTCAATGTTCGTTTCTTCCTTGAGTTCACGACTGGCAGCGGCATGAATCGTTTCATCGTTCTCGATATGACCGCCGGGAAGATTGTAACGACCAACTTGCCATGCTGGTCGATTCTTTTCGATCAGCAGAACCTTTTGCCAAGTAATGTCTGGAGCAGCATAGCAGATGACGTATTGATTCATTCCAACATCTCCTTTATCCCTTCCCTCAAATAATCCAGAGTGTTGAGATTAGAATTGTTATTCCACGGTCTTGGGCAAAGTAATGCCGCACCGCCTGCGTTGTGAAACTCCACGTTGTTGCGTTCATAATCGTCAATCAGGAGCGTGCGAGCGTTTGCACAACATGCTTTCTTTGGAGTGAGAATAAAACGCCTCTTGTAGTTAGGCATCTGTTCTTCAATCCAACGAATCTTGCCTTCGGCAGAACCAGGCCAGGCAGCAGGCGTCGAACAAAGGATTACGTTCTCGACGCCAACTGCATCTTCACAGAGGGCTAGAATGGCACGACCATCCTCCATCCACGGAAGATGTGCCCACCAAATTGCATCCGTGCCAGTCCAAATTTGTTCGTCCGTCAACTCCAATTCATGGCGATGGAACGCCAAACTCACGTCCCTGTGGTGCAATTCCTGCAAAGGACATTGCAAGTCCACGATAACGCCATCCATATCAAGGAAGATTTGTCTGCTCATGCTTTCAACCCATCCCTTGCATTGATGATTGTCGAGTACAAATCACGGCGACGAATGCCATGTTCCTCGAAACATCCAATGCCGAGAGTAACTACCTTGCGGAGGGCATCAAGAGCATCCAAACTACCGTCCTTGTGAGTCAAAGCGTGAAATCCCGCAGTTAGGTAATCTTGCATATAGACTAGGTATTCGCCGACCTCGTGGTTTGATTCCCTAAAAGAACCATCAGGTTGACGTTCTCCCCATCTACGCTTTTGATACTCGCGTTCACCATTCAACACGTCGTAAATGTCTTGAGTTTTCATTCGTTATCCTGAGCACCTTTCCGATCGAGGTAGTCAGCACTGACGCTTTTCAGAATCAGCCGACCGCCGGTCGGAGCGTAGAACTGCTCAACCAACGGAGTAATGACGCACCCTTCACGTCCCTTAAACGGACTGGCGATCAATTCGGGTGCTATCATGGTTGTTGGTCCATAGGTGTGTTCTTGCACCAAATCTTTGCTGAATGGTCCCTCATAAAGAAGATTGACGGTTTTTACACCGTACCAATCGCATAAGGTTTTCACCCGATCCCAGTTCAGATATTTGCCGTTGACGCTGATGTCAAAGACCGCGTAACCCTCCTTGGTGCCATAATCCAAATCCTGGACGCCTACTCCGTAGATTTCGCCAAAGACGACCACTGAATTCTTCTCATCGCACAGGTACGTCAGAAGATCAAGAACACACCGATCTTCCAGCGGTCGCCAGTAAATGGACGTGTTTTCGCCATCAGGTTTCTTCCGGCGAGTTTTATGACTGCCCGCCATGAACTCGAACTCACCGTCGTACATGGCGATCAAACCAACTCGACTGTTCGTTCCATGAATCTTTTCCGTGATTCGTACTGGTGTGCCGTCAGGGATGGCATTGTTGAACCGCCAATAATTTTCAATGTCGG
>Ga0172380_10006686_pt1 | contig 13286 bp, 13 predicted proteins | sample Leawe162metaG_FD_119747 | JGI IMG/M metagenome (GOLD analysis project Ga0172380, IMG submission 119747) | Leachate microbial communities from a municipal landfill in Southern Ontario, Canada - Leachate well 162 metaG | ecosystem: Engineered > Solid waste > Landfill > Unclassified | place... | reverse complement strand
CGACCTGGAACGCGAATACCGCAACATGTATGAGACCTACAACCGCATTTTCACCCGCCTCGGGCTGAAGTTCCGCGCCGTGGCCGCGGACACCGGCGCCATCGGCGGCACCGGCTCGCACGAGTTCCATGTGCTGGCGGACTCGGGCGAGGATGCGATCGCCTTCTGCCCCGCATCCGACTACGCGGCGAACGTCGAACTGGCGGAAGCGGTCGCGCCGACGAAAGTTGGCGCTGGCGATACGGCAATACTCGCCGCGATGGAAAAGAAGGCGACGCCGAACAAGACCAAATGCGAGGATGTCGCAGCCTTTCTCGGCCTGCCACTGACGCAGACGGTCAAGGCCATCGCCGTGATGGCGGAAAAGGACGGCGGCAGCGAGTTTGTCCTGCTGCTGCTGCGCGGCGACCACGACCTGAACGAAATCAAGGCGCAGAAGGTAGTCGGCGAATTCCGCTTCGCCCGCGACGAGGAAATCGTCGAAGCGCTAGGCTGCAAGGCCGGCTATATCGGCGCCGTTGGATTCAACGGCCGGGTCGTGACTGACCGCAGCGTCGCGGCGATGAGCGACTGCGTGTGCGGTGCCAACGAAGAGGGCTACCACCTCACCGGCGTCAATTTCGGTCGCGACCTGCCGCAACCGGAAACCGTGGCCGATATCCGCAATGTGGTCGAGGGCGACCCCTCGCCCGACGGCAAGGGGACGCTCGAACTTTGTCGCGGCATCGAAGTCGGCCACATCTTCCAGTTGCGCACCAAGTACGCCGAAGCGCTGAAATGCACTTTCCTCGACGAGCAGGGCAAGGACCAGGTCATGGAAATGGGCTGCTACGGCATCGGCGTCTCGCGCATCGTCGGCGCCGCCATCGAGCAGGGCCACGACGAACGCGGCATCATCTTCCCTGCCGGCATCGCCCCCTTCGCCGTGGCCGTGGTGCCGATGAACTACGCCAAGTCAGAAGCCGTCCGCGCCGCCGCCGGCGCTCTCCATGCCGAACTGCTGGCTGCCGGCATCGACGCGATACTCGATGACCGCGACGAGCGGCCCGGCTCGATGTTCGCCGACTGGGAGCTGATCGGCATACCGCATCGCGTGGTGGTCGGCGAGCGCGGCCTTCTGGTCGGCAAGCTCGAATACAAGGGCCGCAGCGACGCCGAGGCGACCATGGTTGCCGCCAGCGACATGACGGCCTTCCTCAAGCAGAAGCTGTGCGACGGCTAGTATTTGCGCTGTGCCTTGCCGCTGCGCTCTCGCCGACCGCGGCCCTTGCCGGCGCGCAGCAATACGAGCCGCTCGCCGCCAGCGTCCAGGCGGCATTGCACGCGGCGATCGCCGATCGCGCTGCGCCGGAACCGCAGTTCGCTTCGATCCGGGAAAAGGTCGACTGGCTGACCGAGATGTCGTCGCGCCTGAGCCGGCGCATGCCGGACCGCGAGGCGCGCCTCGAATTTCTCAAGACCGTCCATTACGAAGCCAAGCGCGCCGGCCTCGACCCACAGATGGTGCTGGGGCTGATCCAGGTCGAGAGCGGCTTCAAGAAGTACTCGGTTTCCTCAGCCGGCGCGCGCGGCTACATGCAGGTGATGCCCTTCTGGGTGCGCCTGATCGGCAACAAGGACAGCAACCTGTTCCACTTGCGTACCAACCTGCGCTTCGGCTGCACCATCCTGCGTCACTACCTCGACATCGAGAAAGGCGACCTCTACCGCGCGCTGGGTCGCTATAACGGCAGCCTGGGCAAGCCCGACTACCCGAACATGGTACGCGGCGCGTGGGAGCGGCAATGGCACTGGGGGCCGCGCGTGACCGGGCCGCGCTAGCCGCCGTGCCGAATCGATACGGCCGCAAAAGTTTGCGCTTGCCGGCCCGCGAAGTGGAATCCCAGGCAGGCCGAGTCCGCTACGGCGAAGAAATCAGCGCATGCCCGGCAACATCCCTTTCATGCCGCGCATCATTTTCTGCATTCCCCCCTTGGAGAACTGCTTCATCATCTTCTGCGTCTGCTCGAACTGATTGAGCAGACGGTTGACCTCTTGCACCGACACGCCGGCGCCGGTGGCGATGCGGCGCTTGCGGTTGGCCTTGATGATTTCCGGTTTGCTGCGTTCCCCCGGCGTCATCGAGTTGATGATGCCTTCGAGGCGCCGCACCGTCTTATCTTCCATGCCACCGCCGGCCTTTTGCGCCATGGTGCTGAACTGCGCCGGCAGCTTGTCCAGCATCGCGGCCATGCCGCCCATCTTTTTCATCTGCCCGATCTGATCCTTGAAGTCGTTGAGGTCGAAGCCCTTGCCCGACTTCATTTTCTTGACGAATTCCTGCGCCTTGTCCTGATCGACGCCGCGCTGCGCTTCCTCGACCAGGCCGAGGATGTCGCCCATGCCGAGAATGCGCGAGGCCATGCGTTCGGGATGGAACTCCTCAAGGCCGGTGAGCTTCTCGCCGACACCGGCGAACTTGATCGGCTTGCCGGTGACGTGCCGCACCGACAGCGCTGCGCCGCCGCGCGAATCGCCGTCGAGTTTGGTCAGGATCACGCCGGTCAGCGGCAAAGCCTCGTTGAAGGCCTTCGCCGTGTTCACCGCGTCCTGGCCGAGCATGGCATCGACCACGAACAGGGTTTCGATGGGATTCAGTAGCGCTTGCAGATCCTTGATTTCGGCCATCATCGCTTCGTCGATGGCCAGGCGCCCGGCGGTGTCGACGAAAATCACGTCGTAATAATGCCGCTTGGCGTAATCCAGCGCCGCGGCAGCAATAGCGGCGGGTTTTTGCTCACCCGTGGATGGGAAGAAGTCGATCCCGGCCTGCGCCGAAACGGCTTTCAGCTGCTCGATGGCGGCGGGACGATAGACGTCGCAGCTGACCGTCAGCACCTTCTTCTTCTGCCGCTCCTTTAGCCACTTGCCGAGCTTCGCCGTGGTCGTGGTCTTGCCGGCGCCCTGCAGGCCGGACATCAGGATCACGGCCGGGGGCTGGGCGGCGAGATTGAGGCCGACGCTGGCGCCGCCCATCAGCTCAGTAAGCTCGCGGTGCACGACGCCGACCAGTGCCTGGCCGGGGGTCAGCGATCCGATGACCTCCTGTCCGAGCGCCTTTTCCTTGACGCGGGCGATGAAGTCCTTGACCACCGGCAAGGCCACGTCGGCTTCGAGCAGGGCCATGCGCACTTCGCGCAGCATGTCGGAAATATTGTCGTCGGTCAGGCGCGCCTGGCCGCGCAAGTTCTTGACAACACAGCCAAGACGCTGGGTAAGGTTATCTAGCATGAATGGATGAGGGTAGATGCATTAAGAGATGGAAGGCTTGGTGTAGACTTCGCCGATGCCCGCAATCTTAATGCATCCGCTAGCCGCAGCCCTTTATGCCGGCCTGGCGGTACATCTTTGGCGTACGCGCTGGCGCGGACCCCTGCTCGACCACCCGTCGGGAGGCCTCGGAATTGGCGAGCGCAGCCTCCTGCTGGTGGCGCTGATCGCCCATGGCGTCAGTTTGCGTATGGCCATCTTCGACGGCGAGAGCATGCGCTTCGGCTTCGCCATCGCGCTTTCCGTGATTTTGTGGCTGGCCATTGCGCTGTACTGGATCGAGAGTTTCTACGCCCGCATGGAAGGCTTGCAGGTCCTCGGGCTGCCGGCCGCCTCGGTGGCGGCCATGCTGCCCTTCATCTTCTCCGAGGCCCATGTGCTGACCAACGCCGGTTCGATGGCTTTCCGTATGCACTTCCTGATGGCGATGCTGGCCTACAGCCTGTTTACCCTGGCTGCGCTGCACGCCCTGCTGATGGCAACCGCCGAAAGGGGGCTGCATCGGGGCCGCATCTCGCCCTTGCTTGCCGGCCTGCCGCCCCTGCTGACCATGGAGGCGCTGCTGTTTCGCCTGATTCACGTCGCCTTCGTCCTGCTCACCCTCACGCTTATTTCTGGCGTGTTCTTCTCCGAAACCCTGTTCGGCAAGGCGCTGACGTTCAATCACAAAACGGTATTTGCCATCCTCTCCTGGCTGATTTTCGCCGCACTGCTGACGGGCCGCCACCTGCGCGGCTGGCGCGGGCGGGTGGCGCTGCGCTGGACCCTGGCCGGGTTCGCCGCCCTGTTGCTGGCCTATGTCGGCAGCCGCTTCGTGCTTGAGGTAATTCTCGGCCGCTGATGGACGAAATCCCCCTTTCGGCGCAATTCTCAGCACTCGCCGTACTGCTAGTCTGCTCAGCATTCTTTTCGATGTCGGAAACCGCCATGATGGCCTCCAACCGGATTCGGTTGCGGCACTTGGCGCAGGAGGGCAATCGCGGCGCGCGGCTGGCGTTGGCCCTGCTGGGGAAAACCGACCAACTGCTGGGCGTGATCCTGCTGGGAAATACCCTGGTCAACTCGATCGCCGCCATGCTGACCGGCAACATTGCCCTGCGGATCTTCGGCCAGGAGAAATGGACGCTCGAAATCGGCGCCGTGTTCGTGACCTTCTGCCTGCTGGTGTTCTCCGAAATCACGCCCAAGGTGGCGGGAGCCACCTACCCGGACTGGCTGGCGCTGCGGATCGGCTATTTCCTGACACCCTTGCTGCGTGTCGCCTACCCCGTCGTCTGGCTCGTCAATCTGTTCGTCAAACCGCTGCTGCGCCTGCTCCATCTGCAGCCCAAGCCGGGGCACGAATCATCCCGCCTTTCGCCGGAGGAACTGCGTTCGGTCGTACTGGAATCAGGACGCTTCATTCCGCAGCAGCATCGCTCCATATTGCTCAACCTGTTCGAACTGGAGCAATTGACGGTCGCCGACATCATGACCCCGCGCGGGGAAATCGAGGCGATCGACATTGCGGCGCCGATCGAGAGCATCAAGGCACAACTGGCCACCAGTTTTCACACCCGGGTCGCCGTATACGAAGACGATCCGGCCAACATAGTCGGCATCATGCATCAACGCCGGCTTCTGGCCGAAGCCTTTGCCGGCGAGATAGATCACTCGACACTGCGCGAGCGCATGTCCGAACCCTACTTCATACCGGCGGCGACGCCGATCTACACCCAGCTTCAGTTCTTTCGCGAAAATCGGCAGCGCATGGGACTGGTGGTGGACGAATATGGCGAGATCGAAGGATTGGTGACCCTGGAAGACATCATCGAAGAACTGGTCGGCAAGTTCACCACGCGACAGTCGGATGTTGCCGGATCGCTTTCCTGGAACGACGACGGCCTGGTGCTGGTGGATGGCGCGGCCACCTTGCGCGAACTCAACCGCATGCTGGATCTGGAGTTCCCCCTGGATGGGCCGCGTACGCTCAACGGCCTGATCGTCGAGCACTTGCAGGACATCCCGGAGGTCGGCGTCGGCTTACGGGTGGGAGGCGTGGCGATGGAGATCGTGCAAACACAGGATCGAAAGATCAAAATGGTACGGCTTCACCGTCCCGCCGGAGAGTGATACTCTCGGCATAGTCAGGGCGTAGAATGCCTGGAACAAAGCTTCAGTGGAGGCTAAAGCCGGTTCTCGGCGTCGGAGGTAGCGGCCGAAACTAAAAATCAAGCGGGAGAAGCCGATGGCCACAGCAGGCAAGGCAGAGAAAAAGGATGGCCCGAAGGAACTTAATTTTTCCTGGGAAGGCAAGAACAAGCAGGGCAAGGTCGTTCGTGGCGAAGTCAAGGCGGCCAGCGAAGCAGCGGCAAACGCGGCATTGCGGCGGCAAGGCATCAACATCACCAAGCTCAAGAAACAGAAGGTCGGCGGCGGCGGCAAGGTTTCGGACAAGGACATCACGCTGTTCTCCCGCCAGCTTGCGACCATGGTCAAGTCCGGTGTGCCGCTGCTGCAGTCCTTCGATATCGTCGGCAAGGGCACCAACAACCCGAATCTGGCCAAGCTGCTGTTCGACATCAAGTCTGATGTCGAAACCGGATCCAATCTTGCGTCGGCATTCCGCAAGTACCCGCAATATTTCGATGCCCTGTTCTGCAATCTGGTCGAAGCCGGCGAGCAGGCGGGTATTCTCGACACACTGCTGGATCGGCTGGCCACCTATAAAGAAAAAATCCAAGCGATCAAGTCCAAGATCAAGGGCGCCCTGTTCTATCCGATCTCGATCCTCATCGTCGCCTTTGTCATCACCGCGGTGATCATGATTTTCGTGGTGCCGGCCTTCAAGGGCGTGTTTGCCAGTTTCGGCGGCGAACTGCCCGCACCCACCCTCATCGTGATCGCGATTTCCGATTACTTCGTGGCCAATTGGTATCTTATTTTCGGCGGAATCTACGCAGTCATCTACGGCATCATTCAGGCATTCAAGCGTTCCCGCGCGGTGCAGATCGCTGCCGACAGATACTTCCTCAAGGTTCCTGTGTTCGGTGACCTGATCAAGAAATCTTCCATCGCACGCTGGACGCGAACCCTGTCCACGATGTTTGCCGCAGGCGTACCGCTGGTCGATGCCCTCGATTCGGTCGGCGGCGCTGCGGGAAATTATGTCTACACCCTGGCAACCAGCAAGATTCAGGCTGAGGTTTCTACCGGTTCCAGCCTGACCGTGGCCATGGAGAACTCAGGCGTATTCCCGCCCATGGTGACGCAGATGGTCGCCATCGGCGAAGAGTCCGGCCAGCTCGATTCAATGCTGGGCAAGACCGCCGACTTTTTCGAGGCCGAAGTGGACGAAGCTGTCGAAACGCTCTCCAGCCTGATGGAACCGATCATCATGGTCTTTCTCGGCGGCCTGATCGGCGGCCTGGTCGTGGCCATGTACCTGCCGATCTTCAAGCTCGGCTCGGTTGTCGGCTAAGCCGGCAGTCAACTACTGCAGATGATTGCACTGCTCGCCGATCCGGCGGTGTTTGCCCTTGCCGCCGGATTGCTCGGCCTGACGGTCGGCAGCTTTCTGAACGTCGTCATCCATCGCCTGCCGATCATGATGGAACGCGACTGGGCGCTGCAATGTGCGGAACTGAGGGGCGAAACCCCGCCCGCCTTCGAGCCGCTCACACTTGCCAAACCGCGTTCGCGTTGCCCGCAGTGCGGCCATCCGATCGCCGCCCTGGAGAACATCCCGATTATCAGCTGGGTCCTCCTGCGCGGAAGATGCAAGGGCTGCGCCGCCCCGATTTCGCTACGCTACCCGCTTATCGAAGCGCTGACCGGGCTGCTGTTCGGCTTGGCGGCCTGGCATTTTGGCTTCAGCGCCGCGGGGCTTGGCGCCCTGGTACTGGTCGCCGCGCTGATTGCCCTGACCGGTATCGATTTCGACACCCAGCTGTTGCCCGACGACATCACCCTGCCCCTGCTCTGGATCGGCCTGGCGCTCAATGCCTTCAGTGTCTACACGGATTTGAAGAGCGCCGTCATCGGTGCCATGGCCGGATATCTGGCCCTGTGGACCGTATATTGGGGGTTCAAGCTCACCACCGGCAAGGAAGGCATGGGTTACGGCGATTTCAAACTGCTTGCCGCGCTCGGTGCCTGGCTTGGCTGGCAGATGCTGCCCTTGACCATCCTGCTGTCGTCCCTGGTCGGCGCAGCGGTCGGCATCGGCCTGATGGTGTTTGCACGTCACAATCGCAACGTACCGATTCCTTTCGGACCCTACCTGGCGGCAGCGGGAATTATTGCCCTGATCTGGGGCAAACCCTTGACTCGCGCCTATCTCGGCGCCAGCCTCTAGGCACCTGCCTGCATCCGAATATTGTCGTTCCGGCTTGAAAAGGCGGACTTCACCCCCATTTCTCCAATTGGGATGGTGAGCCGAGGTGGCGCGCCAAGCCCTTCAGCTATAATCGCTTTTTTGCCAGAATGCCGGAGAATTTCATGCCGATCTACGCTTATCGCTGCACCGAATGCGGCTTTGAGAAAGATGTCATGCGGAAGGTCAGCGACCCGCTGCTGACCACCTGCCCCGAATGCAAGACCGAGAACTTTGCCAAGCAGCTGACTGCCCCGGGCTTTCAGCTTAAGGGCAACGGCTGGTACGCGACCGACTTCAAGGGCGGCTGCGGTGGCAAACCCGCGGCCGCCAAGAGCGAGAACCCGCCGCCATGTCAGGGTGGAACAGGTAGCTGCGCCGCCAACAATTGACAGCGGTTGCCTTGAAAAAATATTTCATCACGGGGCTCCTGATCTGGGTTCCGCTGGCCATCACTGCCTGGGTGTTGTCGCTGATCGTCCGCTCCATGGACCAGTCCCTGTTGCTGCTGCCGCAAGCCATTCAGCCCGAACAACTGCTTGGCATGTACATTCCGGGCATCGGTGCGTTGATGACTTTACTGGTGGTCTTCCTCACCGGACTGATCACGGCAAACATCGTCGGTCAGAAGCTGGTGCGCTTCTGGGAAGGCGTGCTGGCGCGCATACCGGTCGTCAAGTCGATCTATTACAGCGTCAAGCAGGTAAGCGATACGCTGTTCTCGGGCAGTGGCGTGGCCTTTCGCAAGGTTTTGCTGGTCCGCTACCCGCACCCCGAGTCATGGGCGGTGGCCTTCCAGACCGGGCATCCGGCCCGCGATGTCGCCGACATGCTGCCGGAGGAGTATGTCGGCGTCTTCATCCCGACCACGCCCAGCCCGGTTAACGGTTTCTTCTTTTTTGTCCGGAAGAAGGACGTCATCGAACTCGACATGAACGTCGATGAAGCACTCAAATACATCGTCTCCATGGGCGTCGTCGCCCCGCCCATGAGGAATCCCCGCGGGCGCGCCCAGAATCAGTAATTGCCCGAAAGGGCACCACAACCGTTCGGAAATCCTATGCGTACCCACTATTGCGGCGAGGTGAATGCCTCCCATGTCGACCAGATCGTCACGCTTTGCGGCTGGAACCATCGCCGCCGCGACCACGGCGGTGTCATATTCATCGATCTGCGCGACCGGGAAGGGTTGGCGCAAATCGTCTGCGACCCGGATCGTCCCGAGATGTTCAGGATTGCCGAGGACGTGCGCAACGAATTCGTGCTGAAGGTCACCGGCAAGGTGCGCCGCCGGCCGGCTGGCACCGAGAATCCCAACCTGGCCTCTGGCGAAATCGAAATCCTCTGCCATGAACTGGAAGTCCTCAACCCGGCGGTGACGCCGCCCTTCCAGCTCGACGAGGAAAACCTTTCCGAGAACGTGCGCCTGACCCATCGCGTGATCGACCTGCGTCGCCCGCAGATGCAGAAGAACCTGATGCTGCGCTACAAGGTGGCCATGGCCTTCCGCCGCTTCCTCGACGAAAAGGGCTTCATCGACATCGAAACGCCGATGCTGACCAAATCGACACCGGAGGGCGCGCGCGACTACCTGGTGCCTTCGCGCGTCCATCCGGGCCAGTTTTTCGCGCTGCCGCAATCGCCGCAGTTGTTCAAGCAGTTGCTGATGGTCGCCGGCTTCGACCGCTATTACCAGATCACCAAGTGCTTCCGCGACGAGGATCTGCGCGCCGACCGCCAGCCGGAATTCACCCAGGTCGATATCGAGACCTCCTTCCTGACCGAAGAGCAGATCACCGCCCTCATGGAAGAAATGATCCGCAGCGTGTTCAAGACGGCGCTTGCCGTCGATCTGCCCAATCCCTTCCCGCGCATCAGCTATGCCGAAGCCATGAGCCGCTACGGCTCCGACAAGCCCGACCTGCGCGTGACGCTCGAACTCACCGAAGTCACCGATGCGGTGGCCGACGTCGCCTTCAAGGTATTCAGCGGTCCGGCCACCTCCGGCGGCCGCGTCGCGGCGCTGCGCGTGCCGGGCGGCGCCAGTCTTACTCGCGGCGAAATCGACGGCTATACCGAGTTCGTCAAGATCTACGGTGCCCGCGGCCTGGCCTACATCAAGGTCAATGACGCGACCAAGCTCAACGAGGAAGGCCTGCAGTCGCCGATCGTCAAGAACCTCCACGCGGCGGCCTTGAAGACCATCGTCGAACGCACCGGCGCCCAGTCCGGCGACCTGATTTTCTTCGGCGCCGACAAGACCAAGATCGTCAATGACGCGCTGGGCGCCCTGCGCACCAAGCTCGGCCACGAAAAGGGCTACATCGATGGCTCGGCCTGGCGGCCATTGTGGGTCGTCGATTTCCCGATGTTCGAGTACGACGACGAGAACCAGCGCTGGTCGGCCTGCCACCACCCCTTCACCAGCCCCAAGGACGGCCACGAGGCATTGATGGCGACAGACCCGGGCGCCTGCCTGGCCAAGGCCTACGACCTGGCGCTGAACGGCTGGGAAATGGGCGGTGGCTCGGTGCGTATCCATCGCGCCGAGGTACAGGAAAGGGTATTCCAGGCACTGGGCATTGGCGCCGAGGAACAGCAGACAAAATTCGGCTTCCTGCTCGACGCCCTCAAGTACGGCGCGCCGCCCCATGGCGGCCTGGCCTTCGGTCTCGACCGCATCGTCACCATGATGGCCGGCGCCGAGTCGATTCGCGATGTGATCGCCTTCCCCAAGACCCAGCGTGCGCAGTGCCTGCTCACCGATGCGCCGTCGGACGTGGATGAAAAGCAGTTGCGCGAACTGCACATCCGCCTGCGGCAGAAGGTCGAAACCCAGGTCGAGGTCGGCAAGTCCTGAACATGCGCCTCCTGCTCTGCGCGCTGATCGGTGCTGCGCTGTTCGGCAACGCGCTGGCGCGCGACAACCGGATCGGCACCATTCCGGCGGCGGCTTTGCCGGAAGAAGCGCGTGGCACGCTGAAGTTGATCGACGCCGGCGGTCCCTTCCCCTATAGGCGCGACGGCATCGTGTTCCAGAATCGCGAAAGACGGCTGCCCGAACAGGCGAAAGCTTACTACCGCGAGTACACCGTGCCAACTCCGGGCAGCACGGACCGCGGCGCGCGGCGCATCGTGACCGGTGACCGGCCGCCTGCCGTGTTCTATTACACTGCAGATCATTACAAGAGCTTTCGCAGGATCCAGCGATGAGTGCCGCCCATTACGAAAAGCTGTTCGGCGACGCCGCCCAGGCCGGAGTGCATCATTTGCCGCACGGTCCCATCGACAAGCTGCTGGCCGGTGCGCAGGCCGCCGGTTGCGTGGTGCTGCACGTCGATCTGGCCGCAGCGCGCAACAAGGATGAAATGCTGGCAGCCATCGCCCGCTCCCTGCGCTTTCCGGAGTGGTTCGGACACAACTGGGACGCCTTGACCGACAGCCTGCTTGACATGGGCTGGCTGCCTGCCACCGGCTACGTGATCGTCCTCGAACATTGCGACGGCATCCATGGCCGGGCGGAGGCCGACTTCGTCACCCTGATGCAGATTTTCCAGGACGCCGCGGCGACCTGGCGCGAAGACGGCGTGCCCTTCTGGTGCCTGGTGGACATGCAGGCCGACGGCATCGCCTGGTTGCCAACGGTGGCGCAACCTGGCTGACACGAGGGTGAAGTACAAGAAGCCGGTTTCCGTGCTGGTGGTGATCCACACCCCGGCGCTGGACGTGTTGCTGCTGGAACGCACCAAGCATCCCGGCTTCTGGCAATCGGTCACCGGCAGCCAGGAAGACGAAGAACCCTTACTGGCAACGGCGCGCCGTGAAGTGCGCGAAGAAACCGGCATCGATGTCGCCGCGGCGGATTTCTCCGACTGGCAACTGAGCAACCGCTACGAGATTTTTGCCGAGTGGCGGTTTCGCTACGCCCCCGGCGTGATGCAGAATACCGAGCATGTTTTCAGCCTGTGCCTGCCCGAACGGATGGACGTGACCGTTGCTCCCGACGAGCATCTGGGCTATCGCTGGCTGCCCTGGCGCGAGGCGGCAGCCGCCTGTTTTTCGTGGAGCAATCGCGACGCCATCCTTGAATTGCCGCTACGTTTTGCCCCGCGCGCTGGGTCCGGGCCAGGCAGGCTGGGAGACTCTTGAAATTTCTTTTCGGGCGCTCATGTAGTGCGCAAGGCCTTCGTCATGATCGAGGCCACAAACCCGAAAGGAGAATGAAATGAGCAATTTGATCCGCCGCGATCCACTCGATGACTTTTTAGTTTCGGCCGCTGCGCTTAACGCCGATAGGACTGGCGTTAGCCTTCACTGAAACTTTGTTTTCCGTGGTTTTTTCGTCCGCCCGGTTGATTTTGGATCGGAGCCCGACGCACCTGCGGTAAAAATCGACGTCAAGGAACAGGAAAAGGGCTATCTGGTCCATGCCGAAATTCCGGGCGTAAAAAAGGAGGACATCCATGTCGCCGTCGATGGCGCCGTCGTCTCGATCAGCGCCGAGCGGCGCGAGGAGAAGGATGTCAGGGAAGGCGAACGCGTGTTGCGTACCGAGCGCTATTTCGGCAAGGTTTCGCGCAGCTTCCAGCTGGCGCAGGAAATCGATGAAGCGCAGGTAAGCGCCAAATACACCGACGGCGTGCTCGAACTGGTACTGCCGAAGAAGGCCGCGACCCAGGCACGCGGAATCACCATCCAATAATCGCCAACGCCGCGTCGGTCGGCGTTGACGTGTTCAGGGCAAGTCACGGATGCGGTGGCTTGCCCTGTTTGCTTGCGGGCCCGCTAGAATGGGCGAAGTTATCACTTGCACTCGCCCATACCCATGACCGAAAAGCTCGCTCCCCTCGTCAAGGCCGGCGTTCTGGCCGAGGCCCTGCCCTATATCAAGCGCTTCCACGACAAAACCATAGTCGTCAAGTATGGCGGCAACGCCATGACCGACGAACACCTCAAACAGTGTTTCGCCCGCGACGTAGTGCTGCTCAAGCTGGTCGGCATGAACCCGGTGGTGGTGCACGGTGGCGGCCCGCAGATCGAGAACCTGCTGGCCCGCGTCGGCAAGAAAGGCGAATTCGTCCAGGGCATGCGCGTGACCGACGCCGAGACCATGGATCTGGTCGAGATGGTGCTCGGCGGCCAGGTCAACAAGGAAATCGTAAACCTGATCAACCAGCACGGCGGCAAGGCCGTGGGCCTCACCGGCAAGGACGGCAACTTCATCCGTGCCAAAAAGCTGATGATGGAAAACAAGGACGTCCCGGGCGACCTGATCGATATCGGCCAGGTCGGCGACATCGTCTCCATCGACCCGAGCCTGATCGCCCTGCTCGACACCGGCGACTTCATTCCGGTGATCGCGCCGATCGGCGTCGGCAGCGAGGGGGAAACCTACAACATCAACGCCGATGTGGTGGCCGGCAAGATCGCCGAAGTGCTCAGGGCGGAAAAACTCGTGCTGCTGACCAACACACCCGGCGTGCTGGACCAGTCCGGCAAACTGATCACCGGCATCACGCCCAAGCAGATCGACGACATGGTGGCGGACGGCACGCTCTCCGGCGGCATGCTGCCCAAGATCAGCTCGGCGCTGGATGCGGCGCGCAGCGGCGTGAAGGGCGTG
>Ga0172380_10006685_pt1 | contig 13286 bp, 11 predicted proteins | sample Leawe162metaG_FD_119747 | JGI IMG/M metagenome (GOLD analysis project Ga0172380, IMG submission 119747) | Leachate microbial communities from a municipal landfill in Southern Ontario, Canada - Leachate well 162 metaG | ecosystem: Engineered > Solid waste > Landfill > Unclassified | place... | reverse complement strand
TCGAGGAATGGGGGAAGCTCCTGTGCGACGTCCCCGCCGCCAGCGCCATCCTCGACCGCCTCCTCCATCATGCCGAGATCATCCCCATCACCGGTCGCAGTTACCGCCTCCAACAAAGTGCCCCGGAACAATCCTCTCCGAAATGCTCGCCCGTATCGGCATCCGCCCTGGTCCGGGATGCCAGTGCAACGAGCGCGCGGCTATCATGGATGCCAACGGGCCGGATTGGTGCGCCGCCAACCTCGCCGCCTGCCATGCCCCCTGAAACCACAATGTACACCCCCTGCGTCCCCGCTCCCGCCAGCCCCGCCAGCCCCACCGAAAACCCACTTTCCATCGGACCGTTGATAAAATCTCTCAAATCGCATGCGAACATACACTAACCATTTGCCTCGCTCGCTCCCGCTCGTCTCGCCCTTGCGGGCTGCACTGCATGCAGGCTCCCCCGCCTGTTCCCACAGGCCGGTGGTGGCCGCCAGAGCCGTCGGCCTCCCTCACCAGATCACAGTGGGATATGCCTCGGTCAGCCACCGGCTCTGGCAGCCAAAGCGTTACGCAATCTGAACCACCTCTCTGTGATTTATCCGGGTTAGGCACCGGTTATTCGACGAACTCGATTTTCCCGATCGGAGGGATGAGGCCCTTTGCGGAAGCCTCTCCCAGGAACCTCGTGATCGCCTCACGGCCCTTGTCCCCATAATCCAGAGTGTAGTCATTGACATACATTCCGATGAACTCGTCCGCGAGCGGAACATCCATCCCCCGGGCATGGGCCATGCTGTGCTCGACCGCAGGCTGCCGGTGCTCCAGTCCGAAGCGGATGCTCTCCCGAAGGATGTCGGACAGTTCCGAGCGGACCTCCGGAGGGATGTCTTTGCGAACGACATTCCCCCCCAGCGGGAGCGGGAGTCCGGTGGTGGCCTTCCACCAGGCCCCGAGATCGCGCACGAGATGGAATCCATCCCTCGCGTAGGTGAGCTGCCCCTCGTGAATGATCAGCCCCACGTCAACGGCCCCGCTTCGCACGGCCTCGAAAATCTCGTCGAACGGCACGACCACATGACGGAAATCCGCCCCCAGGTAAAGCTGCGCGGCAAGAAAGGCGCTCGTCATTTTCCCGGGAACCGCCACCGTCCTGCCGCGAAGCCAGTCGCGCCGCGAATCTTCATCCGGAAGGCTGCGGGCGCTTCGGTCCGAAGTGATGAACATCGGCCCGTATCCGTCCCCCATGCTCGCGCCGCTTGGCAGCGGGGCATACAAGTCGCGGATGGAGGCAAGCGCATGGATTGAGACGGCGGTGATGTGGAGTTCTCCCCGGGAGGCCCGCTCGTTCAAGGTCTGGATGTCTTGTAGAATATGCTCGAACCGGTATCCCCGAAGGTCGATTTTTCCGGCGGCCATGGCATAAAACATAAAGGCGTCATCCGGGTCGGGCGAATGGCCGAGTGTGAGCGTCATCGATTTCCAGTCCGTCATATGGGCGGAAATCAAAGCAGATCCGGACGGTTCTGCCCAGCGGGATGTGGGCTCGGGGGGGGATCCCTGAGGGCGTGCTTGCATTTTTTCGGTCAGGCGGTGATCATGATGTCCTGCCCGGCGTCCATTATGAATGTTGCCCGGCAGGAAATTTCGAGAACTGACCGATCAGAAGCACACACAATCGATGGCGACGATATTGGAACACAGAGATGCCCTGGGGCGGGGAGCCCAAGCTTTGCAGGAAACCGGCGAGATGGTGGGCGAGCGATTGGTCCTCAACATGGGCCCCTCGCATCCTTCCACCCACGGGGTTCTCCGCCTGGTCATGGAACTCGACGGGGAACTGGTCACCAAGGCGACTCCCGAGATCGGCTATCTGCACCGCGGTGATGAGAAAATCGCCGAGAACATGCAGTACAACCAGTTTGTTCCCTACACCGACCGGCTGGACTACCTCGCGCCGATCGCCAACAACATCGCCTATGCGCTCGCGGTGGAAAAGCTCATGGGATGGGAAATCCCCGCCCGCGGGAAAGCCATCCGTGTCATCGGTTGCGAACTGGCCCGCATTTCCGCCCACCTTCTGATGATCGGCTGTCTCGGGATGGACCTCGGGGCGATGACCCTTTTCCTCTACACTTTCACGGAACGGGAAAAAATTTACAACCTGATGGAACTGCTGACCGGGGCCCGGTTCACAACCAATTACACGCGTGTCGGCGGTCAGACCCACGATCTCCCGCCCGCGTTCATTCCCCAGTTGAAGGAATTCCTCCGCACGTTCCCGCCCGCATTTGCCGAGACGGACAAGCTCGTGACGCGCAACCGGATTTTCGTGGACCGGACGAAGGATATCGGGGTTATCACGAAGGAGGATGCGATCGCCTACGGGCTTTCCGGACCGAATCTCCGCGGATCGGGAGTCGGGCATGACCTCCGGAAACAACATCCCTACCTGGATTACGAGAAGTATGATTTTGAGATTCCCGTCGGGTTGACGGGGGATTGCTACGACCGTTACCTCGTGCGCATGGAGGAGATCCGGCAAAGCGTGAAGATCCTTGAACAGGCGGTTGAAACCCTTCCTTCGGGTCCGATCAACTGGCACGACCCCAAGAGCACGCTGCCCGACAAAGTCGCGGTCCTGACGAAGATGGAGGAACTGATCCACCACTTCATCGTCGTCACCGAGGGGGTGGACGCTCCCGCGGGGGAGGTCTATTTTGCCGCGGAAAATCCCAAGGGCGAACTGGGATTCTACATTTACAGCAAGGGCGGGGGAGTGCCCTACCGCCTCAAAATCCGCTCCCCATCGTTCGTCAATCTGAGTATCATGCAAAAAATCATTCCCGGGCACATGGTGAGCGACGTGGTGGGGATCCTGGGTTCCATGGATCCCGTATTCGGCGAGGTGGACCGTTAATTCGATGACCCTCGCAAATTTGCTCTCCGAGTCCCAGATCGTCACTTCCATGGTTTCAGGCGAACGCTGGGAGGCGATCGCCGAATTGGTGGACTGCCTCGTCAAAGCCGGAAAAATTGGCCTGGAAGACCGGAACAATGTTCTGGATTCCATCCGCCAGAGGGAGGAAACCATGAGCACGGGAATCGGGTTTGGCATCGCAATCCCCCATGCCTCGTCCGACAAGGTGGATGAAGTGATCGCGGCATTCGGACGTTCGGTGAAAGGCGTCCAATTCGATTCCCTGGACGGCCAGCCGGTCTTTTTCATCGTGCTTTTTGTCGTTCCCAAAGACCAGTTCCAAACCCACCTGCGGACGCTGGCCGCGATCGCAAAATTCCTCAACGACAAGGCGGTCCGGGATGATCTCGCCAATGCCGCGAACCAGGCGGCGATCCTGCGTGTGTTTGAGAGCCGCTCGCCACGCGGATGAGCGGAACGCCACGGGAAATTCTCGGCGAACGGCTGCGCTCGGCGCTCGGGGCCGCCGGTCTGGACCCCGAACGGGGAGAGGTTTCCGCCGCCGCGGACGCGCGTTTCGGCGATTACCAGTCGAATGCCGCCATGGTCCTCGCCAAGGAGAAGAGGGCCAATCCGCGCCAGCTCGCCGCGGAGATTCTCTCCGGGATCGATGTCGGCGGAATTGCCGCCGCGCCGGAGGTGGCGGGCGCGGGATTTCTGAACTTCCGGCTTGAGCCGGAGTTCATCGCATCCGGCATCCAGGCGCTCGCGGGCGATCCCAGGCTGGGGGTCCCGCTCGCAAAGTCTCCCCGGAAAATTGTCCTGGATTTCAGTTCCCCGAACGTCGCGAAGCCGATGCATGTCGGCCATATCCGCAGCACGATCCTCGGCGACTGCCTGGCGAGGGTCGCGCGTTTTCTTGGGCACGAGGTCCTCACCGACAACCATATCGGGGATTGGGGAACCCAGTTTGGAAAGGTGATTTACGGATGGAAACATTTCCTCGACCGGGAGGCGCTCGGACGCGATGCGATCGCCGAATTGGTCCGGCTCTACCGCGAGGTCAACCGGATCGAGGAGACCGACGAGACCGTCAAAAAATCGGCGCGCGAGGAACTGGTCAAACTCCAGGCCGGAGATCCGGAGAACCTCTCGATCTGGAAAGAGACCGTCGAACTCTCCTGGCGCGAGTTCGAGAAACTCTACGCAATACTCGACATCCGCTTCGATGAACGCCTCGGGGAGAGCGCCTGCAACGACGCGCTCGCCCCGCTTTGCGAGGACCTCCAACGCCGGGGCATCGCACAAGTCAGTGAAGGCGCCCTTTGCCTCTTCTTCCCCGGGATTCCTTCCCTTGCCGAGAAGCCGGCCATCATCAGGAAAAGCGACGGAGGATTCCTGTATGCGACCACCGACCTGGCGACCATCGGGTATCGCATGAAACGCTGGAATCCGGATGCGATCTGGTATGTGGTCGGCGCCCCACAAGCCCTGCATTTCCAGCAAATTTTCGCGGCCTGCCGGAGACTCGGGATCGGGGCCGACCTCGCCCATATCACCTTCGGAAGCATTCTCGGGGAAGACCGGAAAATCATGAAAACCCGCTCGGGCGAGAATGTCGGCCTCGCCGATGTCCTCCACGAGGCCGTGGAGCGCGCCCGGAGAATGATCGCTGCCAGGCCGGACACATTCTCCGCCGGGGAGGTCGAATCCATCGCCCAAACCATCGGCATCGGGGCCGTGAAATATGCGGAACTCTCCCAGAATCGGCTGACCGATTATGTGTTTTCCTGGGACAAGCTCCTCGCGATGGAAGGCAACACCGCTCCCTATCTCCAGAACGCCTACGTGAGGATCCGGTCGATCTTCCGTCGGGGTGGTGTCGAAGCCGATCCTCTCGCTCCCGTCCTCATCACCGGGCCCGCGGAGCGTGTCCTCGCGATCAAGCTCCTCCAATATGCCGAGACCGTGCCCGTGGTGATCGAGGATTTTCGCCCGAACATTCTCGCCAATTATCTCTACGAGCTTTCCAACACCTTCCATTCGTTTTACGAAGCCTGCCCGGTTCTCAAGGCGGAACCCGCCCTCCGCGCCAGCCGGTTGCTCCTGAGCGAAATCACGGCAAGGATTCTTTCCCACGGGCTTTCGCTTTTGGGAATTCGGTGCCCGGAGAGAATGTAAGGAGCCGGTTGACGCGCGCTCCGGCGGTGTCCCATACTTCACGGCATGGCCATCATTGGAATCACCGGGAGCATCGCTTCGGGAAAATCCACTTTCCGCGATCTCCTTGGCCCGATCCTTCCGGCACGGACCGCGGACGCGGATGCCATCGCCAACAGCCTGCTTGGGGAGAATCCCGATGTGCGCGCAGAGGTCCTGGCGGCCATCTCGCCGCTTTCTTACAGGCCCGATGGCTCTCCGGACCGGGCTGAAATCCGACGGATCGTTTATAGCGATCCGGCTGCAAAATCCCGTCTCGAAGCCATCCTCCATCCCCGGGTGAGGAAGACGTGGCTGGGGGAGGCGGAACTCGCAAGAAGTGAAAAGCGCCACCTGCTGGTCGATATCCCCCTGTTGTTTGAAACGGATGCGGCTCCGCAGTTCGATGTCACCATCACAGTCGCCTGTTCGCCCGATATCCAGCAGGCCCGCCTGGCGGCGAGGGGACTGGAGGCCGGACTGGCGCGGAAAATCCTCCACTCCCAAATGCCGGTTCCGGAAAAAATCGCGCGATCCAGCCATGTGGTTTGGAATGACGGGCAGCTCTCCGCATTGAGGGATCAGGCGGAATATTTCGCGGCGCGGCTGCGTGAGGCATCCTGAGAAACACTCCGCCTGGCATTCGCCGGGAATCCTTTTCATTCGACGCGCGGTCCGATCTCAAGCACCCTTGCCCAATCATGAGATTCGTTGACCAGATTCGCATTCACGCCAAGGCTGGGGACGGGGGAAACGGGTGCTGCAGCTTCCGCCGGGAAAAATTCATCCCCCACGGGGGACCGGATGGCGGCGACGGGGGAAACGGGGGGGACATCATCCTGCAGGCCGATCACGACACCGACAACCTCGTCGCGCTTTTCTTCGAGCCCCTTGTCCGCTCGGGCCGGGGCGCGCATGGCAAAGGAAAAAACAAACATGGCCGGAACTCCGGACCAACCATTGTGAAAGTTCCTGTCGGCACGATCATCCATCGCGCCGGCCAACAGCCGGGCGAACCGGTCGAGGAAGAGGCCATTGCCGACCTGACTGAGGACGGACAGCAGTTTCTCCTCTGCAAGGGCGGAGATGGCGGCAAGGGGAACACCCATTTCAAAAGCTCCACCAACAGGGTTCCCCGCCAGCACACCAAAGGCTATCCGGGGGAGGAAGGTTGGTTTTACCTCGAACTCCGCACCATCGCCGACGTGGGCTTGGTCGGATATCCCAATGCCGGGAAGTCCACCCTGCTGGGGGCCATCTCCGCCGCCCATCCCAAGACCGCTCCTTACCCCTTCACCACCCTGCATCCTGTCCTCGGCGTCGTCGATCTCGCGGAATACCACCGCATCACCGTCGCCGATATTCCCGGCATCATCGATGGAGCCCACGAAAACAAAGGCCTCGGACACGAGTTCCTCCGCCATATCATCCGCTGCAAAATGCTCCTCTTCGTCCTCGATATGGCTGGCAGCGAAGGCCGCGATCCCATCTCCGATTACCAATCCCTCCGCAAAGAACTCGGTCTCTACGATCCGACCTTGCTGAAAAAGCCATTTGCTGTCATCGCGAACAAGGCTGACATCGCAGATTCAGCAGAATACAGGAAATCCTTCAAACGCAACTATCCCAAAGTTCGGGTGGTCGAAATCTCAGCACTGGAAAAAACTGGTCTTGATAAAATATTTCAATCAATTGAAATATAGGTAATTAATACTTGTTTTTACGGTATTTATTTTTCTCGTATTTTTGATTTTCCGGGCGCTTTTTGGGAGCGAAATCGCGTTCTTTTCGCTGAACCGGGACGAGAGAAATATCGACATGTCCGTCTTGAATTTCGATTTTCCGTGAACCCTGCTTGAGAATATCCAAGTATTGATCTGCGACTTGGGCGAAGGATTGACCGATGGAAATGTCAATGATCCCGACCGAACGGGCTGGCAATCCCAAGGAGTCTTCCAGCAGCGAGACGATATCTCTGGGTGTGACCCGGCTTTCCCGTCCCACGCTGAGGCGGACCCATTGCATGCCTCTGGCTGGAGGACGGAGAGAGGGCGGCTGTTCGGCGGTGGGCGGATGAGATTTTTTTGCAGCCGGGGCGGTGTCCGCAGGTGCCGGGTGGGATTCCGGTCCGCCGAGCAATACGAAAAGCGAGGCGGCAATGTCGGTGGAACTGAATCCCTCCTCCAAGAGGCGATCCACCTGGGTGGTGGAGAGGTTTCCGCGATTAAGGACCTCCCGGACCTGATCCAGGAGCGACTCCACTTTCCGTTCCTCGACCTCTCCGGCGGTGGGAATCGTTCCGCGGCGGATTTTTGTCCGCGTGAACTTCTCGATATACTGGAGCTTGTAGATGTCCCGTCCGGAGACGAAGGTCACCGCCATTCCTTTCCTCCCGGCGCGGCCTGTGCGTCCGATCCGATGCACGTAGTCCTCGGCATCGTAGGGCAGGTCGAAATTCACCACGAGTTCCAGGTCCTCGACATCGATGCCGCGCGCGGCGACGTCCGTCGCCACGAGGAACTCGAACTCCGCCTTTTTGAATTTGTTCATCACCCGCGTCCGCTGCGCCTGAGCGATCCCGCCGTGGAGCCGGTCCGCGGAGAATCCTTGGGCGATCAGGTCGTCCGCCAGTTCATCGACCATGCGCTGGGTGTTGCAAAAAATGATCCCGAGCTTGTAGCCATGATAATCGACCAACCGGAGAAGGGCCTCGAACTTCATCCGTTGGGGAGTTTCGTAATACCATTGTTCGACGGTGGGAACGGTGACTTCCTTCTGCTGGATGCTGACCGACTTCGGGGACCGGGAATGGCGTCCGATCAGTTCCCGGATCTGCTTGGACACGGTGGCGGAGAAGAAAACCGTCTGGCGTTCCCTCGGTGTCGCCTGGAGGATTTTTTCGATATCGTCGCGAAACCCCATGTCGAGCATGCGGTCCGCCTCGTCCAGAATGACCATTTTCACCTTGTCGAGCGCCAGCGTGCCCCGGTCCATGTGGTCCATGAGGCGGCCGGGGGTTCCGATCACGATCTGGACGCCTTTCTTCAGCTCGTAGAACTGCCGTTCATAGGACGCGCCACCATAGATGGGAACAGCATGGAGGCCCTTCTTGTGGGAGGAAAGCTTGTGGATCTCGTCCGCCACCTGGGTCGCCAATTCGCGTGTGGGGCAGAGAATGAGCACCTGCACCGAGCGGTCGGATGCCCGGCAGAGTTCGATCGCCGGGATGCCGAATGCGGCGGTTTTTCCGGAGCCGGTCATGGATTGGCCGACCACGTCATGCCCCGCGAGCAGCACCGGAATCGCGGCCAACTGGATCGGGGCGGGCTCCTCGAAGCCGAGGTCGCCGACCGCCTTCAAGACCTCGGGCGACAACCCCAGATCGGAAAATTTCTGCTTGTTCATGGCAGGAGACTAACTCTGAAGTCCCCCGGCGTCACGGGTTGTGTTTGGAATGTGGCATTGAAGAAATGGGACGCGCCCTCAGGGCTTTCCCATTTCGGTCAATTGCCCGCCGAGTTGGTCCCGCTTGGCCTTCAATTTCTGAATGGCGCGTGCGGCATTCTTGATTTCCTGCGGCGAGAGTTTTTCCCCACCGGAAGCCCGTTTCATGTCCAACTCGTCCTGGGCGGATCGGATTTGCCGGTTCAATGTGCGGATCGAATCGGTCAGGTCGTCGACTTTCTTTTCCCCGGCAACCAATGCCGGGTCGTCTGCGGGAACGGGGCCGCCCAATGGCGGCTCATCGGGAAGAAGCGGTTCCGGGGAAGCGGGCTTTGCCACCGGGGTTGGCTCGCCGGCGAACGGCGTCGGGTCCGGACGGGCGGGTTCCACATAGGTCGCCGCAAAGTAGGATTGGTTTTTTTGAAACTCCTGCCCGCCATATTCGACGACATAATCCCCCCCCTCCTCGCGGAGGAAATTCAGCGCTTCACCGGCACGGATGCCCCGGATGCCATGTTGTGTGGTGACCTGAAAATCGGACGTCGCGAAAACCACCCTGGGCAGGACGGATTTGACCGGGGAGGGCGACAGGAATTCCTCGGGAATCGGGACCATATTGGTGGCCGGAGCCGTGGTGGGGACCGGTTGCTTCGGGGGGAGGGGAGGAATATCCGGCGACGGTCTGCACGCTGCCAGGAGAAAAATTCCGCCACAGGAAAACCGCCAAACGAGCCCCGCAATGGCTGTCGCTTTGCGCGCGCGGATAGCCGCGGATGTCATGGGGCTGCCGCTGAGTTTCATAACGTTGCGGGAAGTGTATCACCTCGGTCAATACATGGCCGCTGATATTTTGTCCCGATGCGTGAAACGAAGTTGTTGCAGGAACCCGCTTTTTTTTATTTATTACTTTTCCTAATGCCAACACCCGAGGAGGACGCGACTGTTTCCAGCGCCGAGTTTATCAAAGCCTTTCGCGTGATGCTCCTGGCGCGTGTGCTGGAGGAGAAGCTGGCGAGTCTTTATCGGGGAGGGATGATCAAGGGGGGGGTTTTCTTGGGCCGGGGCCAGGAGGCTCTGAGTGTTTCGGTGGGGCTGCACCTGCGGAAGGGCGACATCTTTGCCCCGCTGATCCGTGACCAGGCCGGACGCATGGCATTCGGCGACACGGTTCTCGATACCTTGCGAACGTATCTCGGTTCCCAATTGGGTCCCATGAGGGGCCGTGACGGGAACATCCACCGCGGCAGGCCGCGCGAAGGATACTATGCGATGATCAGCCATTTGGGGGCGATGATACCGGCGGTTTCCGGCGCTTTGCTGGCGAGGCGGATGAAAGGCGAAATCGGGATCGTCGGAGCGACCTGCCTCGGCGACGGGGGCACATCAACCGGCGCGTTCCACGAAGGCCTCAATGCGGCCGCGGTGGAAAAGCTTCCGCTGGTCCTGGTGGTGGCCAACAACCGATACGCCTACTCGACGCCGAATGCCCGCCAGTTCGCCTGCCGCGATCTGCTGGACAAGGCGGTGGGGTATGGAGTGGCCGGCCACAAAGTCGATGGAACAGATCTCGAACAATGCCTTCTCACCCTCCGCAAGGCCGTGAGGGCGGCCCGGGAGGGGGGGGGACCCCAGCTTGTCGTGGGGGACCTTCTCCGGCTTGTCGGTCACGGGGAACATGATGACGCCCGCTATGTCGATCCCGCCTTGAAAGCGGCGCCTGTCGGACGCGACTGCCTGCTTCTTGCGAAGGACCACATCATCGCCAGAAAATGGGCCTCAGACGCCGAAACCTCCGCCTGGCGGAAGGAAGCGGAAGAAGAGGTCAACTCGACGTTGGACAAAGTCCGTCTCGAACCCGGGCCGAATCCGGAGGAGGATGACTGGATGGCATATTCGAAACCCGAGTTTGCCGAGCGATACGCGGGAGCATGAGCAGCATCACGTATCTGGAAGCCATCCGGCTCGCACAGGAAAAAGCCCTCGCGGACGATCCGCGGGTCTTTCTTTACGGACAGGATATCGGAAATTTCGGTGGAGCCTTCAAGGCCACCAAAAATCTTGCGAAGGAATTTCCCGGCAGGGTTTTTGATGCTCCCCTGAGCGAGGACGCGATCATCGGCATGGCGGTCGGCGCGGCGATCGAGGGGATGCGTCCGATCGTGGAAATGCAGTTCGCCGATTTTTCGACCTGCGGGTTCAACCAGATCGTGAACCATGCCGCGACCCTGTATTATCGCACCGGGGTTCCGTGCCCGATTGTGGTGCGCCTGCCGTCCGGCGGAACATCCGGCGGCGGTCCGTTCCACAGCCAAAGCATGGAGGCTCTTTATGCCCATTATCCGGGTCTTGTGGTGATGACGCCTGCGACGGTCGAGGACGCTTACAGCATGCTGCTCGAGGCGGTGGCCCTCGATGATCCGGTCATCTTCTGCGAGCACAAGTTCCTGTATTACCACCTCAAATCCGAACGCCTCCCGGAAAGCGTTTTGCCGGTTGGCAAGGCCCGTCTGGCCCGCGCGGGTCGCGATGCCACGATTGTCACACACGGCGCGATGCTGCACGAATCCCTTGCCGCGGCCACCGAGCTGGCCGCCGATGGATACGAGATCGAAATCGTCGATCTCCGCACGGTCAAGCCCCTGGACACGGACACGGTGCTTGCCTCGGTCGCCCGGACCGGACGGCTGCTCTGCGTGAGCGAGGAATGGCCGTGGGGAGGGGTCGCGGCCGAGGTGATCGCGCGGGTCACGAGCGAGGGATTCGGCCTTCTGGACGTCGCCCCCCAGCGCCTCAGTGCCAAGGACACCCCCGTTCCCTATCACCCCGATCTCTGGTCCGTCCACCGCCCGACTGCCTCCGCGATTGCCGAGGTGTCCCGCAGACTGTTAAATATCTAACGTCCCATGGCTCTAGCTCCCATACTCATGCCGCAGCTTGGCGAATCCATTGCCGAGGCAACCATCGTCAGGGTTTTGTTCAAGGAAGGCGACACGGTCCACGCGGATGCGGACCTGATCGAGGTCGAGACCAACAAGGCTGTCATGGGTGTGACCGCGCCGTGTTCCGGCACGCTCGGCCAGATTCTTGCCGAACCCGGACAGAGCTATCCGGTGGGAGCGGTGCTCGGCTATATCGAAGTCACCAGCGAGGATGCCCGGCGGCTGGGACTCGAGGAAGACGATCAGCCAAAGACCAAACGCGCCGAAAAAAAACGCGCCGAAAAGCCCGCGCCTCCAGCCGCCGTCGAGCCGACGGTCAAGGGCGGCCTGCCGGTCCCGGCCCACGCGGGCGGGGCCAGTTACCTCTCTCCACGGATGAAGGCCCGCATGGCGGAACTTGGCTTGCGCATGTCGGATCTCTCGGGCATTCCGGGCAGTGGTGCCGGTGGCCGGGTCACGATCGAAGATCTCGAACGCTTCATGGCGGGCATCGAGCGGAACAAAACCACGCCCGCCTCGCCGATGCGCAAAGCCGTTGCCGATGCCATGATCCGGAGCTGGTCGCGTCCGCTGGCCACCGTGTTCCGCCCCATCACGCTCGACAACCTTCTCGCCCACCGGAAAAAGCATCCCTTGAAACCCGGGCCGGCCCTCTACACCCTGCGGGCCCTTGCCATTGCCCTCGGGGAGAACAGCGCGCCCGCCGGACGCCTGATCGGCGAACGCATCGTCCATCCGCCATCGGTGGATATCGGATTTGCCGTCGAGGCCGAGGATGGCGTGATGGTGCCGGTGATCAGAAACGCCGACCAATATCCGCTCGATGGCCTTGTGCCGCGTTACAATCGCCTGGTCGAACTCGCCCGCCAGCGGAGGCTCCCTGCCGGGGATACCGGGGGCTCGATCGCCACGGTCACGAACTACGGAACATTCGGGCTCACGCTCGCGACGCCCATCCCGCTGCCGGAGCAAACCCTGCTGATCGGCATGGGGGTCGGGCGAACCGTGCCGTTCTGGAATCCGGCCATCGAAGAATTCATCCCCGTCGTCGAAGCCCAGTTCACCCTCAGCTTCGACCACCGCGTGCTCGACGGAGGTGCCGCCGGACGCCTGCTCAAGCGCGTCGCGGAGTTGCTGGAAGGACCGGAGCAGTTGTAGGACCGTTCCCCGGTATTTCAATTGGGTGGTCTGCTCCGGGACAAGTAGCTTGACCCGCGAAAGGGCATCCTATACCGCGTGCTGAATGAAAAAGACACACGCGCGGAAGCGGGCAAGCACGCCATCGCGCGGGGTCCTTTCCGTGTGGTATGAGACAAAGAAGCCGGTTCTTCTGTATGCGGGAAAATTTGCGGGGCTTGTGCTCTTCTTCTGCCTCCTCTCGCTGACTCCGGCCTACCAGTCGCTTTTGGAGTGGGAGGCGGTCCGGAGCGCGGAGTTGGCTCATCGGATATTGTCCGTTTTTGCAGGCGGGGATTCCGTTGTCTCCGGGGCAACGCTTTTCAGGGGATCGGAAGCCATTCTGGAAGTGAAGACAAAATGCTCCGGCCTGTATTTCTGCTGGCTGTTGTGCGCCGCCGTGCTGGCCTTTCCGGCTCCATGGGGATTGCGCATTGCAGGGGCGGTGATCGGGTCCGTGATTTTGCTGGCAGTGAACATCCTGCGGGTCACCACCCTGTTTCTGGTCGGCTGCTATTATCCGGGCTGGTTCCCTGCGGCACACGAACAGGTCTGGCCCTTGGTTTCCCTGCTGGGGATAATGCTTCTGATGGGAACCTGGTTGGTTTGGGTGAAACGGCGAGAGG